>ERZ651776.33-NODE-33-length-184757-cov-6.420793_pt1 | contig 184757 bp, 169 predicted proteins | sample MGYA00514761_ERZ651776 | MGnify/ENA metagenome assembly ERZ651776
GTAGCCTTGGTGCCTTTTTCGTAATCTTTGCGCAAATTTAGGTCCGAATTTATTGCACCAAAGGCGTATTGCTTCATAGCTGACTGCGATATCCCGCTCTGCGAGCAAGTCCTCTACGTCACGGTGACTCAAGTTGAACCGATGATAGAGCCACACGGAATATTGAATGATTTCAGGCGGGAATCTGTGGCGTTGGTACATTTTCGAATGGGTCATAGACCGGATCCTGACAGATTGAGAGTTAACTTGTCAGTACCGTGTGGTGCCCAGAAGAGGACTTGAACCTCCACGCCCTTGCGAGCACTAGCACCTGAAGCTAGCGTGTCTACCAATTCCACCACCTGGGCATAATCTTAGATGGGTCGGTCTTTTGACCGGAGCGCAACTTTAGCGAGAGCCGCGGGGCCTGTCAACAATTGGGGGCAGAGTAAAAATACAGTGTCTTCGAGGATGTTTGTGCTCTCTGGCCGAAGAGGAGTTGATAGAAATCGCATTAGGGCGATTTCAACCCCTGCGGGGCGCCTTGTGAAGCGGGCGTCCAAATTGCCCCACTAGTAGCAAGCCTCTAAAGCCTAGTCTGGGAAGCGTCTCCTGTCACAGACAAGTCACAGCGCAGGGTGTATGATAGACACTTCTTAATTACAGTACTCATATTAATGTCAAAAACCAGCAACACTAAAGATCCCTTCGCTCAGCGCGAAGCTGAAAACTACGCCAATCCCATCCCCAGCCGGGAATACATCATTCAAACCCTAGAGCAGATCGGTGAGCCTATTGGCCATCCGGAACTCTGCGCGCACCTGAAGCTTAGCGATGAAGAGCCTGTAGAGGCGGTGCGTAGGCGCCTGATCGCGATGAGCCGCGACGGCCAGATCATCAGCAACCGACGTGGCCTGTTTGGGCTCGCCGCACACATGGATCTGCTTAAAGGGCGTATACAGGGCAACAAGGACGGCTACGGCTTCTTTATTCCCGAGGACGGCTCCGGCGATATGTTCCTTGGCGCGCGCGAGATGGAGAGACTATTCGATGGCGATGAGGTACTCGCCAGGCACTCCGGCTTCGATAACCGCGGCCGCCGCGAAGGCATGGTCGCCGAGATACTGAAGCGTCGTTTTGAGCAGTTAGTGGGCCGCTACTACCGCGAATCGGGATTTGGAATTTTGGTTCCCGATAGCAAGCGGGTGGCTCATGAGATTCTAATTCCCGATCAACAGGCCGGCAATGCGCAGGACGGCCAGTTTGTCGTTGCAGAGATAACCGAGTATCCCAGTAAGCGGCGTAAGGCGATTGCCAAGATCGTCGAAGTCCTGGGCGATAGCACCACGCCAGGGCTGGAGATCGATGTCGCCGTGCGCAGTCATGATATTCCCCATATCTGGCCGGAAGAGGTTGAGCAAGAGACGGCGCGTTACTCCGAAGAGATCAGCGAGCAGGATCTTGCGGGTCGCGCAGACCTGCGTGACGTGCCATTCGTTACGATCGATGGTGAAGACGCAAAGGATTTCGATGATGCCGTGTATGCGCGTCGGGAGCCCGGAGGGGGTTGGACCCTGTTTGTGGCAATTGCCGACGTCTCTCACTATGTGAAGATAGGCAGTGCCCTGGACGAAGAAGCAATTACCCGTGCAACCTCTGTCTACTTTCCTGGTCACGTGATTCCGATGTTGCCGGAAAAATTATCTAACGGTCTGTGCTCATTGAAGCCAAGGGTCGACCGTCTGACAATGGTCTGCGAAATGACAATCGCCGCTAGCGGCGAGATGACCGATTACAATTTCTATGAGGCGATGATTCATTCTCATGCGAGAATGACCTACAACGAAGTCTCCGACATTATCGAGTTGGCAGAGACGGATGCGCAGAAGAGCATACAGAACACCTTAAGAAAGCGTCATGAGTCACTCATTGACGATTTCGAGAATCTATATTTCCTTTTCCATGCGCTTAAGGCGGTTAGAGAAAGCCGCGGCGCCATGGACTTCGATTCGACAGAGACCCGCATCGTATTCGGTGAGGACAGAAAGATTCGGGAGATCGTGCCAGTGGTGCGCAACGATGCTCATCGCATCATTGAAGAATGCATGCTCTGTGCAAATGTAGCGGCGGCAAGCCTCCTGGAGGAGTCCAAGCTACCCGCGTTATATCGCGTACATGAAGGCCCTAATCCAACCAAGCTCGAGAACCTGCGATTATTTCTCAAAGAGTTGGATTTGCACCTGCCCGGCGGAGACAAGCCGGAACCGGCGGATTATCAGTACGTTCTAAAGCAGATGGCGGGTCGCCCCGATCGAATACTGCTGCAGACGATGCTGATACGCTCGCTGATGCAGGCTGTATATCAGCCAGAAAATCTAGGCCACTTTGGTCTTGGCTTCGAGGCCTACGCGCATTTCACTTCCCCTATACGTCGTTATCCTGACCTGTTGGTGCATCGTGCAATTCGTTCTCTGATTCGCGGTAAGCCCTGCGCCCATACGAAGAAGCACAGCGGTGCGGCGGACTTGGCCCGAAAGAATATCTACCCCTATGATCTGAAAGACATGATCCAGTTCGGCGAGAACTGTTCGACCGCTGAGCGTCGCGCTGATGCCGCTAGCTATAGCGTCATCGATGCGCTGAAGTGCGAGTACATGCAGGACCGTGTTGGTGATGAGTTTGTAGGTACCGTTACCTCGGTTACCAGCTTCGGATTGTTTGTCGAGTTGAACGACATCTATGTTGAAGGCTTGGTGCACATCAGCGAACTGAGTAACGACTACTACCATTTCGATCCCGTGCATCATTGTCTGACCGGTGAGCGCAGCCAGAAAACCTATCGCCTGGGCGACAGCGTGGAAGTAAAAGTAGTAAGGGTAGACCTCGACGACAAGAAGATCGATCTGCAAATGATAGGCTTGAAACAGGCGGCCAAGCGAGCTGGCAAATCAAAGCCGTCCGATTCGAAAAAGATTAAAGGTAAACATGGTAAGAAGGCGGGCCCGTCAAAAAATGCAAAGGACGGCAAGGCCTCGAAGAAGCCAAAGCACAAGAAGCGCTCGGCGAAATCTGAACCGGATACCCGAGGTGGAAGTGCTAAAGCCCCAAAAAAGAAGAAGGCGACTGAGAAAAACAGTGCAGCAGCCGCGCCAGGCAAGAAGTCCAAGTCCAGGCGCAGAAAGAAGCCGAATGCCAAGCCTCGCGCTTAAGCTATCAATCTATTGAGTAGAAAAGACTGTAATGAGCAGCAAGCAAGACAATCAGGAAAAGGTCATCGGCATTCATGCTGTCTCGGAGTTGCTAAGCCAGAGCCCCGGCTCGGTGAGCCAATTACTCATTCAGTCAGGAAGAAACGACAGGCGTATTAACCAGGTTCGCGATCTGGCGAGCGCCGCCAATATTGCTATTCGCGAGATGAGCAAGGAAGCCTTCGAGAAAGACTTCGATGGTGTGCATCAGGGCGTCGCCGCGATAGCCGAATTCGAAAACAGCGTGTTGTCGGAAAAGAGTCTCTTCGAGCTGCTGCAGGGCCTCGATCATCCCCCTTTGTTACTCGTTCTGGATGGTGTTACCGATCCGCATAATTTAGGCGCCTGTCTGCGTAGCGCAGATGCCGCCGGTGTCGATGCGGTGATCATCCCCAAAGATAAGTCCGTAGGGTTGAATGGGACGGTACGCAAGGTTGCCTGCGGAGCCGCAGAAACGGTAAATCTTGCTTCGGTGACCAATCTGGCCCGTTGTCTGGATAAACTGAAGGAGCAGGGTATCTGGTTGGTGGGTGCAGCGGATCAAGCGGAAAGCTCCCTCTATGAGCAGGAACTGGATGGGCCAATAGCATTGGTCATGGGCTCTGAGGGCAGTGGTCTGCGCCGCCTGACCAAGGAATGCTGCGATTTTCTGGTTTCAATACCCATGGCCGGCGCCCTAAGCAGTCTGAATGTGTCAGTCGCTACCGGCGTTTGCCTGTATGAGGCCAGGCGCCAGCGGATTCTGAAGGAGTAGGCGGTGGGGGGTGCTAGGTCTGTTTGAAGGCGCTGCGTCTTCACAGATCATGCATCAGCCCCACATTGGGCTCGTTAAAGCTTGCATCCCACCCCCAGTTTCCCTAGAATTCCCCCTCTTTTTTACCTGCGGGACTAGTTTCTGCAGCTACATAACTCCTTGTCTTACCACGCACATCAGTGATCGCTGGAAGGCATTAACCCAGAAGGAGTCTCTATGAGACACTATGAAGTCGTATTCTTGGTGCATCCCGACCAGTCCGAACAGGTCCCAGGGATGATCGAGCGCTATACCCAGCTGATGGCCGATAGCGGTGGCCAAATTCACCGATTGGAAGACTGGGGCAGACGCCAACTCGCCTACCCAATAAACAAGGTTCACAAAGCGCACTATGTACTCCTCAACATCGAGTGCAATGGCGAGGCTTTGGAAGAACTTACTACTCTATTTCGCTTCAATGATGCGGTTCTACGCAACTTGGTCATCAAGGCCAAGGCGCCTGTTACTGAGGAATCACTGATTCTGAAAGGCGAGCGCGAAGGCAAAGAGCGCAAGCAGCGTGCCGAGCAGAAGCGCAAGATGGAAGACGATGCAGCCGCCGCCTCGGCAGCAGCTAGAGCAGCAGCGGCAGAAGCCGCAGAAACTGAGGAAACACCTGCAGAAGAGGCAGCCGCTGAAGAAGCAGCACCAGCCGAAGAAGTCGCCGCGACTGAAGCACCTGCTGAAGAAGCCGCCGCGACTGAGGCACCTGCTGAAGAAGAGTCGAAGGACTAAGCCACGGCTGGTTCCCACGCTTTTCTTGAAAAGAATTTTCCTAGAAGGAATAGAGACAGAAAGACAGGATAAATATTATGGCTCGTTATTTTCGTAGACGTAAATTCTGCAAATTTACTGCAGAAGGCACAGTACAAATCGATTACAAAGATCTAGAGACTCTGAAGGCTTATGTTTCTGAGACGGGTAAGATCGTCCCAAGCAGAATCACAGGCACGAAGGCTAGATATCAGCGTCAGCTCGCTACAGCTATTAAGCGTGCTCGTTACTTGGCACTTATCCCTTACACGGATAGTCATCAAGTTTAAAAGGTTATAAGCATGCGCGGCCTTGCTGAATTCGTAATGAAGGGACGCAAGCAGGCCATCATGGCAGTGCTGCTGCTAGGTCTGATACCGCTGTTAAACCTTCTAAGTCCGGTACTTGTCGGCTTAGTTGTGTTGCGTAAGGGCTTTCAAGAAGCCGTGCAGGTTTTGGTTTGGGCCATTCTCCCGATAGGGGGATGGGCTCTGGCAGGCGATCCGGTTCCTCTTATCATGTTGTTGGGAATTACCGGGTTGGCAGGACTACTGAGATCATCAGAGTCTTGGGAATTTACCCTGCTGGCCGCAATCGCCGTTGGCGTCTGCGTAGAGATTTATTTGCGTTTGCAACCGGCAGTGTTGGATTTGATCTTTCTTCAGATGCAGCCCTACTTGGAAGCAAACGCTATTCAGGGCGAGCAGCTAGATGCGCTGAGAGATGTAATGACAAGCTTTATGGGCGCGGTCTATATGTTTCTTTCTATAATCTTGCTGATGTTAGCTCGCTGGATGCAGGCGGCATTGTTCAATCCGGGTGGATTTCAGAAAGAATTCCATGGGCTTCGGGTAGAGCAGAAAGTAGCGCTGATCCTTGTCAGCTGCATGATGCTGGCGAATTTTGAGATACTCATCCCGCAAACGTGGATGTTGTATTTGGTTTTACCGCTGATGTTTTCAGGCATTGCCTTAATACATGCGGTGGTGGCGGCGAAGAAGTTATCGAGCCTCTGGTTAGCTGTTCTGTATGCGCTAATCGTGTTGCCGCTAATAGCTAACCTGGTAGTACTACTGGCTCTTCTAGACAGTTGGTACGATTTTAGAACGCGCCTTACTAAGTCGGCGTAAATAGAATAAGACACTGCGTAGTCAGGGTCAGAAAAGAATTTGAGATGAGGAAGAACCAATGAACGTTATCTTGCTTGAAAAAATGGCGAACCTGGGTGACATCGGCGATACCGCTACTGTGAAATCCGGATTTGCGCGCAATTTCTTGTTCCCTAAGGGAAAAGCGATTCCAGCGTCAAAAACTAATCTAGCTGAGTTCGAAGGCCGCAGAGCAGAGCTAATGGCTGCCCATAATGCGAATGTTGCCGCAGCGCAGAAGCGTCACGCAGTTGTCGATGGCGCGGCGCTTAGCCTGCAGGTTAATGCCAGCGACGAAGGCAAGCTTTTCGGCTCCGTTGGTACGCAGAATATTGCCGACGCGCTAAACGAGCAGTGTGGTTCTCAGATCGTTAAGGCTGAAGTGCTTCTTCCCAACGGCGTTATTCGCGAGTTAGGCAACTACGAAGTCGCATTGGATCTGGGCTACGAAGTGACCGCTACAATCACTCTGGCCGTGCAGGGCCTGGATGCCGCAGCGGGCGTCAGCGATGACGGTAACCTGATCGAAGAGATCATCGAAGCCGAGGCTGCAGAAGAAGCAGCTGAAGAAGCGGCCGAAGCGGATGCAAAGGAAGATTAGGATCTAGTCTTCAGGGCCGTTTTCTGTCCTTGACCTTGTAATCTTCATAGAGCACCATCTGTTCATTCAGATGGTGTTTTTTTTCGCCAAATTTTCCAAGCAAAAATAGAATTTACGCATGTCTTTTGATAATTCCCAGAACCGTGAAATCAGCAATGTTGCCGCATTGAAGGTGCCTCCTCATTCGGTTGATGCAGAGCAGGCGGTATTGGGCGGTTTGATGCTAGACAATACCGAATGGGACAATCTGGCGGATGTATTGTTGCCCGAGGATTTCTACCGTCCCGAGCATCAAATTATCTTCCGCGTCATGTCGCTGCAGAGCGAAGCCAATAGTCCTATCGATGTCGTGACACTGGTGGAGTCTCTCAATAGCCTGAATGAGTTGGAGGGTGCTGGCGGCGTCGAATACCTCAGTGAATTGACAGACAACGCCAGAGGAACGGCGAATATCCATGCCTATGCTGAAATTATCCGTGAGCGCGCAATCCTGCGCCGCCTGATCAGTGTCGCCAACGGTATCGCCAACAGTGGGTACAACACAGGCGGCAAGAAGGCTGCGGCGGTATTGGATGAGGCGGAGCAGCAGGTCTTTAATATCGCAGACGAGCGTCCCCAGGATCAGGGCCCGATTCCTATTAATCCCCTGTTGGGCAAGGCAGTCGATAGAATCGACGAACTTGCCGGTTTGGACGGGAGTCTGACAGGCCTCTCCACGGGCTATACAGACCTCGATGAGATGACTTCGGGTTGGCAGAAATCGGATCTTATTATCGTCGCTGGAAGACCTTCTATGGGTAAGACGGCGTTCGCCATGAACTTGGTTGAGAATGCGGTTTTGCACACAGACAAGCCGGTGCTGGTATTCAGCCTGGAGATGCCGGCACAGAGCCTGATCTTTCGTATGTTGTCCTCCATCGGCAAGATCGATCAGACGAAACTGCGTACCGGGCAATTGACCGAAGAAGATTGGCCTGGTTTCAATAGCGCCGTGGCAAAACTCAAGGATCGCCCACTATTCATCGATGACAGCGCCGGGCTTAGCCCGATGGAGATGCGTGCCCGTGCCCGCCGAATAGTGCGCGAACATGGCAGCCTCGGTATGGTAGTTGTTGACTACTTACAGCTAATGCAGATCAAGGGCTTTGGAGATAATCGTGTCGGTGAAATTTCAGAAATTTCACGTTCCTTGAAGCTATTGGCGCGCGAGTTCGAGTGTCCGGTGATTGCCCTGTCGCAGCTCAACCGAGGCCTGGAACAACGACCCAACAAGCGCCCGGTGATGTCAGACCTGCGTGAATCTGGAGCGATCGAGCAGGATGCTGATATCATTTCCTTCATCTACCGGGACGAGGTCTACAACGAAGACTCGCCGGACAAGGGTATCGCCGAGGTGATTATCGGCAAGCAGCGTAACGGCCCTATTGGGACGGTAAAGCTTAGCTTCGTTGGTAAGTACACTCGCTTCGAAAATCATGCACAACCGAGGTACGACGACAGCTACACCCATGGATAGCCACACCGCCACTGATCAGGATCGATCATGACTGAGTCCTTCCCAAGAGCTTGGGCCACAATAGACCTTCGTGCACTCAAGAAGAATCTCTCACAGGTAAGTGTTCACAGTCCTGAAGCACAGATAATTCCTGTTATAAAAGCAAATGCCTACGGCCACGGCGTCGAACAAGTTGCATTAGCGCTAAAGTCCTCACACAAGAAATTCGCCGCCCTCGCCGTGGCATCGCTGGAAGAAGCCATGGAGCTTCGAACCCTTGGCATCAGCACACCGGTCCTTCTACTCCAAGGCTTTCGCAATCGAGAAGAAATGGAGCTCTGTCTCAATCATAAGATAGAGCCGGTGGTGCATTCGATGTACCAGTTTGAGCATATACAGAAATATTTGCAGACGGAGATTCTCTCCGGTGTCGGCAGGGTCTGGGTGAAGTTCAACAGCGGTATGAATCGACTCGGGCTAAATAAAGAACAAGCCCTGCAAGTCTATGGCGATCTGCACAGGCATCCCGAGACCGAGGTAGTGCTTATGTCTCATCTTGCCAGCGCCGATGAACTCGATAATCCAGCAGCGATAGATTTCACTCAGCGTCAGATCGAGGAATTCGATGCGCTCAGACAGCAGATAGCAGAATCGACTCAGGGTCCGGTGCAGGGCAGCCTCGCTGCGTCTTCGGGTATCTTGGAGTTACCTCAGACTCATCATCAGTTCGTGCGTCCGGGTTTCATGCTCTATGGTGCGTCTCCCTTCGCCAGTCGTAGCGCCGAGGAGATTGGGCTGCAGCCCGTCATGACACTCAGCGCCAGAATCATCGCCATTAATGATGTCGATGCGGGTGCAACGATTGGCTACGGTGCTACCTATCGTTGTAAACAGAATACCCGTGTGGGCATTGTCTCTATCGGTTATGCAGATGGCTATCCACGCTCGGCTAAGAATGGCACGCCGGTTGTGGTGAAGTGCCAAGGCGGCCAGAGACGCACAGGGCTGCTGGGGCGTGTGTCGATGGACATGCTGGCGATCGACCTGACGGGTATGGAGTCGGTTAAGATTGCCGACGAAGTTGTGCTTTGGGGGCGCGATCTCCCGGCAGACGAAGTGGCTCGCAGCGCAGACACGATCTCTTACGAACTCTTCTGTAAGGTCACGAAGCGGGTAGAGTTTGTCTATACTGACTAGTAGCGTACCGAGACTCTACCGTGGCCAGATATCGACTAGTCGAATCAAGAAGCAATAATTGAAAAACTCTTATGTCAAAAAATAAAATCGCATTCGTCTGCACAGACTGTGGCACCGAGCATGGCCAGTGGCAGGGGCAATGTGCCTCCTGCAAGGCGTGGAATACTCTGTCGCAGATAAATCTGGGCAATGCCGGCAGTAGCTCTCCCGTGACTAAGGCCGATTTCCGCAAGCAGGGTTATTCCGGCGAAAAATCCAATGTGCAGAATCTCTCCGATATCGATCTAGAGGCGCTTCCTCGATTTAGCAGCACTATCGACGAGATGGATCGCGTCCTGGGTGGCGGTCTCGTGCCCGGTTCCGCGATCCTGATAGGCGGAAACCCCGGCGCGGGAAAGAGTACGCTACTGCTGCAGATCATGTGTCTGCTAGCGGATTCGGGAAAGCCGGCGCTGTATGTAACCGGTGAAGAGTCTTTACAGCAGGTAGGCATGCGCGCGAAGCGCCTGAACCTGCCCGAGAAGAATCTGAAGATGTTGGCTGAGACCAATGTTGAGGCGATCTGCAAGGCGGCACAGGAACATCGGCCGCAGCTATTGGTAGTAGATTCGATTCAGGTCATGCACAGCGGCGATGTCGCGTCGGCACCTGGCAGTGTTTCTCAGGTAAGGGAATGCGCCGCCTATCTGATTCAGTATGCAAAGCAGACGAACACGGTTCTGTTTCTTGTGGGTCATGTCACCAAGGAAGGAAACCTCGCTGGCCCAAAAGTGTTAGAACATATGATCGATTGCTTCATCATGTTAGAGGGCGGCAACGACAGCAAATATAGAATCCTCCGAGGGCAGAAGAATCGTTTCGGTGCGGTGAATGAGTTGGGTGTGTTCGCCATGACCGAGACTGGTCTGAAAGAGGTGAAGAACCCTTCGGCAATTTTTCTTGCGCGTACCGAGGAAGACACACCGGGCTCGATAGTGATGGTGTTATGGGAAGGGACCCGACCCCTCTTAGTCGAGATTCAGGCGCTGGTCGATGGCAGTCAACTGGGCAATCCGCGCCGCGTGGCCGTCGGCCTGGAACAGAATCGTCTGGCTATGCTGCTTGCCGTGCTACATCGCCATGGCGGGCTCTATATGGCAGACCAGGATGTCTTCGTTAACGTGGTGGGTGGCGTCAAGGTCACCGAGACCAGCGCCGACCTCGCGCTGCTGCTCGCCATCGTCTCAAGTTTCCAGGATAAATCGCTGCCCAAAGATCTGGTCGTTTTCGGCGAGATTGGGCTTGCCGGCGAGATTCGACCGGTGCCCGGTGGACAGGAGCGCCTGCAAGAGGCGGCGAAACATGGCTTTACTCGAGCCATCGTACCGAAGGCGAATGCCCCGAAGAACAAGATCGCCGGCCTTGAAGTGATTGGCGTCAGCAAGATCGCGCAAGCCCTCGAGGCGATCTAATAGCAACTAGTCAGGCGCTCTATCGAAATCGGCTCTGATCGTGCGGGCGGCCAGGTAGTAGTGCAGGGCGCACCAGCAATTTACCATTACCGTAACCGACATCGCATAGCGCAGGGCATCAGTCCCAAGGCTCGGTGTCAGATAGTCGCTGACAAATCCGGTGAGCATTGGGCCTAGTCCTAGGCCAATCAAATTTAACATGAACAATAAAATTGCCGATGCCATCGCACGCATGCGAATGCCGACAAGAAAATGTGTCGATGCGATACAGGGTGCGAGATACCAGCCGCCGCAGAAAACTGGCAGCAGATAGGAGAACGCCGCCGTTACGCCTGTAGGCATTAGGAGAAAGGTGATCAGGGCGAAGGGTATGGCCAGTACCGTGGAGATAAAGGGAATCCAGACATACCAGGCCTTGTCGCCGGTCTTGTTGCTGATGCGATCTGACATCCAGCCTCCGAAGAAGGTGCCTGCCAAGCCGCCTATGCCGGCAATCAGGCCGTAGTACCAGCCTACATCGATGATAGGCATGTCGTGCACGCGGCCAAGAAATAGGGGCATGAAATTACCAACGCCATAGGTGACGAAGGCATGCAGCGCGCAGGCAAAGGAGAGATGGCGAAAGGATTTTCTATCCCAAAGAAACTTCAATACACGCAAGAAGCCGGGAGGCGCCACATCTTTGCGTGACTCGGCCATTCCTCTAGGTGGTTCTTTGATAACAAATCTGACAAGCGCTGCTAGAAAGATGCCCGGTATGGCAACAACAACAAATGCTGTGCGCCAGTCAAAATAACGTACCAGATAGGCGCCGCCTACGGTGCCAACTAAGATTCCGCCATAGACGCCCAGAGAGTAGATTGACAGGGCGGTGGCTCTTTGATTCGCGGGGAAAATATCTGAGACGATGGAATGCGCGGGAGGCGAGCCGCCGGCTTCACCCACACCCACGCCGAAGCGGGCCATAAACAATTGGGCAAAGTTTTGTGCGGCACCACATACTGCAGTCATCACACTCCATATGGTGATTGAGATGGCAATGATGTTGCGGCGGTTGCTGATATCTGCCAGACGTGCAATTGGAATACCTAGCGTTGTGTAGATCAGGGCAAAGGCCAGGCCCGATAACATGCCAAACTGACCATCGCTGATCTGTAGGTCTTCGATAATGAACTGAGCGAGAACATTGATGACCTGCCTGTCTACGAAATTAGAGACATAGGCAGCGGTTAGAATCCCAAGAACCAGATAGCGGTAGTAGGGGTTCTGATAGGCCTTGGCCGCCGCCGCTAGCTGCGGGGATGAATGGGTTGCGTTGTTTTGTGTAGAGTCTACAGAGTCATTCTCGGTGTTCGCAGTCATTCGCTGTCCTCAACGTTATTATTTTTCATCGAGCAATTATTAGTCTGACCTGCTTTCGTGCCTATTGATCGCCAGGCCCTTGATCTAGCAGCATAAGAACACTTATTCCGCTGCCAGTCTACGGATAAGTATCGCGCTTAGTTTTGCTCGCTCGACCAGCGAGCTAACCCTGCCTTGCTCCCTGTTAGAGTGAGCGCCGGTTCCTGCGCTACCTAGGGAATCCAGAGTAGGCAGGCCGACTGACTGCGTCAGCGAGCCATCGGTTCCTCCGCCAGAATCGCCAACGCCTAGCTCCTGTCCAAGGAGACGACCGATGGCGATGGTCTTGTTGAGCAGGTAATCCGATTCTGGCGTGGCTATCTTTGCCGGGCGATGTAGATTGGTCCAGCTCTCGGTAGTGAGTTCTCCCGAATCTACCGGATAGCTGTAGACATTGCCGAATATTTCTTCGAACTGCGCCACGGCATCAGTGCCTTGTTCCGCCTCAGGATAACGCAGGTCGATCAGAGCCTCGGCACAGGGCGCGATAGTATTTCGCGCTTCGCCGCCACTGATCACGCCCACGTTAACCGTTACTCCGGTCTCGTAGTCGGTAATGTTTTCTATCTGTACGATCTTGTAGGCAAGTTCTTTGATGGCCGAGCGGCCTTGCTCGTGGGCGCCACCGGCGTGAGATGCCTTGCCATGCACAACGAAACGCGCCTGCCCCAAGCCTTTGCGCTCACGTGTCAGTCGATTGTTGCCAGACGATTCATAGACCAGTCCCCAGTCATGGTCAGCGGCCTGTTCTTCCAGATATTTGCGCGAAGAAAGTGAACCTATCTCCTCATCGCTATTAAGTAGCACGCTAATAGATTTGTCTTGTAACTGCCCGGCTTCGTTGAGTGCCTTAAGGGCATACAGCATCACTACCAGGCCACCCTTCATATCGGAGACGCCGGGTCCGTACATCGTGTCTCCCTCGCGACTAAACTCCTGAAAGGGGCTGTCCGGGGGAAACACCGTGTCGAGATGGCCCATCATCAGAAGCCGTGATCCACTGCCACTCTTGCTTGCCAGGACATGATCAGCGACATCGATATTGTAGTCACTGCCCGGGCAGCTAGGCATTTCGATGACTTCACCTGGCATCGTCGAGATAGAAAAACCAAGTTGTCGCAGCTCCGTGCTGAATATTGAAGCAAGCTCATCGACTCCGGTTTTGTTAAGGCTGCCGGAGTTGATGTTGGTGATACGCTCTACTAAGTCGAGCATATTGTCTTCCTGAGAATTCAGCCAGCTTGTTAACTCAAGTTCTTCCGAATCGAGTGATGGCTCTACAGTGTCCTGCGCATGGGTGGAAAACGTACAGAGGATTAGGCTGAGCAAGAGTAGAGAATATTTGCTTGGTTTCATTGCGTTTGTCTCGTCTAGATTGTTTGATTATTCAGTTGTCTTAATGTCGCGCCCTTCCTTTTTCGCAGAGGGTGGCAGCACTGTGACCTTGGCGATCGCTCGCTCCGGGTCTGTTTTCCAGAAGCCGCCGCCTCGGTCTGGGTAGACTTCACTCATCACCGAGCTGCTGATTCCAAGCTCGTCAATGGGGGCAATCGGCATCCATGGCAGCGAGAAGATAAAGTAGCACGCCTATGCAGAGCCTTACCATAATCCGTTACCTGGTCTGCTGTGAGCTGAGGAGAAAAGTAATGCGGCGTCTAGAAATTATTTCGGCGAATATCCAAAGTAATGCCGGCCTGTTATGAGACTCCGAGATATCCCAACCCCTGCTTGTGTTGTAATTGGCTGTGACAGTGTTCATACTCATTCGCCCATGAAAAGTGACGAAAATCCAATACTACGCATCACCGGTCTGAATAAATTTTATTCTGGTGGCTTTCAGGCGCTCAAAGATATCAATCTGCAGATCGAGAAAGGTGAGATACTCGCCTTACTCGGTCCCAATGGTGCGGGTAAGACGACATTGATCTCCGTGGTCTGCGGCATCGTAAACCCTAGCTCCGGCACGGTGAGTGTCGACGGTTTCGATATCATCAAAGACTTTCGCAAGACTCGGTCTATCATCGGTCTGGTCCCGCAGGAACTCACAACCGATTCGTTTGAAACTGTCTTCAATACGGTCTCATTCAGTCGTGGGCTGTTTGGTCAACCGCCCAGCCCGAGCCATATCAAGAAGGTCCTGCGTTCATTGTCTCTATGGGATAAAAAAGACAATATGATTATGACGCTGTCAGGCGGTATGAAGCGCCGGGTGTTAATCGCCAAGGCGCTCTCACACGAACCCACGGTATTATTTCTCGATGAACCGACCGCCGGAGTGGACGTCTCCCTTCGAAAAGACATGTGGCAGATCGTGCGCGAACTCAAAGAAGAGGGCGTGACAATAATTCTTACCACCCATTACATCGAAGAGGCTGAAGAGATCGCCGACAGAGTTGGGGTCATCAACAATGGCGAGATCGTCTTGATCGAAGAGAAAGAGAAGCTGATGGAAAAGCTTGGTAAGAAGCAGTTGATTCTTGACCTGCGCGATAGTCTCGCGTCGGTGCCGGATAGTATGGCCGACTACAACCTAGAGCTTAGTGAAGACGGCATGCAACTGACCTATACCTTCAATACCCAAGGGGATCGAACAGGCATCACTGCATTGATCGATGACCTCAAGTTAGCCGAAATTGCATTTCGTGACCTGAATACAACGCAGAGTTCGCTGGAAGATATTTTCGTTAATCTGGTAGAGGAGTCGTCATGAATATTTATGGCATTATGGCGATCTACAAATTTGAGATGGCGCGGACCAGACGCACCCTGGTGCAGAGTATTGTGGCACCGGTAATTACAACGTCACTCTATTTTATCGTCTTCGGCGCCGCCATCGGATCGCGTATCGACCAGGTTGGCGGCATTAGCTATGGTGCTTTCATCGTGCCCGGTCTGATTATGCTAAACCTGCTGACCAATAGTATCTCGAATGCATCCTTTGGAATCTACTTTCCAAAGTTTGTCGGCACCGTCTACGAGGTGCTGTCCGCCCCAGTCTCGACACTCGAAGTAATATTGGGCTATGTGGGTGCCGCCGCCTCTAAGGCTGTCATACTCGGAATAATTATTCTGATTACAGCAGGCTTCTTTATCGACCTGCAGATAGCCCATCCAGTGATGATGATGGTATTTATACTGCTTACCGCACTGTCGTTTAGCCTGTTTGGGTTTATCTTGGGTATCTGGGCAGATAACTTCGAGAAGTTGTCGGTAGTGCCTACGCTGCTCGTCACGCCGTTGGTATTTCTGGGTGGCAGTTTCTATTCCACCGACATGCTGCCGGAGCCCTGGCAGACGATCTCACAGTTTAATCCGGTGTTGTATTTGGTGAGCGGCTTGCGCTGGAGTTTCTATGAGATCTCTGAGGTCAGCGTGATGCTGTCTCTGGCGAGCATTCTTATCTTTATGTTTTCCTGCCTGGCAGTGGTCTTCTATCTATTCAAGACCGGCTATAAATTGCGCAGCTAGTTGAGGCGCTGGCCGCCGCGAAACTCCATTGCCTGAGTATTGCCACTGGCATCGGTATAGTTGCCACGACCATCGCGCTCGCCACGCAGCCATGGGCCGACGTAGCGATCTCCATTGGAGAAGAAGTAAGTGCCCTGGCCGCTAATCTGATCGTTCTGGAAGCCGCTGGCTCGAGAAGAGGCCGAGCGAGGGCATGCCACCAGTTTGGTGAGCTACGACGCTGGCGCGAAGTTTTCATCCCATGGCCATCCTCTAGGTGAAGAAATATTAGTGCTATCTGGCACCTTCTCCGATGAGAGTGGTGACTATGGTACCGGCACCTATTTCAGAAATCCGGAGGGCTTTAGTCATTCTCCCTTCAGCGAGCAAGGCTGCGAGATACTCGTCAAGCTGCATCAGTTTTCAGCAAATGACGATAGTCATGTTTGTATCGATTCTAAAACCGCCAATTGGTTGCCGGGGCAGGGAAACCTCAAGGTGTTGCCACTACATCAGTTTGAATCAGAATCCGTCGCCCTCGTTTACTGGCCTCAGGGCGAAAAATTTCACCGGCATGCACATGCCGGTGGTGAAGAAATCTATGTCATTAGTGGTGAGTTCATCGATGAACATGGACGCTATCCAGCCGGCACCTGGATACGCAGCCCCCATATGAGCACGCACACGCCTTATGTCGAAGAAGAGACGCTACTCTGGGTGAAGGTTGGTCACCTGCCTGCGCAGGATCCGGGGGCAGGCGAAGTGAAATGATCTGATGGAGCGCATCCTCACAGATCGTGGCATTGGCTTCAGCTCGCTGGCTATGATTTGAACCAGAACTCAATCTCACAGGTATCTTCACTGAATTCGGCGCTGTGTTCTTTCTCGGCGGGAACGTGGTACCACTGACCAGTGCCTATAGTGACCGTTTTTCCATCTATGGTAAGCAATAGTTCGCCCTTAGTTATCACGCCGACGTTGTCGGTTTCGTGACGGTGCGGTTCGATAATTGTGCCAGCAGAGTAAGTGGCGAATAGCACATCGCAATTGTGCGCCTCCAGTTTTCTCGCATCAAACTGGCCGCTAAATTTGGGTAGATCGCAGATCTGCTTGGGATAGTAGTCAGACAGTGCCATGGGGATTCTCCATAGATAAGAATTTTAGTGTGCCTGAGAAACGACGCTATGCCGAGTCAGGTGGGATAAATATAGCAGCATTCAGCAAGCGCCGTCGCGCATCATGGTGGACAGTCAGACTGTTAAAAGCTGAGATGTGGGAAATTTACAGAGGGCATAGGATCGGCGTCATTGCTACGCTTTTACGGCCTGTGAGTCTGGTTGTGTGAGCTCTGGCTGGTCGACATGGTAATGACGAAACGGGAATAAAATGTGCCCCGGCGTTCAATTTCCTAGTCTAATGATGTACCCTTACCGCGCTATGTTGGGGCGCATTGTAGATGGGGTAGTTGTTGCCGAATTGCTGCTCCGTTGAATCCTGTTATGCAGGGCCGCAAGGAAAAAGTTAGAAATCGATTTAACCTCTGGAGGTAGGCGTGTCCAAACAAGTTACACGTAGAGAGTTTCTAAATTTATTGAGTGCCGCTGGCGGAACCGCCGCAGCACTGAAGGCAGGTTCTGCACTGGGTTTGCTTCCGCACACGGCGCAAGCCGCCAGTATGGATCTGCTGGCAGCTGGAGCAGCCAACCGCAAGGTTGCAATCCTGGGAGCGGGTATCTCGGGCCTAACCGTAGCCTACGAGTTGAGCAAGGTAGGCTATGAATGCACCATACTCGAATCTTCACATCGACCCGGTGGAAGAATATTTACCGTTCGCCATGGTGACCTGATAGATGAGATCGGGAATCGACACTATTGTGAGTTCGACGATGAGCCTCATATGTATTTCAATGCCGGTGCAGCGCGAATTCCGAGTACGCACCGAAACTTGCTGGCTTATTGCAAAGAGCTCAACATCGATCTCGAGATATTCATTAATGAGAACAAGACTTCTTATGTGCAGGATCCTGCGCTGCTCGGTGGCAAGCCTATCCGCAACATCGATTACACAACCCATTCGCGCGGCTTTCTAGCGGAGTTGTTGGCAAAGTCCCTCAATGCTGGCGAGATGGATCAGCCGTTCACCGATCAGGAGGCCGAAACTCTGATGGGCATGGTGCGCTCTTTCGGTAGCCTGGACGAAGATGACCTCTATAAGGGTAGCTTTCGAGCTGGTTATGCCGCCGGTGGATTTCTCGAGCACGGCGTGCAGAAAGACATCATCGCCTTTCGCGATCTGTTGCAGACGCAGATGGGTCGACAACTGTTGAGCGCGAACGAAGGCGATACAGGCCCGATTCTACTTCAGGCCGTAGGTGGCATGGACAAGATAACCGAGGGCTTTACCAAGCATGTTGGTCATCAGATTCGATACCGCTCCATGGTAAATTCTGTCGAAGTGAAAGAGGATGGCGTTGATATCTCCTACGATCAGGATGGTTCGCGGCATCTGTTACAGGCAGATTTCTGCTTCAACTGCATACCTAGCCATTTGATGACCGGTATTAGCAATAATTTCCCAAGCCAGTACGTGGATGCACTTAAATATATTCGTCGCGGCAATGCCTACAAGGCAGCCTTCCAGGCGAAGGAGCGTTTTTGGGAGAAGGACGATATCTACGGCGGTATAAGCTGGATGAACAATCCAAGCAACCAGATCTGGTACCCGAGCTCCGGCATACATAAAGAGAAGGGCATACTGCTCGCCGCTTACGATTTCGGTGACGGTTCATTCCACACTGCCATGACCCATGAGGAACGTATCGAGGCACATTTGAGTGATGGCGAGAAGATTCACCCAAATTACCGTAATCAGGTCGAAAAGCCGATTACAGTTGCCTGGCATCGAATGAATCACATGCTGGGCTGCTCCGCTCGCTGGCAACGTAACCCTAGCGGCTGGACTCACGAGGAAGAAGAGTTGTATCGGGCTCTGCAGCAGCCCGTAAATGGCCGTCACTATATGATAGGCGATCAAGTCAGCATGCACTCTGCCTGGCAGGAGAGCGCAGTCATGTCGGCGCAGTGGGCGATGACGGATATGGACAGGCGACTAAGGGCCTAGAGCCGGGCTCTAATGGGTCTGCTACCAGGCTGGGTGCTATTTATTCAGGGGTTTTGGCCCTGATTTGGAGAAGTAAGAGTATGTTGAAGTCCTTTTTGGCTTTTAGCCTTTGCATAACGTGTATGGGAGGCGTTTACGCGGCAGAAACAGAGCGAGAGCCTTTCGACGATCGCTATTGTACAACCTGTCATGGCGCCGATGGCCGTGGCAACGAGGGTGTTCAGGCTCCCAGACTTGCAGGCATGGAGCCATGGTACCTAAGACGGCAGCTGGAGAACTTTCGTGCCGATAGACGCGGTGTGCATCCTCAAGACAGAGAGGGCATAGCGATGCGTCCGATGGCGACGAAACTCAGCGATGAGTCGATCGATGACATTATCGACTGGGTGGGTAGTTGGGAGTATGTGCCTGCAGAAGCGACTATAGAGGGCGGTGATCCGGCTCGTGGTCGCGGCCTGTATGGTGGTTGTGCCGTGTGCCACGGAGACAGTGCTCAGGGCAACGAAAGCCTTGGTGCGCCGGCTCTAGCCGGCCAGAATGACTGGTATCTGGTCACCCAATTGAAGAATTTCATGGCAGGATATCGGGGTGCCCACCCTGACGATACGTACGGAGCGCAGATGCGCACCATGGTAAATACCCTGCGCAATGAGGCCGGCATTATTAATGTTGTGAGTTACATCAACACGCTTTCCCGTTAGACTAGGTCGAAACGACTATCAGGAGCCGACAATATGCCCATTATAGCTATAGTAAACTTGGTTCTCTTTGCTGCTCTGCTGAGCCTGCTTTACCAATTCTCAAAGAACAGTGCGTTCACCCTTTCCCGTCGCGTATTCATGGGCCTAATTGGCGGTATCGTTTTCGGTATGTATTTACAGGGCGCGTTCGGTGGAAATGCCGAGGTTATGGGGTCTACTCTGGAGTGGACCAATGTGGTTGCGAACAGCTACGTCGCCCTGCTGCGCATGATGATCATGCCCCTTATTCTCATCACCATGATTGCCGCCGTTCTAAAAGTCGAAGAGATTAAGTCCTTAGGGAAGATTGGTGGTACGGTCGTGGGCACACTGATCGTCACTACCGTAATCGCGGCACTGGTTGGTATCACGATAGCGTTGCTATTCGGGCTTAACGCGGGTGACCTGGCTGGCGGTGAGGTGGAGATGGCTAGAGCAGAGGTGCTTCAAGCTCGTCAGGGTAGCGTCGCCGACCTTAGCCTGGCCGAATTGCTGGTCAGTTTTGTACCCTCCAATATATTCTCAGACCTCGCCGGCCATCGCAGCATGTCGATAATTGGTGTGGTTGTCTTCGGCCTGATATTTGGTGTGGCCGCCCTGTTGGTAGCGGAAGATAACGCCGATCAGGGCAAGCGCATCCGCGGCGCTGTAGATACGCTGCAAGCTATTATCATGCGCCTGGTTAAGTTAGTCATGGCGCTAACGCCTTATGGTGTTCTTGCCTTAATGACCAGAGTGATTGCCACATCCGATGGCGAGGCGATCAGGAATCTAATCAGCTTCGTCATCGCTTCCTATATTGCCATCGTCATCATGTTTGCCATACATGCGGCGATCATCATTGGTTTGGGTGCCAATATTAAGACCTATTTTCAGAAAGTCTGGCCTGTGCTTACTTTTGCATTCGTCACCCGCAGCTCTGCAGCGACCATTCCAATGACGATTCGCGCGCAGATTGAAGAGCTCAAGGTGCCTGCGCCCATCGCCAATATTGCCGCATCCTTTGGTGCAACGATTGGTCAGAACGGCTGCGCCGGAATCTACCCGGCTATGTTGGCCGTGATGGTAGCGCCGACCATGGGTGTCGATATCGATTTGAATTTCATTGTTAGCCTGTTGGTAATCATCGCGATCGGCTCTTTCGGCATCGCCGGCGTTGGCGGCGGGGCAACCAATGCAGCCTTAGTTGTTTTGCCGGCAATGGGATTTCCAGTTACGATTGCGGCGCTATTGATTTCTATTGAGCCGTTGATCGACATGGCGCGTACTGCATTGAATGTGAATGGCGCCATCACAACTGGAATGATCACCACAAGACTTCTGGGCGATAAGACGGCTGCGAAAGAGGCGACCATGCCCGATGCGCAATTAACAGAAACATAGTTTATTTTTTGTTGTAACTGAACCGAGGAAAATTACGTCATGATCAATCTTAAGAAGCCATTCACCGCAATTTCTATCGCCGCGTCATTAGCGCTCGTTATGGGTGTTGCCGCTGTAACAAATGCTGCGGAAATCGTGCGAACCGGAGAAGGCAGAAACTTCTATAACAATATTATGATTCCAGCCGGTGCCGAGACGCTTTATTTGAGTGGCTCCGGCGCGAGCCAACAAGCTGATGGCACCTGGGGTGACATGGAGCAGCAGACTATCGATACCTTCAGTCGTTTTCAGGAGACTCTGGAAGCGCAAGGCTGGTCGCTGGAAGATATCGTTCAGGTTCGTGCCTTCGCCGTATCCGGTCCCGATGGCGAGTTAGACTTCGCCGGTTTCAATAGCGGTTACCAACAGTTCTTTGGCAGTGATAGGAATCCCATGAAGCCGGTTCGTTCTTTCGTGCAGATCGCAGGCCTGGTCGTCGATGGCTGGCTCATCGAGATCGAGATTCGTGCGGCGAGAATGCCTGACTAAGGAAGTACAGGACAAGGTCTTGAATTCTGGAAGGCCAGTGGGATGTGTGAACATCTCACTGGCCTTTTTTATGAGCTGACAGGAAAGAACGGTTATCCAGATTGGCATTCCAAGAAGATCGATTTGACGGTGGTCTTCGATCTGCCGTTCACTTACACTTTCTGCTCTTCTATTGTTAACCCTTATTACAAGGCTATGCATCATGATCAGCATTCCTCGTCTACTAGTCATTCTATTGTTGTGTACTTCCTCAGCCATCAATGCGCAGACGCAGTTCGATGTGTTTGAGGCCAGCATCCCCGAGATACGCAGCGCTTTAGAGCAAGGACGGCTTAGTTCTGTGCAATTGGTCCAGCAGTATCTGGATCGCATACAGGCCTATGACAGGCAAGGGCCCAGGCTCAACAGCATCGTGCGCCTCAATGCCGATGCGCTGGACATTGCGCGGGCACTGGATGAGGAGAGGCAGCGAACCGGTTCTCGCGGTCCCCTGCATGGTATGCCGATAGTGGTAAAAGACAACTACAATACCGATGACATGCCGACGACGGGAGGCTCCGTTGCCCTGGCAAATTTTGTGCCTAGCGAAAATGCGGCGCAGATCGACAAGCTTATTCAGGCGGGTGCCATCATCTTGGCGAAGACTAACTTGCACGAATATGCCTATGGTATTACCAGCATTGGCTCTCTGCTTGGGCAGACTCGCAACCCCTATGATCCCAGACGTGTGCCCGGTGGTTCCAGCGGCGGCACTGGCGCCGCAGTAGCCGCGAGCTTTGCCGCAGCCGGCTTCGGCTCCGACACCTGCGGCTCGATTCGCATCCCTTCCGCATTCAACAATCTTATTGGGCTGCGTCCCAGTAAGGGGCTTTCCAGTATCTATGGAATTCTGCCGCTCTCACATACCCAGGATGTGGCTGGCCCCTTGGCGCGCAGCGCAGAAGACCTGGCTATTATTCTCGATGTTGTTATCGGCTATGACGCTCGCGATGAGGCAACGGCGATTGTGCAGGGGGCCTCTCTTCCTGGTTTTGTTGAGCGACTTGGTTCGGTCGATTTGTCCGGGCTACGCATCGGTAGGCTGCAGGAATATTTCGAGGGTACCGACGCCAACTTGCGTAGATCCCTGGAAGACGCACTGGATTGGTACGAGCAGCAGGGCGCCGAGATAATCGATGTAGAGATACCAGACATGGCCGACCTGATTCGGCGCTCCGGATTGATCGGTCATGAATTCAAGCCAGATATCGATCAATACCTGGCGCAGTTTTCTGTCGATGAGAACCTGAATCTGAATAGTATCGTGAGTCAGGGTTTGTATCACGAGGCGGTGGGTGGGGTGCTGAGCCGATCGAATGAATCGGAGTTAGATGAGCAAGCCTACCAGCTTGCGATCGCCACCAGAGCGCAGCTGCGCAAGGCGATAGAGGCGGTGATTGCCGAGCTTGCATTGGATGCGATCGCCTACCCGACGATTAAGCGCACACAGGTTTTTACCGGGGAGGCGCAGGCCGGCAGCAATTGCAGCCTAAGTGCCAACTCGGGTCTGCCGGCGCTGTCGATGCCCGTCGGCTTCACTGGCAATGGCTTGCCAGTGGGCCTGGAGCTTCTGGGCGGCTTTCTGCAGGACGCCGAACTTCTTGCCATGGCGTATGCCTATGAGCAGGCGTTAACGCCGCGGCGTGCGCCTTCCACAACACCTCCCCTGGAATCTGGCCTGGCGCCCAGGGCACAGACCTTCAGTCTTAGCTTCGAGCGATCCTCAATACGGCTTTGGGCAGAATTCGAATTCGATGTACTAACGAACCTGTTTCATTTCGATATACGCAAAGAGCCCGGCAGCAGTGGGATTGTTCACGCTGCCACCCTGGTTATCGATCGTGATGAGGATGGGGATGCCCAAGATCCTATTGTGTTAAATCTACTCCCCCCGGATACCGATGCCGCACAGGGAAACCATTTTATGTCCGCTCAGTTCAGAGATGCGGTAGTCGATAGGCGGGTATATCTCAGAGTGTTTGCTGACTCATTTCCTCGCACAGGAGTCGCTCAGCTGCTAGAGTAGTCGCAAATAAGCCTTACTGTTCTGAGAACCAAACCAAGAGGTATTACGATGAAGCCCAGCATCAGACTACGAGTGATTACTTATCTATTTGCCTTCAGTGCATCCGCCTTTTCCGGACTGTTACTTGCTCAGGCTCCCGAACTCGATTTCGACTTCTTCAAGAATGAAGTGCAACCTATCTTCCTTGCTAAACGCGAAGGCAATGTGCGCTGTATACAGTGCCATACCCGGAGCAGCAACTTTAGGCTGCAAGGGCTTGAAGAGCATCAACTGTTCTGGACCGATGAACAATCGCGCATGAATTTCGAGTCGGCGAGTCAGTTTGTGCTTGCGGGCGAAGACCCTCTGCGAAGTCGTTTCATGACCCATCCTCTTGCTGCTGACGTGGGCGGCGATCCCTTTCATGGCGGCGGCAAGCACTTCCATAGCCAGTTCGACCCCGAGTGGAGGATCATGGCGGATTGGGTTGCCGGCGCAAAGGTCAGGCGTACACCATCAAGTGTAGCGGTGCGCATTATTCAAACCAATGCCGCCGGCGACGATTCGACGGTAATCGACCCTGAGTCGAATAAAGTTGTTGGCACCATATCGGATATAGCCATTCCACATGGGGTGGTCGGAGCGCCGGATGGTTCTCAGATCTATATTACCAATGAGTCCATGCACTCTCTGGATATCGTAGATGCTAGAACCCTGCGTGTTAAGCGACGCATTCCTCTCAGTGGGAGGCCTAATAATGTCGCGGTAACCGGTGACGGTAGTAAGGTCTATGTGGCGATCATGGAGATGCCTGGCTCGGTTGATATCATCGACGTGGCCAGCATGACGAATGTAAAGACGCTGCCAGTGAACGGCGCCATTCACAATGTCTATGTGACGCCGGATAGTCGTTACGCCGTTGCCGGATCGATACAGACTAGAACCATCAATGTTATCGATACCCGAACAGATGAATTGGCGTGGGAACTTGAGATGAGCTCGGGAATTCGCCCCATGACATTCGATACCAAGGCCGATGGCTCAACCAGGAGTATCTTTGTACAACTCTCCGGCTTTCATGGTTTTGCCGTTGTCGACTTCGACAAGAGAGAAGAGGTGGCCAGAATCGAGCATCCGGCAGTACCGGGGGAGGAGGCCCATCTAGACGGTCTGCAGGGAGCACCTGCCCATGGTCTGGCGGTTTCACCGGATGGCAAGATGCTCTGGTCGACAAGCAAGGTGTATAGCCATGTCTATATTCATTCTCTGCCTGATCTACAAGAGATAGGGCGTGTCTTTGTAGGACAGCATCCCGAGTGGATAACTTTTACGCCCGACGGTAAGCGGGCCTACATCGGTGCGGCCGGAGACAACGTCACCTATGCCGTAGACGCGATAAAGATGGAAACCATCGCGAAGATTCCTGTTGGACAGGTACCTAAGCGTATTGCCATGGTGCGCATGGCGCTGGATTAAAAGCGAGATAGCGATGTTGTAGTCACCCGTCTCATTCGGTGCGAAACTTTTAACGCCCAGCCAATAGGTGCCGGGCGGCAGGGTGTTTTCTTGGAGTTCGGTGCCACACACGTCTGCCCCGAGGTCGACACCCGTCGCGCCGTCACCGAATAGGCCGGTGCCGTGATCGATACACGGATCAAGACAGTCGTTAACTGCAATATATTTGAAGTTGCTGGCCTCGCTCCATGCGCTCATCGCGCTAATAAAGACGGTGATCCAGGTGCCGCCGGTGGGAGAGCTTCCGCTAATGCCCACGTGAAAGACCGCCTGCGAGCTTTCCCCAAAATTCTCCGATATCTCGAAGGCATTGCTGGAATGAGTGGGAAGTAAAAGTATGAAAACTAAGGAGACAACTCTCAGGACTTGCTCTCCTAGTTGTCTATAAGGTCGGTGATGCGCGACTTAAATTCCTCAACAGTCAGTGCTCGCTGAATCATGATTGGGCTGGACTCGGTCATGACGCCGGCAGCTATGTCGGTGTTGCCTTCTACCACCGACAGCGGTTTCTTGATGCTGGGGGGTATGGATGAGACCGGCTCTACATCGGTAACCGGCTGATTTCCAGCGGTGCGCATTCGACGTACGCCATCCTCTTCGACGATAATGAAATGTCCCTGAGACCAACCGATCAGAGGATTGATAAGATCGCGAGACATGGATTCGACGAAATAGATTCCCTGTTCCGCCATCTCGGGAATGCGCATCCCACTGACCTGTACTATCTGCCCGTTAAATGCGCCCCCCATGAATTTCAGTTCTACACTGTCACCCGAATAATCGCCCTTGATGATGTCATCGATTCGAAAGGTGATATAGGTGCTAATTATGCCGCTGCTATTATCCTGACGTGTTTCGCTGTTGATTACCTCGCCCTCGAATACGAATTCGGCATCGGCGGCAACCTTATCGATATCCATGGCGAGAATGGTGGTCGCGTACGCAGAGTTCGCGGCAATAGCAGCGAGTAGACACAGAATACATGTAGTAGCTGCCAGCAGCTGTTTCGCATGGATTGCAAAATAGGCCGAGGGAAGGCCTGCAAGAATCGCTGCCGTGATATAACTCTCGGAGTTCTCATTAGAGAGGGTCGGGTTGATCGCGTAGTTCATAGTCGGCATTCCTGATGAGGCCCTTTTGAAGTGGCTAAGACTACGTGCAAAGGACTCGAGAATTATAATGCAGCAATATAGTCAAAGACAGGCAAGGGCTCTAGTTTATTCTCTGGTCTCTCATAATCCTTGAAGCCTGTCTCAGAAAGCAGAAATTGTCCCACATTCGACTGAGGGCCTGGGAATTTGTTCAATTTACTCTATCAATAACCCATGGGCCCACTTTTTGCTGACAGGGAAGGAAATTATTGAAAATATAGACAGTAAGCAGTTCCTTAGAGGGCCGTAAATAGGGCTTCACGCTGGCATCGCGAGCTGGCGGATAGTATCCTCAGGCCTAGCTTTATTAACAGAACAATAAGACTCTACGATGCAGTCTAGCTATATAGCCAATATTATCTCTGGCGGTCTAATTGCCTTAGTCAACATCTCGGTGGCCGTGTCGGTTGCGGCGTTGCTATTCGCGCAGACTGATCAGCGTCTTATGGTGCCGGGCATCGCCATACTGCTAATCGGTACGCTGGTGACTGGGCTGGGTGGCACCCTGTTCAGTGGCTACAAGGCCGTTGTCTGCTCGCCGCGCAATGGCTTGATACCGGTGTTCGCGGTAATCGTTAGCAGCATCTACGTTAGCTTCGGTTCCGAGTATTCGGTCGGGGCGGAAGCCACGATTATTGTCGCCATCATGGTGACGACAACGTTTGCTGGTTTGTTCCTGCTTCTGCTTGGCCGCTTGAAACTGGGCAATCTAGTGCGTTATATCCCCTATCCGGTAACGGGTGGATTCTTCGCTGGTATCGGCTACATCTTCATACAGGGTGGCCTAACCGTAGCGAGCGGTCGCGACGCCGACCTTGGCTCGATTGCTGACCCTCAATTTATTCAACTCGTTACGCCGGCAGTCGTGCTCGCTCTCTGCCTGATCATCGGAAAGATGTTTAGAGACAATAGGCTTTCTGTGCCGGGCATACTGTTGCTCACGGTACTATTTTCTATGGTGTATTGGCAATAGCTGGTATCGGCCGAGACGAGGCTGCTGCCAACGGTCTGCTGCCAGTCATTAATGCCGCTGGGACCCTCGTTCCGATTTTTCATTTTGAATATCTACAAGAAGTTAGATGGCTGGCTATATGGGAGCAGCTCGGTGGTATCGTCGTTGTTGCATTACTGTGTTCCATGATGCTGCTGCTCGATGTTTCCGGTATCGAGCTAATCGCCAAGAAAGATTTAAATCCAGACCATGAATTAGAAGTCATGGGCTATACCAATGTTGTGAACGGAATGCTGGGCGGTTTTCCTGGTGTACATGACGCTTCGGACACGGCACTGGTAGATCGCCTAGGCGGCAAAGACAGACTGATGGGTATCGTCAATGCGATTCTCGTCGCAGCGGCGATCCTGGCGGGCACCGAGTTCATGGAACTGGTGCCCACATTCCTCTTGGGTGGATTGCTAATCTATGTTGGTTTGGAATTTTTAATCGATTGGCTGTGGAAGGCGCGTGATGAGCTGCCTCTTTCCGATTATGTAGTCGTTATTCTGATCCTCATCGTAATTATCTTCTCTGATATCCTGCAGGGCGTCACCTTCGGCTTCTTTGTGGCCATTACTCTCTTCGTTGTGCACTATTCGCAGCTAAGCGTAATCAAGATCGAGACTAACGGCAGCGACCATGCAAGTAATGTAGACCGCGACCTGGAAACGCGGGAGCTACTTCACAAAGAAGGGCATCGTGTGCTGATCATGGTGCTGCAAGGATTTATCTTCTTCGGCACTGCTGACAAGTTGATCAGCGCTATACGCAATCGCATCATGGAAGTGGAAGGTAGTAAGTTCGATTTTCTCGTCCTCGATTTTCATCACGTGAGCCAACTGGACACATCGGCAATCGTAACCTTCTCGAAGCTTGCGCAACTCAGTGATCGTGTTGGCTTTCACATCATAATTAGTAGCGCAGATCAGAAGTCCTTAAAGCAATTGGTTAAGCACGACTTCTTCACCTTCGGTGATCAGCGCTTGGAGCGACGCTACAAGGAGCAGTTGGATATGGCGGTAGACTGGTGTGAGAGACGTATACTTCGGGATTTGAATCTGAATGCTGAAGAGCAGAATCTTGAATTGCACGACGTGCTCGGTCGCATTGCCTATGAAGAAGCCGACGTCAAACTGCTATCTGATTTCTTCGTCATCGAAAAGAGAAGGGCTGGCGAATACCTGTTCAATGAGGGCGATAGAGGCGAGAGCCTCTACTTTGTCGGTTCGGGTACCGTCGTAGTTGTGCTTAAAGTGCAAGACCAGGCAGAGCGTATACTGCGAAAATACAAGGCCGGGGCTATTCTCGGAGAGATGGCTATCTATACCGGTGAGAATCGAACCGCTTCTGTGCGCATCGAGGACGATGCGGTTCTGTTTAGGTTGGACAAGGATAAGCTGGAGGAAATGTCACGCAGATTTCCAGCGTCAACAGCTGCGCTGCATACTTACATCGTCAAGGTCTTATCCGAAAGGTTGGGCAGAGCGAATAGAAACCTGAGTCGCTATATCTAGTGAGCCTTCCTCTACAGGGTCTTACTCGACCGGGCGCAATACTACCGGCACCATCTCACTACCTTGAAACCAGCTTGCATCGATGCGCAGCAATTCTTCGCCAGCCTCATCGAAACGCAGGGTCCCGGTAAATTCAACGTCTAGCCTGCGAATAATGACTGTGAGGGAGAGTCCTCTGAGGCTCACTCTGTCTGCCGGCATGCCATAGATTCCCAAGCCATCACTAATCATTGAGGCCGAATATTCGCCATCCGCCATAGTGATGTTGAAGATTAGACCTAGATCATCTTCGCCTATAACCAGCGGCCCACCCCAGGAGCCGACCAAGGGGGTTGCGCCAGAATCCTGTGCCGTAGCGGAAGGAAGGAAGATCAGTAGTGCTAATAGGGCTGCGCTGCTTAATGTGTATTTCATAGGCCGGATGTTAAGCCGCGAACTGTTCTAGCGCAAGCCGATTGGATGCTGGGAATGCCGGATAAGCCATGTTTGGTGAATCTTCTTCTGCCGTTGAAAATCTTTGCCGAGGCTGGCTGTTGTGTAATCTTGTACCTCATATTTTCTGAGCACCTCAGCGTCCAACTTGAAGCTGAGTTTGTTGGTCGAGAATATGAGCAGGCCACCGCTTTCAAGTTTTTTCATGGCCTTGCGAATCAGTGAAAGATGATCTCTCTGAATGTCTAGCACGTTGCTGGTGCTCTTGGAGTTAGAGAACGTCGGTGGGTCCAGAAAGATAAGATCGAATTTCTCGTACTTGGAATCCAGATATTCGATGCAGTCAGCTTTCTTCAGGCGGTGACTCTTGCCACCCATTTTATTAAGGAGGTAGTTTTTTCTAGCCCAGTCGAGGTAGGTGTTTGAGAGATCGATACTTAACGTCGAGGACGCGCCGCCCAGCGCAGCTTGTACGCTGGCAGTTGCGGTGTAGCAGAAGAGATTGAGGAAGCGTTTCCCCGAGGCATTCTCTCGAATAAACTGCCGAATCGGGCGGTGATCCAGAAATAATCCCGTATCCAGATAGTCTTCCAGATTTATCCAGAAGCTGGCGGGCCCCTCCTCGACAGTAAAGAATGCGTGGGCCTGGTCTTGCGCTTCATACTGCTGCTTGCCACGCTGGCGCTCCCTGGATTTGAGCACGATGTGTTCAGGCTCAATGCCCAGAACTTCCTGCACCGCAGCGATGGCCTGTTCACGCCGCGCGGCCGCCTTCGTCTCATCGATGGAGGCCGGAGCCTGAAATTCCGCCATCTGCACCCGTTTGCCGTAAATATCGATGGCGAAGGCATATTCCGGCAGGTCGCGATCATACAGGCGATAGCACTCGATATTCTGCTGTCGTGCCCATTTCCCCAGCACGCGCAGGTTCTTGCGCAGGCGATTGCATAGCATCGCGGTGCCATCGTTCGCGGAGGGATCTGTTTCTTTTTCTGAGTTCATAGCGAGATTGGAATAACCGTTGCTTGCGCTGGATATAGGCTTAATTGTTTGCCTTAACTGCTTGGCGTGGCGGAATGTGAGGCTCACATGATACGCGAGATAACCAGATACAGAGAATAAAGTTTATGGGACAAGAAGAATTAGAGCAGATGACCGAGGTCTACAACATGCTTGTAGCTTATCTGGTCAATTATAGCTTCCAGATATTCGGTGCAGTTGTGGTGCTGGTTCTAGGTGTTTTTGTCGGAAGGCGACTGAGCAATCTAGTACTTGCCCTGTGTGCAAAAAAATCATTGGATATAACACTTAGCCGATTCTTCGCGAGCTCCGCGCGCATCGCAATAATCTCCTTCTCGGTGCTGATCGCTCTGTCAAAGCTGGGGATACAGGTCACTCCTTTCTTGGCAGCAGTTGGCGCCCTGGGTTTGGGAGCTGGCTTGGCTGTTCAGGGGCTATTATCAAACTATGGAGCGGGCTCAGCATCATCTTTACGCGGCCATTTGTGGTTGGCGATACGGTTCGCATTCATGGTGTATTTGGCGTGGTTAAGGAAGTTCATCTGGCATTCACCCTGCTTACCAATGAAGACGAAGAGTTAATCATCATCCCTAACAAACATATAGTGGGCGAGATACTGCATAATTCCCAGACAGATACAATTCTGGAGCTTTCAGTTGGTGTCGCCTACGACAGCGACACAGATGCGGCGATGAAGGCAATAAAAGCGAAGCTAGAGAATGTCGAAGGCCTGAGTCAGGAACGAAATATTCAGATCGGCATTGAAGAGTTTGGTGATAGCGCGATCAATATCGCAGTTCGTGGCTGGGCGAAAACCCAAGAGTTTCATCAGATTCGGTTTGCTGCGAATCAGGCGATCAAAGATGCGCTGACTGAAGCCAATATCTCGATTCCCTTTCCGCAGCGCGAAGTGAGAATGCTGTCCTAGCCTTAAGGGTTTTGCTTTCGATTCCTTTTGATTACTAGTGTTTGCCCATCATCGAGTTGATGAGGCCCGGCAGTTTCTCAGTGTCATAGGGTTTCGAGATGCAGGTTATATGGTCTGATTCATCAATCTTGTCTTTTAGGCTTTGCTGAGTATAGCCGGTTGCTAACAGAATAGGTGTCGTCGGCTTCTCTTGTAGAATGCGTTTGGCCATGTCGATTCCATTCATTCCGCCGGGCATCATGATGTCTGAGAATACCAAGTCGATGTTGGGGTTGTTGTTGAAACGCTCCAGCCCGGAGTTGCCATCGTTCGCCGCAATAACGCTGAAGCCTGCTTCCAACAGCAGTTGTGTCGCGACGTCCCTGACGCCGGAATCATCTTCTACCAAAAGCACAGTTCCACTGTACTGAACGTCTGTCTTGCTTCGCGCAGGTCCAGTTTGATGTGTCGATGAATCTTCAATGGCCACTGGTAGATGCAGAGTGAACCTTGTCCACTCACCTTGCCGGCTCTCTACCGAAATATTACCGCCGGATTGTTGCAGGAATCCAAACGCGGTGCTGAGACCGAAACCGGAACCCTCGCCCATTGCCTTCGTCGTAAAGAAAGGGTCGAAAACCTTGTCCTGGATATCCGCTGGGATGCCCATGCCATTGTCGCTAACAGTGATCTCTATATAGTCGCGCTCGATATTGCTCATCGACATGCCATTTGCAGACTCATGCAACTTAACACGGCGTGTAGCTATCGTTAGCTCTCCGCCGCTGGGCATCGCATCTTTCGCATTCACGCAGAGGTTAACAATGACGTTCTCAAATTGTGTCTTGTCGATCTTTGCCGTAGTTTCGTCTTCGTCCAGTTTCAAAACCAGATTCACGTCTTCGCCTATGATGCAGCGAATAAACGACTCCATGTCGCCAAGAATCGAATTGATATCCTCTGCCTTGCTTAGCAGCGCCTGTTCTCGTGAGAAGCTCAACAGTCTCTTGTTTAAGTCTGCGCCGTTTTTTGCCGCCTTAACTAGTTTGTCTATTATTTCGGTTTCGTCTACTCGTCCATCGTCCGCCAGGCCACGTTTCAAGAATTGCAGGTTTCCCATGATCACGGTGAGTAGATTATTGAAATCATGCGCCACGCCGCCGGTAATGCGACCGATGGCCTCCATCTTCTGCGATTGCAGAAGTTTCGATTCCATCTCAATCTGGTTAGTCATGTCGATGAAACTGACTACGGCTCCGATGAGATTGCTATCCTCGATGATAGGCCTGCAGAAAAATTGCACCGGTATGATGGGTTCATCTTTGCCGCAGAAAACACCCGTTGCACTCTGCACGGACTGACCCTGAAGCAGGCAGAGATTTATTGACTTGCGCGTTGTGGCTTCTTTGCCTGTTTCTCCAGCAGCAAGGCTTCTTCGCGTTTGATACGTGTAACCAGTTCTTCCTCGCGCAGCTTAAGTGTTTTTTCATCTGCGCTAAGCTTTTTGTCTAGCTCACTATTGCGAAGCCGCAGGCGAATAGTTCGATTTAAATCTCTGCCGATTCGCATTGCCATGAAATAGCAGAAAGCGAGAACGATAATTAGTGCTCCGGCAATTTGCAGGTCTTGCGTAGATCCCTGGTAGAGGGAGAAGGCAACGTGAAGTCCAACCGCAGGTATGGCAAAGCTCAAGAATAGCTTCCGATTAACAGACAGAACGATAGTCGCGTTTGCCAGCATTAGACAGAACCAGATGAGAGTCGCTCCCTTTGGTGCAACCACCAGCTCTTCAGCGCTGATCGGGGCGAGAGCCCAAGTAGAGCCCCAGATAAAACCTGAGGCTACAACCATCGCGAGTAGAAAGCGTTCTCTATAGCTGCTGTTCTCGGTCGTCGAGGCGGTGTAGATCTGTGAGCGACCGAGTAGGTAGAACACGCCGCTGCTAAGGAGCAGCACAGCAATCCATAGTTAGGTGCCAAGATAGATCTGTTCGGCAAAGAGCAGAGCGAATAGGACGAGCATGGTGCCGGAGGCGGCATCTACACCCAGAATCGGCCGTAGTTGTCGAAATACAGAGTCGATCTGTTCACAATGGACTGCTTCGCCTCTGGGGTCAGGATCAACAGGGGTTCTTGAGTGCTCCAATATGCTAGTCATAACATCGCTCTCCTACGAATTTGAAAATCGTTGAGTAAAGCGCAGCAACGGCGGGGCTGTGGTGGTTTTTGGCGTTCAACATCAGTCCCTAGCACTCTAGAATATCACGATAGAGCGGGGATGAAAGTAGGATTTGGGGCGACAAGGAAATTGTTGTATGCGGCAGAGAAACTACCTGAAGTGCTAATGTGGTCCCAACTACCAGCGCAGATGCTGTAGTTGGGACCAAATAGCTTGAGCTGGGCGACTGACTATTTCCAGGCGCTGGCTGGCTCGTTCGGATCTGATCTCAGGAAGCGAATCAGGTCGGCATGGAACAGATCGGGTATCTCGATCTGAGGCGCGTGGCCCACATTCGGGTAGAGCAATATGGCTGAGTTCTGTAATTCATTTGCCACATTGTGTGCCAGAGTTGGGAAATCATCGACCAATCCATCTTCTTCGCCGCCTATAACCAGGGCTTTGGTCTCGATGTGCTGCCAATCATAGACAACCGGGTCATCGTATAGCATCTGACCCTGCAGTCTGCGCACCTGCGCCAGCCGTGGCCATTCACCACTCATTGTCTGCCCAAATTGACGACGGACGAATTCCAGATGCTCTGGTGGCCAGCGCAGCGGGAAGTAGCGTTGATGACCGCGCAATATCGATTGGTAGGTAGTAGTGCCACCACCGGCAAAAGGGTCACTCCAGGGTCGGCTCTGGCGCTGATCGGTTAGACCTATCTGGTTTACCATAACAACGTGTGTCGTAATGTCTGGGTACATCATAGCGAAGCGACTTACTGTCATCCCGCCCATGGAGTGTCCAACGATCGCAACTTCATCGACGTCGAGTTCGTCCAACAGCGCTTTCATATTGGCTGCGACAAAGTTGAAGCTGTAAGGAAGAACCGGCTTGGTTGATTTACCAAAGCCTATTCTATCTACGGCTAGCACGCGGAAGCCTGCGGCAGCCAGAGCTTTGATCGTCGGTGTATAGGCTTCGGAGTAGAAATTCATGCCATGCTGAATTAGGACAGTCTGGCCATTAGCGCGCCCGCTAGGAGGCACGTCCATATATGCCATGCGGATATCTTGCTGGAAACGATTAAGCTCCAGAAAGTGTACCGGATAGGGATAAGGGATTTCTTCGAAGTTAGCGGAAACGGCACCCCAATGCGCCGGCGGCTCGGCCGGAGCCACTTCAGGCCATTCACTTTGGGCCATGACTATGGTCGATGTAAGACCAAGCAGGAGTGCACTAATGCTCAGGACTACTCGTTGTTTTAGATAGGACATATGCAGCTTACCTAGGTTATTGAATTGATTATTTTTGTGTGCTGATTATGGTGGAGCGACAGAGTATTCCAGATTGTGGCAATGTTTCAAAGTAGTTCTTTGCTGCTGGGTGATAATTTTAGTGCTTATGCCATGAGGGATGGCCGCTGCCGGGGTGTAGAGAAGGCTCGCTAGCCTGCCGATCCCCGAACTGGAACCGACAGGCATAGTGGTTGTTTAGCTAGTCTTGCTTGATGCAGCGGGGGTCGCCGTTCTGCATATTCGCAATAGTCTCGCGATCGATAGGAAGAGGTGCGCAGCCATGGCCGGTGCCGCAAATCAGATCCCATTCGGATCGGGCAAGCATGTGGCAACCGAAGCAGTTGCCACCGAAGCGGTTTACGACTTCGGTAGTTCCACGAACTGCAATCTCGGAACCTTCCTCGGAAACGGTCAGCTCAAAAAATTCCCAGTCGTTGGTGGTCTCGTTCCAGCCTTCACGATGCTTGATCATCACCTCTGTGGGTATCAAGGAAACCAGCGATCCCACAGGATATTCCCCACCGGTTTCAGAGTTCGCTACGGCTACGGTGGCATCGATGTCGCCTAGCATATTATCCACGAAGAACGCGCCGGTCGATGATCTGGTCATTTCGGTGAGGCACTTAAACAAGGCTTCGGTTACCTCTAGCTGCTTGTCAGGATCTGGTTCATTGTTCTGTGAACTGCTTTGACTCATGGCGCTTAGCGAGAAACAAAGTAATAGTGCCATCTTGATGAGTTTTTGTGCCCCGAGGAATCTCATGTTTTTCTCCTGATTGAGAGTTAGTGCTGATTCGATCTGCATGGTATTGGGTCTGAATTGATCTTGCAAAGGGAAATGCCGTGGCTAGCTATTATTCGTGACTGTCGATGGTGGCGCTGTATTGCAGAGAAAATGTGTATGGACTAGACGGATTGCTAGGCATATTCTTGTTTAAAAATGTGAGTACGTAAACTCCCTGGGAGAATGTCTATGTCAAAGCTAACTTTTGCGTCCTTCGTTTTATCGATGCTGCTGGCAGTGCAGGCCAACGCGCAGATCGATGCCGACGAACTCTACGACCTTGTTGAACATCACTATGCCGACAATGGCGGAGTTAGTATCCATTATGTGAGCCTGGGTGAAGGGCCCTTGTTGATCTTCATTCATGGTTTTCCCAATCAATGGTATGACTGGCGCCATCAGATGGCAGCGTTAGCGGATGAATATAAAGTCGTTGCCATCTCTCTTAGGGGCTATAACCGCAGTGACAAGCCCCGGGGAGTGGAGAATTATGAGTTACCTCATCTGACCGGCGACGTACTGGCGGTAATGGATGATCTGGATGTTCAAAGCGCCACCATCGTCGGTCATGACTGGGGCGGTATAATTGCCTGGTCCTTTGCCGAGGCCTATCCACAGAAGACCGAGAATCTCGTGATCTTCAATCGTCCACACCCGCGTTCTCGAAAGCGCGAGATGGCGCTCAACAATGAGCAGAAGGAGCGCAGTGCCTATATAGCCAGATTCACAAACAGTGAGGGAGATCTGGGGGGCATGGATGCGGAGCGTCGCGCCCAGAGTCATCAGGGCACTGTGTGGTATGAGCGTTATCTCGCCGCGTATCAGCGATCAGACTATGAAGCGATGCTGAACTACTACCGCGCCTATTACCCCAAGCCGCCATGGATGGTCGATGAGTCGCCTATCGTGCCTATACAGGTTCCAGTGTTGGAATTTCATGGTCTGGAGGATGGAGCCTATGTAAATGAATCACTCAATGACACATGGGAATCTATGGGTCGCGATCTCACCCTGGTTACGCTGCCGGGAATAGGGCATAACTCACAGAATACAGGAGATATTCAGTTCGTCACTAGTATGTTGCGATCGTGGCTGGAGATGCAGAAGAGCAGGCCCTAACAAAAGCACATCGTTTGTCGGCCTGCCTAGGCGGAATTTCTCGAAGCATTAATATTGCCGTAGAGAGAGCGTACTACCATCTTCTCATAGTCTTCTATTAGCGGGTCATCCTCATTCTCGCGTCTTAGTTCGTGTATCTTCATTAGCGCGAACTGCTGGGTGACGAGAAGAGGGAGGACTATGCGTTCTCGTAGTTCGATACTGAGCCTCGCCCTATCATTGTCCTGCAATAGATAATCTTGCCCGGCTACTTTTAACACCATTTCATGGGTGAGTTCGTGTTCCGCGAAGATCATTTTCCAGAATTCGCCAAAGCGATGGTCTTCTTTCATATAGCGAGTTAAATGAAAATTGGTCTTGGCAAGATTCTGCATGCCATTGGCGATCAGGGCGCGGAAAAACCCAGATTCTTTGTAGAGTTGAATGCACTTTTCTAGATTGCCGGCTTTTTCCTGTTCTTGAAGAGCGGTGCCCAGGCCATAGTAGCCAGGGACGTTCTGTTTGAGTTGTGCCCAGGCCCCAACGAAAGGTATCGCACGGAGGTCTTCAAATTTTAGTTCGCTACTGTCTCCACGCTTGGCCGGTCGGCTACCGATATTTGTCATGTTGTAGTAGTGCAGCGTGCTCATCTCTTCCAGATAAGGTAGAAACAACTCATGCTGCTTTAACGACTCGTATTTTGTCAGACTCATTGTGGCGAGCGATTCAATCAGGGCGCTCTGCTCCTCGTTGAGTTCTCGCTCGGATCTATCGTAAAGATTGTTTTCCAGGCCAGCCGCAAGCAGAAGACTCAAGTTGTGCTGTGCCGCGGGCTTTACTCCATAGTTGGAGCTGATGGTCTGGCCTTGTACCGTCATCTGAATCTGATTGCTTTCAATTTTCTTGCCTAGCGCCGCATAGAACAGATAGGCATTGCCTCCACCTCGCGCGGTAGGGCCGCCACGACCATCGAAGAAGATGATCTCGATACCCGCCTCTCGGGAGACGGCGGTTAGATCTTCCTTCGCGCGGTAGATGGCCCAGTTAGCCATCAAATAGCCACCATCTTTGGTTCCGTCGGAGAAGCCCAACATCACTGTCTGTCGGTTACCGCGATTTGCGAGGTGTTGTCTATACGTTGGGATGGCGTAGATACTGCGCATGGATTCGCCAGAGCTTTGCAGGTCATCTATAGATTCGAACAATGGGACGATATCAGCGCTAAGTTCCTTGTCGCGCCAACCACACAGCTGAAATAGCGCATATACCCGCGCCATGTCAATCGCTCCATGGCAGTTACTGATTATGTAGCGATGACAACCAAGTTCGCCGTTAGCTCTTTGAATATCTTCGATAACGGAGAACGAGCCCAGGGTATCTTGCACGATGGCCTCATCGAAGGCACCGAGGTCGGTGCTTCCGCAGATGTGTAGCAGCTTGTCTACCTGTTGAGCCTCATCCAATTCGCTGATGTTGCCAACAAGGGATGGGTCTTTCTCAATAATGGCATCGAACGCGCTACTAATTACGCGGCTGTCCTGACGAATGTCGAGGCTTGCGAAATAGAATCCAAACAGCTGTACCTTGCGTCTGAACGAACGTAATTTCTCTATGAATAGGCCCTGGTTCTGTTCCAGTAGAATCGTTTCGATTTCATCGAGCTTGGCTATCAGTGATTCTGCGTCCAGAGTGTAGTGGGGATTGCTCTCCGACATCTCATCGTGCAACTGTTTCTCGATCTCGTCGAGTATTTCATAGCTTCCCTGAAAAGTGAGGCGCCGTTTGAGTTCGCGAACATCGCGGTGATAACAACTCGCAATGCTATAGCGTAGCTTCGCAGCCACTCGGCGCGTTATGTCGACGTTAACAAAGGGATTGCCATCGCGGTCTCCGCCGGGCCAGAACCCGATGGTCATGAGTTTCTGGTCCTCTAGCACGGCGCGTTCGTATTGACCGGCAAACTTATCCACGATCTGCCCCATCACGGGATAGAAGATGTTGCCTAGATACCAGCTGAGCAGTATCGCCTCATCATAGGGTGAGGGCTTCTTCTTGCGCGAGAAAGGCGTGTTACCCAGCTGCTGCAGCAGATTCCTAACCTCAGAGATATCATTGCGAGCGATGGCGCGAGTCAGGTCATTGATAATGGAGAGCACGGTGCCCGGATAAAATTGTGTGGGATGTGCGGTTAGGGTTACCCGTATGCCAAACTTCTTGAGGACCTCGGAAAATTTTTCACCCAGGTCTTCCGCTTCGACCTTCTCAACGACACTCTGCAGAATCTTTAGTTTGTCGACCTGATGCATCTTCTTGTAGGCCGCGTCTTCCAGCGCATCTACCAGCACCACCTGCCGTTCCACATACTGAATCACTCTAAACAGGAAGTTGTTCTTATCTTGAGCACTAAAATGGGGTTTGTGCAGCTCGAAGAATTCTTCGATGATGGCGTCCGGGTTCTTGCCATCGATGAGCCCCTGCTGGCAGGCAGCATCCAATAGTGGCAGTAGAAGCCCTGTCTTTTCGATGGCATCTAGAGGTAGAGTCAGAAACAGGCCGTTGTAGAGTTGGTAATTCAGGCCAATCAGTTCTTCGAATTTATTTGAGAGTGAGTCGCTCATCTTGCTCCATATTGCGATTAGTCGTCATCGGCATTCCCATTGGCGATTGTACCCGATATGGCCAACTCCTGCGGGCTGGCCCCATTCGGATCAAGGAAATTAATGCAAAGACTGCGGCGACTGCTTTTTATTCGAATAGGTCAATCGCGACCATGTCAGCCATCGCCTTGTAGCCTGCATCATTAGGGTGCAGATTATCTTCGGTAAACTCGGGAAGAATTCGGCTAGGCTGGGTAGGGTCTTGCACGGCTTTTTCGAAATCGATAACGCCGTCGAATTCGCCGCTGTTACGGATAAAGGCATTGATTTCCTGTCTTATATTTTCACCTGCCGCTGTGAAGTAGGCTGCACCTTCATAGGGGGTGAGAGTGGCTGCTATGATTTTTATTCCCGCCGCGTGAGCTCTAGCGATTATCTGTCTATAGCCTGCAATGACTTCGGCTGAGGATATTAGATCGCCACTCGGTGACATGCCTATGTCATTTATGCCTTCCATCAATACCATATGCGTCACATTGCTTAACGCGAGCACGTCGCGCTCGAAACGCGCCTGTAAGTTTTGTCCGAATCGCGCGTTTCCTTCTGTGGTGACTCTGTTGCCGCTGATGCCCGCGTTTACCACGGCAAATTTTTTCGCAGTGCTATCGGCGAAGAGCCTTCTTGAAAAATGATTCGGCCAGCGCTGATTTGCACTAGCGGTAGACCCCCAACCATCTGTGATGGAATCTCCAACCATGGCGATTGCCGAAACCGAATCCGGGCTTATGACATCAATAGCAGTTAACAGTGGCCATGCGGGGGTCTCACTGGCATTGCTTAGGCTTGTCGACTGAGTCTGATCGCCATCTTCCGATAGGTAATTGACCTGATTCGATAGGGCGTGGGCGGTAAGAAAGCCGCTGTTCGCCGGAAGGTAGAGGCTGACGCTTAAGTTGCTCATCTGCGGCACGGGGTAGTTGATGGCGTCGCTAATGACTACAGCGCCCCTGGGTATTGTTACCGAAGCTTGGCCAGAGAAACTGAGTGTCGAGCTGCTGCCTGCACGAATTGAGCTGCCTGTCGATTGCATGGCGATAGAGGCGGCGCCTACGGTGATCGGTCCGTTGCCGTGGGTATTGCTTAGACGAATTCGAACACTGTCGCCGCCAACGCTGCTATGGCTTATTAATCGAAGCGTCTGATCCTGCGCTGGGTCTTGCGGATCAGCCTGGCCAGGCAGCGTGCTGGGTGAAGCCGTCCAGGTAGTCACCCAGCGCGGATCACTCTGCTCCTGAGCCCGGGATAATGGGCCTGCGACCGAAAGCGTTACAAGCAACAAGGCGGCGATAGCAGAGCTCCAGCTTAGGGATTTTTCGGGGGCTGTTAGCGCGTCAAAACATTGTGAAATTTTCATCATCTATTCCTGCTTACATTGGGCTGTGACAGATTGATTCGTTCTGAGTAAAACATAGATCTATAAAGATGAGAAACGCAATTCATGAGTTGCTAGAGAATACTGCGCCTGCTATAAATTCCCATTACCCCGCTTCTCAGGCTATGGTCATGCTGTCGAGTGGAACGGCTGGATTACTGACAGAAACTAAGGAGCGTTATGGAGTTATTACCTGCTATAGAAATGGAATCGCCCAGCACGGTGGCGGTGAACGCTTCGATCATTTGGTTGCATGGGCTCGGTGCCGATGGCAATGACTTCGCTCCCTTGGTGCCGCAACTGCCGCTGCCAGAAAGCTTCGGTATTCGCTTTATCTTTCCCCATGCGCCATCGATTCCCGTATCAATCAACAATGGCTATGTCATGCCCGCCTGGTATGACATCAAGGAAATGGATATAGATAGACACGTCGACGAGGAGCAGTTGCTGCAATCGGCTTCCTGGGTGCACGCTCTTATCGATAGAGAGCTTGAGCGCGGCATCGATAGTCGCCGCATCATTGTTGCCGGGTTTTCTCAGGGAGGGGCTGTCTCCTTCGAGGCTGCGCTGACCTATGCAAAGCCACTGGCCGGCATCATGGCGCTCTCTACCTATTTCGCTACTGCCGAGAGTATCGAGGTTAACCCCGTGCAGAATGCCATTCCTACCATGATCTGCCACGGCACTATGGACCCGGTAGTGCCGGAATCCTTAGGCCAGAAGAGTATGGCTACCCTGCAGAGTCTGGGTTTTGCGCCCGAATACCATAGCTATCCCATGGAACACTCGCTGTGCCCGCAGCAGGTGGGGGATATTGCCGACTGGATAACTCGCGTTCTTGCTGGGGATTAGGGTTCAGCTATCGACATGTGCTTCCCCATCGTCCGTGGCAATGGAGGTATTCCCCACTCACGGACCTTCGGTCCTGATTGTTCGTTGGAAACACCCCCATTACCACGGGCTTACTTCAGAGATAAGACCAGCATTGTTGAATTTTATCTAGAAACTCCGGTGGTGGAGGCAATTACTGCGACTTGCTAGTTGACCTTAGAGTTAACTCTAAGCTTATACTTGCAGTCAATTTCAAGTAATTAGCTGAACTAGTGGAATTGAATGCATGTTGAAAATCAGTGAATTGTCAAAAAAGACGGGGCTTACAGCCCATACGCTGCGCTACTACGAGAAGCACGGCCTCATCAATGCCAGCAATCGAAGCGAGGCGGGCTACCGCTTCTACACGGATTCCGATGTGCGCCGTGTGCAATTCGTTAAGACCGCACGCAATACCGGCTTCTCGTTGGAGGATATTGGCCAGCTACTCTCCATTCGCGTAGACAAGCTCAGCCACAGTTGTCAGGAAGTGACCGACATAACCAGAAAGAAGCTGGACGAGGTGAGTGCAAAACTGACTGAGCTACAGTCGATGCAGCAGACCCTGCAGCTGCTGCTTGAGAGTTGTTGTGGAGGCCCGGAAAACGCCACCCATTGCTCTATCATGGAAGCGCTGGATGCGGGGCTACTCCTAGATAGGGAGGCAGCATCGAGGACTGAACAGCAAGGCGAGACGAAATGAATTTATTAAGCATATTCTGGAGCCTGGTAATTGAGAGTGCGCCGTGGCTACTCATTGGTTATTTGCTGGCTGGTATTATTAAGCAGGTGATACCCAGCGAGTGGGTACATAAACAAATGGCAAAGCCCGGCTTCGTTTCTATCGTTAAGGGGGCATTTATAGGAGCGCCACTTCCGCTTTGTTCCTGCGGCGTAATACCAACTGCGCTTGCAGTGCGCAAGGCCGGCGCATCAAAAGGTGCCACCTCTTCCTTTTTAGTGGCAACGCCCGAAACTGGCGTGGATTCCATCTCATTCTCGTTCGCAGTTCTAGGTCCCGTCTTCGCGTTAGCGCGACCCATTGCGGCTCTTACCAGTGCCATAGTGGCTGGATTATTGGTCAATAGCTTCGATAAGGAAGAGGGAGTTATTGAACCGGTCAAAGCTGAAAGCAGTTGCTGCCACAGTAAAGAGCAGGAGCAGAAGACAGCAGAACCTGGGCTAGGCGAGAAAATGATCAGTGCTGTGCAATACGGTTATGGTCGAATGATCTCCGACACGGCGAAATGGTTGGTGATAGGCCTGGTGGCTGCGACTCTTATAACGGCGGCAGTACCGCAGTCATTCTTTCTGCAATGGGGCGACGGTCTGCTGGCGATGATCGTTATGGTGGTTGTGGGTCTGCCCATGTATATCTGCGCTACGGCATCGACACCGGTCGCTGCGGGCTTCCTCTTCGCCGGTGTATCTCCGGGCGCTGCGCTGGTGTTCATGTTGACCGGCCCCGCTACCAACATAGCCACCATGGGAGTGATCAGGGAGCAGCTGGGTACGCGCTCATTGATTGCTTATATGGTCGGCGTCATTGTGAGCGCGATCGTCAGTGGCCTCATCCTCAATCAACTCTATGCGCTCTACGGCTGGCCGCTACAGCTTTCTCTGATGGAGGAGGGTGTGAGTTATCCGCTGTGGAGACATCTAGCGGCAGTGTTGCTGTGCGCATTGCTCGCGCGAGTCTGGTTACAGCCTTTGTTCCTGCGCAGGGCGGAGCTGCTTGAATCTACTTGATAGATGAGGCGTGGATGCGGTGCTGCGCATCGAGCAAGAACAGGTGATCGGCGCTCTGGGGCAGGGTGGCCAGGCAGTGCCGGCTTAGGCGTTCGAAGTGTTGTATGAAGCGTTCGATGGACTGCTGGTCCATGAGACCAACGGCATCTGCATCGGCCCGGGAACGCAGCTTCTCTTCCTGCAGAGAACGCCACTGAAGAACCTGTTCGAACCCCGGTGCCTGCAACATGATTAGCGTATCCAGCTGTGCGAAGAGCGCCTGATAATCGGCGGCTAACTGACTGTTCACGTATGCACGCCAGCGACCATCGCTGTCCTCATCCGCCTCCAGCGCATTAATCGGCTGTGCAAGCGCAGACTCTTCCTGGGGCCTGGCGCTGACAAACCAGCCTTCCAAAATGACGACATCGATAGGGCCCTGAATCTGTTCGCAGGCTTCATCGGGCAGGCAGTCGTCCATAGCTTTATCGAATCGGGGGAGTCTGACTTCATCCGTCTCCTGTGCCGCGGCGAGTTGCTGCAATACGTGTAGGGCAAGACCTACATCGTGGGTGCCGGGTACACCGCGAGAGCGTAGCAGCGGGTGGATAGTATCTGCCAGCTGCCGGCGCTTCGCCTTGGAATAGTAGAAGTCATCGATTGATAGCTTGGCCACGGAATGGTTTTTCTGTCGTAGCAGAGAGCTCAGTAGTTCGGCGAGTGTGGATTTGCCTGTGCCCTGCGCACCGTTGATGCCGACAGTGAAAGGGCGTCGTTTTTTCCCTTGAATCACGCTGTCGATTTTTTCCTCAATTCCCTGCAGAAGCGGCAAGAAAAATTGCCGCGCGTCAGCGGCATAGGTCTGGGGGAGATGCTCCCGCTGGATAAACTCGTCAATAAGCTGTTGATACATTGTGTATAGATTATCAGTTAAGAATCCCCATGGCGAAAATTGATTCTGTGCACACTGTTCGGTGTGTTAGCAAAACATCCTGTGTTAGCATCTAGGCAGTTATTCCAATTCTACTTTGGACGGATAGCCCTAATAGCTTTTCGTCTGGTGCCTGGCACCACTATCGATTCTATCCTAAATGAAATCTTCACTACTGCCAGAGAGACCACTGCTTATTTCGCCGACCCTAGCCGCGACCATAGGTTTGGAAGAGGCGGTTATGTTGCAGGTTCTCGCCGAGCTAATCCATAGCAAGGAAAAGCGTGAGCGCTCATTGAACCCGTCTTTGGAATGGGCGGCACTCGATGAGGGCGATCTGCAGAAAGCGTTTCCCTTCTGGGCGCCGGTAGACATACGTCGCGTGCAGAGCAGCTTGTTGAACCTCGGCCTGATAGCCGTCGATAGCAGCGCTAGTTTCTACGCCGTGGTCGACCCTGGCGATACCACTGAAGATAACCGGGTCACCCGTTTGCAGAGCGTGCCCAGCCAGGAGTCAGCGCAGCCGCGTGAAGCAACAGCTATGCCAAACAGCGGCAGTGCCTCGTTGATCGCGCCGAATTGGCAGCCAAGCCTGGACTGGATAAAGAAGTGCAAGCAGCACAGTATTCCGGAAGAATTTGTTCATGCTCTGGTTCCTGAATTTGTGAGCTACTGGCGAGATCGAGGCCAGGCGCGCTTTTCCTGGGGTAATGCGTTCTATAAGCATGTCCTGAAAGAATGGCGCAATGAGCAGACTCGTAAGGGAGCATTCGAGCTGGCGACAGAGATGTCGGCGCAATGGCGGCCCAGCGAAGATGCGGCAGGTATATTGGAGATTTCCGGTATCAATAGCAGTTTTATAGAAGATGCCATTCCCGAGTTCGTGCTCTACTGGCGTGAACGTGGAATGGTGAACGGCGCGTGGAACACGAAGTTCATCGAGCACATACGCCGGCAATGGGCCAAGTTCTCGGCATCGTTTGGTTACGATGATACGCCGAAGGCGATCTCGGCAAATTGGCAGCCCAGCAGTGACTGTTTCGAGATTCTGCAGCTTGCAGAAATCGATGAAGACTATGCGAGAAGTAAGATTCCTGAGTTTGTCATGTATTGGAAGGATAGCCAGCAGGTGAAGTCATCTTGGAATACGGTGTTTCTTCAGTTCATTAAGCAAGATTGGGCGCGACAGCTGAAACAAAGTGAAGGCGCGGATATAGGTTATGCAGAAAATCAATCCCTTGTTGGATCAAGCCAGCAACGAGTTAAAGAAAGATTCCAGCGCATCGCTGACCGAAGTTGGGCAGAGTAGACACGCCCCTGAGGACTCTGAGGGTGTGGCGGAATCCACTGGCGATTTTAACGAAGGCGTCAAGCTCGACCGTGTGGATGCAATAAATCAGATCTTCGCGGAATTCGAGTTTGCCTATCACAATCAATTTCACAAAGCCTTCAACAGCGAAGAGAGCCAGATAATAGCCAAGAAGTATTGGTTGGCGAGCCTGGAGAATTATTCACCGCTGCAGATCGTGCACGCGGCAAAGCAGGTGATTCGATCGCAGGATTACCTGCCCTCAATCGCCGCTCTGGTGAAGGCCTGTGATCAGGGTCTTGACCTCTTCGGCCTGCCATCGCCGTGGCAGGCCTATATGGAAGCCTGTTCCGCGCCCTCGCCGAAGCGCGACTTCACCTGGAGTCACGAGGCAGTCTATCTGGCGGGTCAGGCGACAGGGTGGTTCCTGCTGGCTAGCGAACCTGAATCAAAGTCTCTGCCATTATTTGAATACCACTATGAATTGCTATGCAGGCGCGTGATAAACGGGGAGGACTTAGTAGCGAATGCAGCGACGCCTCTTGCCGAGAAGTTGCCGCGACCGCTAAGCAAGAGCGAGACGAAGGCACGACTGGCTAAGCTAAAAGAAGAGTTCGGTCTCTAAACTCTTACCTCAGATTCCCACCTCAGACCCTCACCTCTCATCGAGGGTTCTTGCAAGCACGCTAGCTGTTAAGTTTTTTGTATTTTACGCGTGTCGGCTCATTGGACTCGCCTGTACGCTTTTTACGTTCCACTTCGTAGTCCGTGTAGTTCCCCTCGTGCCAAATCACTTCGCTGTCGCCCTCGAAGGCTAGGATATGTGTGCAGATGCGGTCCAGAAACCAGCGATCGTGGGAGACGACGATCACGCAGCCAGGGTAGGCAAGAAGGCCTTCTTCCAGGGCGCGTAGTGTTTCTACGTCCAAATCGTTGGTCGGTTCGTCCAACAGCAAAACATTGCCGCCGCGTTTCAACAGCTTGGCCATATGCAGCCGATTGCGTTCACCGCCGGACAGGTCTTTTACAAACTTCTGCTGATCGCCGCCTTTGAAGTTGAAGCGACTGGCATAGGCTCTTGAAGAGATTTCGTACTTGCCGATCTGCAGCTGCTCCTGCTCTTCAGATATTTCCTGCCAGACGGTATTCTCACCATTCAATTCGTCACGGCTCTGATCGACATAGGCCAGATCAACAGTCTCGCCTAATTCGATGCTGCCACTATCGGGCTGTTCTGCGCCTACTAACATGCGCAAGAAAGTCGTCTTGCCCGCGCCGTTGCCGCCGATGATGCCGACGATGCTTCCCTTGGGCACCGAGAAGCTCAGATTCTCGATCAGGCTCTTGTCATCGAAGCCCTTGCACAGGTTGCGTACTTCGATGACCTTGTCACCCAGACGATTGCCGGGCGGTATATACAGCTCAGATGTCTCGTTACGCTTCTGAAAATCCTGCGAGTTAAGCTCCTCGAAGCGCGCAATACGCGCCTTGCTCTTGGACTGCCGGCCCTTGGGGTTAGCGCGCACCCATTCCAGTTCGGACTTGATAGTGCGCTCGTGGGCGGCCTCTTGCTTGGCCTCGGTTTGCAGTCGTTTCTCCTTTGTCTCAAGCCAGTTGCTGTAGTTGCCTTCATAGGGAATGCCGTGACCACGGTCTAATTCGAGAATCCAGCCTGCCGCATTATCGAGGAAGTAGCGATCGTGTGTGATGGCTACTACGGTTCCGTTATAGTCCTGCAGGAAGCGTTCTAGCCAGCCTACGCTCTCGGCGTCGAGATGGTTGGTGGGTTCATCTAATAGCAGCATGTCGGGTTTTGAGAGCAAGAGGCGGCACAGTGCCACGCGGCGCCGCTCTCCGCCCGATAGTTTGCTCACATCCGCCTCCCAGGGCGGCAGGCGCAGGGCGTCTGCGGCGCGCTCGAGAATTCGCTCTATGTCCCAGCCATCGCAGGTGTCGATCTTGGTCTGTAGCTCGCCTTGCTTCTCTAGCAGGGCGGTCATCTCATCGTCGCTCATGGGTTCGGCGAATTTGTCGCTTATGGCATTGAATTCTTCTACTAGGCTGATGATTTCTTTCACCCCCTGCTGCACATTGCCACGGACATCGGCAGTCTCATCCAGCTCGGGCTCCTGTGGCAGGTAGCCAATATTGATATCTGACTGAGCGCGGGCCTCGCCGTTAAATTCCTTGTCCACACCCGCCATAATGCGCAGCAGTGTCGACTTACCGGAACCATTTAGCCCCAGCACGCCGATCTTCGCTCCGGGGAAGAAGGAGAGAGAGATGTCCTTTAGGATTTCTCGCTTGGGTGGGACGATCTTGCCGACCTGGTGCATGGTGTATACAAATTGTGCCATTGAGCTTGTCCTGATATTTATGTATTTACTGTCTACGGAGCCGAATCCGTCGGTGCCGAGGCTGTCACTGTGCTGCCCCTCTGCTGGGCTATTATGGCACAGGGGCAGAGCACTATGTGCCCAAAAAGCGCGTCAGAATTCCAAGAATATTAATGCCCATCGAAAGCTCATCATGTAGAATAGCGCCTTCAAAAATCCCGATGTCGCAAACACAATCGGGACACAAACCCAGACCGAATCTAGAGACCCTTGTAACCCTATTTTAGCCTTTGGAGCAGCAGATGTTTAAGAGCGATACCAGTCTTTCAGAATTTGACCCAGAAATTAGCGCGGCCATAGAAGCTGAGAGAACTCGCCAAGAAGAACACATCGAGCTGATCGCCTCAGAGAACCACGCGAGCCCTCTGATCATGGAGGCGCAGGGTTCGGTTTTAACCAACAAATATGCCGAGGGTTATCCTGGCAAGCGTTACTACGGCGGTTGCGAGCATGTCGATGTAGTAGAAAATCTAGCCATCGCCAGAGTGAAGGAACTCTACGGGGCTGATTATGCAAACGTGCAACCTCACTCTGGTTCGCAGGCAAATGCGGCGGTCTATATGGCGCTACTTAAGCCTGGTGAAACCGTACTAGGCATGAGTCTGGCAGACGGGGGCCATCTTACTCACGGAGCCAGCGTAAGTTTCTCGGGTCGTATCTATAATGCAGTGCAGTATGGTCTCAATAGCGATACCGGTGAGATTGACTATGAGCAGGTCAATGCCCTGGCCCAGGAACACAAGCCGAAGATGATCATGGCCGGCTTTTCTGCCTATTCACGCGTTGTCGACTGGCAGAAGTTCCGCGATATCGCCGATAGCGTCGGCGCCTACTTCGTAGTCGACATGGCTCACGTTTCCGGATTGATTGCGGCCGGCGTATATCCGAGTCCGGTCAACATCGCCGATGTCACTACATCTACCACCCACAAAACCTTGCGCGGACCACGGGGTGGAATCATTCTGGCCAGAGCGAATCCGGAGCTAGAGAAGAAACTCAACTTCGCGGTATTCCCCGAGAGTCAGGGCGGCCCATTGATGCATGTTATTGCAGCGAAGGCGGTGTGCTTTAAAGAGGCGATGAGCGAAGACTTCAAAGTGTATCAGCAGCAGGTTGTCGCTAACGCCAGAACTATGGCGAAGGGTTTTATCGATAGAGGCTTCGATGTGGTGTCCGGTGGCACCGATGATCATCTATTCCTTCTCAGTCTGGTCAAGCAGGATATTACCGGTAAAGACGCCGATGCCGCTCTGGGTCGAGCGAATATCACCGTGAACAAGAACGCCGTTCCAAACGATCCGAAGCCGCCATTCGTTACGAGTGGCCTGCGACTGGGCTCGCCGGCAATCACCACGCGAGGCTTCGGCGAGGCAGAGGTGGCCGATCTAACCGCATGGATGTGTGATATTCTCGACGATATTGAGAATGAAGCGGTAATTGCCGAGGTGAAGCAAAAGGTGGTTGATCTTTGCGCACGCTTTCCCGTGTACCAACGGTAGCGACGAGTAATAGCCGGCTCCTTAGTGGAGTCGGTCGAATAGAATAGTACATTATTATAATATTAGTGGAATGAGTGGTTTTTATGCATTGTCCTTTTTGTGGCGCGATTGATACCAAGGTTATAGATTCCCGATTAGTTACCGAGGGCAATCACGTCCGACGTAGGCGTGAATGCATCACCTGCGAAGAAAGATTTACCACTTATGAATCCGCTGAATTAGTAATGCCGAGAATTATTAAGCAAGGTGGTATTCGCGAGCCGTTTAACGAAGACAAATTGATGGCGGGATTAACGAAGGCATTAGAGAAGCGTCCAGTTAGTATCGAGAAGGTTGAGGAAGCTATCACGCGTATAAAGGCAAGCCTGCGCGCTACCGGAGAGCGTGAAATACAATCCCGTGATGTGGGTGAGCAGGTGATGAAGGAGCTGCGTAACCTGGATGAGGTGGCCTTCGTCAGATTCGCCTCGGTATACCGTAGCTTCAAAGATCTTAATGAATTCCGTGCGGAAATCGATCGCCTCTCCCAAGACAACATTAAATAAGTTCAGCATATTAACCGTTCCCTAAACCGATAATACTGCGCTGCTGCTAGTAGCTGTCTTTATTCATAGAACATATTGCTTTGTCACTGAGCTATCTTGCTAATGAAAGTCATGAAAAAAATCCGCAACGATGAGCTAGAGCCAGCGATTCTTGACTGGCCAGTCTATATGCAAAGAGCAATAGATTTAGCCGGCAATTCTATCAACACTTCGCCAAATCCCAGAGTAGGTTGTGTCCTGGTTTCGGATTCAAAAATCGTGGGTGAAGGTTGGCATATTGCAGCCGGTGAAGCACATGCCGAGGTAATGGCGTTAGTGCAGGCTGGAGCGCGTGCAAAGTCGTCTGTTGCTTTTGTGAGTCTTGAGCCCTGCTCGCACATAGGTCGCACCGGCCCCTGCAGTGATGCATTGATCGAAGCTAATGTCGCCATCGTGGTGATCGCAAGCATAGACCCTAATCCTGCTGTCGCAGGACAAGGCGTTGATAAACTACTCGCTGCAGGTATAGAAGTGGTTCAGTTGATTGATTTTGATCTGGCTGCCCGCGGTCTCAATCCTGGCTATTTTAAGAGAAGAGAAGAAGGGCGCCCTTATGTGCGATGCAAGCTGGCAATGAGCCTCGATGGTCGCACAGCTTTAGTGAATGGTGAGAGCAAGTGGATAAGTGGTCCGCAATCGCGCAGCGATGTACAACGTCTGCGTGCCGCAAGCAGCGCCGTGCTAACCGGTATAGAAACAGTGTTAGCTGACGATCCATCTCTAAATGTTCGCCTAGAAGAATTAAAGCTGGATCCGGAAGAGTTAGCTCTCAATCAGCTAGCTCTCTCTCGGCAGCCACTGCGAGTGATTCTTGATAGTCAGTTCCGAACTCCGGAAACCGCAAAGATTCTGGAAGCCCCGGGTGAGGTCAAGATCTTCGGGGTCGAGGCGCTGGATTCGGCCAAAACCCCTACAGCAAATGTGGAATACAGGCAGTTCGAGGCGAGAGGGAAGAGAGTAAATCTACATTCTATGCTAGAATCCCTGGCCTCCGATTTTGCCTGCACCGAGGTGCTAGTAGAGGCCGGCGCCACACTTAGTACGGCATTCATTGAAGCAGGCTTGGTCGATGAACTTATTCTCTACATTGCGCCGAAGTTGTTAGGTAGCGATGCAAGGTCTTTGCTCAACATAACGGGCATACAGTCTATGTCGGATTGTTTAAATTTTGAGATTACCGACCTGCGGCAGATTGACAGCGATATTCGCGTCACCTTGAAGCCGGTCTAATCTAAGTTGATAGATAATACATAGTAGTTTTACGATAGCGAATTTAGAAAAATGTTTACTGGAATTATCGAAGCGATTGGCTCAGTAGCCAAGTTACAACAGTTAGGTTCAGACTGGCGTCTTACGATCGATAGTGGAAAGCTGGATCTTGGCGATGTGGGTCTGGGCGATAGCATCGCTGTAAATGGCTGCTGTCTCACCGTCGTAGAGTTGCACGGTGCTTCGTTCAGTGCGGATGTATCGAATGAGTCAATGCGCTGCACGGCGCTGGGTGATTTCAACGCCGGCAGTCGTGTTAACTTGGAAAAAGCGATGCTGGCGAATGGGCGTCTTGGGGGCCACATCGTTAGCGGTCACGTGGACGGGGTAGGCCTGCTGCAGGAGTCGTCGGCAGATGGCAACAGTGTGCGCTTGGTCTATGAGGCTCCCGAAGAGCTGGCCAAGTATATCGCGGCGAAGGGATCAATCTGTATCGATGGCACAAGCCTTACGGTGAATGAAGTAAGCGGATCGAAGTTTACTGTCAATGTCATTCCGCACACGCAGATAGAAACGATAATTGGCGACTACAAGACAGGTCAGCGCGTTAACCTGGAGGTCGATCTCGTAGCACGCTATCTAGAGCGACTGCTGACGGGAAGTAGCCCAGACGATAAAGTAGTGGATAAAGAATTTTTGGCAAAGCATGGCTTTGATTAAGTGAGTTAAAAGAGTAGCAAAGAGTTTGAATAAACTATGAAGTTGAATTCGATAGAAGAGATCATCGACGATATTCGCCAGGGCAAGATGGTGATATTGATGGACGATGAAGATAGAGAGAACGAGGGCGATCTAATTATTGCCGCCGAGCGTGTGCGTACCGAAGATATAAACTTCATGGCAACCAATGCGCGCGGATTGATCTGCCTGACTCTCACCCATGAGCGCTGCAAACATCTGAAGTTGCCACTCATGGTGAATGAAAACAATACACCCTATAACACCAATTTTACCGTCTCAATTGAAGCGGCGACCGGGGTTACTACCGGTATCTCGGCGGCAGATCGGGCGCGCACTATTCAAGTGGCGGTTGGGCGCGAGAGCGCTGCCGATGACATTGTGCAACCTGGGCATATTTTCCCCATCATGGCACAACCCGGCGGCGTGCTACGCAGAGCCGGTCATACCGAGGCGGGCTGCGACCTCGCGCGTCTGGCAGGCTACTCGCCGGCGGCCGCAATCGTCGAGATTATGAATGAAGACGGATCGATGGCTAGACGCCCCGATCTGGAGAAGTTTGCTGAAAAGCACAAGATCAAGATTGGCACTATTGTCGATCTGATTCACTACCGAATCGCCAACGAGCACACTGTTACCAAGATTTCTAGCGCCAAGATGGAAACCAAGTTTGGTGAGTTCGATGTCCATACCTACAAGGATTCTATAAGTGGCAGTCTGCACCTGGCATTTACTAAGGGTGAAATTGCAGCCGATATCCCTCTGCTGGTGCGGGTGCATATTCCAAATACGGTCCGTGATATCTGCGAGGTCTATAACTCCAGTCGCACCAGTTGGTCCTTCGGCGATGCCCTGAAGAAAATTGCCGAGGAAGGCAATGGGGTGGCTGTGTTATTATCGGGTGAAGACTATGGTCAGAGTATGGAGCAGAATATAGCGAATATACTGACCGATGGCTCCGAGGCGAATCAGACGAATCGGGGTGGCAGCGATCTAACCATAGGTACCGGTTCTCAGATTCTCAGAGATTTGGGAGTCGGCCAAATGCGGCTATTGAGTTTTCCGGCCAAATTCAATGCTATTTCAGGCTTCGATCTGGAGGTGGTTGAGTTCGTCGCGTTCGAGAAATAGCAGTCTAATTTTTAAGGACTATAGAAGAACAAGTAGGAATAGGTAATGAGCACTATAAAGACAATCGAAGGCAACTATAACAATGCGTCAGCCAGATATGTTATCGCTGTAGCGCGGTTTAATAGCTTCATCGTAGATCATTTGGTCGAAGGTGCGATCGATGTATTGCGCAAGCATGGCGTGATGGATAAAGACATTATGGTCATCAAGGTGCCGGGTGCATTCGAACTGCCACTTGCGGTTCAGAAAATTGCCTCTGGCGATGACTGCGATGCTGTGATTGCCTTGGGTGCGGTAATTCGCGGTGGAACACCGCATTTTGAATACGTAGCCGGTGAATGTGTAAAGGGATTGAGTCAGGTGAGTCTGGCGTCTAGCAAGCCCGTCTCATTCGGCGTTCTAACCGTCGATTCGATAGAGCAGGCAATAGAGCGGGCGGGAACAAAGGCTGGAAACAAGGGCGCCGAGGCTGCAATCACCGCCATAGAGATGGTTAGCCTGTTAAGACAATTGGAGCACTAGCTAGTGCCATCCAAGGCCGACCCCAAGACTGAAGCTCAGGCTAAAACTAAGGCTAAGCCTAAAGCAGAAGCGAGCTCTTCGGCTCCCGCAAAAAAAAGGCCTCGTGCCAAGAGTAAACTACCTCTTGCCCAGCGCCGCAAGGCTCGCACTCTGATCATGCAGGCCCTGTATCAATGGCATATTAGTGAATCCGATCCCCTGGTGATTGAAGCGCAATTCCATGAACAGAATGGCGGCAAGATAGATTGGGAATATTTCGCGGAAGTTTTTCTGGAAATACCCAAGCAACAAGAAATTCTGGATCATCATATAAGTCCCTTATTAGACCGCGAGTTAAAGTCGTTAGATCCGGTTGAGCGGGCTCTGCTATACCTTGGAACCTTCGAATTGGCTAATCGAATAGATGTCCCCTACCGAGTTGTCATCAACGAATGTGTGGAATTGGCCAAAACCTTCGGAGCTACCGAAAGCCATAAATATATTAACGGTGTCTTGGATAAGTTGGCTGTGACTTTGCGGCCTGTCGAACAAGCATCCAAATAGCCAGTGCAATAAGCCGTTCAGATCGATCGCACTTTACAGGCGATCACTGAGCTATCGTCGGTATGCAACTTCATGGACAAATCCAGCAGCCAATCAGAGTTTGAGATTATTCGCCGCTATTTTGCGAGTTCGAATTTGTCCTTCAAGCGCGATGGAATCGAGCTTGGGATTGGTGATGATGCCGCGCTCATAGACGTACCTGAGAACAAGCATCTTGCCATGTCCATGGATGTCCTGGTCTCCGGCATACATTTTCCCGCCGATGCAGACCCGGCACTGATAGCCAACCGCGCTCTTGCCGTCAACCTGAGTGATCTGGCGGCGATGGCTGCACAGCCTTACTGTTTTACTTTGGGCCTCGTGCTTCCCGATAGCGATGAGATCTGGCTACAGAGGTTTAGTGAGGGGCTGGCGAGCCTCGCCAGACAATACAATTGTCCTCTGGTAGGTGGTGATACCAGTCGCGGTCCTCTGAGTATTAGCATACAGGTTCAGGGATTAGTAGATCGATCGCAGGCTGCCCGCCGCAGCGCTGCGAGTACTGGTGATAAAATTTACGTCAGTGGCAATCTAGGCGATGGGGCTGTTGCTCTGCTCGCGCTCGGGCTAGACTCACATCTAGGCGATAGCTTTTCATTCGGGGTACAGTCGCTCAGCGATCAAGATAGACAATACTTCAGCGATGCCTTTTTCAAGCCACAGCCGCAGCTTGAACTAGCCGATGCAGCTGGAAAAATATTTTCCAGCTGCATCGATATCTCCGATGGTTTGCAGGGCGACTTGGGGCATATTCTCGCAGCCAGCTCAATGGCCGCTACTATTAACATAGATGCCTTACCGTATTCGATGCCTTCCCAACGCTGCATGGATACTGAGAATCGAATAGTGGCCGCGTTGTTCGGTGGTGATGACTATCAGTTATGTTTCACCGTCCCCGGGAGAGATTGTGCCGAGTTGGAGAGACTAGCCAGAGACATCGGTGTGAGAGTAAGCAGTATTGGTGAAATCGTCAGCGGAGAAGGCGTCGTTTATCTCGACTCTGATGGAGCGCCAGTTGATTTTTCAGCGCGAGCCTATCAGCATTTCGCATCTATCCAGCCAGCCTGATAAGGTAACTAGTAGTAAGATAACTATTCTTAAGATAACCATGAATTCAAACAAGGCAATATTAAGCAACCCGATACACCTGTTAGCCTTTGGTTTCGGTTCGGGTTTGTCACCAAAGGCCCCCGGCACAGCAGGCACTGTTGTTGCCCTGCTTATATATCTGCTGTTACCCGCCATGTCGCCGCTGCTTTATGCGGTGATGATTCTAGTGAGCTTTGTGCTGGGCATCTGGCTATGCGGCAAAACGGCAGAAGATCTAGGGGTTCATGATCATGGAGGCATAGTCTGGGATGAGTTTGTAGGCTATTGGATTACCATGTTTATGGCACCAAGCGGCCTGATTTGGGCTATTGTGGGCTTCGCGCTGTTTCGGGTGCTGGATATTTTCAAGCCCTGGCCCATTAAATGGGCAGATAAAGAGCTCGCTGGAGGGCTGGGAATCATGCTTGATGATGTTTTAGCAGGTATAATGGCCGCCCTGTGTATACAGGCCCTGGTTGTGCTAATTGGCTAGGGTCCTAAGGATTTAGAGGAAAGCTTTTTGACAGTTTCATTTGTAGCATCGGCGATCTTGCCCACACAGTGGGGACAATTCACGATTCATGGCTTCGAAGACGAGAGTAATGGCAAAGAGCATGTTGCTCTAGTTTTCGGCGAGCCTGATTCAAACCAACCACTTCTTTGCAGAGTCCACTCCGAATGCCTGACCGGCGACTGTATGTTCAGTCTGCGTTGTGACTGCGGGCCGCAGCTACAGCGCGCGATGGAGAGTGTAGCGAAAGAAGGGCGCGGCATAATTCTGTATCTGCGTCAGGAAGGTCGTGGCATCGGCTTGTTAAACAAGATAAAGGCTTACGCCCTGCAAGACACTGGAGCCGATACAGTAGAGGCTAATGTGCAGCTCGGTTTCGATCCTGACCTTCGTGAGTACCAAATCTGTAAACCCATGTTCGATCATTTTGGCATTAAGAGTCTGCGTCTAATGACCAATAATCCTGAAAAAATAGACGCAATAACCGAGATGGGCATTGAGGTGACGGAAATAGTGCCAATACATACCGGTTCCAATCCTCACAACGAAAATTACCTGGCGGTGAAGGTTGATAAAATGGGACATATCAACAAGCCCACTTAAATCATGGCAATGCTGACGAGCTAGTTTGTGTCTTCCCCGAAAAAACAGATTACTGTAGATTTTTTGCGTCATGGAGAGCCGGTGGGCGGTGAAGTATTACGCGGCCGTATCGATCATCCCTTGAGTGATTTGGGTTGGTCGCAGATGCAAAAGGCGGCAGCGCTATGCGCCGAGTTAAAGACATCCGCTGCGACCCCTCGCTGGACCCATCTAATTTCCTCCCCGCTGCAACGTTGTCGTGTCTTTGCCGAACACCTGGCGAGCGAAACCGGAGTGCAGTTACAGGTGCAAGAGCAGTGGCAGGAAATTGATTACGGCGACTGGGATGGCATGTTGCTCTCGGATTGGCGAGGCGAGGCGGCAGAGCAGTTTAAGGAATTTCGAAAAGATAGTTCGAAGTTGGTACCGCCGAATGGCGAGGCTTTTCTTACGTTCAGAGACAGAGTATTACAGGCGTGGAATGAAATCGCGCAGCTTCCCGATGGCAGTCATGTGTTGATTGTAACCCACGGTGGCGTTCTGAGAGTTGTACTGCCTACGGTATTGGGCATGCCACTTAATCGCAGTTATCCCCTACACATTCCCTTCGCGTCTTTCAGTCGAATTACTCTTGCCGTTTCCGCTAGCGCGGACGCAGATGATGATGAAAAGGTGGGTGCGAGTCTGGTTTTTCACAACGCCGCGGAATACGAAGGCGGCTAGTTAGTCTCCAGCCGTGTCCTGCTAAGGTCTATCTGTTCACACATGCTCTCGGCACCAAGCAACGCGCGCGGCGTATGACGCTGCAGCAGTTCCGGGGGCACGAAGAACAGTGAGTTAGTAGCGACCGCGCTGAGTTGCTCCCATTTGAGCCAGTCGTCTAACCATTCTGGGCGTTCTATGTCCATGCCGCTTGCAACGATAGCCTGCGGGTTTCTCACTAGCACGGCTTCCGTGCTCACCTTGGGGGCAACGAGCTGAATATCGGCGAAGATATTTACACCGCCGCATAGGCTGATAATGTCGTTAATCAATTCATTGCCTCCTGCACTGATCAGCGGTCTGTCCCATACCTGGTAGAACGTTCTAACGGGCGACTTGTGCCTGAATTTTTCAGACAGCGCGCCAAGTTTGGCTTCGAAATCATCTATCACTCTATCTGCCGAGGTCTCGGTACCAGCTAGTACGGCGAGTCGCCGCAAATGACTCGGGATGGAGGCGAGGTTTTTGGGTTCGGCGATATAGACTGTTATTCCCAGTTCCCGCAGTCGATTGACCGAGGCTCTGGGGTTTCCGCTCTGCCAGGCTACGACCAGGTCGGGACTCAGTTGCAGTATCTTCTCCATATCCAACAGGTCATGGCGGCCAATAATCGGCAGTGTCTCCGCCTGCGGCGGATAGTCACTGTAATCGACGACACCGACCATTTTTGAACCGGCGCCCGCTGCAAAGAGTAGTTCGGTTAGGGATGGTGCAAGGCTAATGATGCGCTCGGCGGGCCTGTCGAGTCTAACCACCGTGCCCTCGTCGTCCAGGACTTCCGCTGCGAACGAACTTTGACTCAGAGACAGGAATGTAAATAGGCAAGCTAGCAGCAGCTTGGTGATAATGCGCGAAGAATAGCGCATCAGTAGTCGATGCCCTTCTGAACTTTCACACCATCATAGAAGGCATGTTTGTTTTCGCCCAGTTCGGTCACGGTGTCGGCTAGCTCTATAAGCTCTTTCGACGCGCTGCGCCCGGTAACTATCACGTGCTGAGCGGCAGGCCTTCCCTCCAGGGTGGACAACACCATCTCCTTGTCCAGATAGCCATAGGTGAGCATATAGGTTAACTCGTCGAGAATAACTACATCGAATTCCGGATTGTTCAACATCGATGCGGCGTGCTTCCAAGTCTCCTCGGCTGCAGCGATATCCTTGTCCCGATCCTGAGTCTCCCAGGTAAACCCTGTATTCATTACATGAAACTCAACCAGAGGATTATCGGCGAATAGCATCTGCTCGCCACACTCCCACTGGCCCTTAATGAATTGGATGACGCCACAGCGAAGACCATGGCCCACACTCCGGGCCAACATGCCAAAGGCCGAGGTACTCTTGCCTTTGCCATTGCCTGTGAGAACTACCATCAAGCCCTTGTCGATCGTTGCCTCGGCGATGCGTCCATCTATATATTCTTTCTTGCGTTGCATCGCCTTCTTATGACGTATGGCTCTTTCCTCGGATGTAGACACATTGTGCTCCGGTATTGGTTTGGGTGGAGAAGCTTGTAAGAATCGTGCAGTTTTGCCTGATTCTCAGAAAACTATTTTCGGTTCGGAAATCTCTAGACGGCTTCCGAGTGAATCTTGCAGTCTTTCAGCCTCTTCTTGATCGCCGTGGCAATACTTGTCGCGTCCAGGCCGACGTCTGCTAGCATTTTTGGCACCTTGCCATGCTCCAGGAAGGTATCGGGCAGCCCCAGATTCAGAACCGGTATTTGATAGTTAGAGGCGAGTAAGAATTCGTTGACGGCAGATCCGGCGCCGCCCATTACAGTGTTCTCTTCGATGGTTACTATCAGTTGGTGTTTCGCTGCCATATCGCCAATGATTTCTTCGTCCAGCGGCTTAACGAAACGCATATCGATTAGCGTCGAATCGAGATCCTCTGCGACTTCCAGCGCAGGAGTTACCATGCTGCCGAAGGCGAGAATAGCGACTGACTTGCCGCTGCGGCGCACAACAGCCTTGCCTATTGTTACCGGTTCCAGTCCAGTCTCGATTTCCTTGCCCGGTCCCTTGCCTCGAGGATAGCGTATCGCCGATGGGCCAGTATGATGGTAGCCGGTGGAGAGTAACTTGTAAGTTTCATCTTCGTTGCTAGGCGTCATCAGCAACATGTTCGGTATGCAGCGCAGATAACTGAGATCGAAACTACCGGCGTGGGTGGGGCCATCCTCACCGACAAGCCCGGCTCTATCGATGGCGAACATGACGTTGAGATTCTGCAGGGCTACATCATGAATCAACTGGTCATAGCCCCGCTGTAGGAAGGTTGAATAGATGGCAACGATGGGCTTCAGCCCATCACAGGCCATGCCGGCTGCAAAGGTGACAGCGTGCTGTTCGGCAATCGCTACATCGTGAAAGCGCTCTGGAAATTCCGTAGCAAACTTGCGCATGCCCGAGCCTTCACCCATAGCGGGTGTGATGCCTACGACGAGCTCATCATGTTGCGCAACGTCACAAAGCCAATCGCCGAAGACTTCCGAATAGCTCGGGGAGGATGTGACTTTCGCTGCTACCTCGACGGTTTCCTCTGCTGCTTCTTCAGTAGGCCCATTCTTCATGCTGGCGCCAGGATCAATCTTGCTCAAGGCATGCATGCCGAAGGGATCGTTTTCAGACTCAAGGTAGCCCTTCCCCTTTTGGGTAACGATATGCAGCAGCTGCGGCCCGCGCAGCGTCTTGATGTTGCTGAGAATCTCGACCAGGCCGTTCGTATCATGGCCATCTACAAGGCCGATATAGTTGAAGCCAATTTCCTCGAAAAGCGTGCCAGGAGACACCATTCCCTTCATATATTCTTCTGCGCGATGCGCTGCCCGCAATGCCGGCGGAATTTTTGAGAGAACGCGCTTACTGCCGGTACGAATAAAGTTGTAGGGCTTGCTCGCCCACATCCGCGCGAAGTAACTTGAGAGACCGCCAACGTTGTTGGAGATAGACATATTATTATCGTTGAGAATCACGAGAATATTGTCATCGAGATGGCCGGCATGGTTTAGCGCCTCGAATGCCATGCCCGCTGTCATCGCTCCGTCACCGATTACCGCAATATTATGCCGCTGCTTGTCTTGCAAACGTGCCGCTACCATCAGGCCTAATGTGGCACTTATCGACGTGCTGGAGTGACCTACGCCGAAGGTATCAAATTCGCTCTCGCCTCGATTCGGGAAAGCCGCCAGGCCGCCGGCCTGACGCATGGTTAGCATCTGGTCTCTGCGGCCGGTCAGTATCTTGTGAGGGTACGCCTGGTGGCCCACATCCCAGACCAGCTTGTCCTTCGGCGTGTCGAATACATAGTGCAGAGCGATGGTAAGCTCGACAACCCCCAGGCCAGCGCCAAAATGTCCGCCGGTCTGGCCCACGGAGTAAAGAAGATAGGCGCGCAGTTCATCCGCCAGCTGAGCTAGCTGATCCAGCTCCAGAAGTTTCAGGTCGGTAGAATTGTCTACCTTGTCCAGCAACGGCGTGTCGGGCCTGGACAAGGGTATTTCATTAAGCATAGCGGTATATCAACTCCAGATGCCCCCATGCTAACTGAAAGTAGCCTTGGGAGGCGAAAACGGGCGTAAGTTAAAGCACTGTCACCGAATCGTCAATTATACTCAATTCAGTGCAATCTGCTCACCAAGTAAGAGGCAAGTTCTCTTAGTGGGTCTGCGCTGGGGGGAAACCCCTCTAGAGCAGCGATCGCCTTGTCTGACAGAGAGGTAGCCAGCTCCGTGGCCTGCTCTATGCCAAGCAAGGACACATAGGTGGGTTTGTTCTTGTCACTGTCCGAGCCCTGCGGCTTGCCTAGCTGCGAAGTGTCGCTGGTAACGTCCAGAATGTCATCCTGCACCTGGAATGCCAGCCCGATATTGTCCGCATAGTCAGCTAGCGCGTTCATCTGCGACTCACTGGCGGAACCGGCGCTCATGCCGCCAAGTAACACGGCACATCGAATCAGGGCCCCGGTCTTCAGCTTATGCATCTGTTCTAGCTGCTCGAGAGTCAATTTCTCTCCAACTGCTTCAAAGTCCAGACTCTGACCTCCAACCATGCCAGTGGCTCCAGCGGCCTGACTCAGTAGGTGGACCATCGCCAGGCTAGTCGTTGCCTCGAGGGGCTCACCGTCCGAACTAAGCAGCGCGAAGGCCAGAGACTGCAATGCATCGCCGACCAGAATTGCCGTAGCCTCGTCGTAGGCCTTATGCACTGTGGGCTTGCCGCGGCGCAAATCATCGTCATCCATGGCAGGCAGGTCATCATGAACCAGTGAGTAGCTGTGTATTAGCTCGACGGCCGCGGCCGCATTGTCGGCGGCTGCCAGCTCTCCACCCACGGCGAGCGCGCTGCCATAGGCTAGTACGGGGCGAATACGCTTGCCGCCGCCGAGACAGGCATATTGCATCGCTTGTTTTAGCGTGTGGCTGATGATTTCGGTATCGAGCTTCTCGGCAAGGCGCTGATCAACCCGCTGCTGACATTGCGTCAGAAACTCATCCAGCATCTTGATATTCGATGAAGTCATGAGGGGTAGCTATTCTTCCACATCGTCTAGGTCTATCTCTTCGGTGTCGCCATTCTCATTTAGCAATAGCTGTACTTTCTGTTCGGCGTTCTTGAGGGCGCTCTGGCATTCTCGAGTTAGCTTGATGCCTTTCTCGAATGCCTGCAGGGATTCTTCCAGAGTAAGCTCGCCGTCTTCCATGGAAGACACCAGTTCTTCCAGATTCTCCAGCGCTTGCTCAAAATCGAATGTTGCTTGCTTCTTCTTTGTCATGATCTTGTTCCGGTATACAGATAATTTGGGATTATACGCCAAGTCCATCGGATTTTATGCCAAAACGGTGTGATAGAGCGATATTCCAGTCGGTTGATCATCATGCATGTTTCTGCTGCAATGGGGTATCTGTTGGTGCCGCATCTGAGCAGGAGAGATGAGTCGTTGTCACGGCCTGGATCACAAAGAAGCAACCGTCTTTTAAGTCCGGTTCAGTTAACGCTGATCTGGGTTCTCGCCTGTATGAGCCCTCAAGTGCTCCTTTCTCAACAGGACCCTGACTCATCTTCCTTTGCAGCGATGGCTAACCTTCGGGTCAAGTCACTGGGCAGTATTGACTATGTCGAGATCGATAGACCCAATGCCTCGGGCGAGGCTAAACAGCTAATAATCTTTGTTCATGGGACACCTGGCTCTTATTCCGCATTCAGAAGCTATCTGAATGACCCTGTTATGCAGGAGAGATTTCATATGATCTCGGTAACCCGCCCCGGTTGGAGGAATGATGAAGATGCGAAGGTGCCGTCTCTGGACGCGCAGGTAGCCGCCTTGCGCCCGCTCCTCGATATGGATCGTTCCGGCAGAGGTGCGCTTCTCATGGGGCACTCCTATGGTGGGCCTGTTATAGCCCGCACCGCCATGAACTATTCCAACCTCATTGCCGGACTGATATTTGTCGCGACTACTGGCGATCCCCAACTAAGTGGGCCGCGTTGGTATAATCGATTCGCGATTCTCTTGCCGCGCTTCGTGCTCGGAGCAAGCCTAAAGGGGGCGAATGCCGAGATAATGCCTTTACGCCCGCAACTGGAAGCGATGCGGCCGCTATGGAAGAATCTGACGATGCCGGTACTAATCGCGCAGGGGGACAGAGACAAATTGGTGCATCCAGACAACGCGCTGTTCATGCGCGCGGAGCTGGTCAATGCCGACGTTCGCTATCTGCCTCGCAAGGGGCTGGGACATTTCGTGCTCTGGGATGAATCTGAGCTGATACGGGATAATCTTATCGAATTATTTTCAGCTGACAGCGCAGGTACAACACGAACCTCGGCGCAATAGACGGCACGAGGAAGTGTTTGACCCATACCAGCTAGCACTTTACTCTAGGGCCACATGAAATCCTATATCCCTAAAGACTGGCGCATTTGATTTGGTCTCAGCCTCACCTTCCTGTGGTTCTGCTTCCTGCTTATTTATATAGCCCGCAACATAGGCTGGGGTTCCTTCCTCGATCTGCCAATCGAGGAGATGGGCACCTTCCTGGAAGGGGCCTTCGCGTTCCTCGCTTTTCTGTGGTTGGTTATCGGTTTATTCATCCAGCAGTCGGTGCTGGCAGAGAACAATGAAGAATTGAGGCGTAATAACGCACATTCCGAGAAGCAGACTCAGGCCATCGCGGCGACGGAGATGAATGCGCGACAGGAAACCTTCTTCAAGATCGCGGAGAGCACGCGCAGGCAGTTGGGCTCGATTACAGGTCTGCTATTTCTCTCTTCTCAGGGGCCGATTGGTAACAATGCCTACTCTACAGAAGATCTCGCGGAGATCTGGACTCAATTCGCAGGCGGCGATGTGGAAGTCTTCTCCAGGCTGTTTCTCACCATGGGCGGAGAGGAGGTGGACTGGTTTGATCTGTTCTACGGAACAGAAATCCGCCGTCGTCACACGGAAAATCTTTTAGTTGGCTACGACCGTCTATTAGAGCTTGCTAAAGGCTGCGATACAGATAATATTATTTTGGACTCATTGATTTATTCGGGTCATGGCATTTTGAATATCAGGATGAGAGAGCTGCACCCAGATATCAAGTTCGAGCCAATAGTCGGTACTGATACTGAGCAATATTTGGACAGTATGATTAATTCCGGTTTAAAAAGTAGTTAACACCATTTAAAAATAATGCGCTGCCTACAGCGCAGGGGGAGAGTCATGGCATTAGTAGCAATAGTAATCTTACTCGCAATTCTCGAGTATCAGTTCTTCAGTTTTAAGGTCGGTATGGCTAGAGGGAAGTACGATATCAAGGCGCCGGCGATTAGTGGTCATGAGGTGTTTGATCGCTACTACCGTGTGCACATGAATACCCTCGAGCAATTGATAGTGTTTATTCCAGCTATTCTTATCTTCGCCTATTTCGGCAATCCAACTTACGCTGCAGGCTTGGGCTCGTTCTATCTGGTGGGCCGCATCATTTACTTCGTATCCTATGTTTCCGACCCGGCAAAGCGCGGATTAGGATTCATTATCGGCTGGGTACCGACTGTACTGTTGATCCTGGCGGGCCTGATCTCTGCCGTTATGCAAGTGATATAGAGAAGGGCAGAAGTCGAATCTAGCTTCTTCAGGGTAGCTAAAAGACAGTCACGGCATAATTGCAGTGGCTGTTTTTTTTTGACTACTCTAAGGATTCAGAATTACCTCTAGAGATCGTTCAGAGGAAATAAAGGTGAAGAGTAACTAGCGGTTGGGACTGAGAGCTTGGGATAAAGAGATAGTGAGAAAGAGGTGGCGAGAAAGGGGTAGCGAGAAAGGAGTGGCGAGAAAGGTGCGTGGGATAAATAATCGAAATCGAGTGCAGCTAGGCGTTCTCATCCAACTCGCGCACTATCTCGGTAAGTGACCGGAAATCGGTCTTGCCACTGCCCATCCTGGGAAACTCTGCCACGTGTACATATTTTTTCGGCAGAGCAAGATTCGGCAACGCCTTCGACAGTTTCTTGTTCAGGTCTTGCTGGTCTACCATCGTATTGGTAACGCCGACGATCTTCGAGCCTCGTTTCGAATCGGGAAGCTCCACCGCGCAGCACTCAACCTCTAGTGGCGTCAATGCATTCATGGTCTCCTCGACCATGACCAGAGACACCATCTCCCCACCAATCTTGACGAAACGCTTCAGTCTGCCCTTGTGCCATAGATAGCCGTCTTCATCGAGATAGCCCAGATCTCCGGTGTCATACCAGCCGGACTTCAGTCTCAGCGAAGATTCTTCTATGTCGTTGAGATAACCCTGCATTACGCCATCGCCCTTGACTAGTATCTTGCCAGTCTCGCCGACTGCGCAGTCGGCACCCGTATCGAGGTTCTGTATTCTTATTTCGGTGCCGGGTATCGGTGTGCCAATGCTGCCGGGCTTGTTGCGATCCCGTGGGTTGGCTGAAATCACAGGCGAGGTTTCGGTGGTGCCGTATCCTTCGAAAATCTCGATGTCGTGTTTTTCTCGATAGAGTATCCGTAGATGTTCAGGACACTTGTCTGCTCCGGAAACCGCAAGCTTGATGCTGGCAAAATCTCCAGCCTTGGATTGTTTAACATAGCCCTCGAGGAATAGGGGTGTGCCTACTAAGAGTTCGGGTTTGTATTCTCGAATGATCTTCGCAATTGTCTTGAATTCTAGTGGGTTTGCATAGGTGATCGTAGTCATGCCCAGACACATAGGCGTCCACAAATTAATCGTGAGGCCGAAGACGTGGAAGTAGGGTAGTACAGCCAATAGATTATCCATTCCGTAGATATCCATCATCTGAGAAAAGGAATCGATGTTGGAAAGAATATTTCGCTGAGACAGTTGCACAACTTTTGGCTCTTTCTCGCTGCCGCTGGTAAAGAGAATGACGGCTGGCAAATCAAGGTTGGGTTTCCCGACCAGGCGTTTCAATAATGGCCGCGGTAGTTTCGACTTCAGGAAAGCAGTCGCCTTTTCAAATTTGCCGAGTGAGCTGAGGATGTCCTCGATGAAAACCATCTCCGGCAAATGCGCACAGCCGGTTTTCTCGAGTAGAGCCTTCGTGGTAATTATGATGCGGAAATCACAGCTGTCCTGTGCGTAACGGCAATTCTTTTCGGCGCCGGTAGAGTAGTTAATCATCACAGGTGTGCGACCTGCCATCACGGCACCGATGATTGCTAGTCCGCCCCCGGATGATGTCGGTAGCATGATGCCTATACGGCCCCTCTCCAGTTTGCCGAAGCGCCGCGCCAGGATTAGAGAGGCAAGAAGTGCCTGCGAATAGCTGATATCGCGCTCGGTGCTGCGATCGATGAAGGCAATCTTGTCAGGATTGCTAATGGCGGAGTCGATAAAACGGTGTTGAAGCATGTCATCATCTTAGCGCAGAAATTTGAGGCGTGGAACCATGCCCGCCTTCAATGTATGCCCCTCATCTATGCAGAGTTAACGCAGCAGGTCGCGGGGCACTGGTTATGGGGGCTTGCATGGTGTTGAGCCTAGGCCTAAACTTCGCGGTTCTCTTTAATCATCACGCAGATTCTCTATCTAATTCACATGCTATCTCAGTTCTCGCGTCAGCTAATGGATTCCCTATGACCCGGCATATCAATAGAGTCTGGTTTGTTGTGGTGGCTATGATTCTGACATTGCTGGTCATTAACCCTGAGTTGCTGAGCCGTGAGTCAATAGCGCAGCTGCTCAATCAGATGGGCTCAATGGCGCTAATAGCCTATCTGCTCATGTCACTTACCCGCTCCTTATTGTTGATGCCGTGTACGCCATTCGTGCTAGCAGGTGCGATTGCCTTTCCGCAGTGGCCCTATCTGGTGCTGGTTATATCACTGGCTGGAGTTGTGGTTGGGGCATTCCTAGTATACAGTTTCCCCTCTTTTGGCAGCTACGATCGATTGCTACACGAAAAGTACCCGGAAAAAATAACAGATTTGAAGCGCAGAATGCAGCATAAGTATGCATTTTGGTTTGTTGTTGGCTGGTCGCTCTTTCCTCTGGTTCCTACCGATGCTGTTTGTTATGTTGCGGGAATAGCCAAGATGTCGTTACGGAAGTTGCTTAGTGCAGTGCTGATAGGTGAGCTTCCCCTGGTGGCCGTATATGTTTTTCTCGGTGTCGAAATTGGCGAGTGGCTTAGAATATGAACGCAAAATTCAAATTTAATGATTCGCTGAATCTTATTAAGAGTTTTAAGACCTCGGGCACAATCACCCCCAGCTCCAAGTCCTTGATCAAGACCTTGCTCGCCCCTATAGATTTCAAATCTGCAAGTTGCATCATAGAATTAGGTCCCGGCACTGGCTGCGTTACCCGTTCTCTTTTGGAACGAATGAGTGCAGATTGCGTTTTGATCTGTTTTGAAGTCAATGAAGATTTTATCGAGCAGTTAACGGCGCTGCAGGATTCGAGGTTGCGCGTAGTTAATGCCTGCGCTTCATCCATAAGAACGATTTTGGATGAGTTGAGTATCGAAGACGTCGATCATATCGTGTCCAGTTTGCCGCTGGCCTTGATCGAAGATCAGGTGGTGAAGAATATTCTGGAATCAGTTCGGTCTAATCTGTGTGAGGGCGGGCGGTTCCTGCAGTATCAATACAGTCTCAATAATTACGCCGAACTAAAGCCAATCTTTAAAGCCGTTAAGTTGGACTTCACCTTTCTAAATATGCCCCCTGCATTTGTTTACGAATGCATTAAATAGTCATTCGACACCGAGGGCAGTCAATCTACAAAAGCTGACGCGTACGACGCTTCAGCTTTTTTTATGGCAACTTGAAGGCGACTAGCTCGGGGCTGTACTGCCGATCACCGATGGCTACAAGAATAAACTGTTCCCCTTCGTAGAGATAGCTGATCGGCGGTCCAGATGTGCCTGCCTCGAGCTCGGTTTCCCAAACAATCTCACCTGACTCCTTACTGTAAGCTCTGAACATAGGGCCGCCACTATTAGTGGCTATCTCAACCGGCATGTCTGCAGGGATGCGCCCGCCGGGGCGTTGATTAGTGAGCCCCTCGCCCAGGAATAGGAGTGTCTTGGTGAGCAGAGGAGAGGGTCTGCCGGGCAAGCCCAGTTGACCCAGGTCCAGATCCACAAGGTCGGGATGATCGATAGGGCCATCTCCATTAGGCGCCATCCAAATATGTTCACCTGTATTCATGTCGATAGCCGTGATGCGCCCATAGGGGGGCTTGAATAAGGGCAGTCCACGGGGGCCGGCTATCCAGCGTCTGGCACCTTTAACGTAACTTAGATTGGTAATCTCGGGGTCACCGGGCACGATATCGGCAACAAAAGGGGATGTAATGGAAGGAATGTATAAATAGCCGGTTTCTGGATCGAAGGCAGCGCCTTGCACATCCGCGCCACCCTGCGAACCGGGCAATTGAATCGTACCCTGAGTGCCATTTGGATCATCGCTGCGTATCGATGGCGGCGTGAACAGGGGGCCGGTCACGTAGTTGTTAAATATCTCCAGAGCCTCCGCACGCAACTCGGGAGTGAAATCGATTAGGTTGTCGACAGTTGCTCCCTGGCGATCAAATGGAGCCGGTCGTGTAGGAAAGGGCTGTGTTGGGGAGGTGACCTCGCCCGGCACATCGGATTGCGGCACCGCTCGCTCTTCGATCTCCCAAATGGGCTCGCCCGTTTCGCGGTTGAACACGAAGGCAAAGGCTTGCTTGGTCAGCTGCGTAACCGCCTTGACCGGTTCGCCGTCCACGGTAATGTCCATCAGGATCGGAGCGGCAGGAGGGTCGTAATCCCAGAGGCCATGGTGAACTGTCTGATAGTGCCAGACCCGGTCACCGGTCTCGGCGTCTACAGCTACCAGAGACTGGCTAAATAGATTGTCACCGATGCGATGACCGCCGTACATGTCGTTGGTGGACGATGAAATAGGCATATACACCAGGCCTAGTTCTTCATCGGCACTGAATAGCGCCCAAACCGGCGAGTGCCCGGTATATGACCAGGAGCGGTCCTGCCAACTGGCTGTGCCAAACTGGCCTTCCTGAGGAATCGTATTATAAGTCCAGCGTAGTTCACCCGTGCGCACATCGAAGGCATGCACGTCGCCACGGAAGGCTTCTTTATTGGAGAAGGTATCCGACATTGATTGGCCGATGACAACTACGTCCCGCACCACCATAGGTACTCCACCCCAGCGAAACAGTTCAGAGCCTTCGGGCATAAGATCCAGATCAACGCGACCATCGACTCCAAAACCGGAGACGGCCTGTCCCGTATCAGCATTTAGAGCGTAGAGAAAGGTACCGCGTTGCACCAGTATTCGACGATCATCCCCCTCACTCCAATAGGCGACGCCTCGGGTATTCGCCCCGGGCAGACCCTCGGCACCGTTGACAGGCTCCTGAACCCAGATTGTCTCCCCGGTGCCCGGGTTGAAGGCCTCAACCAGACCAACGCCATTCGGTACATAGGCTATGCCATTCTTTACTACGGGTGCGGATATCCAGTTTGAGGTATAGCGTTGTGACGGGTTCATCGCAGAGTAATAGCTGTCGAGCGCTGGTCTTCTCCAAGCAATCTCTAGGCTCGCTACATTGCTGGCATCGATCTGATCGAGGTCAGTGTATTTGGTATTGCCGTTGTTGGCGGCATAGGCACCCCATTCACCCTCGTCAGAGGGGGGCCTAGCTGGCTCCGCCGTCTGCATGGCAACGGCAGTCGTTTCTGGCTCTAGCGGGGCCGCAGGCTCGGATTCGGGGCTACATGAAAGCAGTAGGCCTGGGAGAGTAAGTAGGGCTAAAGTTCGCAGGATATGCGGGGGCATTGTTATTGTTGTTGGCCAACTCATGAAATTACCTCTTTGGGTATTAGCTGCAATAGATGCCTCGATTCTAACCAATTACAGGGTGATTAAGTAAGTAATTCTGCGCCATGAGGTCACTGACTGCCGCACGTACTGCCCTCAAAGGTTCAAAGGCACTCAACTGCCCGCCTGAAGCTGGCGCAGTGAGTGTCGGAGGCATATTGAAAAGCCAGCGGGAATAGTTCGGGGTATAAGAAAGGGGCATACCGAGAATCAGGGAGAGTTCAAGCTCGGTAGCCCCGAAAATCGTGCCCCTAGAGCAGAATTAGATATGCGGGCAATACCACTATCAATGCGATAGTTTTATTCACTTTTGACCGCGAAGCGGTATTATCTTTCACTTGTCTTCTCCGTATCAGTTAAGTTGACCCAGTAATCAGGGTTACGGCTAAAAGGTTATTCCAGTATGAAAGTATTTAGTATGCGGCCAGCGTTCCATGGATATTCATCCAGTAGTATTGTCGGCTGGTACTATGAACGCGCCTGGAACACCATGACCGGAGCAAAGAGAGCAATAGTAGCTCGTGCTGTCGATCTCTATATTGGCGAGATCGATCCCGAATATCGAACCATAAAGTTCAACCTTCCCCAGGATCCAGACGACGCCGACCAGTTTCTGGAATGCAATAAGAAGAACATCAAAATCATCGATGACTTCTTTGCCGATAACTCCGTGCGCTCTAAACATTTTCGCGACAATATGGAAATTTTCGTGGCACGCGCCCTCGACGAAATTTTCGATACAGATATCTGCGAAATCCTGAAGCAAAAGCTATTTCCCGAGAAGCGGGTTCCGCAGACAGAGGAAGAACTTGACGAGTTGCTAATGGAAACCAATTCAAGCTACACCAGTGTGGTGAATGAATGTGTGCGTATTTTTAGAAACGGGCTGACAGACGATAGCATTGAGGATTTAGAGAAACTGGAAAGCAAACTACTAACGGCTCGAGAGATGTTAGATAAGAATGTGGGCGCTATTGAGCATGAGTTAGACAGGCGCAAAGAGAAAGATAAATAGGTAAAAATAAACAGGTAAAAAATAATAACATCTAGATCGACGGATTATTCCCTGTGGGAAGCGATTAAGGTGAATTACAAAGGAGTTCATTCTATGGCCTACGATTCACTTATCAGTCGGCGTCAGGTACTCGGTGGCATTGCCGCCGCGAGTACGCTGCCTTTCGGAAACTTGCTGGCGGCTACTGCGAACAAACCCATGCGCGGTGCCTTGATGATCCTGAGTACGCCCTATACCGAAGCCGGTGATGTCGACTTCGATGATCTGGCCAATGAAGTCGCTTTCTGTGAGCGTTGTGGCGTTCAGGGAATAGTCTGGCCACAGAATTCCAGCGAGCAGCGCTATCTGACAAAACAAGAGCGCATACGCGGATTCGAAGTGCTGGCGCAGGCCAATCGAGGCCGCAGCATGTCGCTTACTCTCGGTGTGCAAGCCGATGATACCGAAGGCATGCAGGAATATGCTCGCGTTGCCGAATCACTAGAGCCCGATGGCATGATTGCCATTCCCCCTACCTCAGCAGATTCTCTGGAACAGATCCGAGCCTACTATGCAGCCCTGTGTGAAATCACGGCTAGGCCTATCTTCGTGCAGACCAGCGGTGGTCCCCAGATCGAGCTGCCTATCGAGTTCTTGGTGCAGCTAGCCAGAGACTTTCCCCAGTGTGGCTATATAAAGGAAGAATATGGTGATGTGCATGCCCGCATGCTGGCGCTGCAAGAATACCAGCCCGATCCTATCCGCAGCGTTTTTGGCGCGACTCTCGGGCGCGGTTGGTTGTATGAGATGCGTATCGGCACAGATGGGGTCATGACCGGCGGTACTATGTACGGCGATGTCTATGCGCGGCTGTGGCAACTCCATCAGGAGGGTCGTCAAGACGAGCTCCGTGAATGCTATAGCAAACTATTACTTATCCAGAATCTAGATACCCTGATTCCAGGGGTGCGCCTGTTCGTACTCAAGAAGCGAGGCGTCTTTAAGACGACGAAATCGCGCCGCGGAGAGTATAGTTTTTCCCCGCAGCAGATCGCAGAGATCGAATATCGTCTAGAGGCACTCGAGCCCTATATGAGCGCCTAGCCTATAGGCGCTCTAAGTTATTGAAATAATTATTTAATTTGAGAATTTTTCCAAAATCTTCAGCTTTTTCCCGATAGGAGTGATCCAGCTCCCACGCCCCCGCGTAATATTGGCAATGTACAGAAATTATGCGAAACAAGAAGGATTTAACACTGAGGTTGGTCTAACTGTTAGACTAGCGTCGATGAATAATTCCTCCCAGAGCCTAGATGCCGAAGACACTGTCGTTTCCGACGAAAGCCTGTTGATTGCTGTCGGCAACCATCAGGACGTTAACGCGTTTAATCAGTTGTTCGAGCGCTTTTCGAAGAAGATCTTTGCCTTGGGCATGAAGCTTACCCGTAACGAACAACTGGCAAATGACCTCATTCAAGAGGCCATGCTAAATGTATGGCAGAAGGCCCCGCTGTATGACTTGGACAAGGGGTCGGCGAAGGGATGGATCTTTACCCTTAGCCGTAATCGGTGCTTCGACATGTTACGCAAACAGAAGCGTCAACCGAACTGTGTTAGCGCCGACGATATCTGGCCACCCGAATCGGGTGGAGAACCTACTACCCTTGTGCATGAAGACAGGGGTGGCTTAGAGGTCGAGCTTAGTCTTATAGAAGGCTATTTCGATCAGCTGTCGGATCCGCAGCGAGCGGTAGTGGAGCAGATCTATCTTCATGATCGAACGCACGAGGAGGCATCTGCCTATCTGCAGATACCCTTGGGCACACTGAAATCACGCCTGCGGCTTGCCGTGGCGAAACTCCGAAGTTTGATCGGGGTTGAAGACTAATCAAGCCCATTGGTTTGGGCGACAAAGAATTTTATAAAGAGGCATATCGATGAATACCGATGTAAACATGCACCCATCTTCCCAATTGCTGAATCAGTTTATTCAGGGAGAACTGGCTACTGGAAAGAGCATAGTAGTCTCGGCTCATATGGAACTCTGTAAATCCTGTTGTGCCAAGGCCAAGGAGCTGGAAGCGCTGGCTGTTTCTTCCTGGGTGGATCCGAGTATCGCCCCCCAGTTGGAGTCTCCCAGTGCCACCGATTATTCGAGTATGGTAGCAAGCATCGTGCAGTCGGCGCAGCTGTCAAGCGAGCCGGTCGAAGAGGTGGTCGAGGTTCAGATGGATGTGCTGAACGACAGCATCAAATTGCCGAAGGTTCTAGCCAAAGCCGCTCAACAGGGACTAAACTGGAAGCAGGTCTCCGGCGGTATCAGCGAGGCCCAGTTGATTCTGGATGATGAGACACAGTGCGAGTTTATCTACATGGCGCCCGGCTCCAAAGTGCCCGTGCATACCCACAAGGGCAGCGAGACAACTCTCGTCTTGAAGGGTAGCTTCGAAGACGAGCTTGGTGAATACAAGGCATCAGACTTTATAGTTAGGGATACGCAGCACCATCATCAGCCAGCTTCTAAAGAAGGCTGCCTCTGCTTTGCTGTGCTGGACAGCCCGCTCAAATTCACTCAAGGTTTAGCTCGCTTTATGAATCCTGTAAACAGCTACAAGTTCAAGAAAGCGATCTCAAAAGCTGTTACTTCCTGATAACGATCAGGTCCTTCACTTGCGTCGCGCATCGATATTCATCGCGATAGAGATGCGCTCGCGCTTGCCGCTATAGGGGCGCACTCCATGGCGTAACCACGCCGGAAAAACCACAATATTACCGCGCTCGAGTTTGAACTCCACCTCGTACTGCTGCGGTTTCCCATCGACTCCTATCATACGCACCGCCGTATTGTGCATAGCGGCCATGGGAAATCTTGGGTCTTCCACATAGAAGGCTCCTCCTACATCTTCGTCAGACTCAAGCTCGTCCCCCATATCCAGATAGAGCACCGCTGCCCAGAGATTTCCCGGGTGCGCATGTGGCTGATTCAATCCGCCTCGTGGAGTGACGTTGGCCCACATACGCAGTTGCCAGTCGTAAACATCTGGGCTTGCCTCCTGGAAATGGCTCAAGCGCTTGGCTATGTTGATAGCCGCTTCCGATAGCCTTTTCGCGGCTTCGCCACCCCAAGCCATCATGTCAGTGTCTGAATGCCAGCCGCCAATGTTGGAGCGTTGCAGACCACCAGCTTCGGCTCGATTCTTCTGGATGCTCGTCTCCAACTCCTGAATAAGAGATTCTCCGTCCTTCAATCGGCAATAGGCTATAGGCGTCTCAAAGAGGCCAACGTGCTGTGCTTCGACGCGCAGAGGATTTGTAGATGCTTGATCTGTCATAGGTGCTGCAATGGTAAGACAGGAATCATTACAGAATTGTGACGCTCACCTAATAAAAGCATTGTGTGTCTCATCGAGGTCCTATTCTTGCATTGTGTTCAGGCAGGTAACTGTAAGAAAACTGCAAACAAACCGACTCATAACTGCAACATGGCAGCTCTATGATGGCTTCACTGAATCTCAACTAATTTTCGAATATCAATGTAGAAGACGAAGGAGTCGAAATGAAATTTAAGCGCACTAAAATGAATGCGATTGCCAGTGGAGTAGCTTTGGGTTTAGCTGCAATGAGCGTGCAGGGGGCCGATCAGCCAATACTCACAACGGGTGGCTCAGAAAGCAGCGCCGTTTTCTCTGGCGGTGCTACGATCAATGGCGGCGCCAGCTTCCTTTCCGCTGTACCCGCAGATTCGGCAGTTGATTTTCTGGTAACAATCAAGCCGGCTGCAGCGGACGTAGGCAAAACTGGAAACCTGGTCGTAATCCTGAATGTGCCAGGCCTGGGCTTCTTTATCCAGAATTCCTCAGGGTCTTTTGTGCCATGGACCCAAGCTGATCCAATTGTTGCAGCAAGCACCAAAACGCTAGCAGCATCTGAGCCATTGTCGTTATTTACCGGCTTAGTAGGCAGTGCGATTGGTGCAATGGGATACGAAGTGCAGGCTTATGTGGGTTACTACACGGATACAATAGCGAATCTGACATACTCCTCGACGCCGGCTAGTTTCTCAATAGCGGCCACGGCCCCATCTACCTGTCCAACAAACACAACGGCAATATCAGGAACTTTTAAAGGAAAATCTGTGTGTGTACTGCGGGGTAGAATCGAAGACGACACACATCTCACCTCAAACTTTTCTTATATACTGGACGGCGCAGTTTTTATTGGTGCTGATGAAGTCAGCGGATCAAAGACCAAGTTAACAATCGATGAAGGCACCTATGTTTTCGGTCAACAGGGTCTGAACTTCCTAACGATTGCGCGTAATGGGCAGTTGCACGCAAATGGAAGCGCGGCAAAGCCGGTTATCTTCACCTACGAGGGAGACGACACGGCGACTGCAACTACCAGCGGTCAATGGGGCGGCATTATCCTAAACGGTAATGCCCCTCTGAACGTGAGTGGCGGCAGTGCTGAAGGCGAAGGCTCAACTGGTATCTACGGCGGGCCGGATTCTGCCGATAGCAGCGGCGTGCTGACCTATGTTCAGGTCAAATACGCGGGCCAGAACATCACAGAGAGTAACGAACTAAATGGTATTGCATTTCAGGGTACGGGTTCCGGAACAATCGTTGACTATGTTCAGGTTCACAACAATTCTGATGATGGTATCGAATTCTTCGGTGGCACTACGAACGCGAAGCACATAGTACTTACCGGCAACGAAGACGACGCTCTCGACTGGACTTTTGGCTGGTCCGGCAAGGCACAATTCGTCGCAATCAAGCAGAACACGGCGAGTGAGCATTGCATCGAAGCCGATAATAACGGCGACGACAACGATGCGCTTCCACGCTCTAACCCTACTATTTCCAATCTCACCTGTGCTGGAGCGAGCGGGGGTGGCGACGCGGGATTCAGATTGCGTGAAGGTACATCGGCGAAAATTTCCAACGTCGTTATGTCTGCACACACAGCCTACTGTCTCGACATCGATCAGACTGCAACATTTCTAAACGCGGGCGGCTCGATCGCTGGACTAAATGGCAATCTGACTCTGACCAATTCGCGCCTGGTTAGCGGCTGTCCCTTCAGTGCAAGCGACGGTGACAACTTCTCTGTAGCCGACTTCTTCAACGCGCAATCGGGCAGTTCCCTGGGTGAAGTTGATCTGACGGGTACTATCGGATGGATGAACGGTCCTATTCTGAATGCGATTACACCTTCGATTCCGGCGGATTCATTCTTCGATCAGGTCGACTACATCGGTGCGGTTAAGGATAGTAGTTCTGATTGGACTGCTGGCTGGACGTATTCTGACTAGTTCGATCTTCGGATCGATCGTTAGGCTAAGCCAGGAAGCTAGGAAATCGAGATAGGTGAAACATTGATTGTTTTGCGAATAAGTAAATAACTCGACCCCTTTTGAAGGGAGTACTGTGTACTCCCTTTTTTCGCTTCAATTTTTCTGCACGTGTTCGCATTCAGAGTAAGAACAGTGATCTTGAAATATTTCTGCAATGTAAATGAAATACCAGTGTCATAGAACAGCAATAAAATACCTGCTTCAAAACGAAATCAATATCGGAGCAAATAACATGACCAATCCTGTGACGCCACTAAAACTCTTAGCTATCGCCGTTGCTTCCGCGCTTAGCACCGTGGCGACAGGACAAGATGTGCCTCAGATCGAGGAGATCGCTGTTATTGGACAATTTGTTCCAGATGAGAAACGTGGCACCTCTTCGGTGGCGAACGTTGTTGGTACCGAACAGTTCCAACGTTCCGGCGATTCGAATATAGCCGAGGGTCTCAAGCGAGTCTCTGGTCTCAGTACAGTCGGCGGCAAGTTCGTCTATGTGCGGGGCCTCGGCGAGCGCTATTCAACCACCCTATTGAACGGGGCGATTCTACCCAGCCCCGAGCCAATCAATCGCGTTGTGCCTCTGGATCTATTCCCGACGGCAATACTGGATAGCGTACTGGTGCAGAAGACATACTCGGCTCAGTATCCGAGTGAGTTTGGTGGCGGTGTCTTGCAGTTGCGTACCAAGAAGTCGACAGATGAAGCCTTCTGGAATGTATCCACTTCTACCGGGTTGCAACAGGATGTGAATTTCAAGAATGGTTTCACTTCCGCGAGTGGCAGCAAGTCATGGCTTGGCTATGACGACAGCTACCGGGGGTTGCCAACTGAGCTCAAACAGGCAACTGCAAATGGTCAGGAATTGCGCAGAGAGAGTCAATTCTTGGGCAGCGGCGGGTATTCTGCCGAAGAGCTGCAGGTCATCGGTCGCAGCATGAGAAACGACTACAATCCCGACAAGGAATCATTGCCTGCTAACCTTAATTTTGCGACATCGTTCGGCAACTTCCACGAGCTCAACGATAACGGTGCGCAATTCAACTATCTGGCCGCGATCAATTATTCGAACTCATGGGATACCAACGAAATAACTCGTAGAAGCTATCGCACCAGTAACGCCGGTCTTGAGATCGGAGACGATCTGGAATTCGTCGGCACCGAGCACAGTGTGGATATGAGCAGCATCTTTACCGCCGGTATAGATTTTAATGCTAATCACAACATCAGAACTACGAGCATAGTGCTGCGCAAGATGGACGATACTGTCTCTCAGACCAGCGGAGATCTTGCTGCGGAAGACATTGTAAGACTGACGCAATTGGAGTGGGTAGAGCGGGAGTTATTCTCGAATCAGGTTCAGGGAGATCATTATTTTCCTGACTTTAACGAGTTAGTCGTTAACTGGCGCTATTCCAAGGTAAAGGCAGAGCGAGATGCGCCAGACGATAGGGTCTACCGCTATGACCTGGAGCCCGACGGAATCTATAGATTCTCGACGCGCGCCGACGGTAACGTCAGGCGCTTTAGTGTGTTGGATGACGATGCCGAAGATTTTGCCGTTGACCTGACTATGGTTTTCTATGGGCCGATGAACTCAGTCATCACCGCCAAGGGCGGCTACGTACATAACGAGAAGCAAAGAGATTCCGAAGTGCGTCGCTACTCCTTCTTCGATCAGGGGAGTATCGCATTCAATGAGGACCTGCTGACCCGGCCGCTGGAAGAGATCTTGGCGCCGCAGAATATCGATCCGGATGGTTTTGAGCTGAGGGAGTTTACGCGGCCAACTGACAACTACGATGCGGCGAATGAGTCCGATGCATTCTATGCCGAGGTCGAAGTCAATTTCGATGATAGATATCGCCTGAACCTCGGAGCCCGGCAAGAAGACTTTAGCCAGAATGTGAGAACCTTCGATCTATTTCGTGATGTTGAGGTGAATGCCGCGCAGGAGAGCTCAGATATTCTGCCAGCGTTCAGTGGCACCTATATTAACGGCGACCACCAGTTCCGCGTTGCTTACAGTGAGACTCTTTCACGACCAGATTTTCGTGAGTTGTCGCCCGCCGCGTTTACCAATCCGGTTACCGGTAGAGAAGTGGTGGGTAATCCGAATCTGAAGATTGCTAATATCACCAACTATGATTTCCGCTGGGAGTGGTACTTTGGTTTTGGCGACTCCATGTCTCTCGGCCTGTTCTACAAGGAATTCGAGAACCCAATCGAATCGGTAGTACAGCCTGGCGCCGAGGCGCGGCAGACGTTCACGAATGCCGAAGCAGGGGATAACACGGGCGTGGAATTCGAAATCTCCAAGAGACTGGATTTTCTAGGCGATCGCTGGGAAGACTTCTACATACAATCCAATATTGCTTTCATCGATTCACAAGTAACCATTGCCGAGAAGGATAGAGGCATTCTTACCAGTACCTCCCGTGCCCTGCAGGGGCAATCGGACTGGCTGTTCAATGCACAGATTGGCTATGAGCCTTTCTCCGGAACAACCGCCACCGTTCTCTACCACTACTTCGGCGATCGTATCAGTGAGGTGGGCATAGAGGGCGCTCCTGATCTGATCGAGCAGCCATTCGGTGAGCTGAATACGGTGTTTATGCGCGAGTTCAACGACAATTGGCGACTGACGCTTAAGGGAAAGAACCTCATGGATGAAAGGAGTGAGGTTACTCAGGGTGGCTTTGTCACAACCGGTTTCAATCGAGGCAGAGAAGTCAGTCTAAAAGTGGACTACCGATTCTAGAATCTAGGTAGGCGGTCTTGCGAGCTGTGTGGTCTGCGCTAAAATATAGAAAATATATTTTAAACAGAGGGTTATGAGCTTTTTAGAGGCTTGCATTTAGTGTGATTAAACATCAGGTTGTCACATAATTGTAATATACTGCTGTTTAAATGAATGAAAGTTAACTAGTTTGTTAGTCGAGTTTATTGGTAAACAAATGCCAGAATTCACAATATTGATCGTCGATGATGAAGCCGCTATTCGCGACATGGTTGGCATTACATTAGACCTCGCTGGCTTTCGCAGCATCAGCGCGGCCAATGCCCATGATGCCCACGTATCAATAATCGACAAGAAGCCGGATCTGGTGCTTCTCGATTGGATGTTGCCTGGCGGCAGTGGCATTGAACTCGCGCGCAGACTGCGCCGCGACGAGATTACCAGTAACCTGCCGATTATCATGCTCACCGCGAAGACCAGTGAGGACAATAAGGTGCAGGGCTTGAGCGAGGGCGTCGACGACTATGTCACCAAGCCCTTCTCGCCACGAGAGTTGGTTGCCCGCATCAAGACTGTCCTGCGCCGGGTTTATGGCACGCAGAAGAACAAGGTGCTGCGTGTATTCGACCTGCAGCTGGAACCTGGCAGCCACCGCGTATCGATTGAGGAACAACTCATAGAAATGGGCCCCACCGAATTCCGCCTGCTGAAGTTCTTTCTATCAAATCAGGAGAAGGTGTTTAGCCGCGACCATATCCAGGATGCCGTCTGGGGCGGCAACGTCTATCTGGAAGAGCGCACGATCGACGTGCATATACGGCGTCTGCGCAAGGCCTTATCCTCTGTGGAAAACACCTCGATAGACTACGCAAAGCTGTTACAAACAGTGCGCGGCGCGGGCTACCGGTTCTCTGTCCGCCAATAAGCTTTCCTGTTTTGTTCGATCAATAAGCCTGCCTCTAGAACTGCCAGGGCTGACTCGGTCATTCCCTGCGGCGTTGTAATCCCTGTGATTCGCGGGTCACCGCACTCTCGGCCTTCTGATTGCATAGGTAGGAGCAATCTGAGCCGAAATTCGGCTATCTAGTGGCCAATATCGCCGCCGTATGCCCAAAAGTCGGGATCTGAGGGTTAACTTTGGTTTTGCGCCCAGGTTTACAATGATATTAGTCATTTTTCCCATGAATAGACGCCTGAAACACAGATATCGACGTTTTCTCTAACGCAAAAGTCATTTGCTGAAACTGATTTTTAGGCAATTACTAGTAATTAATTTTTCAAAAGACCCAAAAGAGAGCAAAAGTGGTCTAAATTTTAAAATATGCTTCAACATGGTGCTTTCTGTTTTCGGTTAACCTGTGTAAACTTCGCGCCTCGCAGCTTATCGAGGACAGGCTGCCTATTCCATAACAGAAATCTAGTCACTAAACTTTACTTTTTAGGCTGGTTTCAGTCCTTCAATACATGGGGAGTATTCTAATGTTCAATTTAACTAAAAAGGCATCTGCTTGGAGCACAGCTTTCGCAGCTATCGCGACAGCAGCGTCTATCGGGACGGCACCTACAGCATACGGCCAAGACGAGGTGGTGGAAGAAGTAATCGTGACGGGTTCACGTATTAGAAACCCAAACCTGACGCAGTCTAGCCCTGTTGCATCTGTTGACGCCGCGACTATCGAACTGCGCCAAGTCAACGTTGTTGAAGAATTCCTGCGGGAAATCCCGGGTTTTGTTCCTAGCATCGGTGCGTCTGTAAACAACGGTAACGGCGGTTCCACTTTCGTTAACCTACGTGGTCTCGGTAGTAACCGAAATATCACGTTGATGAACGGAACACGTGTTGTTCCCGCTGACCTTACGGGTCGTACTAACTTGGACATCATCCCAGTCGCTCTACTCGAGCGAGTTGACGTTCTGACCGGAGGTGCTGGTTCGGCCTACGGTGCAGATGCGATCTCTGGTGTGATCAACTTCCGCACTAAGACAGATTTCGAAGGTTTAGACGTTCGAATCCAACAAGGTGATACGTCGGAAGGCGGCGGCAAAAGCAACCGCTACGACATCACTCTTGGTGGCAACTTCGATGATGGCCGCGGTAATGCGGTAATCAGCGTAGGTTACACAGACCGTGAAGTTTTAACGCAGGGCGATAGATCGTTCGGTGTTAACAACATCTCCTCTAGAAGTGGTAATGCTGGTGGTTCCTCAACTACGGTTCCAACTCGCTTTACTCTCCCTGGCGCTAGTCCTGCTAATATATCAACGGTTGTTCCGGGCTACACATCAGGCTTCCTGCAAGCGTCTCCAGACGGTTCAGAGCTACAGCCTTTTTATCAAACATTTAACTTCAACCCATACAACCTTTTTCAGTTGCCTCTAGAGCAGTTCCGGACTTTCGGTACAGCGAATTACAAGCTAACTGATAAGATTGAGTGGTTTTCTGAAGTTCTTTACGCACAGAGCACAAACACCACAAACCTGGCGCCTTCAGGCAGCTTCGGTTTCTCTGCTGTTACGCCTCTGTCTAACCCGTTTATTCCGGCGACTGCGCTGAATCAAATTTGTGGTTCCTACCAGATTGATGCCGCATCTTGTGCAGCCGCAGCGGCAGCGACGAGTCCAACTGATCCAGCTTACATTGAACAGAACATCAATTATGCCCGTCGTTTTGTTGAGCTTGGACCTCGTACTAACGAGCGTCAAACTAGCGTATGGCAGTTCAAGACAGGTGCTCGTGGTGAAATTAACGACGATTTGTCCTGGGAAGTATTCTACGCCACTGGCCAATCAGACCTATCTTTCCAACAAGGTGGTAACGGTACTCGTACACGTCTAACTCAGTCTGTACGTTCTACTAGCACTACTTCTTGTTTAGATACCTCTGGCGGCTGTGTGCCAATTAACCTTTGGGGCCCTTTGGGTAGCATCACTCCTGAAGTCGGTGCATTCCTTGACGTTGGTAACGGCGGTAAGACATTCACAGAGCTAGATCAGTTGCAGGCGTTTGTTGATGGTGAGTTACCATTCTCATTGCCAACTACTGATGCGCCAATCTCAGGTGTATTCGGTTATGAGTATCGTGAATACGTAGGTGGCTTAACTAACGAATTGCTTACACAAACATCTGGTGAAGTACTTGGTAACGGTGCAGCAGCACCTAACCGGTTCGGTACCTACGACGTTAACGAATTCTTCTTCGAAGCAAACGTGCCTGTATTACAGGATGTAGCGTTAGCTGAAGAATTGACTTTACAGCTTGGCTACCGTACTTCTGATTACTCCACTACTGGTGTAGAAGATACTTGGAAGATCGGCGGTACATGGTCTCCAATCTCTAGCCTGCAATTCCGTGGTAACTTCCAGAAAGTGACTCGCGCGCCAAACATCAGCGAATTGTTCAACCCGCAGGTGACAGGTCTTGGTAACTTCTCTGTTGATCCATGTACTGGCAACGCGCCTAACGGCAACGCTGATCTGCTTGCGGTCTGTTTAGCGCAGGGAGCACCAGCTACCACTATCGGTGGCATCGTAGTTGATCCAGCGGGTCAGGTTAACCAGACTTCAGGTGGAAACCTGAACCTGGCGGCTGAGAAAGCGGATACTTACACCATCGGTGCGATTTTCCAGCCAGAAGCGTTCCCTGGTCTGTCCTTAACAGTGGATTACTACAACATCAAAGTTGAAGATGCGATCACCAGCCCAACTCCTGATGATGTGTTCTCTGCCTGTTTTGGCCCTGGCTTTGATTCGGGTAATTACACGCTTACAAGTGCATCAGCTGCTTCAGCAGCGTGTACCGGTATTCGTCGTAACCCTGAGACAGGTAACCTGTTTGGTAACGTAGCGACTACATTTGGTCTGCCTACCGTTCTAACTAACCAGGGTACACTTGAGACTTCAGGTATTGACGTGACTGCTAACTACGTTTTTGATCTTGGTAACATTGGATCGTTGGCGTACAACGGCAGCCTTAACATGACTGACGAGTCTCTGTTTCAAGCTAGCCCGTCTAGCATAAACAGAGAGTGTACTGGTTACTACAGCACAAACTGTGCTTCTGTACAGCCAGAATACATGGCTACTCAGCGTTTCACGCTTCAGACTAATGTCTTCGATCGTAACATTGACGTTTCAATGTTGTGGAGATACCTATCTGAGATGGAAGCTGAGCCGATTGTTGCTGGTAGCTTCCAGCCTCAGTTTACTTCCATGGACGCAGCTAACTATTTTGACATCACTGTTCGCGGTGACATCACTGAAGAGCTTGAGTTCACTCTGGGCATATTGAATGCTGCTGACCGTGAGCCAGACTTCGTAGGTTCAAACATTGGTGCTACTGCCTACAATACTGGTAACGTGTATCCATCTACCTATGATCCATTGGGTCGTCGTTACTCCCTAACCTTGCGTTACAGCTTGTAAAGGGATCTAGCTGGACTTAATCCAGCTTGAGACAAAAAAGGCGAACTTAGGTTCGCCTTTTTTTTGCCTGTATCTCGTCCTGCAATAGGCTGTCAGACTTTAGACCTATAGATGAGACCTACTAAATCTACCCGCAGCAAACGAAAGCAGCGGGGTTACCCACTCGCTTCTTTAGCCTATCTAGTTGCTATAGACAGCTTAGGTCATGCCGAGTAACTTTCTAGCCGCATCTGCTGATGCGATTTTCCTGTTGAGTGTTGCTGCGCTATCGCTTACCACTGTGACTAACGCAGCGTTGTCTTCGGCAATCGTGCCATCGGCTAGCAGCAGATTGTTCTCAAAGCCGACTCGACAGTGACCACCTTGCTGAATGGCCTCCAGCATACAGTTGGCCTCACTAGCGCCGAACGCACAGAGTGACCAGCAGTGAACGTCTTCAAGTTCCGAGAGAAGAGGGGCAAGATCTGCCACGTCCGATTGCTGGTTCTGCGCATAGCGACCTAACACTAATAATACGGAAACTCTCTCGCCAGGAATGACGCCTCTCTCCCGCAAACAGGCGAAATGTCGAATGTCTTCTTTGGAGTAGAGAATGTACTGAGGCTGAATTTTCTCTCGTTGCAAGAAGGCAAAGAAGTCAGCAGCACCGGCTGCGTCGATGCCGGGCGGGCAGATCTCTCGAATGGCGAGTGATACCGCTTCGGGACGTACCTCGATAACCGCTCGCATCTGCTCCTCTCTCGTATAGATGCCCACCGCTTCCGTCGTAATCTGGATGATTAAGTCCTCACCGACCTCGCGGCGAATAGCCGCTATCGCCTCACGATAGTGGGCGGCATCCAGACTATGGCGATTGTCGGTGTCGCGAACATGCAGGTGTAACATGCAGGCACCTGCCTCGACACAGGACGCGGCAGTATGCGCTATCTCACTGGCAGTAATAGGCAGGCGAGGGTGATCGCTTTGCTGCTTTCTCGCACCATTCGGCGCGACGGCTATCATCAGCTGATGGTTGCTGGGCATGAAGGATTCCTGATTATCTGGTGCCGGTCTTTGGGCATAGTCTCAGAGCCGGCAAGCTTCTACAAGACGGGCATCTCATGTAGGCTATGCCACATAGAATGTATGAAACTTGACTGAGCTCGGTCTCGTAGCGACAGGCCCTCTAATTCAGTTCAGGAGAGACCATGATACTCCGCAGTTGCCTCGCAAATTTATCACTCATCGTTGCTTTTTCTGCATCCGCTATGACCCAAGCCGCCGCAGAGCAGGTTTGGGAATTGAAGCGTGACCGAGATGGCATTCAGGTACATACGCGCTCTGTCCCGGGCTCGCCCTATGACGCCGTGCGCATTACCACCAAGCTAGATTCTGTGCGCCTGTCTGCGCTGGTAGCCTTGATTGAGGATGCCGAGGCCTGTCCCGACTGGGCCGATCGCTGCGCCGAATCCTATCTACTCGAGCGGTTAAGCGACACCGAATCCCTGGTTTACACGCACAACGACATGCCTTTCCCGGTGAAGGATAGAGACGTGCTCGCACACGTGACCTGGACGCAGGATGCACAGACTCTGGCAGTTGCTATGAATAGTGTCGCCACAGTGGATAGGATGGACGAGGTATCCGGTCGCCTGCGCCTGAAGAAGGCTATGGCGAGTTGGCATTTCACTCCGCGGGCAGATGGATCGGTGTCGATAAGCAACGCGGCCCACATCGACCCCGGTTCGCCACTACCAGGTTGGCTAACAAATAGGTTGCTGATAGAGGCACCATTCGAAACAATGAAGGCCGTCGTTGCCGAGGTAAGAAACCCAAAGTACCAAGATGCGCAGTTGAGCTTCGTGCAGGAGCCCGGTCAGTTAATGAATTCAGCCGAATAGAATAGGAGAGTGCAGCGTGCCACACGACCATCATCACGACGAGCATGACCACACGGAGCCACCCTCGGATCTGGAGCTGCGAGTAAAGGCTCTCGAAAGCCTGTTGGTGGAGAAGGGGCTGGTGAATCCAGATACCCTCAACACTATCATCGACACTTATGAGCATAAGGTCGGGCCACGTAACGGAGCACATGTGGTCGCCAAGGCCTGGACCGATCCCGAGTTCAAACAGGCTCTTATGACTGATGCGACAGAGGCTGTTGCCAGCCTGGGTTACTGCGGGCGTCAGGGCGAACACTTAATGGTGGTCGAGAATACCGATGACACGCACAACCTCGTGGTTTGCACACTCTGTTCCTGTTATCCGTGGACTGTGCTGGGTCTGCCTCCGGCTTGGTATAAGTCGGCCCCCTACAGGTCGCGAGCGGTAAGCGCGCCTAGAGAGGTGCTCAGCGAATTCGGTATCAATCTGGACGAGGATAAGAAGATAAGGGTCTGGGATTCTACATCCGAGATGCGTTATCTGGTCTTGCCCCAGCGCCCGCTCGGAACCGAGGGTTGGAGCGAAGCAGATTTGCAGGCCCTGGTTAGTCGCAACTCGATGATAGGCGTAGAGTTGGCGCGAGCCCCCGATTCGGGCGCCGAGGCGTCACAATGAAGGGCGGTCACGATCTGGGTGGGCAGTCGGGCATGGGTCCAATAAACCCGGAACCCGAATCCCAGGAGCCGGTATTTCACGCCGAGTGGGAGCGACGTGTGTTTGCCCTCACTCTCGCTACTGGCATGCTGGGCAAATGGAATATCGATGAGTCGCGTCATGCGCGGGAGCGGCAAGATCCAATTACCTATATTGAGAATTCCTATTACGAGAATTGGTTAGAGGGATTGGAGAGGTTATTGCAGGAGAAGGGCCTTCTTGCTCCTGATGAACTGGCAGGCAATGCCGTGATTTCTGACACCGACTCTGCGGTTCAGGTGCCAGACCCTCAGCTGGCAAGCAAGATACTCGCTTCCGGTGCGTCCAGCGAGCGGGAGGCGCGCAGCGAGGCCCTATTTAGCGTCGGTGACCGGGTGCTCGTTAGATCAAGCGAGGGAACAGGTCATACTCGAGCGCCGCGCTATGTGCAGGGCATGAACGGCATAGTCTCGGCCATCGTGGGATGCCATAGCTTTCCGGACAGCAATGCAGTCGGAGTCCATGAAGGCGCGACCCTCTACAGGGTAAGCTTCCTGGGTAAGGATTTATGGGGCACAACCGGCGCGAACAGTGAAGTGCTGGTCGACCTATGGGAGCCCTATCTAAGCGCGGGGATAAGTTAATGCAGAGGTTTGAACATCAACCACAGGACGACGAGGGTCCGGTCTTCAATGCGCCCTGGGAGGCACAGGCCTTCGCACTGGTGCTAGCCTTGCACGAGAGGGGTCTGTTTAGTTGGCAAGAATGGGCTGGCGCCCTGAGTGCCGAGATAGCTGAAGCGCAGGCGGCCGGCGATCCTGATCTGGGCAATACCTACTACCAGCATTGGTTGGCGGCGTTAGAGACAATCTCTCGTCAGAAAAATTTTTCCAATACCGACGAGTTAGCCCGCAGGAAGTCTCAGTGGCATGAGGCCTACCTCAATACACCCCATGGCAAACCGATACAGTTGTCGGCAGGGGATTCCTAGCAAATTCAATTTAGATTTCATCGATTTACAATTGTTACGATTGAAGAGCGACGTAGGGTGAGTGCTACAATGGCCGTCTATTCGAAGAGTATACACATGTCATTTTTTCAAGCCTTAAGGAATCTATTCAAACCAGATCAATTTGCAACTGCTGATGCCGGCCTCGAAACTGCGGGCAAGCATTGGGGTGAGCGTGCAAGAGAGCAGGTGGCCTTGAACAAACCTAACTCCTGGGCGGAATGCCCGGTAGTCAATCAAGAGTACATCTGTCCATTGATATCCGGCACAGATCATGTGGGCTGGCTGGAATATGTAGCGAAAAAATACTATACCAGTGCGGTGCCCGTTGCGCTGAGTCTGGGCTGTGGCGGAGGTGGTCTGGAGCGTCATGGCTTGCAGTTACAAATCGCCCAGCGCTTTGATGCCTATGACGTCTCCAATGATGCTCTGGAAATTGCGAGGGGGGAGGCGCGCAAGAGTGGTCAGCTCAATTCGATCAACTATGCGCTCGCCAATCTCAATAAGCTGGAGTTTGCTGAGGAATCCTATGATGCGGTGTTCGCCTCTCAATCAGTGCATCATATCGAGGCGCTCGAACACTATATGCAGCAGGTAAGTCGCTGTCTCAAATCAGGTGGCTATTTCATCATCAATGAATTTGTGGGTCCCAATCAGTTTCAGTGGACCGATGTTCAGCTGGAACATTGCGGCCGCCTGCTGGCTGAGATTCCTGAGTCCCTTAGACAGACTATTCGCGAGCCTGGCGTTAAACACAGTGTAGAACGACCGACCATAGAATTCATGAATGGCTATGACCCCACCGAAGCGATTCGCTCTGCTGACATCATTCCCGAGTTGGAGAAACGATTCGAGATCGTGGAGAGAAGAGACTTCGGCGGCACGCTTCTTCATCTCGTGTTGGATAATATCGCAGGAAACCTTTCCGACTCGGAAGAGGGCAAGACTATTTTGCGTAACCTGTTTGCCGAGGAACAGCGACTAATCAAAGAAGGTGTGATCGAAAGCGATTTCACCCTATTGGTGGCGCGTAAAAAATAAATACCTCAGCGCCATAGTTTCGAGGCACAGATTCGAATGACGAAGTTTCAGAAGATCAAAGAAAGAGCCGAGCATCGCAAGGGCGGCGGCACCGCATTGGAAAAATTACTGCCCAAGATAGCGAGTAAGAAACAACTGCAGTCTCTGGGAGACGATCGCTATCTCGCCATGATGACGAAGTGCATCAACCAGGCTGGTTTTAGTTGGAAGGTCATCGAGAACAAATGGCCCGAGTTCGAAGAGGCATTCTTCGGTTTCGATCCCAGGAAGCTTGGCCTGCTATCGGCTGAGCAGTGGGAGGCCTATACCAGCGATAGGCGCGTAGTGCGCAACTGGCAGAAGATAAAGGCGCTGCAGGAGAACGTATTCTTCGTACAGGAAGAGTCGCGAAAAAATGGCAGCTTCGGCAATTTTATTGCCGACTGGCCAGCCTCGGACCAGATCGGTTTGATGAGCCACCTGAAGAAACACGGCTCCAGACTAGGTGGACAGAGTGCTCTGTGGTTCCTGCGCCGCACCGGCAAGGACTGCTTCATCCTGTCACGGGACGTGATGGTCACTCTGCGCGGTAGTGGATTGGAAGTTGCGGAACAGCCAAGCAGTCAGCGCGATCTAAAAAAGATACAGGCGCAATTCAACGAATGGCACGAGGAAACCGGCCTGCCCTATAGCCATCTTAGTCGCATCGCCGCCTGTTCGGTTGGCGAGAATTATCTGCAGCAGGGCTGAGTTCTTTTAGACCTCTCGCGTCTTAATCTGTGGATTATTCTCGAGAGTGAGATGCACGGGGCAGCGGTCGGCAATCTCCAGAAGCCGTTTTCTCTGCGCGTCAGTCAGATCGCCTTTCAGTGTAATGTTTCTCTCAATAACGTCGACGAATTTACTCTGTCCCTCGCAATCCTCACAGTCTGCAGCGTGGCTACGTTGATGACTCAGTACTACGTCTACGTCGTCCAGAGCTAGCTTCTTGTGGTTGGCATACATGCGCAGTGTCATCGAGGTGCAGGCGCCGAGGCCAGCCAGTAGATGTTCGTAGGGATCCGGCCCCAGGTCATGGCCGCCCACAGACACCGGCTCATCGGCAATCCAGGCATGGATGTCAGTCTGTACGTCGCGGGCGAAGTACTTATTGTGCTCCATTACGAGCACCTGACCCTTGTCTACCTTCGATGCCGCTGTACTGGTGACTTGCGCCGGCGGTAAATATCTACTCGCCCAGGCGCTGATGCAGGCGGCGACATACTCTGAATCTTCCGCTCGTGACAGGAGATGATCCGCCTTGTCCAAACTGATAAAACTCTTTGGATGCAGGGCCTGCTGATAGATCTTCTCGGCCTCGGCTATATTCACCGTTTCATCGACAGGCGAATGTAATATCAGAAGGGCGCGCCGCAGTTTGGCAATGTGATCGTTCTGCTGGTTGCGAATATCGTCTACAAACTGTTTCTTGATCTTGAACTTGCGTCCCGCCAGATCGACTTCGGCCTCGCCTTCCTTCGATATCTTTTCCAGATCGGAATCCAGCTGCTTGCTGACGTGCTCTGCATTAAATGGTGCGCCTATAGTCGCTATAGCAGTTATCTCTTCTATCTTGGTCGCCGCCTTGAGAACGGCGGCGCCACCGAGGCTATGACCTATCAATAATTGTGGTGCGCGAAATTCGCTGCGCAGGAAGTCGGCAGCGGCAACCAGATCTTCGACGTTAGAGGAGAAATTTGTATTCGAGAAATCGCCATCGCTGTTGCTCAGGCCAGTGAAATCGAAACGAAGCACAGCGTAGCCCAGCGCTACCAATGCGCGCGAGATTCGTGAGGCGGCGGCAATGTCTTTGCTACAGGTGAAGCAGTGAGCAAATAGCGCATAGGCGCGAACCGGATTCGAGTCGGACGACTCCAATAGCCCTGCCAGCTTGATCCCGTTGCTATCAAATTCTAGTTTGTTGCGCTTTGTGGCCATGAGTGGAAGCTCCTAATGATTTCGCATCTAGCGACTGTCTTTGTCTTGCAAGCGTTAGTACGCTATCAAGGATTCGCCTCTATTGCTGCAAATAGCATTTCTCATATCGCTGTACGGGATGGCCACGCCTGAATGCGCCGACTTTATTCCCTAGCTGTGGATCTTTCTTGGCCCAGTGGCATAGGCATCCAGAGAATTAGCCGCAGACAGTCTGGGGTTGCTGTGCAATAATTTCTGCATGATCTCCCGCAGACGTGTACTTCAAACACTTGGATACGGTCTCAGTGCCTCGATGCTGGGCTTGGGTTCCTGGGTGCGTGCTCAGGATGATTCCAGCGCGCGCAGCCCACTTAATATTCCCGCGCAAGATAGCGGTACATTTTCCGCGGGCGCATCTAATTTTGAACTAAATCTGCAGCGTGGAAGCCATAGCTTCCTGCCAGGGCTTACTACCGAGACTTTCGGCATCAACGGGAATTATCTAGGCCCGACGCTTCGCTTCAAGCGCAACGAGAGAGTGGCCATGCAGGTGAGTAACCGGCTCGGCGAGCCGTCGACACTGCACTGGCATGGCTTTCATCTGCCGCCCCTGGCCGATGGCGGGCCACATCAGGAGATAGCGGCTAATCAGCTATGGAGCCCGGCATTCGATGTGGTGCAGTTTGCCGGTACCTATTGGTATCACTCCCATGTGATGCATGGCTCCGGCGGCCAGGTGTATAAGGGCCTGGCCGGTATGATCATCGTAGATGATGACGAGCAGGATGTTTCCCTGCCGAATAGCTATGGTGTCGACGATATACCCCTGATCATCCAGGACCGTCGTTTCAGCGACGATGGATCAATGCCGTATTTGACGCGTTATGAAGATAGAGTCATGGGGATGATGGGCGATACGATCCTGGTAAACGGCACCGTGAATCCGGTGTTGAGTCCGCGCACAAGACTACTGAGGCTGCGCGTGCTAAATGGCTCCAACGCGCGTACTTATAATCTGGGCTTTAGCGATAACCGCACCTTTTACCAGGTCGGCAGCGATGGCGGTCTGCTGGATGCGCCGGTTGAGTTGACGCGCCTGCAGCTAGCGGTTGCAGAACGGGCAGAGATACTGGTGGAGTTCGATCCAGGCGAGGAGGTGACCTTGGTCAATGTGGCGCTGCCTCCATCGTTTCCCGAATTTCCCGGGGCAATGAGCGAGATGATGCGCTCCCTGAATACCCAGGGCTTCGAGATACTGCACTTTTGCGCACAGGCGCAGCTAGAGGATAATCGAGGGCTGCCCTCACGCCTGAATGAGATTTATCGATTACCGGAGGCGGCAGCGACGAATACAAGAACGTTCAGGCTGGGTATGGGAGCGGGCATGCGTAGCGGGGAGGACGCAGGCCCGGGTCGCGGTTCTCGTAACGGTCGTGGCGGCGGTTCCGGAGGAGGTCAATTTTCAATCAATGGCCGCCTGATGGCGGAGAATTTCATTAACGAGAGAATCGATTTTAATACCACAGAGATTTGGGAGATTACTAACACTTCTCCTATGATGCATCCGTTTCATGTGCATAACGGCCAGTTTCAGATCCTGGATCGTAATGGTAGCCCGCCACCTGCGAATGAGATGGGGTGGAAAGACACGGTAAAAGTTGGCCCCAGTGAGTTAGTGCGAATCGTCATGCGCTTCACGGATTTTAGAGACGAGGAGAATCCTTATATGTACCACTGTCATATTCTCGAACATGAAGACAGGGGCATGATGGGGCAATTTGTGATCGTCTAGGTGACGTTGTGTTGGACAAGGCGGTCAAGTAGAGTGATTATTTGCTCATGATAAAAACGGCAGACGAGATAATAATGATAACAAGCAATGCGATGTGTCGTGGCGAGCCCGGTAAGAGAGAGCTGCCGCGTTCAATTCTACTAAGCCTATCCTTAACTCTCTCGCTTATTGCGCCCTTCGCTAGCGCGCAGATAGAGAGCTTTAGTGCAGTCAGTGATGAGATGCTGAATAGCCCGGCATCGGGCGAGTGGCTTAGCTGGCGCGGAACGCCTGCGGCATGGGGCTATAGCCCACTGGACCAGATCAATACCGAGAACGTCGGTCAGCTTCAGCTCAAGTGGTCGTTTGCCCTGGATGATACCGGTGCGATTCAGGCAGCTCCGCTGATCCACGATGGCATTATGTTTATCCCTTCCGCACGAGGCGTCATTCAGGCTCTGGATGCCGTTACTGGCGATCTGCTGTGGGAGTATAGGCCGGCTCCGCCTACCGAGGAGTTCATTAACTCCGGCGCAGGTACCCGTGCCGCAGTGTTGCCCGCCGGTGCTTTTGCCGGAGTTGGTAGAGGCGTGCAGAAGAACATCGCTCTCTATGGTGAGATGATCTATGCGTCAACGGAAACGGCGAGCATACGCGCTATCGATGCCCGCAGCGGTCTGCTGGTGTGGGAGACCCAGGTAGCAGATCCAACACTCGGTTATTTCTATACGGCAGGGCCTATCATCGCCAACGGTACATTGGTGACCGGCATTACCGGCTGCGATCGCTACAAGGATGATGTCTGTTTTATCACCGGTCATGATCCCGCAACGGGTGAAGAAAAATGGCGTACCTCAACCGTGGCCAGACCGGAAGATCCCGGTGGCGATACCTGGGGTGATCTGCCACTAAGATTTCGCGCTGGCAGCGACGCCTGGGTAGCGGGGTCCTATGACCCGCAGGCGAATCTAATCTACTGGGGTACTGCACAGGCGAAGCCCTGGGCTAGAGCAGTCCGCGGCACCGATGGTGATGCCCTCTATACGAATTCAACACTGGCGCTTAATCCCGATAACGGCGAGATGGCCTGGTACTTCCAGCATATTCCTGGAGAGACTCAGGACATGGACGAGGTCTTCGAGAATATCCTCGTCGATATCGATGGGCGAAAGTCGCTCTTCAAGATGGGCAAGCTCGGCATTCTGTGGCAACTTGACAGGGAGACTGGACAGTTCATTAAGGGCACCGACATCGGCTATCAGAATATTGTAAATCTCGATCCAATTACCGGGCAGATCACTTACAGAGATGGCATGATTCCGCGCATAGGCGAGGAACTGAACATGTGCCCGAGCACTTCGGGTGTGAAGAGTTGGCGCGCCATGGCATATTCGCCGGACACAAGCGCTATGTATATTCCGATTACCCTCAACTGCGAGCTCGCGACTTTCGGGCCCACAGAACGGCAGTTAGGTGGTGGCGGGGCCGGCCCGGTGCGGCGAGTTAATTATCACCATCCACAGTCCGACGGAAATCTGGGCGAGATACTCGCATTGGACATTCCAAGCGGTGAAGTAAAATGGCGCTATCGCTCGCGAGCCCCGTTCAATACAGCCGCACTAACTACCGCCGGTGGCCTAGTGTTCGCTGGAGACTGGAATCGCACGATGTCGGCGCTGGATGCGAACAATGGCGAGCTGCTGTGGCAGGTAAGGCTCGCCACATCAAACCAGGGCTTTCCCATCAGCTATAGCGTTAACGGCAAGCAATATATCGCCATGCCTGTAGGTACCGGCGGTGCTAGCTGGTCGGGTAGCCTGCCCCGAGAGTTGGCGCCCGAACTAAGCCGGCCACGTAATGGCAGTTCCATTAACGTATTCGCTCTTCCAGACTAATGGGTAACTGTATGGCAAGATTAAAACTAGTAGCCGCGCTCTCCGCTCCTGTGTGTGCCCTAGGTGTAAGTTATGCCCAGGGTGGGACAGTCTGGGATGGCGTCTATTCGAGTGAACAGGCAGAACGTGGCGAGGCAGTTTATAAAGGGGCTTGCATCGCCTGCCATGGTCAGGATCTAGGCGGTAACAGTAATTCTCCAGGGCTGGTTGGAATGGGTTTCATGTTCCTCTGGGAGGGGAGAACGCTTGGCGCGTTCTTTGAAAAAATTCGGGAAGAAATGCCAACTGATAGACCGGGCCAACTGCCAGCTCAGGACTATGTAGATGTGGTTGCCTATATTATGCAGGCGAATTCATTTCCCGTTGGAGATAATGAGCTGCCCTACGATGCAGAAATTTTGGATGGCATAGCAATAGCGCCAAAATCCTAACTCTGCATCATGAAACTTGCTTGGCCAGGATGCCTTCGGGGCGGCGCTAGTCCGCTCTTGGAACCTGCCCAGGTTTCGAACTAAAGGATCTGAAGCCCGGGGGCATTTTTACGCTTGGCTGCCTTGACTAGTCGAGACCTCTGCCGCCGATCTGTTCTGAGCAAAGTGAAATTCTTCTAACTTAATATCGTCCAGACCAATCTGGTCAAATGGGTCTTCCATAGCGCTTTGCACGTTATGCAAAGAGATTAGAATAAAGCCATGAATTACGCTTATGCCATAGATGATCAGTGGGCGCGCAGGCCATCTGGCAGGGCATTCATTTAGTTTCCTATCTTCTGCTATTGGAATTGAGAACTTTCACGTTTATTTGGCGACAAGAAAGCATTTTCCATGCTGCCATTTAGAACGTTATGTGGCGAGCAGTTCAGAAAGTCGCATGGGCATTGAAAGGGCTCGCAGTACCACCTTTAATCGGATTGATCTGAATCGCTGTCATGAATTCCCAACGTTGTAGACGGGCTGCAGTTTCCGCCACTTCCTTCAGATAGCCGTTGTCCACGATGGGCAGGCCAAGATTAACTTGCGTTAGTTGGTGTATGGGTCTGTTGATTCCTTCCACACCGGAGGGCTGTACATCGTTAACCGCATCGCCTATCAGAATTGCCACGTCTCGCTCACGCAAGAAGGGCAGTACCGAAGCATGTAAGCCTGCACCGCCCTGGCCATATTGCCAGGGGCCCTCGGCATCGCGCTTCGCCCATCGCCCTGTGCGAACGAATAGTGCATCGCCACTACCGATAGTCACTCCAGCAAATTCCTCCCAGGCGAGAAGGTCTTCCACGTAGATTGGTGTGCTCGGGTCCAGCCAATCGACGCCGCGCATAAGCGGCATGTCAACCAGTATGCCGCGAGTCACATAGGAGGTGCCCATTCGATCGATGCCTAAGTCTTCGCAACCGGTGGCTGTCAAATTCTGCGGGTAGCCATTGAAGATGATGTATTCGCCATCGATCTCGGTGCGGTAATGACACAGTGCATCAAGATGAGAGAGCATGCCATCGTGCAGTGAGAACTGAATCTCATCGAGTGCGAAAGTAGGCTCGCCGGTCACAGGGTCGAGTCTACTCATCCAGTGTTCGGTTGGGCCGAAGGCGGCGCTGTCTATCGCCGGAGGCTCGGTGGTCACGAAGTGCTGTAGGGTCACTGTTTCCCCAGTCTGAACCAAGCCGGCCGCCTGTTTCGTCTTCTGGGCCGTAATCAGGTTCAATGTGCCGCGTTGGTCGTCGGGACCCCATCGCCCCCAGTTGGAAAGCTCGTCTTCCCAGCGGGCAAGTGTTTCCAGCGTTACCTGGACCGAGGCGTCCTGAGTTGAGGGGTGACTCTGAAAATCTTGGGAAAAAGCGGTGTTCAGCATTAGTGCAGCAGAGCAAGCTAAGCCGATTCGAGTGAGTGATCCGATAACTGTGCAGACGTTATGCATGGGGCAGTGCCTCCTGGTGATAGACGAACTGCTGACCAGAATAAAGAGCTTGAGTGGCGGAGTCTACAGATATTGAACGTGGCGACTGCTAGCGCAGATATTCGAGGGTCACGGCCCGAACCGCCTGTCTTACACCTCTGGACATGGCCTTGGTGGAGATTGTCGCCTTCACGATGCCATCAATGTCTTTACCAATCTGAAACCGCTCCTCGGCACGCTTGCCGATGAATTGATCTTCGTAACCATCCCAGGCGAAGAAATCCCCCCAGCTGTGGCGATGAGATTCCTTGTAGTAGACCACTTTTAGCCCTGTGATATTGCCTTGAAGATCCATGCCAATGAGGCTGTCAATCTCGCCGCTATAGCCACTGGGTTCCGGGTGGGTATCGGCGGAGACGAAGGCATAGCCTATCAGTGTCTTCTCGCCAGAGTCCGGGTCAGTCTTATAGGCCTTGTAGACGGGCACCTCGCCTTCCTTGTCGGAGAAGCTGTCCGCTCCGGGGACTACCTGTTTCATTAGCCTGAGCGAGGTGTGATCCTTGTTGGCTGCATAGACATCCGAATTTGGTCCGCCACTGAATAGCGCCACAGCTATAAGCAGGGCTATAGAGAGCAGCGACCTGCGAGGTGGCTTCACTGTGTATTGCCTCAACATGGGTTTGCGACTTCCTCGATCTCTTTGAATCACACTGTATCTAAATTATTCCTTAACAGCCCGCATGAATACAGGTCTGTGGCGGATTCAGGCCGTATATTGGCAATTTTTTTGACTCAGAACAAGTTGCGCGCGTCGAATGGTCGCGGGCAGCCGGTGATCTGCGCGACTAGCTGCGACGTAGTAGGATACAAGTCCTGTAAGAAATTATGCCCTTGAGAGTCAGCGGAAAGTGAATAAGGAGGCAACAAATTGAGCACAATAAGCAAAAAACCAACATTAGCAGCCGCCATGATGGCTATCGTTGCGACCTTTAGCCTGCCGGCACAGGCACTCGAGAAGCCCGAGTACTCTGTTCTGTATGAAGACGGAAAATTCGAGTACCGCCTCTACCAGCCCTATATTGTGGCCGAGACGGAGATGGTAGGAATGGATGATTCCTCCGAAGCCTCGAACGAGGGCTTCAGGCGCTTGTTTGACTATATCAGTGGAGCAAACTCGGCAGAGAGTAAGGTGGCTATGACGGCGCCTGTGCAACAGTCTAGGATCGACTCCAGCGAGAAAATCGCGATGACTGCCCCTGTGCAGCAATTTGAGACAGAAACTGGTTGGCGGGTAGGCTTCATGCTGCCTGGCAAATACAGTATGGAGAACGCGCCAGTTCCCAGCGATGACAGAGTCTACCTGCGACTAATACCTGCGCGAACCATGGCTGTGGTGCGATATTCAGGCCGCTGGACAGAGCGAAACCTTCAAAAACAGCAGGCGCGTCTGCTGCAACGCGTCGAGGCGGACGGCCTGACTATACAGTCGAGTCTAGAGTCTGCATTTTACAACCCGCCATTTATGCCCCCCTTCATGCGACGTAACGAGATCATGGTCGAAGTTCAGGGTCTGCCGGAGTCGCTCAGTGATGCGTTGAGTGCCAACGCATCGCGTTAGAACCGGCGCATTGAAAAATGCGCATTCGTCACTATATACGATTATCACAACTGCGCTATTCTGCTATTCTCAATGCAGAATTCCTCATCAATACGATAAAATACCTGAGCCCGAAGCCCGGGGAAAAACGAATAGGTACGGCAATGAGTCTGGTAAATTTTGCGAAGATTACAAAACTGCTAAGCGATAACAAGCACAGGGCAAAGCACAAGCAAGAGTTGTTTCAGGAAGTGATGCTGATGGTTTTGGCTAGAGTGACGCGTGCCGATTCCAATGTTGAGACGGTTGAGATAGAAAAAGTACAGCAGGTGCTTAAAGATGAGCTGGATCAGGATTTTTCAGTCGCGGAAATTCGTACCGCATCTTCCTCCGAAGTTTTCGAGAGAGAGTCGTTGGAGAGTTTTCTGTCCACAGCCACACGCAAGCTGGATGAAAATGAGCGCATGGTGATTCTGGCCTCTTTGAAAAAAGTGATTCGCAGCGACGATATTATTCGCAGTTTTGAATTGGATTTCTTCGACCGTGTCGCTTTATCGCTGCGCGCAACACCTTCGGAGATCGCAGGTTTGAGCGCTGACTAGCGCTCGACCCCGTTCTTCAAAGCAGTTAATTCTATGCGTAGGTGGCGGCTCAAAAGCCTGTTGCAAAGGCGAGTGTTTGCCCTAAAGATCTCTTTATGACCGCTACCTCCAATCCTCTTTTCGCTAATCTCCGTGTTGTCGAGCTCGCCTCGATGATTCTGGCGCCATCGGCCGCTGTCATTTTGGCCGACTACGGCGCGGAAGTAATCAAAATTGAACCGCCTAAGACCGGAGACTTAAATCGTCATTGGCACAAGATTAACGGCCTGCCAATTTCCGACATGGCCTACGGTTTTCAGGTAGACAATCGCAACAAGAAGAGTGTGGTTCTGGACCTGAAGACGCCAGCCGCCTACGAGGCGCTGTGCAGGATAATTCGCGAAGCAGATGTATTAATTACCAACTATCGACTCAAGGCCTTGGACAAACTCAAGCTGGATTACGAGACTATTCGTGCGCTAAACCCACGCATCATCTACGCGCTGGCAACGGGCTTTGGTGAGGAGGGGGAGGAGGCGCACAAGCCGGGTTATGACACCGTGTCCTACTGGTCGCGTTCTGGCATAGAGCATCAAATATTCCCCTATGAGGGCTGGCTCGCACAATTTCCCTATGGCTCTGGTGACCATCCAAGTGGCATGGCCCTGTTTGGCTCTATTATGACGGGCCTTTATCAGCGTGAAAGAACTGGAGAGGGTTGCAAGGTCTCTACCTCGCTCCTGGCAAACGGAGCCTGGTCGAATGCCGTTATGTTGCAGGCGCAACTTGCCGGTGCTGAATTTAGAGAGAAGCGCCCACGCGATAATGCCTATAATTTTATTTCCCTACACTATCCCACTAGCGACAATCGCCTGCTGAAGATGAGCATGGTAAATACGCAGAAGAACTGGCGGCCCTTCTGTGATGCTATCGATCGTAATGATCTGCCCGAGGATTCGCGCTTCTGTGACAACGAGGCGCGGGTCGCGAATATGCCAACGTTAATCAAAGAGCTCACCGAGACCATACAGAAACAACCTATCGCCCACTGGGTGCAAAGATTGGATGTGGCAGATGTTCCACACACGGTAGTCTCTAACTATGAGGAGGCTGCCAACGACAGGCAGAAAGAGGCGAACGATATCATCGTCCCCTTGGACCATCCCGAGCATGGTGCTATGCGCACCGTGAATAGCCCCTTCCAGGTGAGCGGCGCCGAAAAGCTTCCGGCAAAGGCTGCACCTAAATTAGGCGAGCACACCGACGAAGTATTAATGGGATTTGGATACAGCAGCGAGGAGATCGAGGCGTTGTCTGAAGAGAATTAAGGCATCAGAGCAGGCAAGCGCGTGTGCAGGAAAGTAGGTATCTAGAAGATGAACGAAGCGACTGAAAGAGATCCGCAAATAATCAGACAGAAATTAAACCACGACACGGCCAAGATAGCTTGGAGCGCTCTGCATGAGCATCAACAGCAGCAGAGTGTCATCACTGTTTCTGTCGATCTCGATCTGATCGATGTCGCCTGCGAATTTACCCTGGACAACCATGAGCAGGTAAAGGCCTGGCTTGGGCATGCCAAGATCGAAAAAGTGAGCGACGATCAGGCGCAGGCATGGCTGGCTGTAGAACGAGAGTTATGGGCTGTTGTAGTGGCTCCCTGGATATTGGTGCAGGAACCAAAACCGGGTATGAATTAGCCGGACATAAGATTATCAAAGGCAAGCAAAGACAAGCAAAGACAAGCCCTATGGATTTCTCTAGCAACTGTGCATGGTGTGAACGCCCCAAGACTGCAGGCCCGACTTGTTCGAATTGCGGTGCAGACTATGCCAAGGCGGAGGCGATCAAACTGCGTGGTAAGGCGGATATAGCAGCGGTAACGGCGGCTGGATCAAGCGCAGCCGATAAGGGTTTTACTAGTGTGGTCATCGACGATAGCGCTGTCGTTGCAGACCCAAATCTAGAGAAAAAAATCTGTATAGCTGCAATGCCGTCCATGCTGGCCTTCGCTTTTCTGGTGCAGATCAGCGGCTTCGGTACTAGCGTGCAGAGAATCGTCTTTGGCATGCCAATACACGAACTTGGCCATGCGACGGTGTCCTGGTTCTGTGGCTTTAATGCCGTGCCCACCCTATGGAAAACACTGAGTCCCGCCGATCGCGGTATCGCGGCTAGCATCGTCCTGTTTGTCGCAATAGTCGCATTGGCTAACCATGGCAGACAGAATATGAAGAATGCCTGGATCGTAGTCGCAGTCTTCCTATTGCTGCTACAGGGCATCGGCACGTTTATGCTCAGCGAACGGGATGCCCAGCAATACATCTTGTTCGGCGGCGATGGCGGGGGCATGGTGCTGGCCGCGCTGTTAATGCTCTCGTTTTACTTCGGTAAGCAGACCCAGCTCTACTCGGGCGGGCTACGATGGGGTTTTCTGGGCATAGGTGCCGCCGCCTTTGCCGATATGTTCATGATCTGGGTGCGCTCGATGAACGACCGCTTGCAGGTTCCCTATGGCCTCACCGGCGGCGAGCCCACCGACGCCTTCAAGCTTATCAACTACCACACCTAGAGCTGGGAGCAGTTGATCTCAAGGCATGTGACCGTCGGACTTGTTTGTCTCGTGATCCTCCTGGGCTTCTATCTATGGGGCATCAAGCAGGCCAGTGAGATGGTATTGAGAAAAGAGTTAGCAGACGCGTCGGCGCCTGCGAATGCCGCCCAAAGTCCTTCTATAACGCTGCCATCGGATAGTTGAGCCGGGTCAAATCCGCCTGAGGGCGCTGTTTTATTGCGGCCATTCTAGGTAAACTGTGCCGCGTTCCCAGAATTAAAAAGGTAGTAAAGAATGAGCACTCCAGTACTTCTGAAAAATGATAAGCACGCGAATCTGAAAGTGATCGAGTCCGGTGACTATGCGCGTTACAAAGATCAGCATCTAATACCGATTATCTCCCAGGATTTCTTTACCCTCGCCGCGGAATTCCCCCTGGTGTTCGTGAAGGACAGCAGCGGCAATCAGTTCGTCCCCGTAGCTATCATGGGGTTGCGGGAGGGATACAATCTCTACTGCCAGACTGATCAGTGGAAGGCTCAGGTTGTGCCGGTACGCTTCAGCAATGCGCCTTTTTCAATAGTGCGTATCGACGAGGAGAATGATCAACTGGCCGTACTCATCGATGAAGAAAGTTCTCAGTTGAGTACCACTGAGGGAGAGGCCCTGTTTAAGGAAAATGGCGAGAGGACTGAGTACCTCGAGAAGAAAATCGAGTTTCTGGTTCAGACTGCACAGCAGACTGTACAGACGGAAAATATCTGCAAGATATTTGCTGAAAAAGACCTGCTCGTCACACAGCAACTGCAGCTACAGCATCGGCCGGATGCCCCCGCTTACAATATCGGTGGCATATACACAGTCGATGAGCAGAAGCTCAATGCACTGTCCGACGAAGACTACTTGGATCTGCGTCGTCAGGGGATAATCCCGCTGATCTATGCCCATCTAAGCTCTCTGCAACAATTGCGCCGAATCTCTGAGATGCAATATAACGCTGATAAGGCGGGCGAAACTGATTCTTAGTAGGTCGCTAAAAAATAAAGTCTAATTTGCTCTCAATTAGTTGACAGCGGTTGGGCTTTATTTTTGGCGGAAGTTTGTGGTGAACCTGACTGACGGAGAGACAGCGGCTGCGAGTCATCGCTGTGGCCTAGAAGTCTATTTTGGTTCCGATATAGAAGAACTCAGATAGATCCCTGGCAAGACCCTTGGGATTGAGTGCGATCAGGCCGCTATCGACGCGGACATTTCCCGGAATCGCGGTCCAGCGTACTCGAAGTTCAATGTGCTGGCCCATGTAGCTTCCAGAACTACCGGTGATGTCTCTCTGTCCCGTTCTGCCCCAGCTGTCTCGATTCTCGGCAAGCCAAAAGTGCCGGTAGTCTGCCATCAAGGCGATATTTTTCCACGGCGTCGCCGTTAGACGAATACCGGGTGTGATGATGTTGCTGCGGCTTATAGGCGCATACAGGGCAACTGGACCAAATTCGAAGGCGGTTACGCCGAAGAGGGTATCGAAGCGACCACTGTCTCCATCGAAGGGGCTATTATCGCCACTGGCATAGTTGAGTTCAAAGATGGCCCGGAGTCTGGAAGGCGTGTCGAAACTATAGGCAAGTTCTATGCGTTGATGGAAAGCCTGGTGGTCGAGATCTACCGTGTCCGCCGGGTTGCTAGACCCGCGGCGCTCGCCTAGCTGAAAAATGGTCTCTAGATTTATATCCCAGGTGTTGGGCGCGGCGGCGGAGCGAATTCGAAAGCCGAAGGTGTGCAGCTCGCGATTGCTGGTTTCTAATTTCCGCGTGTCTTTCTCTTTCAACAATAGATAGTAAGTTTCTAGATTTAGATTCAAGGCATCATTGTTAAGCAGAGTCGGCAGTAAGTTAGGCAGACTCGCGAAAGCGCCATGCAGTCGCAGCGCTTCACTAGACTTGTCGGCTTGACGTTCGTTGTCCAACAGGCTCAGGCGATCTCTCGGAGTACGCCGCACAGGTTGAGTGGATAGGAATTTGAATTCATTGCCGTTCGCTTGCTGGTGTGTAAACGACACGCCGTCAAAGGAATTGATGGTATTGCGATAACGATTTCTTGCGACCAGAGTCCGAGTTCCCCAGTCTTGAGTGAATCGTCCGATCCGAACCTCGCTAGCGCCATTCTCGCCAAACTTTAATCCCACATTTGCCTGCAGTATATCGAGGGAATCGACATGGGAAGTGCTCAGCCTGGTGTCTCTATCGGCCTGCCCCTGCCTTGAGTCCATCACCTCGACCTGAGCGCTGAAGCGCTCTCGCTTGTATTCGGCGTCTATCGTAGTGCGATAGAAGAAGACCCCATCGTTGTCGCTGGCGCCAGCATAGACATTGCCATTGTAGTGTTCGAAGCGACCCTGATGCTCACCGCTGATGGTGAAGCCATTATCTAAGCCTAGCGCATCGGAGAGAGTCCAGGGGCCTTCGGCCCCATAGGCAGCAACGCTTAGTGCGAATAGGGTGGTTGATACGACAAGTGATTTCAGGGCGGAGTTGGCACTAATAGAGGGCATAATATTTTCAGTTTTTTAATTAGTAAGATAATCGGAACGGCACAATGCTACACCAGTCTCGGTCTTAGATCACGGCTTGCAAGGGGATAAGTGCGCAGCATGTGTTTCTTGAGCTTTCTAGCTAATGAGGTAGCGAATGATCATGGCAATAAAGAGAACAACCATCAGAGGCATCATGTAGCGAGACATCTTGCTCAGCTCCTCGTCTGATTTCTCGCTGCCGTATTTCTCTAGCAACGGAATTCCAACGATTAGAACCACGAAGAGTATGGCGAGTATTCCGAATAAGACTGTCATTGGATGCTTCCTACGTCGATCGAATTAGGAGTGACTTCATTCTAAATGATATTGACCGAGCATACACGCATGGACTTTCTGTGTATTCCCTTTTACCCTCGGTGAATATACCGAGGATAAATTTTATGACGCATCTAATGCTACGTACGCTACGTACAAAATTCTTTTCTAATGGAACTCTTTCAATGAAGAGGTTGGTCAAGGTCTGGCTGTCTCTTTGTGCCTTAAGCCTTCTAGGAGCCTGTAGGCTGGTAGTCGTAGCCAGCCCTGGCGATGAGAACTCGCAGACCCCTTGGAATTGGAGTGAAGACTACGTGCTGGAACAAGTGGGTCATGTTCGTGCCGGCAAAGATCTCAATCCCGAAAGTTGGCCCGGTGGCGCCCGTGTTGCCGTATTGCTTTCCTACGATGTAGATAACGAAACAGTTATGGGTTTGAGAGCCGGGGAGATTAGCGTGGGTCCCTTGTCTCAGGGGCAGTATGGGCATCGTGTAGCCTTGCCACGAATCGTAGAGCTAATGAATGAAGAGAATATTCCAACCACATTTTTCTTTCCTGCCTGGAGTATGAAGATCGCGCCTGAGCAGGCCGCCTTGATCAATGAGTCAGGCCTGCATGAAATAGCGGTACACGGCTGGATACATGAACTGAACACGGCTCTGGATGCTGAGACCGAAGAGCGGCTGCTTCGGCAGGCTGTAGAGGAGATAGAGACTATTTCCGGAAAATCGATTGTGGGATATCGGGCTCCTTCTTGGAATCACAGCCCCAATACACTCAGTATCGTGAAAGAGATGGGCTTCCTCTATGAAAGTTCTCTCATGCATGATGATCGTCCCTATGAATTATTGTTAGACGGCGAGCCTACCGGAATCGTGGAGCTGCCCGTGGAGTGGATCCTCGACGATGCACCTCTGTTTAATCCCAGGGGAAATAGCTACATGAATCCCCGTGATGTTATGCAGGTCTGGATTGACGAGTTCGACAGAGCGTGGGAAGAAGGCACGCTATTCCTGCTGACTATGCACCCTCACGTGACGGGGCACCGATCGCGCATAGTGGCTCTGGAAGGCCTTATCGAACATATCAAAGCAAAAGGCGATATCTGGTTCGGTACTCACGAAGAGGCTGCGCGATACGTTCGTCAGCAGGCTGGCATGAACTAGAGCGAAACTGTGGGCTTATTCAGCATGGCTTTTAGAGCGGCGCGTTCCAGTGCTGCATTTCTCCTAATGCGAGACAAGTGAAAAATTAAAAAGATCGAAGTGGGCGGATATGCGCAGCGTTTGCTAGCAACAACAGCCTGGCCTTAATAAATGGGCCAAGCGCTTGGAATTTTCGATCTCACTCTCTATGATTCGAAGTAATCGTTCGCTCCTCCTATCGTCGCTACCTTAAAGAGCAATCCTATGCTTAGAAAAATATGCCTGTCATGCCTCCTTCTCTGCGTACTCCCCAATTCAAACGCGCAGCAAGCTTCGAGTCTTGAAGTTGCGGAGAGTATCAAAGCCTACCGCAGCGATAACGAAAAACAAATCCTGCAGGACTTCGTCGAACTCCTGTCATTGCCTAACGATTCAATAAATTTGGCGGACATGGCGGTCAACGCCGAACATATCGAGAATCTATTGCAGCAGCGAGGGTTCGAAACGCTACGCCTCGAGGCGGGCAGGGCGCCCTATGTTTTTGGCGAGCTGCTTTCGCCGGGGGCTACCGAGACTCTGCTGCTCTATGCCCACTTCGATGGCCAGCCTACGCAGATTGAGAACTGGGTATATCCGCCGTTTACGCCCACACTCTTGGATGCTCCGCTGTCTTCCGGTGGTACGCCCATCGATATGAATGGCGTGAGTGGCCGCTTCGATCCTGAATGGCGGCTCTATGCGCGCTCGGCAGGCGACGACAAGATGCCGGTGATTGCGCTTATTCATGTCTTGGATGCAATGCGTCAGAACGGCATCCCACTGTCGGTAAACTTGAAGGTGCTTTTCGATGGAGAGGAGGAGCGTGGCTCACCTAGCCTCGGCGCTATTATCGATGCGAACCCAGGTCTGTTTGAGGCCGACCTCATGCTCTTCAGCGACGGGCCAATGCATCAGTCACGACGCGCACAATTAGTATTTGGTGTGCGCGGTGGGCGCACTCTGGACATGACGACATACGGCGCTGTGAGACCGCTGCATTCAGGTCATTACGGCAATTGGGCGCCCAACCCGATCATGCGCATGGCCTATCTGTTGACTAGCATGCGTGATGAGAGCGGTCGCATTCTTATCGACGGCTACTATGACAACGTTGCGACTCTCTCGGAGAGAGAGCGAGAAGCCATCGATACCATGCCTAATATCGAAGCGATGCTGCAAGATGAGCTAATGGTGAACATGCCCGAAGGTGCTGGGATGCGTATCGAAGAGTTGGTTACCTTGCCGGCTTTTAACGCGCGCGGGTTCATAGCTGGGGGTGTCGGCAATCAGGGGCGAAATATCATTCTCTCTACGGCGACTGCTTCTATTAATCTGCGTCTGGTACCGAATCAGGATCCGGAAAGAATCAGAGAGATCATCGAGGCGCACGTTAGCGCCGAAGGTTTCTACATCGTGCATGAAGATCCAACTCCCGAGCAATTACGCGAACATGAGAAGGTAATCAAAATGGATTGGCGTGGCGGTGGCAGCCCGGGCCTGCGAACGTCGATGGACGGAGAGATGGCGCAGCGTCTTATCGCGGTCATGCGCGAGATCACCCCGGACCTGTTGCTCACTCCCACCATGGGCGGTGGCTTGCCCCTGAATTCCTTTGATGATCGCATCGATATGCCAATCGTGATTTTGCCGCTGGCAAACCATGACAATAATCAGCATTCGGAAAACGAAAATCTCAGGCTGCAAAACTTCTGGGATGCCATGACCGCCTATGGCGTGGTGCTCAGCCAGTTGGGCCGTCCCTAGCGCAGCGAGGCAGCTTCCTTTTTCACCCCGCTGCTGAATTTGCTAGCGCTACTTCTATCCTGGCTCCAACCCGGCTATCTAAAAGTTGCCAGTTACCTTGAAGCTAAGTTCCACGCCGGTGGTACTACACTGCCCCTCTATCTCTTCCAGAATATTGTCCGAGATACGTCCGACGAAACGGGTTCGCCGCCTGCAGCGTACATTGTTGCTGACATTTCCAATATCGAGACGGTGAGTCAGACCACGACTGTCTACGTATTCGGCAAAAAGATTGTAGCGTGGATCGCCAATGTCAAACTCAATATCATCTACGTCGTAGCGGAATAAACCACCATCGACACGGTCGAAGTTCTGGAGTCCCCAGTTGAACCGCCATTCAGGAATGTCGTGGCGCATGGTAAGTCTCCATTGCCCGCGTATATATGACTGAAAGCGACGCTCAACGTTAAGAAATGGATCGGTGACCTGGGAATCCTGCACTATGAATGAGGGGGAAACCAGCAGGTTTGGCAAGCCAATCATGCCCATGCGAATACTCGCATTCAGATCCAGGCCGTATTCCGTGCCATCACCGATATTGCCGTTAGCAGATTGCAAATTATCATCCGAGGGCGACACGTCGATACGGTCAATCACATCCTGATGGCTGGCATAGAAGGCTTCAGCACTCATCACTCCGACATCGTTGGGCAGGCGGTATTCAGTTCTAAAGGTGTAACGCCACTGAGTCTGCTGGCGCAGACCGGCGTTGCCCGACACGAGATTGCGATCGTTGTCTTGTTCGTCATTCGAGGCGACGAAATCGGCAAAGTTAAGCTGGTTGATAATGCGCTCTACAGTGCCGCGCAGCTGTAGCATGGGAGTCAGGTCGTAGCGCAGATCCAGTTTTGGCTTAACGAAGCTAAAGTCTCGTGTTCTGGTGATATCGCCAGTCTGAGAAATTTCCGAGGCCTCATAGACTAGCGTAGACTCGAGAGACATTTTGGGGCTAATCGTCCAATTATGAATCAGAAACGGTTCATAGCGAATCTCTTCGACTCGTGAGTTCGCGTTTGAGACGTTCTGTGGAACCAGACCGCCTACTGCGGCTGATGGTGTGCCGGTAGAGCTGAGCAAGCCTAATGCAAGCTTCGAGTCGAGAATGGTCTGCGCCCCTTCGACACCGAACTCGATACTCTGTTCAGAAAATACATCCATGGTGTAAGAGCCGCGGACAATTCGCTCCTGAATGATTCTGTCGTTGTTGAGGAACAAGTTGTTTTCAAACACGTTGTCATCGTTTAGTTTGAATCTTTCCCGCGTGGAGTTCTGGTTAGTCTGATTAGAGATGCCTAACAATTTAAAGCGGGAGCCACTAGCTAAAGTCAACTCGTAGTCGCCACCCACTTCCCAGTTGTCTCGATCTGACGGGTTTTCTTCTTTCTCGGTTGTGAGAGGGTTTGTTGTGCTGCGTAAATTATTAGTGATGCGGCTCACCGAAGTGGGGGAGTCTTGCACGGCATAGAGTGCATTTACGCGGGCACTGCTGTTGGGCGAGATATTGTAACCAAGGTTCATGCTTATCTCGTTATTCTTACGATCATTAATGCGGTGTTCGGAAATAACGTCGTTGCGTTTAAAATCTGCCAGAATGCTACGCTCATGGGTTACGTTATGGCTATACCGAGGATTGCTGCGCAGGGTGAACAGATAGTTAAATTCGCCCCGTTGTCCGTTCACTGCGACCGAGCCGGCGGGTATGAATTCGCCATCCTGGGCCATTGCTGCGCTTGCGTCCCAGGAAACACTCTGGGATGCCAATGCTTCGAATAACACCACGTTGATGACCTGGCCACTGCCTCGCACATCAAGCTCGCCAGAAGTGCCACGAATGATCTGTATTTCTTGCACCTGATCGGCGGCGATTCGCCGCAGGAGTCCGCCGGCCTGGTTGTTCTTGCCAGCGGTACGCTTGCCGTCAATGAGAATTTCTGTGCCGCCGCTACCACTGCCTAGCCCGCGACCACCGGCAGTAGGGTTTCCTCCGCCGGGACCTCCAGGGCCGCCTGTGCTGGCCTGACCAGGTATGCGATCGAGCATGTCCTGGGCGGTTCTTGGCCCCCACTGGACGAAATAGCTTGCCGGGTAGATCACCGTAGAGTCTTCGCCGCTCGCGTCCTGGGCCATGGCTGCCGGAGCCAGTAATAAGGAGAGGGCCAGGATTAAAGGGAGTTCTGCGGCCAATAGAGCTAGCCGGTTCCAGGTAAAAGCAGGGTAACGCATAGATTGATTCCGTTGCAGCGCCCGACTTTTTAGGGGCGATCGAATTCTGAAAGAGGGGATTGTACCGACAAGCTGTGCGAATGGCCTGTGTCTGTTACAAAGTGTTATTAATTGGGAAGGCTTCACTAGAGGGCGAGATGCTCCAGTGGTTTTCCCTGGAAGGTAGTGCGCAGCCAGATAATTCTGCTGTCCACTAAATCCGCAGTTTCCGCTTCTCTGTGCTGCAAGGCCGCTACAATAGACGCCTCCTCATATCGATAATTAATCTGTACTTGCTCGAGCGTTCGTCGAAAGTGCATTATGGCCAGATACACTGATAAGTATCTCCGGAATTTTTCAGCACTCTAGTTAGAGACGCCAGCAAAGACGAAAACACCATGGAGTCGGAGCGCCGAGGAGATACTCGACGAATTGAGCGTGCGGACAGAGGACGGGCTAAGTGAGGATGGGGCTACGGTAACGACAATCTGGGGCAATGGAGAGCTTGGGGTAACTGGCATTGGCGTGCCCCATGGTGATGTGCCTACCATCGGCTACCGCGTCGACTATGGGGAGTTAAGTGTTGCCTTCAGCAGTGATCAGAATGGTTCAAACGAGGCGTTTGTTGAGTTCGTTAAGGATGTCGACTACTTAGTCATTCACATGGCCGGCAACGAGAACTCTACGGGGGTCATTGCAAATCTGCACGCAAAGCCGAGTGTCTGGGGCCAGATGGCTACGGCATCTAATGCGGGCCACGTTATAGTGAGTCATATAGCCACATCAGACCAGAATCAACTCGATGAGAACCTTTCGATACTTGCCGAAAACTATAGCGGTCCTGTTACCGTTGCATCGGACTTGATGTGTGTTGATGTCAGGTAGATAGAATAGTTGACCCCCTTGCTTGTGAACTTTCCTCCTTTTATACCTTCGCCACGCTTTACCGTTCCAACTGAAAAACGTAAGATAAGCCACGATGTCAACTCTCTCCGTAACCCGTGCTGTCAGTGCCCGTATTCCCACCGAATACGGTGAGTTCGAGCTCGTCTATTACAGTAATACTCTCGATGACAAGGAGCATCTGGCATTCCATATGGGCGATCTCAACGGGGGAGAGAATGTTCTTGTTCGGCTGCATTCGGAGTGCCTAACCGGCGATATCTTTGGCTCGCTTAGATGTGACTGTGGCGAACAGCTAGACCGGTCGCTGCAGCTTATTGCAGAGGAAGGTCAGGGTGTACTGGTTTATCTTCGTCAGGAAGGCAGGGGTATTGGCCTGTTGCAGAAGATTCATGCCTACAATCTGCAGGATGCCGGTCATGATACCGTCGATGCCAATCTACTACTGGGGCATCAGGCGGACGAGCGCGACTACACGGTGGCGGTTCGTATTCTGGAAGACTTGGGCATTAAGTCGGTCCGTCTTATCACTAATAACCCCCTTAAGATTAGTTCGCTTGAAGACGCGGGGATTAAGGTAAACGATCGAGTTGAGCTGGATAATTTTGTCAATCCAGAGAATTCGCAATATTTGCTGACCAAGGCCCAGCGTATGAATCATCTTCTGCGCACGGCAAACACGCCCACCGATAGCTGACAGTGACTGCCTTGGATATCAATCAGCAGATTGAAAAGTGGCTGCATTCCCGTGTCTCCTCAGCGCAGACTGACAACAGACCCTTCATAACCCTGTCCTATGCCCAAAGCTGGGACGGCAGTATTACGACGCGAAGTGGCGAGGCCATGAACTTTAGTGGCGAGCAATCCATGCGCCTGACTCATCAACTGCGTAGTCTCCACGATGGCATTCTCGTCGGTATCGGTACTGTTCTCAGCGATGACCCGCAACTGACTGTTAGGGGATGGGCCGGATCAAACCCCCAGCCTATTGTTTTGGACAGTCAATTACGCACACCGCAGTCCGCGAAAATCTGCCATCACCCCGATAAGCAATGTTGGATCTTATCTGTGCGCCCCGAGGCTGAATCTCTGGGAGAGAAGGTTGATATTCTTACCGTACCCGGCGCCGACTCAAATGAAGAGCAGGTGTCTCTTCAGGCAGCCATGCATCTGCTACATGAGCGTGGCGTCAAGAGTTTGATGGTGGAAGGTGGGGCTACAGTGATAACGGCTTTCCTCAAGGCGCGCCTGGCCAATGCGCTGGTCTTAACCGTTGCGCCTCGGCTTGTGGGTGGCTATAAGGCCGTTGGCGATTTGCAGGCAGGGGGCCATGACGATCAGGTGAGTATTGATCCCTTGCACTCGGCATCTGCAGGCAGGGATCTTATCGTGTGGGGAGATTTACAATACGAGGGAGTCGACCGGTGAACGCGCGGCAACTCTACTTCGTAAAGCCGCAACAGGTCGAAATCCGCGAACAACAGCTGCCGTCGCTACAGCCCGGTCAGGTGCTGATTAAGAACCTGTATTCGGGTATCAGCGCCGGCACCGAGATGCTTGTTTACCGCGGGCAGCTACCCCAGGACATGACGCTGGATGCCGGCCTGGCTGCTTTCGAACAGCAGAAAATTGATTATCCTTTGCAGTATGGCTATGCCTGCGTCGGCCGCATAGAAGAGGTCGGCGAGGGCGTTGATGCATCTTGCGTCGGCAAGACAGTTTTTTCTTTTCAGCCCCATGCAAGTCATCACGTCTGTAATATAGATTCTGTTATTGCCTTGCCCGACGGAGTAGATCCGAAGGAGGCCGTTTTTCTGGCCAACATGGAGACGGCGGTGAACCTGGTGCAGGATGGCAGTCCTATGCTCGGTGAGCGTGTGCTGGTTCTGGGTCAGGGCATCGTTGGTCTGTTGGTGTCCAGCGTCTTGGCTGAATTTCCACTAGCTTGCCTCTATGCTGTGGAATCTATCGACGGGCGTCGGGCTTTGGCAGATCAGGCGGGTGTGCAGGCGACATTCAGTCCAGATTCGGTCGCTGACATTAACTCTCTGCATGAGAAGCTGAGGATTAATGAGGCCGACGGTGGCGCCGATGTTGTTTTCGAATTGACCGGGGCTCCGGCTGCGTTGAATCTGGCGGTAGACCATTGTGCCTACTCTGGGCGTATCGTCGTTGGTAGCTGGTATGGAACGAAGACTGCCCCGATTAATCTGGGCGAGAGATTCCATCGTAATCGTATGACAATCGTTAGTAGCCAGGTCAGCAGCATTGCCCCTCGGTTAAGTGGTCGCTGGGACAAGGCGAGGCGCTTCAGTGTTGCCTGGGATATGATTAAGAAGTGTCGGCCGTCTCGGTTGATAAGCCATTGCATGCCGTTCGCAGAAGCTGCACAGGCCTACCAGTTGTTAGATGGTGCAGCGCAAGACACAACACAGATAATTTTTGACTATCAGGACTAGTTTCGGCTAGTCAGTACTTTGCCTAGAGGTTCGTAGAATGTACACAGTTTCAGTAAGACGTGAATTGATTGCCAGGCACTATCTCATCGGCGGCGACTGGGGCGCCGAGAACGATCCCCATTCTCATCCCTATGTCATCGAAGTTCGGCTAGAGGCTGCCGAATTGGATCAGCATGGCTATCTCGTGGATATCGTGAAGATCGAGGAAGAATTGCAAGGGGCTGTCGACTATTTTGGTGAGAGCATGCTCAACGAGCTGCCCGAGTTCGAAGGACTAAACCCCAGCATCGAACACTTCAGCCGGATCGTCTGTGGTAGGTTGCTGGATGGCATCAAGCCACCGGGTTCGGGACGCTTTACCGTCAGGATCTGGGAGAATGACAGCTGCTGGGCAGCCTATGTCATGGACTACTAGGCGCTCTGACTAGAGCTGGAGTCTCACGATTCTGAGGCTGCGGCCAAGGGTGATCGCAGGCCCGGTAACGCCGCCGCGCCAGCTAGCAGAATCACCACATCACGCAGGCGCATCAGCAGGATCAGGCCGGCTGCTGCGGGCAGGGGTAATGCCAGCGCCTGAAATGCCCAGAAAAGCCCTGCCTCAACACTGCCAACACCACCGGGCAGGGGTAGCAGAAACGCCAGGCGCACCACGGTAAATAGAAAAATAAAGGTCGCCAGATCCAGCGGCACATCGACAAAGCTGAGCAGCAGCCAGAATTCTGCAATCATTCCTATCCAGGCCAATAGCGATAGACCCAACGCTAGACTCAGGGTCGGGCGTTGCCTGCTAGACACCTCGCGCAGCAAGTCATTCAGTTGCGACCAATGAGTATCCAGGTTGCGCAGTCGTTCATTCTGTTGCCAGCGACTGCCTAGCCGCTTTATCCAGTCGCGTGTATGCAATGGCTTGCGCAATAGATACCAGCCAAACAGTCCCATCAACAGAATCAATCCCAATAGAATGAATGCAATGATTTGCCAGTCTACGAAGGCAGCAGAGCGCGAGGTCAGCAACATCAGCACCGCCAAAAGCAGGACGGCAAAATTCACCCACAGTTCATAGAAGCGATCCAGGCCTACAGCCAGGAAGGCGGCGTGCCCCGGCACAGCATACCTCTGCCATAACCAGTATACCTGCAGCGGTTCGCCCCCGAACTGGGGGCCAGGTGTCACAAAACTAATTACCTGGCCTGCCTGACGCACTCGCAGTAACTGCAGGAATCGACAGGGTAAGGCCATGGCCCGGGTCAGTAACTGCCAGCGTCCGGCAAGTAGCGCGATGACTGTCAGGTTGAGGGCAATCCAGACCAGCCACTGTGAGGGCCCCAGGTCGATAATGGTCTGCAATAGATCGGTGAACGGGAGTCTGGACAGTATCCACGCCGCCAGACCGAGCGCCGCTATCCACGCCAGATAACGAGAGTAGGGGAAAGAGTTAGCTGTTGAGTTCAAGCGCCGTCATACCGATTGAGCCAGTGATCATCCTCTTGCCACAGACTGAAGCGCCCGGTACCCAAGAGCAGCACCCAGACTACGCTGCAGAATAAAATATAGTCCACCGGCAGCAGTGGGTTGCTGATGTAGTACCAACCCAACAGGCTGACCATGATGAGGCTGAAATAACGACCGGCGACTCCAAGCAGAATCATCAGTCCGGCCAGAATAAAACCACCGACCATGATGTTGTTCATCCAGGTGGGGCTGTTACTTGGAAGGAGCGGCAGCCCGGACTGCAGCACAGACACCGCCAGCGTGACCACGACGACAAGGCGTAAGGCGGGCTGAAACACACCCTGACTGAAGTCCGTAAGCCATTGAAAGCGTCTGTTCACTGCCTCGGCCTGTCGGTCTATGCGTCCACTGACGATCAGCCAGTCGACGAGAAAGCCGAGTATCGCCGGCAGCATGAAGGCGAACCCGCCGAGGGTTGTTATCGGTGGACGCACCAGGGGCCAAAGCGCCACCGCCAGAAAGCCCATCTGAAAACCGGCCCAGGTTCGCCTGTGCAGTGCCGGTGGTAGGGGGTAGACAGGTAGGCCACGGGAGTTGCGCCACATTATCCCGGCGTGAAATAGATAGTAGGCATTACCGAACAACAGGTAGCTCCAATGCACCTGACCATAACCGAAGGCCAGCAGTGAGGCGATAGCCAAGCCGATTGCATCAGACACGGTGTCTAGGTCGTTACCGAGTATGCTGCTCTGTCCGCTGCGACGTGCCACGAAGCCGTCGACTCGGTCCAATACAGCGGCAAAGAGATAGAGCATTCCCGGCAACCAAGACAAGGCAGGTCCTTCGGGCCAGGCTTGAAACAGGAAGCCAGCCACGGCGGCGATGAACCAGGCTCGCAGCAGGGTGAGTCTATTGGCCCAGCCCAAATTCTTATACAGCGGCGCATCCGGGCTCGGGCGGTTAAGAGGCAGGCGCCGCTTTGTCTGATAACAGATAAAAGCCCAGATCAACCCAGCCTGGGCTAACCATTGCAAACCCAGCAATAATCCCCCGACTACCAATCCAGCTAAACCCAGGCAGCCAATAAGGAAGAACTCGCGCTTAAGCAAGCCATCGATCGGCGTTTGTTGAGTGTCTGCGCGCAAAGTGTCTGACATCAAGCAACAATACCAAACCCAGGGGGCCAAACCATAGGGGTCGGAGGGATTTATTTTTGATCAATTTTACGCATTTACCAGAAAAAATTTCTAGACTTGGGTTCTGCAACTAAAACCGCATAAGGAAATGCAGTGCCGCGTCGAGCCAGAATGTATCTACCGGGGTATGCCTACCATATTGTGCAGAGGGGCAATAACCGCAGCGCCTGTTTCTTCGAGGCGGAGAACTATCGCGTTTATAAAAGTTATATGGGGGAAGTGCTGCCTCGTTACGGGAACAGTCTTCATGCCTACTGTCTTATGACAAATCATGTTCACTGATTGATTACCCCGGAGCATGAAGATAGTATTTCGAACCTCATGAAGGTGGTGAACAGCCGCTATGCGCAGTACATCAACAAAAAATATGAGCGCACAGGAACACTTTGGGAGGGGCGGCATAAGGCCAGTGCAGTTGACACTGAGAGTTATTTGCTGAAATGCTATCGCTATATAGAATTCAATCCAGTGGCAGCTTACATGGCAGATCAACCGGAAGAATATGCTTGGACAAGCCACCACTGTAACGCCTGGGGAGAGCCGGACTCGCTTATCGCAGAGCACGAATCCTACCTGGCGCTGGGTCGAAATTTAGAACAGAGATCTTCGACCTATCGCGACTATTTTAGTGAGGCTCTGTCATCTGAGGATCTCAATGCTATTAGCAAGGCAGCACACTATTCGATGCCGCTAGGCCCCGAGAGTTTTGTCGAACAGGTGGAGAGGCTGACCGGGCGCAGTATAGGTTTTGCGCGCCGTGGGCGTCCTCATGATACATTGATCAAAAATAAATCCCTCCGACCCCTTTAAATGATCTATTTCGCATACCCAGGTGATCTCGAAACTGCTACCGGCGGCTATCATTACGATCGTCGCCTGATTGGCGAGCTGCGTGGTATGGGTGTCGAGGTGGAAACTGTTGCGCTGCCAAACTGTTCTGGAATGCCGGATCAGGAGACCCTGAATAGTGTCGGGCAGTCACTGGCGGCGATACCGGATCAGTCCGTCGTCGTGATCGACGGACTCGCCTTCGGCGTTCTGGATGAGGTGGCGGTTAAGGAAGCGCGACGATTGCGACTGGTTGCGCTATGCCACCACCCGCTGGCGCTGGAAACCGGATTGGATGAGCGCAGCAGGCAATCTCTGCTGATCTCGGAGCGACGCGCATTAGAATGTGCTAGCGCCACGATCGTTACCAGCGGTCATACTCGCCAGATACTGATTGATCAATATGCGGTGCCAACCGAGCGGATCAGCGTAGCGCTGCCCGGTACTGACCAGACTTCCTTCGCACCCTGCGACGGCGATCCGATACGTTTGCTAACTCTGGCATCACTGACTCGACGCAAGGCCCATGACGTTCTTATAGAAGCGCTAGCCCCACTTGAATCCCTGCCCTGGCAAGCGCGCTTCGTGGGTGGCATGGAATTCGACCCTGCCTGGGCTAAGAGTTTGCAGGAGCAGGCGAACAAGCTAGGCCTGTCGCAGCGTATCGAATTTGCTGGCACGGTAGAGGATGCGCAGGCTGAATATCAGCAGGCCGATGTGTTTGTCTTACCCTCACGCTTCGAAGGCTATGGCATGGTATTCGCCGAAGCGCTGGCCGCTGGCTTGCCGGTGATCGCGGCGCGATCCGGCGCCGTGCCGGACGTAGTACCCGAAGCGGCCGGTCTGTTGGTGGCACCGGACGATGTAGACGGATTAAACGCTGCCCTGCAGCAGATACTAACTAGTGCTACCCTGCGGCAGACCCTGCAGGCCAGTGCCAGAAAAGTAGCCGCGACATTACCCTCGTGGACAGACACGGCAAGTCTTGTTGCACGAAAACTCGAAGAGGTGAAAAACTCATGAGCGGTTTCAGTATAGACTGGCTGGATCTGCGCGAGGGTGCAGACCGTCGTGCTCGCGCAGATAAATTATTGGAACAGGCAAGGCATTGGCTGCAGAGCGATGCTGCACCGCAATCTGAAATCAACGTGGTGGATCTCGGTGCCGGCACCGGCTCCACTCTGCGCGCCTTCTCCGCTGCAAGCGGCTCTAATCATGACTCGCTGTCCTGGCACCTGGTAGATCAAGATGCCCAACTACTCGCGCAGGCAAGACTTCGTCATGGGGATTCCCATCAATTGCAGACCCATGAGCTCGACCTCACCGATATCGCCGCATTGCCCCTAGAGGGCGCCAAGCTGATTACGGCTTCGGCGTTGTTCGATCTGGTGTCCGCCGATTTTATCGAAAGGCTCGCCGTCGAGATGGACCGACGCTGTCAGCAACAAGCGGTCGGTCTCTACTCGGCCCTGAACTACGATGGCACGACTAGCTGGACGCCAGCACACCCTTTGGACGAAGATGTGCTTAAGGCTTTTAATCGTGATCAGCAACGGGACAAGGGTTTCGGGGCGGCGCTGGGGCCGGATGCCGGCACCTATATGGAACGGGTGTTCAATAGTCTAGGCTTCAGCGTGTATTCCGTCAGCAGCCCCTGGGTGCTGGACAGTGATGACAGCAAACTAGTAGATGCATTGATTAGTGGGATAGCAGATGCAGTGGCTCAAGATCCGGCGCTAAACGCAGCGTCGCTTCAAGACTGGATTCAGTTCAGGAAATTACACTCCTTAGGCGGCACCTGCAGCGTCGGGCATACGGATCTGCTGGCACTGCCGCAAGGGGATTGATTACGGCCCGCAAGCAGAAGCGCGTTCGAAGCTGCTTTACCCGGAAACAGCACTACACTATGCTCATTCGATGAGCGGATAGCCGCAGCAGGAACCATCGACCACACATTTTAGGAGGCTTCATGCAGAAATTATATTCCGGCTCAGTCCGTTTAAGCCTGGCGCTATTGACTCCTTTGCTGCTGGCAGCGGGGCTCGCCAAGGCGGAGCCGGCAGACTGGGAAATCGACCCCGAGCACTTCTCAATCGCCTTCGAAACCGAACACGTGGGGTTTCAGAAGCAGCTGGGCCTGTTTCTGGAGGCTTCCGGTAGCTTTCGTTATGACCCAGATTCGCGAGAGCTGAGCGGTGGCAGTGTCGAGGTGCAGGCGGGCAGTATCTTCAGCAATCATGATGCCCGAGATAACCACTTGCGCGGCAGAGACTTTCTGAATGTCAGGAGAAACCCGCTCATCGTCTTCGAGGCCACTGGCTTTGTATCCGACAATGACGGCGTGCGCGGCACACTCAGCGGTGATCTCACTATGCTGGGAGAAACACATCCAGTTGTGCTGCAGGTGACAATCAACAAGCAGGCGAAGTATCCATTCGGACACCGGCGCGAGACGCTTGGTCTCTCAGCCCACACCACGATCAGCCGCAGTCTCTGGGGCATGGACTACGGTGTGGCAGACAATCTGGTTGGCGACGAAGTAACACTGCGCTTCGAGTTTGAGGCATTGCGCGAGCAATAAAAGGAACAAAAGGGGTCGGAGGCCTCCGACCCCTTTAATTTTTTTAGTTCGCCAGAGGGTTAGGTCGCATCTGAAAGTGATAGACCTTGCTGGTAGTGTTAGCGCCGGTTTCCATATGAAAAGGTGCGCGGCTGGAGATAGTGGCCCACAGCCCTCGGCCTTGCCAATCGCCATCAGGGTCATCGATGCGTCCGTCCAGCCACTTCGTGTAAAAACCCAAGGGGTAGGGGACGGTCAGTCGCACCCATTCGTCGTCGTTGAGCACTAACAGGCTGCCGGACTGATTGCCGGTGTTGATGGGGGTGTTAGAACCTAGCCCCAGCGTATCGAACTGATCAACCCAGGTGTAATAACTGCCCTCGGAGCTTCCCGACTGCTGAATGTTCTTGAACTGAGGTAGAGGTTCGGCAAAAAAGCTCCAGCCTTCAGGGCAGTGCTGGCCCGTGGCCGTGGGCCCATTGAGAGGCCCCTGACACTGGCTACGATCGAAGCGGCCCATGTGCCCGCTAGCCAAAGCCACCCAGGCAATGCCATTGCGGTCTATATCCATGCCTCGGGGAGAGAAGCCCTCGATCGCATTACCCTCTTCATCCAGCGGTAATTCATAGTACTCGGTCAAGGCAGTGGTGTTGGGGTCGTCTCCGGGCATGACCCGCACGATAGCGCCGGGATAGCTGAGGTTGGAACCCCACACCGAACCATCCGCTGCCGGAGCGACGGCATACAGGCCTGAATTAATGCGTTTGTCGAGGTTAGGGTCTATATCGGCATCCGGTTCCACGTAGTCATCGCGGCGGCCATTGCCGTTGGTATCGAGAATGAAAGGTGTCCAGCCCTGCGCCGCCGCGGCATCGCCGGTTTGCAGAAACTCACGGGTATTGAGCCAGCCCACCGCAGAGCCACCACCGCTGGTCCACAGCGTATTGTCTGCATCTTCAGCGAACATCAGATGGTGTGTGCCGAAGCAGGTGTTGATTGGCGTGTAGGTGTCGCTGCTCGGATCATAGACGCCAAGATGGCGGCCGGAACGGCCCAGAGGAAACGCCTGGGCGGAAGGGTGATCCGAACCTTCCTGGCAGAACGCTGGCACATTGCCCGGGTCGCGAGCGCGGGAGGTAATCCAGACCCGGCCGTCGCTGTCCATCATCGGATTGTGCACCGTAGTTGCCGCATCCCAGATCTCCTCGTCGCCCCAGTAGGGAGAGGTCGCCATGGCAGGTTGTGCTGCGCCGTCGTAATTTGGGTCTTCCGGGAATACCGGAATCTGGTCGGTGCTATGGGCGCTAGGATTCAGCACCGGCAAATAGTCAGCACTGTTTTCCAATGCGCCGTAAATCTTGCCATAGGCATTCACCGTCGGATCGCGGCGGTCGGTGGAAACCAGATCATGCAGATAGGCCGTGGGGTCAGCCCAGTCCCATTGTGTAATCACCACATTGCGTTCTAGCCCTTGGGGGCGTGCAGGCGCCGGGGGTAATTCGCCGGCGGCAATACGGTCAGTCCAGTCGGCATACATCTCAAGGGTTCTTCGATCACCCATTCCAGCTAATGTTCTGGTCATGAAGGCGCCAGCCTGCCCGGAGCGCACACGTCGATTCCAGGCATCGAAACTCGTTTCCAGATTCGAGAACATATCGGGGATGCTGCGGGTAGCGGCGTTGCCCATCTGGTGGCAGACCACGCAGCCGCCATTGGTGACGCGGCGGATGTAATCATCCTGGGTTAGCACACCCACGCCTATGCCATTGCCGTCAGGCCCGGTACCCGGAAACTCATGAGCTTCCGGAATCTCTAAAAGGGAATACCAATAACCCGCTGGATAATATTCAGCAGCGGCGGCAGCATCGGGTGCGATCTCGGCAATCAGATCCAGACTCTGCCCCGGGCTGGCATTGGTGCGTGGGGAGTCCACCAAGCCATAGCCGCGCACCCAGATTTCAAAGTCCGCCTCGGGCAGATCTGGAATCAGGTAGCGCCCCTGCTCATCGGTGACTACCGTTTTGGAATAAAGAGTCGGCAAGTCATGAGTCTCGGCGATTACCCAGACGCCCGCCTCGGGGCCATTACTGCTGATGACACTGCCGGCGATGTCGTTGCTGGTAACGCCAACAGCCTCGGCAGCTAGCATTATTGGCTGCGCGGATTCAGCAACAGGTGGGCTAGTAGATTGAGAGTCGCCGCAGCTAGCAAGAAGCAGTGCTGGTAACGATAGGGATAAGGTTCTGAATGTATGCATGATGAACTCTTTATTGTTATTGAGAATGTAAAGTATTGCCTACACTACAAGGCAGTGAAGTAAGGTGTAAGTTGCGTTTCAGTCTATCTCTTCTTGGCTAATATTCTGGAATATTTCGTTGGTAAACGCGCCAATAGTGCCGCACCCCCGTAATCTGTTCCTTCCCGTCTGCAGTAACTACTCTCGAGACAGGGTCTCTTCCAATTAATTCTGCTACTTCGGCTCTATCGGCCATCAGTGCGACCGTCATTTCGTAGATCTTTCCGTCGATCTTCATGCGGACCCGTGGGTCGCGTTCGATGTTGGCCCACCACGCTTTTGAGTTGGGGAACTGCTTCTGTAATCTGGAACCCTGCTCGCTTCCGCTGACATAGAGTTTGTCGCCGCGGGGGACAAGGTTGATGGTGACGGAGTGTGGAATCCCATACCAGGTACGGCTCTCGAGCATTATCGAGTTTCCGCGGATTGGGTCATTAACATCGCGTGTCCAGTCCCAATTCGCAACCGGTTCACGCACGACCTCCCCGGTTAGCCACAAGCCAGGCCAGGCGGTCCGGCCACTCTCCACAAACGCTTCGCTGCTGGGATCGATGTAGCGGGGCTCCAAGCCAGTCACGCGTAGCGTCACCAGTGACAGCAGAACTAGCGCTATGACGCCCAGTAAGCCAATTCTCAATGCCCGCATCATCTCAATTCTCCAAGCCCTCGAGTTAGTAAGAATAAAGTATCCCCGAAGCATGGAATTGTCCAGTTGTAGAGTAGACTAGTTAGTCCATGTCGTCGCATCCTGTAGCCAAAAAGCCGAGATAAGCTCTATCTCTCAGACCAGTAACCGTCCCTATAATGTGTTCTATCCCTTATTATTCTTCTGCATTTCAACTATCCTAAGAATCAATCTTAAATCTGGAAAGAGGCTGTAAACGATGATGAGTAGATTCCACAAATATGTAATGACCGTTCTTTTTCTTTTTTCATCAGCGCTGGTATTTGCCCAGGGGGCAGAAGATGATCCCAGTCGTATGACCTATGAGCTAGCCACCACAGCCATGGTGGCAGCCGAAGCCTACGCCCGGGAGCAGGGCTGGAATGTGACTATTCTAATCACCGATCAGAATAACAATCCCGTGATGTTAAGGCGCCTGGATGAAGCAGGGGCGCGCACCTTCGCTTTTGCGACCTCAAAAGCATTGGTAGTGAATGCGACGGGCCTCACTTCTGGCGAATACGGAGCCGGAGTTGCAGCAGGCGATATCGAGGAAATCGAAGGTGGCGTCACGTTTGCAGGTGGCGTGCCGGTCTATCAAAACGGTCAGCTAATCGGGGCCGTTGCGACCAGTGGAGTGCGGGCATTGCAGGATGAAGAAGTATCGATAGCAGGGGCCGAAGCGATAGGCTCAGTTTCGCAATAAAAATAAATCCCTCCGACCCCATTAATCTCAGGTGTTTGGCTATTTTTGGCTAATAAAAATAGAGAATAATAGGAGACTCATCATGAAAGAAGGCAACGACAATATGAACACGCGGCGCTCCATGCTGCTGGGAATGGGGGCAGCAGTAGCCGGCGCTACATTGATCACTCCGGTAGCGGCGAATGCCCAGGGTCAGGGGAGACGTGGTTTTCAGGCCTCCCGTCACGCTATCGACGCCTGGATGGAAGAACTGCCCGGTAATCACCGTATTTTCATCGACACCTCAACCGGCAGAGGTGGAGCCGAAGCGCTGCTCTATGCCTCCAATCTCAACAACGCCACTATCGGCGCCTATGCCGGTGAGGAGGCCAGCCTGGCAATGATCGTCTGTTATCGACACTTCTCCACCCCTTTTGCCTTCAATGACGCGATGTGGACGAAATATGGCGAGATCTTCCACACGGTCACCGGCATCGCAGACCCCAACACCAATGCCGCGCCGCGTATCAATCTAATGCAGACAGCGGGCTATGGCCTGACTACACCGAACTTCGGTAACACTATAGACAGCGTGCGTCAGCTTGGTGTGGAAATAGCGATCTGTGATGCCGCTACCCAGTTTCTATCGTCACAGATTGGTCCTGCGACTGGTCAGGAGATAGGGGCTGTTTACGAGGAGCTTAAGGCCAATACCGTGCCGGGCAGGCTTGTGGCCGCCGGTGTCATGGCGCTGACTCGCGCCCAAGAGTACGGCTACAGCCTGTTATACGCAGGTTAATTTCAGCGGAAGTGAATAGGGGGCGGGCCGCGAGTAAGTGGCCTGAGCCCTGGTTGCGACAGTCAGTCGGTTTATCCGAACGCCAACCAGCGTTCAAGAAGTGGAAAAATTACCGCCGCCATGATGACGGCCTGAGTCCAGACAAAGATCCGATGATTGCTGTTTATCTTGGTGTTCTGTTCGGCAAAGCGAGCCGCAAGATAATCTTTGGTAACCAGTGCGTCCAGATTCACGTTAAATGCCTCGGTAGGTACTTCAGCTTGCACTTCGGCCTGTTGTGCAGGAACACCTGCCGCTTCCAGCCGGCGCACAAACTTCAGTGTATCGAAAGTCGATATCGCCATTTCATATTCCCTCCGACCCCTTTTATTCCGACCCCTTTTATTCCACCAAATTGCGCAAAATCCGCAGAATCTCGGCTCGGTTGTTGCTCGCCTGGTTTGTCAGAATCACATAGGGATACAAGCCGTCGGGTCCGGGTATGTATCCGGCGAAATTGTAGACGCCGGTGAGGGTGCCGCTCTTGCGCAGCACTCCATCCACCTCGGGTAGCAGGTCGGCATAGGGCTTGAAGATTTCTAGGATGCGCATCATGGCAGCGCCACTGCTGCGCTGTGCCCGAGAAAGGCCGGAGCCCTCCAACATAAGCAGTGACTGTGGATCGCGCCCAAAATCCTCTCCATACAAGCTTGCAAGCTGCTGCTGCAGGACCGCACGGGAGGCCTCGACCGTGGCAGGGTAGCCGCTGCTTTGTGCGCCTACTATGAGAAACAGTTGATTGGCAATGAAATTGTTGGAATAGCGCAGTAGACCGTCTAGATTCTCGCGCAGCGAGCGGGAGCTGGAATGTCGGTAGAGCAGTGTCCACTCGTCCGTCACCGCCTCATGATAGAAATTTTCATCGCTTACTGTGATACCTGACTTTTGTAGAAAGAGTTGAAACAATTGTGCCGCTTGTTGCAGGCCGATGATTGGGTCTTCGCCAAGATTGATGCGCTGCGTATTCCCAGGAGAGAGCTGGTCGCCGAGTTTGCGGGCGAGCGGGGTTAAGGGAGTCTGAGATTCCGCTGAGATCAGACTGCCCTCTGCCGTCCATGCCAGATTTACCGTATTGAAATTCACCGCAAGTGCGCTGCTTCTAGCGGCATAGGGCTGGCTGCTCTTCTGTTCCAGGGGTAGGTCCGGATTAGGCTCGAAGCCCGAGTCATCGACCACCAAACGTTGGATTTGCTCCAGCCCGCGCTCAGCCAGCACATCGGCAATACGGCCGATCTCCTCGGAGACCAGGAATGGGTCACCTAGTCCTCGGATCAGCAGGTCGCCATCACTATTTCGATAAAAATGGGTCTCGAAGCGGTAATCTTCGCTTAGAGTGTTCAGGCTCACCTGCGCCAGAGGGATCTTGAGCAGTGAGGCCGGTATCAATGAGTTATCCGGATTGATGCTCAGCAACTCCCCACCGTTTGGCGTGTGCAACATCACGCTGCCGTTGCCAACAAGAGTGGTCAGTCTATCCTGCGCGGCGGCAGGGGAGGTCAGCGCGCTGCTGACTATCAATAGACTAAGTGCGAGCGAGTGCAGGACTGTAGCTGCGGACTTCATTCGTTTTATTGTCCAGTGAGATAGAAGATAGAGAGAGCCAGAGTAAATTGATCGCCGGCTTTAGGCAATACCGCAACAGGCAGAATGCTGGAGAGGCTTATGCTGTGCTCTCTACACCAGCGTGTTTCTGCTAGGTTATCCTGCACAGTGCGGAAACAGACAGTTCGGCAATACTGGTAATCTGCTTGCTACTTGCGCCTGCTTTAACCTGGGTCTTCAGACCGATTACGGTAGTAACCAAGTAATCCGCTAGCGCCTTGGTATTTGCCTTCGCATCGATATCTCCATCGACTTGGGCGGCGGCTACGGCTTCGGCGAAGACTTCTCGCGATGCGTCCATGCTTGCTTTAACACAGCGTGCAATACCTAGGTCACTCTGCGCAAACTCCGCGGCGGTATTCATCATCAAACATCCGCGTCTTCCCCGCGGGTCGCGTGTTTCTTTTGAGATGCCGGTCAGTGCGCCGCGAATGAAAGCGAGAGAGCTGGGAGCGGTGGCTAAGCCTTCTCTCATGGTGCCAATAAGTATCTCTGAGTATCGAGTCAGACATTGTTCAAATAGAACATGCTTGGACTCGAAGGTCTGATAGAAACTACTTTTTGATAGGCCCATGGCGTTGAGTAAATCGCTAAGCGAAGTCGCCTCATAGCCCTGTGTCCAAAAAAGCTGCATCGCGATGTCGCGTGCGCTTTCTATATCAAATTCTCTTGGTCGGCCTGCCATGTAGGGTGGCTCTCATTGGACTGTGATCGTTGATTGTAACGCATCATTCTATGTTGTGCTTGCATTTAGAACCAGTCAGTCCTATATTGAGCTCTCTTTTGGAACCAATCGGTCCTATATTAGGGCGTCAACAGTCAATAACCATGGAAACTCAATGAAAAGCCCAAGAAAACTCTCAGTGAATCTCATGATCGGAATGACCTCCTTCCTACTATGCATGGGTAGTGTGTTCGCTGATCAGCATGAAGAAGCTGCAATTGATATCAACGACCCAAACTATAACCCAGACCCGACTCTATTCAAGGGCGCCGCGAATAACCCCTTCTTCCCGCTGTTTTTTAACGCGCTGCCCGAAGGGGGTGCTGAAAACGTGCCTACTGAAGTTCGCAGAATCGATCTGCGGCCGGAACGCGATATGACCTTATACGTTGAGATCTACAATCCGAACGGAACGATTCCCTTAATTGTAACCCCAGGTGGAATGGGGGAGATCGGAGCATTTGGAGGATTCGCCCGCAATATCGCAGCTGCCGATAGCGATCTTAAGGTAGTCATTTGGGATCGGCGTAACATGGGCCGGTCTGAGGTTTCCTTTGGCTCCGAGCCGCTCTCTACGGAGGAGGCTGAGGATATGCACGTGCTGCTTAAGCGCCTTGAGGTCGGCCCAGCCACACTCTTTGGCATGTCCTCTGGGTCACGCTCAAACATGATCTTGGCGCAGCGCCACCCCGAGCAAATTGCCGCGCTGGTAATCGCGCCATTGACCGGTGGGCCGATCGCCGCTGAGCGACTATCGCAAGAGTACTATTTAAAGTATCTCAGCGATGACACCCTCACCTCGATGGAGGAGGTTGCCAAGACTCCGCTCTGGGCCGCGTATATGGAGCGAAACACCCCGGACCTGCGAGAGGCATTCATGGAACAGGATGTGGATGACTTTCTCGCCGCGATGAAGCGGACTGGTGAGCATCTTGCGTCTTTTCATGCCAAGACTACGCTGGGAATGACCGACGAGCAGTTAGCTGCCTTGGACGTACCTGCAACGTTGATACTACATCACGGCGAAGAGAGAGACTTTCTGCACCCCATCGTACATACGAGATCGGCAACGACTTTGTTGAAGAACTCAAGCTTTGCGATCACGCCTACCCTTGGGCCGGTTCTGGAAGTGTTGCTGCCCTTTGTTAAACAGTACACGCCTGTGATGGAGCCCGGACGATGAACAAGGGCTGCTCGTCGACATTTCCATTATCATGGTCGTAGTTGCCGGCCTATTAAGTAATAGATTTTGCGAAAACAAGCATCTATATTGGCAGAGCTAGGAAATCAGACAAGACTTCAGAAATTAGTTTGTCGGCACAACCAAAGAGGTAGTAAAAGATGTATCAATTGAGAAAATTTGGGTTAGTAACCGCTGTAAGTTCAGCGGCTGTATGTGCGTTCAGTAGTGTAAGTGCTCAGTCATCGGCCGATCTGGTTGCCGCAGCGCTTAGTCATCAGGACCGTCCTGCGGAAGAGGCTGCTGACGATGGGCGACGTATGCCACTAGAGGTTTTGTCTTTCGCTGGCATCGAAGCGGGCATGGCCGTGCTTGAACTGGAAGCTGGCGGTGGCTGGTATACAGAAATTCTTGCGCGCACGGTGGGGTCCAGTGGCGTCGTGGTAATGCAGAATCCTGCGGCATTCGAAGGTTTCACTGGCGATGCCGATGACAATCGCGCCGCGAGCCTACCCAATGTTACTCTTAGCACTACCAACTTCGATATGCTCGAGCCCAGCGACGAATCTATTGATCTGGTCACCTGGATTCTTGGTCCTCACGAGCTATGGTTCAAGCCAGGTGGAAATTCACTCGGTGATCCAGCACAAACTTTTTCCGAGATCGCACGTGTGCTGAAGCCAGGTGGTCGCTTTCTCGCTGTAGACCACCATGCAACAGCACAAGCCGGAGAAGAAGTTGGAGGGACCTTGCATCGAATTGGTGAGGGCGTCATTAGTAAGTATGCTGAAGACGCAGGCTTGCGTTTAGTTCGCAGCTCCAATATGCACATCAACTCCGAAGATACTCTGACCAACGGTGCAACCGATCCGTCTATTCAAGGTCGGACGAGCAAGTTCGTGCTGTTATTCGAGAAGTGATCTAGGAGGAGGGGACACTAACAATTTAACAACTTAATGAGGCTTTAAGTGAGACATTAGTACGCTTAATGCGGGCTCTAAAGTTGTTAAGTTGTTATTGTCCCCTCTCGCATTCTTTTTTATAGAGGTTTTCTGGCCAGAAAGGCATAGCCAAGTACACCAAATTCTCTAGCATTGGTTTCTCCGGATGCGCCGCCAAAAGTGTCTACGCCAGGCCCAATTTCAATATCCACAAAGCCTGCGTCGGACAACATTTTTTCCCAGCCTGCACACGGCAGGCCGCCGGCGATTCAGGCGGTCCACAGATCGATATTTCCGATCGCCGCCTGCGGCACCGGCTTGCTGTTTGCAATATCGGCAAACTGCAAATAACCCCCGGGCTTAAGCACGCGATGTATCTGTGAAATAACTTTCCGCTTGTCCGAGCACAGATTGATTACTCCATTACTAATAGCCACATCAGCCCAGCCGTCTGCTACTGGCAATTCTTCAAGCAGCCCTTCTCGGAATTCCACATTTTCCAGGCTCATAGCATCGGCGCATGTTTTTGCCTTGCTTAGCATCTCTGGAGTCATGTCAACGCCGACGACCTCGCCTTCATCAGTGACCAGAGCGGATGCGACAAAGCAATCGAAGCCAGCGCCCGAGCCTAGGTCGACTACTTTTTCACCTGCTTGTAGGTCGCGTAATGAGAATGGGTTTGCAACTCCGGCAAAAGACTCGACAGCGCTGTCCGGCATCTGAGAAGTAATTGCAGCGTCATACCCCAAGCGCTCTGTCAGTGGCCGCCCGGTATGGAAGTGGAATTCCCATTCGGGACTGGTGGCTACTTCGCGATATTTCGATTTAACCTGCTCTCGCAGTGCCTGGGCATCGACCGGGGCTTTCATGGATGACGTATTTTCGCTCATGCTATGTCCTCGCGCTTCGAAACAGGGATGATAGTTGTTATAAAGCGTTCGTCATCAACGGTCAAAACTCGCAAGCTATTAGGCTCGTATTTCTTCTTATAGTAGTCTTAGGGCGTAAATTACCGCAAATGATAGCATTACGCACGACTCAGAGAGAAGTCCGTGGGGATGCCGGGCTTACCTTAGCGCGACTCTTTTTGAGCCGGCAGGCCTCAATCAGGCAGAATACAAGACAATTCCTGTGAGTTAACCCGATCTGGCCTGCCTTCTTTTCTTGCTTAGCTGCCGCGGGTCATCGTCCAGGGAACTTCGGTACCCATGGCGCCGGCTACACCAGTGGCGCTATCGCCATCTACAATGGCAGACATCTCATAGACCATGGGAGAACCGTCACGATCGATCTTGAAAGAGACCTCATTGCCATTGGCTACGCCCTCTTCGATTGCCCAGGTGCGGCCACCGCCCAGATCAAAGGTTCCAGTTAGCGTGTTGCCATCAGTGGCCATCATTACCGTGGCATTCACCGCGCCGAATGGGCTGCTCATGGTGAAGTCCCACGTGCCATCCACAGGAGAGGCAGCCGGGCCTGCTGCGCAGGAAGCCAGTGTTGTAAGTAGTGTCAGAAGAAGTGCTGGAATGAATTTTCTTTTCATCGGATCTCTCCATTGTGATTCTAATTAGTGTGAACAAGATCTTAGTGACCAGCGCTCGCTGTGGGCTGGTCGACCCTAAGAAGCAACATCTAAGTAACGCTGGAATTGCCAGCCCGGATCAGCACGGGTTCTAATGCCCGTTCATTTACGGTGATTAGATTTTTTGGTTATTGGGCTACTTGAGTAGCAGATTGGATGCAACCATCTGTTTTTATTTGTTTAAATTTGGTTTGAATGCTTAGAATGGTAGAAGATTGTGCGACAATTGCTCTATCTATTCCGTTATTTAATTCCATTGGGGTTGGTCTGGGTTTGTGACTTGGACGTATATTATGAGTAGATAAAAATGCAGACAAGGAATAGTCAAAGGCAATTCATGCAACAGTCTTCTTCATCTAAGCATCTATCAGCACCCCAGACGCCGATTAACTCGCGCCCAATCTCCCTTCTGGGCACGGATGCCGTGTCCAAGCGCCGAGAGCTCCTGGACTACTTTATCGCTACCTGGGAGCAGTACGAGTCCCTGTTTCTGCCGCTGCACGACGACGCCTATTATCGGCGTGCCGAGCGTCTGCGCCATCCCCTTATTTTCTATTTCGGTCATACCGCTACTTTTTACGTCAACAAGATGATGTTGGCCAAGTTCACCGACGCGCGAGTGAACCCAGCCTTCGAGGCGATGTTCGCTATCGGTGTCGACGAAATGTCTTGGGATGATCTGGATGAATCTCACTACGATTGGCCCAGCGTCGCCGAGGTAAGGGCCTATAGAGACAAAGTTAAGGCACGAGTTGTCTCCCTGATACAGGCTATGCCAATCGAGCTTCCTATCACACAGGACTGCCCAGCCTGGCTGATACTCATGGGTATAGAACACGAACGCATTCATCTGGAGACCTCCTCGGTCATCATGCGAATGCTGCCGCTGGATTTGATCGATGGGCAGAAGGCCAAAGACTGGCCGGTATGCAGCGATACCGGAGTTCCTCCCGCTATCAAATGGCTGCCGGTAGAAGCGGCCGCTATCTCCCTGGGCAAGAAGCCGAGCGATGATATCTACGGCTGGGATAACGAATACGGCAGCGAAGAGCATGCCATCAACGAATTCAAGGTCAGCACTACTCTTGTCAGCAATCAGGATTTCATGGGTTTCGTTGAAGCCGGTGGCTATACGGAACAGACATACTGGACGAAAGAGGGCAGGCAGTGGCTTGCCTTCACACAGGCGAAACATCCGCGCTTCTGGCGAGCCACACTTAATGGCAAGTTCCTGCAGCGAAACTTATTTACAGAGATGCCGTTGCCCCTGGATTGGCCGGTCGAAGTTAACTATCTGGAGGCGAAGGCTTACTGTAACTGGCAGGCAGAGAGATCTGGAAAGCATGTACGCCTGCCTACCGAAGCCGAGTGGCAGCTTGTGCGTGACTCCCAGCTGGGTGTTGGTAAGGCAGCAAGCGGGAATATAAATCTCGAACAGTATGCGTCCTCCTGCCCCGTCACCGCTAACCCGCAGGGAAAGCTGTATGATGTTACCGGCAACGTGTGGCAATGGGCGGAGACGGCCATCGACGGTTACCCGGGCTTCGCCGTACATCCCTGGTATGATGACTTTTCAACGCCGACCTTTGACGGCAAACACAATCTGATCAAGGGCGGTTCCTGGATATCAACCGGAAACGAGACTCTGGCCTCGTCACGCTATGCGTTTCGCCGTCACTTCTTTCAACACGCGGGTTTTAGAATGGTAATTTCAGATAGCGCAGTAGAATCACAAGAGCAGGATAACGTTTACGAGACTGATGCCCTAGTCGCACAGTATTGTGAGTTTCACTACGGTAGCGATTATTTTTCCGTCAACAACTTTCCGAAAGCCTGTATAGAGAATGTTATGGAGCAGGTGCGGGGCAAGAATATAGAAACCGGTAAGGCATTAGATCTAGGCTGTGCAGTGGGTCGCTCCTCTTTCGAGCTCGCCAAGTATTTTCAGCATGTGGATGCCGTAGACTTCTCCGCACGTTTCATACAGCAGGGCGTAAAATTGCAAAGCAGTAATCGACTGCGCTATACCCTGCCGGTAGAGGGTGACATCGTCGAATACCGTGAGGTGCTGCTCGACAAGATGGGCTATGACGACGTTAAAGATCGCACACAGTTTCTGCAGGGCGATGCCTGTAATCTCAAGCCGGAACTCACCGACTACAATGTGGTGTTTGCGGGAAATCTAATCGACAGACTCTATGAACCCAAGCTGTTCCTGGATTCGATTACCCAGCGTATTCTTTCGGGCGGGCTATTGGTCCTCACCTCGCCCTATACCTGGTTAGAAGAATATACCGACAAAGAGAATTGGTTGGGTGGCATCAAGGTCAACGGTGAAAACTTCTCGACGCTGGATGCATTAAAGTTGCATCTAGGTGAATTGTTTGAGTTTGAAGACGCACGCGACGTACCCTTCGTGATTCGCGAGACCGCGCGCAAGTATCAGCACACTAACGCGCAGATGAGCATCTGGCGTAAGAAGTAGAATAAGTAGAACAAGTAGATATGCAGATAGACGCAGCTGTAAGAGATTAGGGAGCAAGACCAACTAATGCACTTTCGAGAGATGAAGCACCATGGGTTCTACGAAAGTTTGCCGCGGCGCGCACAGTACAATATCAGCGATGCCTGTGGCGCCACCGCTACTCTTAATGACATCCTCAGCACTGAGCAGATCGCAGCCATGGCCTCGATACCTCTGATCTATGGCAGCGTGGAGGGCAGAGAAGACCTGCGCGAGGCGATCTATCAGCTCTATGCAGACATCTATCCAGAGCTGGGAATCGAACAGTTAACGATTCTCAGCGGTACCGCGGAAGGCCTGTTCTCCATCATGGCTTCGATACTGGAGTCGGGGGATGAGGTCATCGGCGCGCTTCCCTGCTATCCGTCGCTATCTGACCTGCCGGCGTGTTTTGGGGCCGTGTTCAAGGGGGTCGAGTTACAGGAACAGAAGCAGTGGCAGCCAAGCATAGCGGAGTTTGCCGCGCAGATAACCGACCGCAGCAAGGCCATCGTAATCAATTCACCGCACAATCCCACGGGGATGGTTTTGAGTCAGCTCTGGCTGGACGAGCTTATCGAGCTATGTGATCAACATGGTTTGTATCTGATCTCCGATGAGGTGTTCTCCCTCTCCGATTTTGCAGGCAGCGGTTGCCAGCCCAAGGTGCTGCAGTACGACAAGGCGATTCTGGCGAATGTGCTATCCAAGACATTTGGCCTGCCAGGGGTGCGCGTTGGCTGGGTTATGACTCGCAATACCGCGCTAACCGAATCGATTCGTAACCTAAAAACCTATAATAGTATCTGTCAGTCGCAGCTCGACGAGCAGGTAGCTTGCGTAGTCTTGAACAATGCCAAAGCGCTCATCGAGAAGAACAACGCGATAGTGCATGCGAACATTGAGTTGTTCGATGCCTTCGTACAGGAGAGAGACTGGCTGAGCTGGCACAAGCCTGGTGCTGGTCTATTAGGCCTGGTGCACTCAGAGCGACCCTTACAGGCGCTGTTGCAGGAATGGTTCGAGAAAGATGTGCTGGTTCTGCCGGGGCAGCTGTTCGGCATAGACGGCGACTACTTTCGTGTAGGTTTTGGCAAGGTCGATTTTCCACAGGCGCTTGCTAACATTTGCTAAAGGCAGTTAAACGTCAGAATTTTTGAGGTCTACAGCACATACATATACACATCCACACAGACTCTCTCCCTCTCTCTACGAAGCTAGTAGGCGATAATACTCATCAAACTGATTAACGCGATTGCCACCGGTGCCAAATAGCGCATAACAAAACGCCAGCTTCTGTAAGCCTGATTATTTCCCATCCCCAGTTCCTCCTTCGTTGCCTCCTCAGACATCACCCAGCCTACAAACAGGGTAATAAAGAACGCGCTGAAAAGAATCAGGTTGTTGACCACGAAGAAGTCGATAATGCGGAAGATGGTCGCGCCTTCCAGAGCATCTATAAATCCTAGTGGGGTAAAGTCCGACCAGATGTTATGAGAAAACACCGATCCGAGACCGATCAGCCAGGCCATGCCTCCGGCAAGCAGAGTCATGTGAAGGCGCTTAGCTCCTTCCCGTTCAATCAGGCGCGAGACTACGGACTCCATCATCGAGATAGAGGTGCTGATAGCGGCGAATAACACGAGCAGCAAAAACAGCGTGCCGATGATGATGCCGCCTGGCATCTGACCAAAGGCGACGGGCAGGGTGACAAACAGCAGGCCCGGCCCGGAGGCCGGTTCCAGTGAATAGGCGAAGACAATAGGGAAGATAGCCATACCCGCCAGCATGTCCACCGAGACATTGGCGCCGGCGATAGACAGGGCTGCCTTGGGGATAGACGCTTCTCGGTCCAGATAGGCGCCGTAGGCGATGATGCCGCCGCCCCCTACACTAAGAGAGAAGAAGGCCTGGCCCAGCGCCAGCAAGATCACGTTGGAATCCACTTTGCTAAAGTCCGGTCGGAACATGAAGGTGAAGGCTTCGCTAAAATTGCCAGTTAATGCCGCGTAGATCACCAGAATCAACAGGGAAATAAACAGTGCCGGCATCATCACCTTCACCGTCTTCTCTACGCCCCCCTGAATGCCCCTGCTAACCACAAACATGGTTAGCGTCATGAACACGCCGTGCCAGAACATCATGCCAAATACATTGGACTGCACGTCGGCGAAAAGCTGATTCGATTGCTCGCCAGTAATGCCTTCGAAGGCTCCGGACAATGACATAGGGATGTAGGCCAGCACCCAACCGGCCACCACGCTAAAAAATGTTAGGGCGAGAAAGGCTACCAGGATGGCGACCCAGCCAAGATACTTCCAGTTAGGGCTCTTTCCCTCCGCCACGGCCAGCGCCTGAGTGCTGCCAGCAGGGCTTCTGCCGCCGCGACGGCCGATGACTATCATCGCCATCACACAGGGCATGCCGAAGAAAACGATAAAGAGGAAGTAGAAGAAAATAAACGCGCCGCCGCCGTTCTCTCCTGCCATGAAGGTGAAACGCCAGATATTGCCCAGACCTACGGCGCTGCCCATGGCAGCTAGGATGAACCCCCAGCGTGAGGCAAACTCTACTTTTTTGTAGTTCAAATCGCGGCTCTCTCTAGCTTGCTGCAGTTTTGTGTTTTTATTTTTATGTTCTTCTATTATGTGCATTCAGGCGCTTTCGATTCGCGCCTGAATGTACAGCGCTAGAGACCGAACACCTTCTCGGCGGTGCGATGGCGAATGGCGCTGCACTGATCGTCCGGCAGCAGTGCGGTATTCTCCTTCGCGCCTATTGTATCGAATACCTGGTGGGGCCAGTCGGTGCCGAACATGACCTGATCGCGGCCTACGATGGAAATCAGGTACTGCAGTGCGCGGGCATCATAGGTGATGCAGTCATAATAGATATGGCGCAGATAGTCTGTTGGTTTCTGTTGCATCTTGCGGCGTTGGGGAAGTTCTACTTCGTCTCCCTTCTCGAAGCGACCTACCAGATAGGGTAGGGCAGCGCCACCGTGGGATGCGATGAGTTTGAGTTTGGGGTATTTGTCGAAGAAGCCATCGAAGATCATGCGCGTGACCGCCAGAGTGGTATCGAACATAAAGCCTACTGACCAGCTGAGGTCAAACGCCCCCATGTCCATCTGAGCTGCACCGGGTGGGTCACTAGGGTGCAGCAACAACGGCAGGCCGCGTCTATCGATCTCTTTCCAGATAGGCGCGAACATTTCATCGGTGAGGCTCATGCCTGCGACATTGGCGAGAACCATCACACCGCTAGCACCGTTGTCACAGGAACGCGTCAATTCCTCCAATGCCTTCTCGGGGTATTCCCAGGGCAGGGAAGTAAACCAGCGAATTCTGTCGGGATAGGTGCTTTGTGCCGCGGCCATGGTGTCGTTGGATTCCTGTGCCGCCATGCAGCTTACTTCTTCCGTTCCCCAGTAGACGTTAGGGCAGGTGAGTGAAACGATAGACACATCGATACCGGTAGCATCCATCTGTTTAATGCGCAGGTCATAATCGAAGTGTCCGGGCTGAGGAAAGGCAACCGGTGTTTCGCCGCGGAATATCTCCTCGTGTCCGTCAGGCCGAATCTTGAGGCCGTATTCGCCTCCCTGCTCACGCAGTATTTCCAACCAGCGGTGAGTATAGGCGTGGGTATGGACATCGATAATGGGCATTCGTTGAGCTCCTGAATTAGTAATCGTCAGACTATACGAGCGTTTGCGGCAATTGTAAAAAGGAGATAAAGGGCTCTGAGATAGATGGGGTCGGAGGGATTTATTTTAAATCCCTCCGACCCCTTAATTCCGAGACCCCCATATTGCTCTGTGCCTCTACTGATTGCGCTGCAAGCGCCTATTCAGTTCTTCTTCCTGCTCTCTCGCTGCATCCAGCAAACTCTGATCAAAGGAGTTTGCTGCCTCAAGTGCTTGTTGCTGGGTTGTCGTAAGCACTCCGCGTGCCTGTTCCTGAGCTTGCGCTTGAACCTGCCCTTGCTCCGGCTCCGGCTCCTGTGTCTGTGCTGGCTCGGTAGGACTCTCTTCAGAACCACAAGCGAATAATAAAGCCAGTGCCGCTAGTGACGTCGTTAGCTTTAAGGCCTTCATTACGCGTCTCTCCTGAATAAAGGAATTAAAGTAGTCAATTAAAGGGGTAGTAGGGATTTAAAATAAATCCCTACTACCCCTTTAATTGTATTCGCTTATGCTTTGGTTTTTTTTTGCTGCCGGCGCCTTCTTGCGCTTCTTACGAGCGGCTGCTTCGGATTTCAATTTTTTGTCCCAGTCTTTCTCAAACTGAGCTAGCACTTTGGCTCTGGCGGCTAGCTTCCTATCGAAGGGTTTTGCTGATTTTCTTCTGCAGCGAATGAAAATCATCTTCCAGTTCCTCGACGACGTGGCGTGATTTGTCTTTTGCTTGTTTTAATGTGGGCATAGTGTTGCTCCGTGAAAACTAAGTGATGATGATTCTCTAAAATTACATAAGTGAGCTGTGGTTTGGTTGATATCCAGGTGTTTAAACACTCCTGATCTTACCAGGTCAGATCATCCGGAATTTGAAAAGCTGCATAGGGATCATCTTCCTCGATAGCTGTATTTTCCTGCGCCTTGAACACTACGACACTCTCGTCACGCTGTTCAATTTTTTGCGCTACACCCATGGGTACCAATACGTGATTATGTTTCTGCCCATCCTTGTGGGAGGCAGCTTGTTTAACTTTCTGCCTAACAATTGCGAGTGTACCGCGGCTGAGCTGGTCGATCTGAGTTTGACTGACGTAAATATGCTTGATCACTTTTGTATCGGTAAAACTGAATTTCTGGTCACCGTCTTTGGCGACAATGTTCATCTCGATGAGTTGTTTTATCTGAGCCGCCAAGGCGCGTTTTTCGGCCTGCTTATTCTTCTCCAGATTAAGCTGTTTGTCTTTGGCTATCTTCTCGGACTTTAGTCTATCCAGTTCTAGCTTGGCCTGATCCACCCCAGGGTTTTTGGTCTTGCGTGCAAGTTTCTCCTGCTTGTTCTTGGCGCGCTTGAGTTGCTTGGCTTTCTTGTCATCTATCAAGCCAGATTTTTTGAGTTGGTCTTGCAAGGAAACAGGCATAAGTAATTAGCTAGCTGATTTATGGGTGGTTAAAAATACAGAGACGAAGGTAAAGGCTAATTTCTTATCAGCTTACCACGAGAAATTTGAAAGACGGGAACTAAATCCTCGAAATTTGTGCAGGAAAAGACAAAAAAAGGGGTAGCAGAGATTGAATTTCAATCCCTACTACCCCTTTTATTTCGTTATGATGCCTATCAGATATAGGCAGCGAACAAGTGTATTCAGTTAATCAATCATTACTTACTCCGGCTCTAAGCCGGGCCAGAACCTTGGGAGATGTGACTTGAGCGAGGTAGCAGAAAAAACGCAATTTCTACGTGTGCTGGGCCGCCGCGAGGTATTGGCACTGGCCTTCGGCGCCATGATCGGCTGGAGCTGGGTAGTGCTGTCTGGAGATTGGATCAGTTCGGCAGGCACACTGGGTGCGATTGTGGCCTTTCTCATTGGCGGCTCGGCGATCTTATTGATTGGTCTTACCTATGCAGAGCTAGCTTCGGCCCTGCCTTTTGCCGGCGGCGAACACGTCTACAGCGAACGCGCTTTGGGCGCCGGCGCTTCATTCGTTTGTACCTGGGGCATCATTCTCGGCTATGTCTCCGTCGTAACGTTCGAGGCGGTGGCTTTGCCGACGGTGCTGGACTCACTGATACCAGGGCTGGATAAAATTCACCTCTGGCAGATTGCCGGCTGGGATGTGTATCTGTCCTGGGTGTTGGTGGGTGTAGCGGGCGCCGTGATAATGACCGTTCTCAACGTGGTGGGTGTGCGCATGGTGGCGCTGGTGCAGAGCGTGGTGGTGCTGGCCATCTTGCTGGTGGGTGTGTTGTTTGTCAGCGGTGCTCTATTCACCGGAGACATCAGTAATATGCAGCCTCTATTCAAGGATGGGGTCTCCGGAATTACCCTGGTGCTGGTTATGGTGCCGTTTATGTTTGTAGGCTTCGACACCATTCCCCAGGCCGCAGAGGAAATCGATTTGCCCTTTAAAGACATCGGTGCCGTATTAATGATTTCCGTAGCAATGGCCATCGTCTGGTATGGCCTTATCGTATTGGGGGTTGGTCTGGTTCTGGACGAGGCTGCTATTGATTCCTCTGGAGTGGTGACCGCGGTAGCGAATGCCGCCATCTATGGCGAAGTAGGTGGCACGGTGTTATTGATCGCCGGTCTCGCCGGCATTATTACCAGCTGGAATGCCTTCATCCTGGGTGGCAGCAGGGCTATCTATGCGCTGGCTCATAGCGGTTTGTTGCCAAAGTTTCTCGGCGAGCTGCACCCGAAATACCATACACCCAGGAATGCGATCCTGCTAATAGGTGCGCTGTCTATGATCGGGCCCTTCTTTGGCAGACCGGCACTGGTCTGGGTTGTCGATGCAGGTGGCCTCGGTATTATAATCGCCTATGGCATGGTGGCCTGGTCATTCCTGGTATTACGCAAGAAGGAGCCTGAACTGGAAAGGCCCTACAGAGTACGGTGCGGAAAATTCGTAGGCGTCACGGCATTGGTGTTATCAATTGGTTTGGGTTTGCTCTATCTACCCGGCAGCCCTGCAGCGCTGATCTGGCCGCAGGAGTGGGGTATCGTTTTAGCATGGACTGTTCTTGGAGGAATTCTGTATGGCCTCGCGCGGAATAGCGCGGGTGAACCTGCGAAGTAAACCAGAAAATGGGGTCGGAGGGATTTATTTTTGATCAATCAGTGCGCGGATTGATCAAAAATAAATCCCTCCGACCCCTTTAATTCCGTGGCCTAGTATGTGGTCCGCACTCGCGGTGAATTGGCTGAGGGTGAATTGCAGTAGTTAGGTTTGGAGAGTTAGTAGGAGGGGCATGGCCCCCATTCCATTCTCCTAAGAAGGGTTTCGGCCATGGTTCGCCAGCTCATCGTCAAGTTTTACCCAAGGCTGCGCGGTATCGCACCAAAAATTAGTGCTTGGTTGTAGCCAAGACTTATCATCAAGTGTTCCGGCCTTTATAAAACTTATGCCGGGTGCAGATTCGACAAGTGAAAATATCGGTGAGCCACATTTCTCACAGAAATTACGTCGCACTGCGCCGCCGCTCTCTCCATGATCGATGTACTCTTTTAGCGTTTCACTTTTCTCGAAAATCAGTGAGTCTTCTGGCACTCCAACAATAATGGAGAAAGCAGTTCCTGTTTGATGCTGGCAGTTCTCGCAGTGACAGACCGCCGTCATCAAAGGTTCTTCTTTACTCGCATACTGAATTGAGCCGCAAAGACAGCTGCCACTTATTTTAGACATTTTTTCATCCTTTCTGATTGTCGTAATGTGTTTGCTTCTGCATTGATTGTCGGGCTTACGCTATCTTTGTTCAGCCTCTAATCTTCGCGCACCGGCAAGAGTGCCCGGCATAGAGTAATTCCCCTCGTGACAGGCATACTCATAGAGTTGGCCATCGATGGCATGGAAGCTGAGCTCGGCAGTCCATGGCTGACTGTATAGATCAGAATCTTCCACGGTAAAGCGGTAGACGATCTCGCTATCCGAGTAGCGAGTAAAACGCTCGGTTACCCTGCCATTCTCCGTGATGGCGGTAGAGCTCTGCTGCATCTGCTGAGGATTCACATTGATAGTCTCTACTACCAGGGCACCGTCTTCATACCAGCCTACCGAGTCTCCCATGTATTGTTGCAATACTTCCGGTCGGCGATTGGCGCGGGCCTCGGTGGCGGAGGCAAAGATAGGAATGATGCGCGCGTCGTGCATCTGTTCTACGTTGATCATCACGTAGTCATCGGTTTGAACGAACTCATAGTTGTTGTTATACAGCCCGCTCTGCATCGCCGGACCGGCTTTGCCTTCGGAAAGAATACAACGCTCCGATAGTGGCAGGGCCTCCGGGCCGTCGGCATTGCCGATGCCGGTGACGTAGCGACTGCCGAAACTGGTACGCTTGAAATCGGTGGTCGGGTTTTCCAGGCGTGGGACTTGGCCGTTCTCCGGGTTAACTATGTAGGAAGTACGGTACTCGCCCTTGACCAGAGCCAGATTGGAGCCGGGGTCTACCCAGAAATGGTTGTAGGCTCTGGCGCCGAAATCATCGCCGCCTGCCTCGGGCGTGTTATTGACGCCATCGTCTTCGTCGAAGCCGCCCTCGATACCACCAATTGGTATGCCGGCTGCAATGACCTGGGCTCGCTCCTCAGTCACCACCAGTGTATCCACTCCTGCCCGGCGCGTGAGATTCGTTAGCGAGGCGTTAGTCCAGACGCCGCCCAGCTCGGGCCGCGCGCTGTCTTGAGCCTGCGCGAACGAGCAGGTGAGGGTGGTACACAGAAGCAAGCTTCCAATTCGAGTCAATCTTTCCAGTAGCGTTGTCATTTGTAATATCCTTGGGTTTTGTCCGCCGGCAGCGCCGAGGACAGTGGCTTCAAATGAGTTAAAGTTACTATCCTCTAATTTCCATTAATTTCTACCAATTTCCAGGCAATCTCTGCAGGTTGTGCAGGAGTTTTTTGGAGTTGTATAAGCAGCTAAGGCGATCATTTAAAGAAGGAGCCGATTCTTCCCCGTTTGATCGGATAGTGGAGTCCTACTCCTTGTCGAGTTGAAACATGGGATAGTCCAGTGGGTTAGGCAGTCCGCCTGCCTCCATTCTTTCTTCCAGCGCCGATGTCATGCCTACATTGTATGAAGGCTTCCACTCTGCCCAGAAGTTACGGCCACCGGGGGTGCAAAGTACAGCTGCTACCCAGACTCTGTAGGGTTCGTGATTCGCATCCGGCAGCGTTCCTGCCTCGTGCATGGCTTGTGCTGACTGATAGAAAAGCACCAGGTCATGGCAACTAACGGCGAACTCAGTGTGTGCTCTAAAGGGCATGTTGGGATAGTCGGACATGCCTCTCGTGAAGTGTTCCGGCTCGGCGGAGTGAAATGCGCGAATCCAATCCCTGTATTCGTTGGCCACACTCTGGCGACTTGTAACTTCCATTGATGCGGTGTTCGACTTTATTTGTAATGCTAAATAGGACAATGAAATAAACACGGCAACGGCGCCAAGCACCTCTCCGATCGCTCCTATCGCCTCCCAGTTCATACGCTCACCTCTTTTTTTTATTAGCGGTGTCAGAACTACAACAGCAGTAAAGGGATTGACCTTTTCTCTGCGCCTTGTTGCAGTGTCCTACCCTGAAATTCTAGTTATATAATCCGGTTAAACTCGAGCCGTCCAGGGATTCGAGTCGCTCAATGTAATCTCGGAAAGAACGAGTAAACACTAATTCTCTCTGCCCCCAGTACAGCTTAAAACCCGGTTGATCGATGATTGCGGATACCGTGCCTAAGGTTACGGTTTGAAGAGAGCTGTCGAGTGTGCCTTCCTGGCCTAGAACAAAGGCATTTTGATAGAGCAGCATTCCGCCACGTAATAAATAGATGAAGTCGGCTCTGTTATTTTCTGTCAACGACTCCGGGTCTATCATCCCTTTCCTGAAAACCTCACTGCCAGAACCCGATAATCCAACCTCCGTATACCAAGAACTTAGCGAGAGAGCCACGTCACTCTTTCGTTTGCCGATAGCTCTATAATTACTATGATGAGTGAAGCCAATAGAGAAAGAATAGCAGCAACTTCGATGATTATTTTTAGAGGAGGAAGTGTCGTTTTCATACTGTTTTATACTCGTAAAAAATCAGGTGAAAAAATTATTATTACTTCAATTAGCTTGCATAAAAGGAGGTAGATCTATTTCGCCGGCAATAGGAAAGTCTACTGCCTGAAAATAAACCTGCTTCTTCTCTCTTCTCTACTTCTATAACTCTTCGGTAACTATGGGCAAGATGATTGCCGATGGATGTTGGGCATCATAGTAGATGGTATTGTTTGCTATCTTTGCCGTAGTATCCAGGTCATCGAGGGCGGCACCATTATTTGGGTTAACCGCAAACCTGGGGTAATTGCTCGATGTCACATGAATACCAATTCGATGGCCGGCCTCAAACGTCTGTGCGGTGCTCCACATATTGATAAGCAATTTTTCAATCTCACCCGGGTTCATCAGTACGACATCATCGGCTTCCTGTCCGTTGCGAAAGCGAGTGCGTAGCGGGTAGTCGAGAATAAGTGCTTCATAGCCATCCGGGTAAATATCAACAAGCTTAACAACGTAGTCTGTATCTAATGCATCGGTGGACACAAACAGCTCCATATCAATATGGCCGGCTACCACAACATCTTCCTGTAGTACGGGAGTTTGAAAGCGCAGATAGTCTTGTCGCTCACCGATCTCGCGCTGGTCTCTTGGGCCTACGTCTCTGCCTAAATTCTGGCCCCCCACCGTGCCCACTGGGTTGGCAGGGTCGAAAAGGTAACTGGAAGAAGCTGAATCCGCTGTAGGAACAGACGTGGAAATAGTCATGCCAGGCTGTAAATAGAAGCGCGTTTTTTCATGTTGTGGTGGCCAGATATCGCTGTGAATAGTGCGGTTCTTCGCTGATTGATCGCCCTTACGTGCCGACGCCATCATGTAAAAACTCACAGAAGGCTCATCCATGATGCCGTTGTCTTCGCCCTTTAACCAATAATCCCACCAACGCAGCTGCTGTTCGATATCGCCGGTGATGGCGCCACTATCAGGATAGGATAGGTCGCCCTCTATCGCGCCATGACCGAAGGCTCCCATGAATAGTTTCTGATTGCCGCGTGCTTTTTCATTGCCTTCGTTTTGGAGATATTGGTAGTTATACAAAGAGCCTTCGGCATAGATGTCATGCCATCCGCCCACATTGTAGATCGGAATTTCTACGTTCTGTCGATGAAACAGAAAATCGGTATCTATCCAGCCCTGATCCAGAACCGCGCGAGCCTTGTAGGCAGCAATTCGCTCTTCGCTAATGCCCTGCCCCCGCAGCCAGCCCCCAGAATGGCTTTCCTTGAATACGCCACCGACAAAGCGCGATCGGTAGAACAGGCTGTCGGGGGCTACGGTGACATAGGCGGCGGTTAAATGAGGTGGAGCCGAAGCGGCTGCCAGGTTCGAGGTAATTCCTGGTGCAGAAGTGCCGAAGATACCTACTTTCCCATTACTAAAATCTTCTGCCGCAATCCATTCGACTGTGTCGTAACCATCGGGCATGTCAACTTCAAAGGGTTGGTCCTCGCCCTCAGATTCATAGCGGCCCCTGACGTCCTGCGACACCAATACGTAGCCGTGTTCGTTGTAGCGCGCGGCGCTGCGATCTGCGCCATTCTTGTTATAAGGGGTGCGGGTTAATACAGTAGGCCAGGGACCATCACCTTCGGGCAAGTAGATATTCGTAGCGAGCCTCACTCCATCTCGCATGGGCACCATGTCGATTCGTTTCTCAGCGTCTTGGGCATATAGGGGAGAAACAAAAACGGCGACAACTAATAGCGAGAGAAATTTCAGAAGAGAATTGGTTTGGAATGAGCTGGGTGACGGGTGCATATCCTATAACCTTTTATTATTATTTTTGCCGATACTGCGAGGAGCATATAACAGATGATTTCAATTTAACAACAATAGGGGAGGTTGATCCGTAGCAGGTTTGTGTATATGTAAAGGGGTAGTAAGGATTATGTTGTACTCCTTACTACCCCTTTCTTTTGTGGCATATGTAGGTGAGCGCTTACCGGTTTTAGTAAGGGTAACCCTCAAGCCGCGGTTGCCCGGGGAGCCAGTCGGGAACCTGCACCCAGTTACTTCGATTCGGCATTTGAATCTGCGGCAGAGTCTTCTCGTTGAGCTCGGTGCCGTCTTCCACCACATCGTTCAGAAAAAACAGATAGGCAGTCAGCGAGTACACTTCATCCGCGGTCAGAGTGCCTTCTGCACCGAGTGGCATGGCACGGTTGATGAAGTCCCATACTGTAGTCGCATAGGGCGAGCGAATCGGGAGTACGCGGCCATAGTCCCAAGGGTCTGCATTCGGGCCTGCGTCGCGTTTAATTAAGCGCGGCGCCATGCCACCACTGCCAGTTGTTCCATGACAGCCGGCGCAGCCTTTTGAGAGATAAAGCTCTGAACCCATGTCTACCGAGCCACTACCTGCCGGCAGTTCTTCGCCTCTAGGGCCTATAGCAATGTCCCAAAGACGTATTTCGTTTTCGGTGGGTGTTCTGCCAACACCGTAGGTGGGTGACTGTGCCTGCACGGAAACCAAGCCTATGACCAGCAACGGGAGCAGCAGTAGAGTCCGCAGAGCCCTCAAAGCAGTCCCTCGCTTGATAGTCGATGGCTTAGCTAATCGCATTGTGAACGCTCCCATCGCTGGCAACCCGCCAAGGCTGAATGGAATTGTCCTGACCCTTCACGAAGGTGGCGCGCTCGCCATCTGTGCTCCAAAAATCCAGTGCCTGCTGACGTGAGGGTTGTATCTGACCGATCTCGTCGATGCAGCGCGATTGTAACTCGCACTCGGAGCCATCCCAGTTCCACTCGTAACTAAAGCGTGTATGCGCCATCGGTTCGGCGGTGCCGCGAATGTCGGCATCGGTCCAACTGCGACCGCCATCGGTAGAAATTTCGACGCGGCTTACGCGACCACCACCAGACCAGGCTAGGCCGCCGATCTCGTAGAAGCCTGCACCCGGCAATTGCTGCCCGCCGGAGGGATAGGTGATAACCGATTTGGGGCCAATCTGATAACCCAGTGCGGCATTCACAGGGTCGCGGGTCAGGTGACCGTAGTCGTTGTAGGTCATGTAATACTCATCCACCACCTTGATGCGCCGCAGCCACTTCACGTTGAAGATGCCTTCGAAGCCAGGTGCCAGCAATCGCAGTGGAAAGCCCTGTTGCGGACGTACCGGCTCGCCGTTCATGCCATAGCACAATAAGCAGTCGTCCATGGCCTTCGCCATGGGGATGCTGGACGCGCCTTTCACTTCTTCTACGCCTTCGGCCACAACCCAGTCTGCATCGGCGTGTACGCCGGCTTCTTTTAATACCGTAGACAGCAGCACGCCAGTCCATTCGGCGTTGCTGGTCATGCCATGAGTTTCCTGAATAGTCGTGTGGCTGCTGCGGGAGCGATTGCCGGCGCACTCGATAAAATGCTTGCGCGTCACCGAGGGCATTCGCTTCAAGTCTTCCATACTGAATACTATGGGATTATCCACCATGCCGTGGACCATTAGCCTGTGCTTGTCCGGATCGATGTCCGGTACAAAGGAGCCGCGGGTAGTGCCCATATAGTGGAGCGAGGAGGGGGTGATCTCTCCCACCGAATCCTGCAGCGGTGTGGCGATATGGAAGTCGAGGCCAAAGGCATCGGGCGACTCGCGCCCGCCATGGGGAATACGCACCGAATTCACGAAGCGGGAACGGCTGCCATAGGCCGTCATTTCGTCAGAACCCCGGATAAAGGCCTCTGGTTCAGGCGCTACCGGTGTATGTTCATGATCCTGGCCAAGAGCCGGCTTCGCCGCTCCCAGGCCCACAGCGCCGGCTACGGCAGCGCTACGCTTGAGAAATTCTCGTCTATCAGTCTTTTTTTGACTCATTGTTCTCTCCTTGTTATTGCCTTCCATGGCAGTTTCAGATGAGGTTGATTGAGTGTCTCTCTAAGTTTGAGAAAAGTAAACGAGAATAGGGTGCGGTGCGACGAAAATACCGGATTTATAGGCTAAAAAACGCACAAAACCCAGGGGTCCTTCTGAGCGCATTGTCAGCTGTGCTTGGTTAGACCTATAAATAGTGAAAACAAGGTGGCGTGCTACTGACGACTGACTTAGCAATGGGACCTTTTCTTTCCTCCCGTTATAATGTGCAGGCCATGTTTTTAGACCCTCGCAAGAGTTCGTCTTTATGCTATGCCCAGCAGTTGGCTTAATTTAATGTATGGGGTAGCCTTGCTCGAGTTTTTGGAAGTGAGGATTCACGCTTTCCACGTATGAATTCAAAATTACAATAGAAAGGTGCAGATTATGCCGAGTCAGAGATCAAGATGTAAAAAACCATTTGCTTTTCGCTTGTTGAGCGCGCTCGCTATGCTGTTGGTTTGGCAAGTTGCCTTCGCCCAGCAACCGCCTCCACCTTCCGGCGCCTATGACGCCGCCCCCTATCTAGGGCAGATACGCAATACCTATGTCTATGGCGATATCTGGGAGCGCCCCGGGCTGTCGGCTCGGGACCGCAGCATGATTACTGTCGCTGTGAATCAGGCGCTCTATGCTACTTATGAGCTGCGTCTGCATATGGGTAGGGCGCTAGACAATGGCGTCACCCAGGCTGAGATATCGGAGATCATTGCGCATACTCTATGGTATTCGGGTTTCCCAACAGGCGTAAATGCCGCCAGGGTAGCAGAACAGGTCTTCGCTGAGCGTGGCCTGCCCGCCAGCCCTCCTGGCGCATCGTCACGCCAACCACCGGTGGATCCTGAATTGGAATTCCCCGGTGCATTTCAGCAGACACCCTACCTGCGCGACTTACTTAACCAGGTAGTCTATGCGGAAACTTGGAAGCGCGCGGAACTGTCGCCCCGAGATCGCAGCATGATTACGGTCGCCGTGGGTACCGCCATGTATGCCTCCAGCGAAGTGCGCTATCACGTGGGCAGGGCGCTGGATAATGGCGTTACTCAGGATGAGATTGCAGAAATAATCACACACGTGACTTTTTACTCTGGCTTTCCTACCGGTGTGAATGCCGCGCGAGTAACCACAGAGGTCTTGGAAGCTAGAGGCTTGCCGCTGGGTGACGGGCGTTTTCCCGCCGCACCCTATCTCGATGAGTTAATCGATGGCCTGGTCTATGGTGAAACCTGGACCCGTGAACAACTGTCGGCGCGTGACCGCAGCCTGGCCACTATCGCCGTGACTCTGGCTAACTACCAGACCGATCAACTGCGGGTGCATCTAAACCGGGGCTTGGACAATGGTCTGACTACGCAGGAGATCGCGGAGTTGATCGCACAGGTGACGTTGTATTCTGGTTTTCCTTCCGGGGTTAATGCCTCGAGAACCTTCGCAGAGGTGTTGCAGGAGCGAGGCATGCCGCTGCCTGATTAGGCTGACTAAAAGTACTATCTCGATAAAAGGGGCAGTAGGGATTTACAATTAAACCCTACTGCCCCTTTTATTGCCCCTTTATCGATAGTCTATCGTGCGCTCTCTGTGGCTCGTGCTTCTTCCGCTCTTGCGCCTCGCAGGATATTCAGCAAACCATAGTTCCCCTCATGACAGGCATATTCATACAGTAGTCCGTCTACTTTAGTCAGCGGGATGATGCCGGTTATCTTGTCCGTATAGGCCTGCGGATCGTCGACGGTAAATTCGTAGGCTATGGAGTCATCGCTTAGCCGTGTAAATCGCTCGATGAGAAACTTGGTGTCTGATGTTCCCCCCGCGCCGAATGACTGCGTCAGGCCGTTAAAATTTCTGGATTCAACCACCAGGGTCTCACCATCCCAATAGCCACGAGAATCGCCAGACCATAGGCGAATGCTGTCATCGAGGGGGCCGCGCCCATCCAAAGGCACGATGCGCGCGTCATGCACCATCTCTATCATGATGACTACATGGTCCCGGCTCTGAACGATCTGTAGATTATTGTTGTAGAGGCTGGGACTGATAGGCGGGCCGGCATTGAAGCCTACTATGCAGCGTTCGCCTAGCCCTCTGTCTTCCGGGCCGTCGCTACCGATACCGCCGCCGGTAAACCTTACCGGACGTTCGCCGTCGATATCGGGGTCTAGCCGCCCCTGCACAACCACGGCTCCTTCGGCGTAGGGCGGCAGCCGGCCATTTTCTGGATAGACAATAATTGAGGTGCGCGCGACGTCTCCGATTCCTGCGGTTTCAACCCAGAAGTCGTTGTAGGCCTCGTTCACCCCGCCATTGGGAATTGCCGCGTCTGAAAAATCGTCGCGGGCAACTCTGCGTGCCCGAATCTCGGCAACCTCTTCTTCGGTTAAAAATTCCCGCTCACCGTATTGTGCGGGCCTCTGCATGGGTATGTCTGAGGAGAAATTCCACACACCTTGCAGATCCGGTTGATTCCACTCAGTTCTTGGCGTCTGATAATCTTCTGCTGACCATGCGCTATTCCACAGCAGTAAGCTCACTATTGCGGGTAGTAGAAGCCGTAGGTTCATAGCTTGATTCCTGAGAGTGTCTTTCGTGATTAGGGGAGTAGACTGTCAAAAACTACTCCTTCTTCGCGGCATTTGCCAGAGCATTTGCCCAGCAGTCGGTGATGGGTGCGGGGTAAATATGCAGCAATTAAAGGGGTCGGAGGGATTTAATTTAAATCCCTCCGACCCCTTTAATTCCCTTTAATTCAGCGAAATAGGCTTCCCATGACCATTTTGGTGACTGCGAGCTCGCTTGGCCAGTACCCGTTCACTTTCCGCAGCGAATCGTGCACGTCGCAGACGCGGCGATGATAGAAGATGTGAGCGCCTGCAGATGGTAGGGCCGCTGGAGCGGAGAAGTTTTTTGACGGGACGAAGGCCAGTTGCACTAAGGGCGCTAGGCTAAGCAACCCAACCACTGGGGCATCGCAGGTGGCGCAGGTTCCTCTTCTCAGCGCGGGCGGTAGTCGATACCTATTGAATTGTATTGAATGCTCTTCTGGCAGCGAGACAGATCCGGACCAGAACGTTGTGATATCAGCGAATGGTTGTTTATAGATCGACTGGCAGATTTGACAGTGGCAGAGAAAGCGCGAGATGGCCACTCCACTCACGGTGAATGTCGACTGCCCACAGGGACATGAGCATGATTGATTCACTGACAGATCGGGCATGGTGTCTCCCTATGTGTTGTATAACACTCTACTTGCAGTAGCAGCGCCAGTTGCTTTCTTTCTTCCGAGCCACCACCTTCCCGGATTTATTCTTCATCGAATACTCAAGCATTTCATAACTGATAGGAGCAATAACTCATTGAGGCGTCTTGAAAATTTCATCATAAGCTGCCTCGCTAAAAAACTATATTCTCAGATGTTGTAACCTTTTTCTATTGTCTTAGTCTCATATTAGGAGAGTGCAGAATAAATCGCGCTTTAAGCTACTTGGAGAGACACCTATGAATAATTTCATCAAACCATTCGCCCTGGTTATGGCTTTAACAATTCCTGCTATCGCACGCGCTGATATTGCGGTGGAAAATGTAACGGCAGGAAAGGTGCGTATTACCTACACTCTTGCGGATGCCGCTTCGAGTTATGGCAGAAAAGAGCTTGAGAGTCAGATTCGGCGTGCAGCCAAGAAGGTGTGTGGCGCGCAGAATTTTCAACGCACTTGCTCGGTTAAACAGCTAATGGAAAATCGCAGCTGCTATGACAAGGCAGTGGCGGAAGCGATGAAGTCGATCTCGACGACTGCTTGATATTCGCGAGCTAGATTAAATAAAAAACTTAAAGGGGTAGTAGGGGTTTAAATTAAATCCCTACTACCCCTTTAAGATTTCTCCTCTAAAGAGAAAAACGTTCCCGTAGAAAATGAGCAACCCCATCGGCATGATTATGGCCAATTACATCGCTTGCTAATTCTTTGATGGTCGTTTTCGCATTCTCTGGAGCATAACTTTCATCGGCAAGGTGGAACATGCTTAAGTCATTATCACTATCGCCAAAACAGATTACATTGCTTGCCCCTAATTGGTTTCTCAGGGTAGAAACGGCAACGCCTTTGTTAGCTAGGCGATGGTGTACATCTATCCAGCTAAATAGCTGGCCTTCTATGGCAGGTCCGGAATAGGCGACTAAGTTTGAATGTGTATTGAATTCGCGCCACATTACAGCAACGGCATCAGCAGAACCTATCATGCTAATATTAGTGACCTGGCTATTGGGAGATAGCTCTTCTATCGGAAAAATTTTGGCTTGTATATCAAGATAGTGCTTGCTGATCAGTTCTTTTTCCACATCATGAAGCGGTGCTGCATGATAAATACAGTGTTGATGATTATCGATGGCGTGAATGAAAGGCGTAATACCATGAGCATCTGCAACACTCATTACTTTTGAAATTTCAGTTTTACTGAGTAGATTTTCAAGAGTTAGCTTTTGCTCAACAGGATCCCATATCGTCACTCCATTATTGTAAATTTGCGGCAATCCAAAAACATGGCCTTTCAGAATATTCTTTGCCGAAAGCATGGTGCGACCCGTAGCTATGGTATAGGCAATGTTGTTTTTGCCTAGAAGGCTAAGAGTCGCTTTAGTAAAAGGGGATATTTCAGAGGCGCTATTTAGAAGCGTGCCATCTAGGTCAAAGAAGATGAGATCCATAGTAATATTTATACCCTGCGTTCACGACTAGAGACTAGTCTATGCTTCAAAGTTGTTAGTCTACTGTCAACATAGTGACTATTCGTCGATTCTATCCATCACTCGCTTTGGATGGGAAGGTTGCCGGGAAAGAAAGTATAGAGCCCCGCTGCTATGAAGCGTTCTTTTCAAGCCTGTTGCTAGCGCTATATCTGTCGAAGAGCAAAGTTTCTTATTCAAGAGCAGGTGCTCTCTGCGCGCACAGCATATAATTCACGAGAGTGTTACGGCTCAGCGACATGCTTTTGCGGAGGGGGTTCACACTAACGCCGGTTAAGGATTGAGTGTCAAAATGGTCGCGCTGCAGATACGATAGAATTTCTTTTGGCTTACGCAACATGCTGTAGCTGTGGGTGCCCTTTGGCAGCCAACGCAAGAGATATTCCGCGCCCACAATAGCTACTAACCAGGCGATGGGATTTCGATTGATAGTTGCTATAAAGGTGGCCCCATTCGGGCTGACTAACTTATTGCAGGCAGACATGTATCTGTCTAGATTGGCGACATGCTCTACAACCTCCATATTGAATACAACGTCAAACTTCTGTTTTTTTAGAGCAAGAATTTCAGGGCTTGTTACCTGATAATTGATGGTTAGGCCGAATTGGTTTGCGTGAGAGCGAGCCGTATGAATATTCTTATCCACCACGTCGATTCCCGTGACCTCGGCTCCGAGTCTGGCTATGGATTCGCTGAGAATGCCTCCTCCACACCCGACATCCAGTACTTTTAAGCCAGCAAGCGGTTGCTCGCTCTCGCTGGCCATACCGAGTAGAGTGAGTTGTCGGACAATCCATTGAATACGCAATTCGTTCAATTGATGGAGCGGTCGAAAGGGCCCGTTCTGGTCCCACCATACCGCCGAGAGTCTTCGAAAGAAGGCTACTTCAGCAGGGTCGATACTTGAGTTATTAATTCCATTCATACAATAAGTTACGCTAGAGCTGATTAATTAGACCACTCTTTTAACTGATTCGCGTTCAGAGTCTAGCTAGAAAGAAATTGGCGCGGTGGTTAAGCTCAATACTATGGAGCCTAGCTCATCGGATCTGATTTTGAAAAATGCGCGTAGAGTATTCTATGCGCACAAATAAACCGAAAACTGACGGAACGTACAACTGGCTGCAGCGAGAGCTGCGTACCGATCACGCCGGAGAAACCGGTGCTATAGCGATTTACGATGGTATTTTGGCTATGTCTAGCTGCAAAAAAGTACGCGGCTTTGCGACGAAACATCGGGAAACCGAAAAGCGACATTTACAGCACATAGAATCCATATTACCGGCTTCCCAGCGTAGCTTGCTATTGCCGCTTTGGCGAATTGCGGGATTTTGCACAGGTGCAATCCCAGCGTTGATTAGTTCCAGTGCGGTTTTTGCGACAATTGAGGCTGTCGAAAGTTTCGTCGATTCGCACTACAGCCAGCAAATAGACCGATTAAGTGATAAGCCGCTTTACTCGGATATCTCTGACATTCTGCAAGAATGCCGACAGGACGAGCTAGAGCACCGGGACGAGGCCGTTAAGTTGCAGGTGCTAGCGCCTGATGTGTTTGTGCGGGGCTGGTGTTGGCTCGTTGGCTTTGGTTCTGTAATAAGTGTCGCGCTAGCACGCAGGGTATAGCAAAAAGATGCCTGAAGGCCCGGAAATACGCCGCGCGGCGGACAAGATAGCTTCAGTGTTGGTTGGCAAGACCATTGAGACTGTAGAGTTTGGACTGCCCTGGTTGAAACACCATGAGGAGATGCTAAGCGGCAGTGCTGTTGTCCGGATAGAAACCCGCGGCAAAGCACTGCTTACTCATTTCGATAATGGTCTCTGTATTTATTCTCATAATCAGCTCTATGGCCGCTGGTGGGTAGTTAAGCGAGACAAATACCCCAATACGCGTCGCTCATTGAGATTGGCGTTGCATACGAATGAGCACAGTGCACTCTTATTCAGTGCGTCTACTATCGAAGTTTTGGATGAAGAAGGAATCTATAATCACAGTTTCCTATCAAAGATAGGCCCCGATATTTTAGACACTGAGCTTGTGTGGCGCGACATCGCCGCGCGTTTGCTTACGCAGCAGTTCAAACGACGCAGTATGGCTTCTCTTTATCTTGACCAGTCATTTCTCGCTGGAGTGGGTAACTATCTGCGGTCCGAAATTTTGTTCGAAGCGGGCATCAATCCTCGCGCAAAACCTCAAGAGCTGGATCGGAAAGAAAACAATAAGCTCGCTCGCAGTACCCTGTCGATAAGTCAGCGTGCATATGAAACTGGGGGTATTACCAATCCCCCAAAGAGAGTGTTGGCCCTAAAGAAGGAAGGGTTGAAGCGTCAGCAATTCAGGCATGCTGTGTTCGGCAGGGAAAATAGGGCTTGTTATAACTGTGGTGAGGAAATCATCAAAGAGTTAATCTCGACTCGCCGAATATACTGGTGCCCTCTGTGTCAGTATTAGATACACAGCTTGTTACTACTAAAATTAAAGGGTCGGAGGGATTTAATTTAAATCCCTCCGACCCCTTTAATTTTTTATGTCGTGTTCGTCTGCAAGGGCTTGTGTGATTGAGGTCTGCCGCTAGCTGCATTGACGATCATGTCGGCGGTAACCGGCACGCGATTGAAAGTATGTCCGCCTAGCGCATCGGAGATGGCGCAGAGTAAAGCAGCAGCGGCGCAGCCCAGAATTGGCTCGCCTATGCCTTTTGCGCCAACCGGATTCTCCGGGTCGGCCTTGTCGATGGCAGCCCAGCTCATATCGGTAGCTGCATCGAGGAAGGTTGGCGGCTTGGCCTGATATAAACCGGTGTTAGCCGGCAGGCCGTTCTGTGGGTCGTAGGCATGGCGCTCGAATCCGGCCATACCAAAACCCATGAAGGCGGCGCTCTTAATTTGGTTGCCCAAACCCAACGGATGCAATACGGTGCCGCAGTCGGCAACGCCCACGTAATCGAGGATGTCATATTTGCCGGTTTCAGTATCCAGTGCAATCTGTACGAAACCCGCAGCCAGTGCCGGCACTGTCCCATCTTTTTCCAGGTTGTCCTTCGCCACGCCTATCAGTCCGGTGCCAGCCAGCGCCGCAACCGAATTGCGCGTCATTGAGTTAATGTCCTCCGGTGCTATTTGGCCGCTATACTTGCCGCCTATCTCAACGGCGCGTGTCGCTGCCGCCGCGTAACTAATGGATACGGTAGGATCACTCTTAAGAAATACCTTCTCTTCACCGATGTCGTAGTCGGCGGGTGAGCCGCCCAGATCCAGCGCGGCGATTTCCAGCAATTTCTCCAGAGCATCCATGGCGGCAACGTAATTGGTACGGGTCATGGTGAATGAGGTATTGCTGCCAAACTGTCCCAGGTTCCAGGGTAGATGACGACGACTATCGCCGCGCTCGACTACACAGTTCTCCCAGTTACACTTCAGAATCTCGGCGGCCACCCTCGAGGTAGCGGTATGGGAATAGGTCCCCAGATTGCCGACTCCGGTATGGATATGCAGCTTGCCTTGCGGCGAGATTCGCACCAGGCCATCGAATCCATTGCTGCCGGCGGAGTGATAGGCCTGCCCGACGCCGACGCCGATGATCTTGTTACCTATGCGTTGCCCGCTTAGCCTGCTCTTCTCCAGCCAGCCAAATTGTTCCGCACCCTTTGCCAGTGCCTCGGGCAGGTGTGCACTGGTGAGAGAGCTCTGGCTGCGGCCGTAGTGGTCGTCACTCTCTGGGGCGTTGATGCTGCGGATCGTCAGTCGATCTATGCCTAACTCCCTGGCGGCCTTGTCGAGTAAGGGCTCTATAGCGGCGTGAACCTGATTCTGTCCCGGGCCGCGCTGTGCGCCCTTGGAGGGAGTATTGGTGAACACGGGTATTCCCCGGAAGCGCATGGCTAGCGGTTGATATACCAGAGAGACTGCGTCTCCGGCAGACAGCCAGTCAGAGAAGCCCGCATTGGCGCCATTGTCCTGGACGATATAAAGATCGGCCGCAGTGATGCGTCCGTCTTCGCGGAAGCCCATTTTTATATGGCCCTGAAAACCGTGTCGCGCCGAACCTATGTAGTACTCTTCCTCGCGGCTAATGCGCAGCATGACCGGCTGCCCGATCAGGCGTGACATATGTGCAGGAATAGACATGCTCGGATAGGCGCCGCCCTTGGAACCGAAGCCGCCACCACAGAACTCGGCCACGAACACCAGATCTTCCGGAGCGATACCGATGTAGGCAGCGAGGCCGGGCACCGGGAAACTCTGGCTCTGACTCGAGCCATAGACGAAGCACTTGCCGTTTTCCCAGTAGGAAAGCACCGAGCGAGGCTCCATGGACAAGTGGGAGTGACTGGCGGTTACAAAGCTTTCATCGATGACGAAGGCGGCATCGTCGAAGCCCGATTCAAGATCGCCCACGCTCCATTCGACGGCAGCTTCCCCCTGGGGCAGGGTGTACTCGCCAGCCGCAGCAAATTCGTCGTCGCTCCACTTGATGGAACGTATGCCTTCTCGTATCGATGAATTGCCCACATTTCCCTGCGTGCGGGCATCGGGCCCGTCGGCGCGCAGGCTGGTCAGTGGGTCTACGGTAAAGGGCAGTGGTTCGAACTCGAAGGTGATGGCCGCGATGGCATCTTCGGCAGTTTTCTCATCTACCGCGGCAACCGCCAGGATAGGATCGCCCACATAGGCAGGCTCGTTGGTCAGAATATGATTTGCAACACCCTCGGTGCTGGGCACGTCGTCGGCGGTAAGTACGGCTACAACGCCTTCCATGCGTAGCGCCGCACTGGTATCGATGCGTCGAATTCGGGCATGGGGAACCGGGCTGGTAAGCAGGCGTGCATAGAGCATGCCCTCCGCCTTGAAATCTTCCGCGTACTTGGCTTTGCCTGTTACCTTGCCGTGTACATCCGGTGGCGTAAAATTCTTACCGATGAGTGAATAAGCCATGGTCGTTCCGCCGTATTGTCAGTGAGATTGCGACTCATACTAAAGCAAAAAGGTCAGAGTAAAAACACTATCTGGGCTATCTGGATAGATAGTTCTAGAAGAAACGCTAAGAGGGAGGCTGTAAAGCGCCTCTTTTCTGGATTCAAGAAAAGAAGCCAGGGGCTGAGAGGCGCCCATAATTTCGCAATCTAGGTGAAGCGCTTGGCTTAGAGGGCTTGCTTAAGTTGTTAAGCTGTCAGCGTCCCCATTCCCTTCTATCCCCACTCCCTCCTACAGTTTAAAAGCAAGTAACTCACCTGAATAGCCGGAGCCACTTACAGCCAATACCAGGTACTGCTCGCCATCAAGCATATAGGTCATTGGAGAGCCGGTCTGCGGTGCTGGCAGTTTCAAGGCGCCGACCTCTTTGCCATTACTTTTGTTATATGCTCTCAAGAAGGCTCGGCGCTCACCTTCATCGCCCGTTGTCATTTCTGCTTCGCCTGCGATCAGCAATGTCTTGGTGACCAAGGTGCCAACGGAGGCGCTCTGCCCGGTACGGGGAATATCGAGAGAGGCAAGAGCCGGATGGTTCGCGACTCTGTCAGGCGTTTGACCATGGGCAATCTGCCAGGCGAGGGTGCCATCACGCAAATCCAGCGCGCTTATTTTTCCATAGGGAGGCTTCTGCAGGGGCAGGCGATCAACCAGTATGCCCCTTGGTGGCGTGCCCCGAGTGGAGACGGGTGCCTGTCGCTGTTGTGCTTGGAATTCTGTTCTGCCACCACCCGCAGATGAGCCGGCGCCACCGGAGGTGCGTGGTCCGGTGATGGGGCTGCCCTGTATATAGGCCATATCCGATTGGCCCCGATAGGGCGGTACCAGACTGAGGGCGCCTAATGAGCTATTGCTGGATACGTAGAGTATGCCTGTCTCCGGATCAAGCGAGCCCCCCGGCCAATTAGTCCCACCTGCGGCGGCTGGCGCCATTAGTATGCCCAGTGGGCCATTGATGTCTCCTACCACGGGAGGTGTAAATAGTGGCCCAAGCTTATACCAACTGGCGAGCTCCAATCCTTTAGCGCGTAGCTCCGGCGTAAAATCGATAAGGTCGTCGGTGGTGACACCTTGTCGGTCATAGGCTGGAGGCTGGGTAGGGAAGGGCTGGGTAGGGGAGTACCATTCGCCGGGCACGTCGCCAATCTCTACCGAGCGTTCCTCTATAGGCCAGATAGGCTCTCCGGTAATGCGGTCAAACACATAGAGAAAAGCTTGCTTGGTGGGCTGAGCCACTATTTTTCGCATTTGGCCGGCGATCATCACATCGGCAAGTATAGGAGCACTGGAAATATCCTGATCCCAGATGCCGTGGTGCACTAACTGATAATGCCATTTACGATCCCCGGTGTGTAGATCGACAGCGACCAGGGATTCGGCGAACAGATTATTTCCCGGCCGGTAGGCGCCGTAATAATCGCCGGTAGCGGCTTCCACTGGCAGATAGACGGTCTCTAGCTCAGGATCTACGGAAATCTGCGCCCACACACCCGTGTTGCCGGTATAGCTGGCGGAATCTCCTTCCCAGGATTCGAAACCGTATTCTCCTCGCTGCGGAATGGTGTGAAATACCCAGAGCCTTTCTCCGGTACGCACGTTGAATGCACGTACGAAGCCTTTAACGTTTTCCCGGCTGCGGGGGTTGCCTCCGGTGCGATGTGCCGCCCCGACAATGACCACATCTTTGGCGATGATGGGTGTGGAATGCAGGCCTATATCGGCGGTCTCCAGATCGATGTTCTGATCGAGGTTCTGCTTAAGATCGACGACACCATCGATTCCAAAATCGAGCGACGGCAGCCCAGTGTCAGCGTTCAGGGCGATCAATCTATAGCCGGGGGTGACATACAATATTCTCGACTCGCTGCCGTCCTGCCAATAGGCCAGGCCGCGGCCGGAAAGCTGACGCGGTGCATTCTCCCCGCGCACTCCTTCTTCATAGCGAAACATCCACAGCAGCTCGCCGGTTGCGGCATCCAGGGCAACCACCGAGCGCCGCGATCCCGCGGTGCTGAATAGCTTGCCGCCCACCATCAGCGGAGTTGATTGGAAGCGGTATTCGGGTGACGGCCCCAGATTATCGGTCTTGAAGCGCCATGCCACTTCCAGTTGATCGAAATTGGTAGCGTCGATCTGCTGCAGCGGCGCATAGCGTGTGTGGCCGAGACCGCCGCCGTAACTGGGCCATTCTCCGGCAATAGCGCCCTGCTGTGCGGACAGTATGGGGGATAGACAAATGGCGAAGCCCAGAGTAAAAAAGGGTAATAAAAAAGCAGGTATGCGGCGAAATAGACTCATTATATGCACCCGAATATTTTTCGGAGAGTCTAGCATAGCCCGCGACAAGCAGAATGATTTTCGCTATGCTCCAAGCTTGTTAAGAGTGTTCAATAATAAGAAAGCCAAAGGATACCTCTGCGCATCATGTCTAGACGACTCGTACTTTTCGCTGCATTTTTATCTCTATTCCTGAGCGTGGGTGCGCACGCCCAACAGATAGAGCTATCCAATCAAATCTGGTCTGCCGAAGTGATTCGCACGAAGGGACAACCGGTCATTCCACTTTTCGATGGCTGGTTTCCTAACGAAGATGGCAGCCGCACAATCTGCTTTGGTTTTTTCAATATGAATACCCAGGAAGCTCTTAACATCCCCCTGGGTGAGAGCAATTACCTCGAGACAGATTATCCGGGGCTGGATCTGGCTGGCGTTATGCTGCCCACACATTTCGATCCCTTGCCGCCCCGGTACCGTCATGTCTTCTGTGCCTTCAGCATTAACGTGCCAGCAGGTTTTGACGCTGGAAACAGAATCACCTGGCATCTGAACAGCAATCGGCAAGAACTGAATGTGCCCGGCAAGGTGATCGCGCCCTATGTGCTGGACGAGCCAAACTCCGATGGTCGTGGTGACATTGCACCCTTGGTTAGACTTGGCGATTCCCGGCAAGCCGTTAGAGGGCGAGCCGGCATTCAATATCCCCAGGTTATCCAGTCGAAAGTGGATGAACTCATTACCCTGAGCGCGCACATCGAACACCCTGATGACGAAGTCTGGGTAGGTTGGTCTCACCATAGTGGACCAGGAAACGTAGAATTTACTAACAAAGAATATATGCACGACAGTGGCTCTAGCACTTCAGTAGAGCTACATATCAGCGAACCGGGCGAGTATGTGATACGAATGCAAACTATTGATGATATTGCCGCATTCGAATTCTATTGCTGTCATACCAATGCCTATTTTTCAATACACGTAGATGACTGAAGAGCCAGCAGCTCCAGGGATTCAACATTATGATATTTACTCTTCGATTAAAAACCATCGCGACAATGGCAACTTTGGCGGCGGCCAACACCGTTCTTGCGCAGGAAGCGCCAAACTATTCACGAGATGTGGCGCCGATACTGCAGGCTAAATGCGCTTCCTGCCATAACCCGGAAGGCATTGGCCCAATGCCTCTGCTTACCTATGAGCAGGTGCGCCCCTTCGCCCTGCTTATCAAGGATAGAACCAGTAAGCGCATCATGCCGCCGTGGCACCTGGATCCGACGGTGGGTATTCAAGAATTCAAGAACGATATGTCGCTCACCGAAGAGCAAATAGACACCATTGGCGCCTGGGCAGATGCCGGTGCGCCCGAAGGTGACCGCGCAGATTTACCCGTGCCCATGGAAATTGCTACCGGTGGCGCTTGGCAGTTAGAAGAACAGATGGGTCCGCCGGATTTAATTATTCGTTCCAAGCCCTACGACGTAATTGCCAACGGCCAGGATCAGTGGTGGATGCCAGACGTGCCTTTTGATGGTCTGGATACGGAGCGTTGGTTGCGCGCCGCAGAATTCAAACCCTCCTATCCGCTGGGCAAGAAAGTGGTGCACCATGGCCATGCCGTGCTGGTTCCGGAAAACCCGGAGCAAGGGGATCGTCGTTCCGTAGCCTTGGCACGTTATGGGGTAGGAAAGTCCTGGGAAATCTATCCCGAGGGTACGGGAATGCGTGTGCCGACCAATGGCCATATAGCCTGGAATCTGCATTACTTCCCCGTAGGCGTAGGGGGCTCGGGTGATGTCGTCGAGGTAGGCCTGTGGTTTTACCCTGAGGGTGAGAGACCCGAGTTAGAAACAGCGGGTGAGGCGATGTTTCGTGTCGATGGTCTCAACGGCATGGCCAGAGGTCAGGACATTGTCATTCCACCGCACGGGTATCAGGTTTTGCAGGGCACTCACGTGCTTGACTCCCCAGCTATCATCCACAGCTATCGACCCCATATGCATATGCGTGGCAGAGTCATGACGATGGAAGCGATCTATCCCGATGGCCGTAAGGAGGTGTTGAGTCAGGTAGACAAGTACAACCATAACTGGCAGATATCTTATATCTATGCGGATGATTCCAAGCCTATCCTGCCCAAGGGAACGGTGTTGCAGTTCTCCTCGGTATTCGACAATACGGCTAACAATCCGATCAATCCGGATCCGGAGCAGTGGGTGGTGTTCGGCAGGCGCGGTGTGGATGAGATGAACCATGCCTGGCTTGGCATGACCTATATAAACGAAGAACAATACGGCAGTGCCATCGCCGAGCGGCGTGCTCGCCAGGAAACTTTGCGTGTGAGTCAGTAGCGTATGAAGAGGCAGTAGACCATGAGAGAACAGTGCTCCAAAATAAAGCTGCCACAGTTGCTGGCGCTTGCCTGTCTGCTCGCATCAGGGCCGACTCTCGCGCAGGAATTGCAACAAGCCAACTATGAAACGGCCCAGGCAGATCGGGGCGAATTACTCTACCAACAAAACTGTGCGGCCTGTCACCTTGCAGACCTATCGGGTTCTTTCGAGGCGCCTAACCTCGCCGATAATAGTTTTCGTAATAACTGGTCTAATAGAGGCATGCAAGAATTTCTGGATATGCTACGACGGACCATGCCTCCGCAGGCACCCGGTTCACTCAGCGAGTCGCAGTATCAGGATGTCTCTGCTTTTCTGCTGAGTGCCAACGATATTCCAGCTGGCAGCACAATGACCTTAACGGCAGCCAATGCGGTGGTGTTTCTCAATAGCGATGTGAGCGCAGTAGCAAGTGGCGTGCAACGCACACCAGTGCCCGGGCGTGCTGGCACCGTGCCTTCGCCTCACACCCGCAACGCTGTGCCCGAGATAGCCACCGTCTATTCCAGTGACCGAGCGCTGAGCCGCAGTTACACAGGCATTAACAATAGCGCCATGGATAAATTCCGCAATGTCAGCAGTGAAGAGCTGGCTAATCCGGCAGCGGCAGACTGGACTTACTGGCGACGCAGCCCCCAGAGTCAGGGCTACACCCCGCTGGATCAGATCACCACCGAGAATGTAAGTTCGCTCAGCCTTGCCTGGGTGTGGGGCATGGAAGCAGGGCGCAGCCAACCGGCACCACTGGTGCGTGACGGCATCATCTTCATTCCTAATTTCGGTAATGTCGTTCAGGCGCTGGATGGCCGTGATGGTTCGCTGCTATGGGAATACCGCCGTCAGTTCCCGGAAGGAGGCCGCAGCGGAGGCCTGTTGCGCACCCTGGCGATGTGGGAAGACATGATATTTGTTGCGACTACCGATGCGCATCTGGTGGCTCTCGATGCACGCACTGGCGCGGTACGCTGGGACAGCGAGATTGCCGATGAGGCGCTGGGCTATTCCAATACCAGCGGGCCAATCGTCGCCGATGGTGTAGTGATAAATGGTATCACCGGCTGTGGTCGTTTCTTCGAACAAAGTTGTTTCATCACCGGTCACGATGCCAGCACCGGCGAGGAATTGTGGAAAACCTTTACCATCGCACAACCCGGAGAAGCGGGAGGCGACACCTGGGGTGATCTGCCTCTGGAGTTTCGCGGTGGCGGCGATGTATGGATTACCGGTAGCTGGGACCCTGCGCTGGGCTTGGTGTTCTTCGGCGTAGCGCAGGCCAAACCCTGGATGGCGGCGAGTCGTGGGCTCACCACCGAGGACAGCGCCCTGTATTCGAACTCAACCCTGGCCATAGATCCTAAGGATGGGCGTATCGTATGGCATCGCCAGCACGTGCCCGGCGAATCCTTGGATATGGATGAGGCCTTCGAGCAGGTGCTGATCGATCTGGTGGACGAGCCCTATCTTTTCACCATCGGCAAGAGTGGTATTCTGTGGAAACTCGACCGCCGCACAGGTGAGTTCATGGGCCTGAGGGAAACCGTATTCCAGAATGTGTTCTCAGACATCAATCTGGAAACCGGGGAGGTGCGTTATCGTGAGGACATTCGTAATATGCAAGTGGGAGAATGGCTGAGTGTTTGCCCCTCCACCGCTGGCGGTCATAACTGGCAGTCTACGGGTTATCATCCGCCCACTCGAAATTTAGTCATTCCCCTCAGTCAGTCCTGCATGGAAATGTCACCACGGGAAGTTACTTTCGAAGTTGGCTCCGGCGGTAATCAGGGAGACAGACGCTGGATGGAGATGCCCAACACTGAAGGACAATTCGGAAAACTATCTGCTTTTGACGTCGATTCTATGGAAGAGAGTTGGAGCATAGAACAGCGTGCGCCATTTCTTACGGCCGCGCTAACAACCGCGGGCGGGCTGGTGTTTATCGGTGATTACGACAGGTATGTTCATGCCTATGATGTGGAAACAGGCGAGGAGCTGTGGCGCAGTCGTCTCGCCACCTCGGCACAGGGATTTCCCGTAAGCTTCGCCATCGATGGTGAGCAGTACATCGCTATTCCCGCCGGTCGCGATGGCGGCAGCCCCTGGCGCATAGGCAGCTTTCTGGCACCGGAGTTGGTCAGCCCAACGGGTCACAACGCACTCTACGTATTCAAGCTCAACTAATGCATCTTTGCTGCTTCCCCAAGCTCAACCGAGAGTGCCTGGCGGCACTTATTTTCTGCCTGGCTGCCCAGGCTCAAGCTGACACGATCCCTGCTGAAAAGGGCGACATTGTCATAACGTCGTTAGTCCATTCAAGCGTACAGCTGCAATATCAAGGCATGGTTGTTCTGATAGACCCCTGGAGCGCCATAAGCATGAGCAACTATCAGATAGCCGATCTGATATTGGTGACTGACAATCCCGGTCATCACCTCGACACAGCCGCCATCGATGCGCTCAGCGACGAAGATACAATTCTCATAGCGCCTGCAAACAGCGCCGGCCAACTATCCGATGCCGTTATTATGGGCAGCGGCGATAGCCGGCGAGTATCAGGGTTCGAAGCGGAAGTATTGGTGGAGGTAATCGATGCCTATGATCTGACGCCGGGCGCGCCAGCGCACCCCAAGGGGGATGCTAATGGCTATGTGTTAACCGTCGGCGGCAAGCGTCTGCTGTTTGCGGGAGTGACAGAATGCGTAGACGATCTGATGACACTAGGCAACATCGATGTGGCATTTATGCCATTGAACATTCCGCCGGCACGAATGACGCCGGCAGACTCGGCTGCGTGCACAAGACAGATCGACCCAGACATCGTCTACACCTACCACTATGATCAGAGTTATGCGCGCAGGATAAATGACCCGGACTATGAGGGAAGCTCTTTACCCGGTGGCCTAAGTGTGGATGAAACTATGGATGCTTTCGCGAATGCGCTAGAGGGCAGCGGAATCGAATACCGCCAGAGCAACTGGTACCCGCCTCGATTCGAGCTCGACAGCAACTGGCCCAGGCTGCCCCTAGGACAGCGCTGGCTCACCGGCGGCCTGGGCGGCATGTGTATTGGCCGCAATGATGAGGTGTTCCTGCTTAACAGACAGAACGTAGTAGAGGATGACCTGGACGCGGCCTTGCGGGCGCCACCCATTTTGCAGCTTGATACTGAGGGAAATACCGTAAAAGGCTGGGGAGATGCGAGTCTCATAGGCGGCAGGTTGCACGACTGTCATGCCAATGCCGATGGATCACTGTGGTTGGTGCCTGCAGCAACGGGGCACATACAATTGTGGTCAGCTAATGAAGAGCTACTAATGCAGATTGGCGAGGCCAATGTATTCGACTCCAGTGACGAGAGCCGTAGTGGTCAGCCGAGGAATTCTGACAGGGCGCAGTTTTTTCTTCCTGCCGCCATAGATGTAGACGAGAGCACGGGAGAGATTTTCGTGGCCGATGGCGAACTGCCCGGCGGCAACAGCCGTATCGTCGTTTTTGATTCCTCCGGGGCATTTCTGCGTCAATGGAGGCTACAGCGAGATGGGAATGATCAACGCATCGAACTGCCCCATTGTCTGCGCGTATCCAACGATGGCCTGGTGTACGTCTGCGATCGTCGCGCCGATCGCATTCAGGTGTTCGACAGGGCAGGAAACCTGCAGAGGAATATCCCACTGTCATTCACCGCACTTACTGATGCCAGCGACCGGGTCAGTGGTATTAGAGGTAATGCAGTAGTGCTCGCTTTCTCCCCCGATCCGCAGCAGCAATTTCTGTATGTGCTAAATCAAAATACCGTTGCGGTGGAAGTGTTAGAGAGAACTAGTGGAGACTGGCTCACTCGTTTCGGCGAAGGGCCCGGCAGATATCCAGGCCAATTTGAGCTTCCCCATGGCATTGCAGTGGATAGTAAGGGAAATGTCTATGTAGCGGAGCAGGAAGGTAGGCGTGTGCAACGGTTCTTGCTTCGGTAGAACAGGGGGAGACCACGCGTTTTTAATCCAGTGTATTTACTCGTGCTGTGGCAATCTTTTACTAAGAGTGAGTATGATCGATCCCTAATTGACTAACACAGATACGGTAAACAGATTGGCAGGCTAGACAGTGCGGACTAAGTGTTCGAATATAATCAAGACGGGAATAAAGAGGCAACAATATGCGAGCAAAGTTACATCGCGCTTTCTCACACTCTGTTCTAATACTATTAGTTTTGAACTTGATAACTGCTGCACAGACAACACTGGCGCAGCAGCCAGATCTTAGCAGCGTCAAAATAACAAGGCTCTTAGACCGACCACTCATCGGGCCGGATATTCATCCTAGTGTAGGAGTGAATATTCAGGGGCCTTCGCTAATACGAGTGCCGGATTGGGTTGAGAATCCTCTTGGTCGCTACTACCTCTATTTCGCAGATCACAAGGGTCTGTATATCCGGCTCGCCTATGCAGACAATTTAACCGGACCCTGGCAAATACACCAGCCTGGAAGTCTACCTATAGAGGACTCCTATTTTTCGGTAAGCAGGCCAGAAATTTCACAACGACGCTTGGATGAGTTAGTTGCAGCCAGAGAAGCATCTGGCGTTGCCTACTCCCACAATTTCGAATTAGAGCTAACCGAACCGCATATCGCCTCTCCCGACGTTCACGTCGACGAGGCGAGCAGAACTATCATCATGTATTACCACGGTCTCCAAGACGCCGGTAGGCAACACTCGCGAGTAGCGACCTCCAGCGATGGCATAAACTTTGTCGCAAAAGAAGAGGACTTGGGTCGCACCTATATGCGCGCGTTCAAGCACGAGGACATGACTTATGTGCTCGCTATGCCGGGTCAGTTCTATCGCTCAGTAGATGGATTTAGTAATTTCGAAACTGGACCTCGTCTATTCGCTTCCAATATGCGCCATTCTGCTGTGATCGTTCGCGACAATAACTTGTATGTGTTCTGGACAAGAGTGGGTGATGTCCCTGAAAGCATTCTGCTAAGCAGTATTGATATTCGAGATGACTGGACGCAGTGGCAAGAGTCCGATGAGCGAATAGTGTTGCAACCGGAATACGATTGGGAAGGTGCTAATGCACCACTGGAGCCTTCTATGCGAAGCACAGCCTATGGACACGTTAACCAACTTCGGGATCCCGCTTTGTTTGTCGAGGACGGTGTAGTCTATTTACTGTATGTCGTTGCCGGAGAGAGTGGCATCGCGCTTGCCCGAATAGATTTTTAGGGAGCAGACCAGGTTATTCGAATTTCCTAGAGCGCTTTCTGGATTGAGGCCTGTTCCTCAGTTTACCTATTTAAAAATTCAGGCGTATACCGATGAGTGATTGTTCCCGTAGACAATTCTTGCAAGCATCCTCTGTACTTCTTCCTGCTGTGCTTTTCCCTACAGCACTTTCCTCTTGCGTGGCTGCGGCTCCAATAACTGACGTTGGCATAGCCTTGGAGCCTTATCCTGATACATGGCTACCCGCAGGCATTCGCTCCCGTTTCGCAAACGATATAAATGGTCTGCGAATTCATGTGTTGGAAGCCGGCTATGAATCCGCTGGTAGACCAGCGCTGTTGCTGCTACACGGCTTTCCCGAGCTTGCCTACAGTTGGCGACGAATCATGGTGCCGCTGGCGCAGGCTGGCTATCACGTTATAGCGCCAGACGTGCGTGGTTATGGTCGCACTACCGGATGGAGCGCGGATTACGATACAGACCTGACACCCTTTCGCCGGCTAAATAAAGTTCGCGATGCCTTGGGTCTGGTTGCCGCGTTTGGCTATGAGTCGGTTGCTGCCGTTATTGGCCACGATGCCGGCGCGCCACTGGCGGGCTGGTGTGCTCTCACTCGTCCGGATATTTTCAAATCCGTGGTAATGATGAGCGCGCCTTTTGGCGGGGTTTCAACATTGCCCTTCGATACCATTGACGATCCGCCTCGCTCAGTCGTCTCGGCTAGCACCGATGTTTACGCTGATCTGGCAAACTTGCCACGGCCCCGCAAACACTATCAGCGTTACTACAGAACCCGCGAAGCGAATGAAAACATGTGGCATGCCGAGCAAGGCATTCATGACTTTATTCGTGGCTATTACCATTTCAAGAGTGCCGACTGGGCAGGTAACCAACCCCATCGCCTCGACGCGCGCACAGCCGAGCAGTGGGCATTGATGCCGGAGTACTACATCATGAACCTTGATGAAGGCATGGCGGAAACAGTGGCGGCGAAAATGCCATCCGCTGCAGAAATTGCCGCTGCTAACTGGTTGCCAGACGAAGCGCTTCAAGTCTATGCCGCGGAGTATGGCCGCACCAGTTTCCAAGGCGGCTTAAATGGCTATCGCATGGGTGGCACCACAATTGGCCGGGCAGAAGTGGAGCTGTATGCCGGCAAAACCATCGATCAGCCTTCCATGTTTATCAGTGGTAGTAGCGACTGGGGTACCTACCAGAGTCCGGGAGCATTCGAGCGCATGCAGGAGCGCGCCTGCACGGATATGCGAGAGGTTCATCTTGTTGAGGGTGCAGGGCATTGGGTGCAGCAGGAACAAGCCGGAGTTGTTTCTAGATTGATTCTGGATTTTCTAGCTTAGTAGAAAATCCGCGATAGCAGGCAACCAAGCCACTCGTGCGAATCCCCAGGTGGCTATTATCAGCAGTAGACCGCAGCCGAGCATAGTCACCGAGGCTGTGGTGCGCAGCCGCTTGCTACTCTCTTGGGAGCGGGCGCGGATCATCAGCTCCACGATGAGCAGATTGGGGATGTAGAAGAGGAAGGCCATGATGTGATCGAACCAGCCATTGAATTCCTCGGTGTGGCCAACCCAGTCAGTAAGAATCAGCCACAGGCCGTAGTCCATGCGATAGAGCCATGAACCGATGGCCAGAGCATAAAGGCGCCACGCCCAGGCCTGATGGTTCAGCAGCTGACGCGCCATGGCATAGCGCACGGTCTGCACAGCGGCTACAAACATCAAAACGCCATACAAGCTGAAGCCAATGTCCATTACCAGCCCGCCGACGGTGCCCTTAATAGCGATGAAGGATAGTCCCCCGATCGCTGCCACCATAGACAGGAAGATATAGAGACGACCGGTCCAGTGATGCACGCGAGGGTAGTTGCTGCGAATTGAGTCGATCAGCTGCATGCCACCGAGAACAAGGATAAAGCCACCGGCTGCGAAGTGTAGGCCAATGCCTATGGAGGCCTTTGGCTGACTCGGGTCATAAATCTCCGGTAGCACATTATTCCAGCGCAGCAGGTCATTCTCGAAATACGCCGCCGCATAGTTGGCAAGAATATAGAGACCGAAGATGAAGGAGCTGGTCCAGACGATGGCAAGCAAAGCCTGGCTGGAGAAACGGTAAAGAGCATCGCCGTTACTGGCCAACTGCCTTGAGTCGCTCGCGCTTTCTGCCATGACTGTCATCTGAACTACCACCTGTTAAGAGCGTGCAACTAATCGAATCTGGAAGATTGTAGACTCTTACATTCTACTAGTTCGGCGAGGTAAGTAAATCCCGCGAATTCGGAAGGTGAATGCAGTAAGGCCATTGAGTTTATTTTGCAATGCGCCGAACAAGGCTGATATAAAGAGTAGCTCTATTTAGCGCAAACAGAAGAGATTACGAGAAATGGTCTATAGCGACGACAGCACCCTTGCCACATGCCTGAGAAAGGAGTTGCAGGGAGAGGTGCTGTTCGATGATTTTAGCCGCGGACGTTACAGTACCGATGCATCCATCTATCAGATACAGCCTATTGGAGTTACGGTTCCGAAAACCGAGCAGGATGTACAGATAGCCTTGCAGATCGCGGTGGATGAAGGTATTCCAGTGCTTCCCAGAGGCGCTGGCACCTCACAAACCGGTCAGGCAATCGGTGAGGCGCTGGTCATGGATACCACGAAGTATCTCAATGGGCTTCTGGAATTTGATGCCGAGGCCCGCACCGCCTGTGTGCAACCTGGCATGGTGTTGGATCATCTTAACCGTTTCCTTAAACCCCACGGGCTGTTCTATCCGGTCGATGTCTCCACAGCCAATCGTGCAACTCTGGGGGGAATGACCGGCAATAATAGCTGCGGTTCTCGATCTATTCGCTACGGCAATATGGTGCACAATGTACAGGCTATCGATGGCCTGTTGGCGGATGGCAGCCAGGTGCATTTTAAGACGTTGCATGAACGCAAGCTCGCTGATGGCGACGCGGCGCAGATTGAATTATTCACAAAGATGCTGGCTCTTGGCGACAGGGAAGCGCAGGAAATAGCGCAGCGCTTTCCCGATCTACTGCGTCGTGTCGGTGGCTACAATATCGACGTGCTCACACAGCAAGACCCGAATATGTCTCATCTGCTTGTGGGGTCCGAGGGCACGCTGGCATTCTTCCAGCGTATTCACTTGAAGCTACAGCCACTGCCGGTGCACAAGACGCTGGGCGTGTGCCACTTCCCTTCCTTTTATGAAGCCATGGAGGCAACACAGCATATTGTCGAGCTGAATCCCAGCGCGGTTGAACTGGTTGATCGCACCATGATCGATCTGGCCAGAGATATTCCAATATTCGCATCGACGGTCGATCGCTTTGTGCAGGGCGAGCCTCAGGCTCTATTGCTAGTCGAATTTTCTGGCGAGGAGCAGGCGACGCAGCTGCGCAGCCTGTCGCAGTTGGTCGAGTTAGTGGGATCTCTGGGTTCCGAGAACTCAGTTGTCGAAGCGACGGATAATGAATTTCAACAAGCGATTTGGGAAGTACGAAAATCCGGTCTCAATATTATGATGTCGATGAAGGGTGACGGAAAACCGGTTTCCTTCATCGAAGACTGTGCGGTGGATCTGAAGGACCTTGCAGAATATACGCGTAGAGTCAGCGAGATATTTCATAAACATGGAACAACTGGCACCTTCTACGCCCATGCCTCGGTAGGCTGCCTCCACGTTCGTCCCATTCTTAATATGAAAGAAGAGAGTGGCGCTCAGAAAATGCGGGCAATAGTAGAGGAGACTCTGGAGATTGTTCGTGAGTACAAGGGGTCTCACTCCGGCGAGCATGGTGACGGCCTCTCCAGATCTGAATTTCACCTGCCTATGTTTGGGCAGCGCATGGTGGATAATTTCGAGGAGGTGAAAGACAGCTTCGACCCGGCGGGCACATTTAACCCCGGCAAGATTGTGCGCCCGCCAAAAATGGACGACAGGAGCCTGTTCCGATTTTCGCCAAGCTATTCGAATGCCCCCATCGCCACCACCATGGACTGGTCGGACTTCGGAAGCTTCAATCAGGCGTTGGAGATGTGTAATAACAACGGCGCCTGCAGAAAGTCAGATGTCGCCGTCATGTGTCCGTCTTATAGGGTGAGTGGCGATGAGCAGCATCTCACTCGGGGCCGCGCGAATACGCTGCGGCTCGCGGTCAGCGGTCAGCTGGGGCCGGAGGCGCTCTCATCCGACGCCATGTTCGACACCATGAGCCTGTGTGTTTCCTGCAAGGGCTGTAAGCGTGAATGCCCGACAGGCATCGACATGGCGAAGATGAAGATTGAATTCCTGCACCAGTATTACAAAAAGAATAGCGTGCCCTTGAAGGACCGTTTGATCGCCTATCTGCCTCGCTACGCACATCGCATGGGGCGCTTGTCTTTGCTGTTAAATCTGCGTGATCAGATTCCCGGCTTGAAGAGTCTGTCGGAACTTGTGCTGGGCTTTAGTGCCAGGCGCAATCTGCCGAAGTGGCGAGGCGATCAGTTTCGAGCGGAAATCGAAGTGCCTCCCGAGGTGGATATTTCGACCGAAGGCAAAGACGTGGTGCTGCTGGTGGACACCTTCAATACCTGTTTCGAGCCTGAGAATGCAAGAGCGGCATTGGCGGTATTAACCGCGGCAGGCTATTCGGTGCACGCGGCCAAACCCGCCGATAAGGGTCGACCCCTGTGCTGTGGGCGAACCTTCCTCAGCAGCGGCATGGTGGATGAGGCGCGAGAGGAGGCAAATCGTATGATAACTAGCCTCAAACCTTTTGTAGAGAAGGGCATACCCATAGTCGGGCTTGAGCCTTCCTGCTTGCTCACTTTGCGCGATGAGTTTCCCTCACTTATTCCTGGTGATGCAACCGATGCGCTTTCGCAACAGGCTTTTCTCTTCGAAGAATTTCTGGTCGCGGAAGCGGCGAAGGGTGATTTACAGCTCAAACTAAAAGCAGTGCCGGCAAAACGAGCGCTGCTGCATGGGCACTGTCACCAGAAGGCTTTCGCTGTTATGTCGTCGGTTCAACAAGTGCTGGCCATGGTGCCGGAGCTGGCCGTGGAGACAGTAGAGTCTAGTTGCTGCGGCATGGCGGGATCGTTCGGCTACGATGCCAAGCATTACGATACATCTATGGCGATGGGGGAGCTAAGTCTGTTGCCCGCGGTAAGAGAAGCCGATGCCGATTGTCTGATCGTTGCCGATGGCACAAGTTGCAGGCACCAGATTAAGCACGGGGCGAGCCGCGAAGCGATTCATGTGGCGCGGGTTCTGGAGATGGCTCTGGCAGAATAATTCTTGCAGGCTTAAATAAATCCCAGAACCCACATTACGCAGACTGCAGCAAAAGAGGTAATGCCGCCGACCAGGGTCGCCCCCCCATAACTAAACACGGCGTCCGCGACACTAAGTTTGGTCAACGAAGTACACACCCAGAAATAACTGCTGTTCACATACTTAATAATTACCGAGCCACTGGCGCCAGCCAACATGGCAGCCTCCGGAGATAAGCCAAGCGTTCCTAGCATCGGTGCAACCAGCGATGCGGCGGTAATAACTCCCACAGTGGTAGACCCAGTGATCAGATTGCCAATAATGCCTATTACAAAGGGCAGTAATATAGTGGGCAGGCCATAGTCGGTAAACATCATGGCGATAAAATCGACCGCCGGTGTGCCCCGCAGTATCGCACTCAGCGAGCCGCCAAGTCCGGTAACAACCAAGATCATTGCAGAGGTTCTAAGGGCTGCTTCCACCCATTGGTCTTTGGCTTTCTCTCGCGCATCCAAACTCTTAATATTTCGATAGGCTAGCCATACACCCACCGATAGGGCGATTACCGGCCAGCCCAGATAGGAGAAGATAGTTCTGAGTATATGACCTTCCTCGAATACCAGGCTAACGACACTCTGCGTGCCTATCAGTACGATAGGAATAACGATGGGCATGTAGGAGCTTAAGGTGCTGGGTAACTCTTCTTCCGAGTGATCGAAATCGCTGCCATCAAATTCATCTGAGGCTTGGGTCTTAATGCGTGGGCCCGCAACATAGACACCCCATGCCCAACAACTTAGGGACCCAAACAGACAGGCAATACTGCCAAAGATAATCGTCTTGCCAATGTCGGCACCGACCAGGGCCGCCGCCGCCAGTGGCCCCGGCGTGGGTGGAACAATCGCATGGGTTAGCTGCAGAGCACCGACTAGGCCGGTGGACATGACGGCGATACTCACTCCCATACTCTTGGCAGCCGAGTGCACCAAGGGATTAAGGATAACGTAGGCGACGTCTGAAAAAATGGCAACACCGATCACAAAGCCGGTCAAGGTTAATGCCAGAGGCATGCGATTGGAGCCGATCAGATTTACCATAGATCGAGTGATAACCTGAATAGCCCCGGTATGTTTCAGCGCCTCGGCAATGATGGAGCCAAGCACGATTACTACACCTATAGACCCAAGGGTATTTCCAAAACCGGATTCGAAGGCATCGATAAAATTATTCTGTTGCACGCCGGGCAGAACACCGAATAGCAGAATCGGAACCAACAGGGCGAAGAAGACATGCCATTTCCATTTGGCTATGAGAAAAAGCAGAAGAAAAATAACAACGGCGAAGCCCACAAGCGAAACCGCGGGGCTCATACTGACTGCAGTAGATGGATCCATGAAAACTCCGGCACTTATTCTTAGTATTATTATTCTTGGCTAGGCTTCGAGTTTCGAAACTTCGGTATGCCTCTAGACTTCAGTATGTCTCTAAGTTAATGATAAGCAGAAGCTTAAGGCAGGCACTGTGTCCTACGCTGTGTCTGCTAAAAATTCCAGCGCCGCATTCACGCCACCCTTGGTATGAGGAACGCCTGCAAGGCTCAGGCCCATCTCGACCCCGCTGAGGGTTCCGGCCATCATCAGCTCGTTGAAATCCCCGATATGGCCGATGCGAAAAACAGTGCCCTTCACCTTGCCCAGCCCCATCCCCAGCGACATATTGAATTTTTCTAGGATGATGTTCCGCAGCGCATCTGCGTCATGGCCTTGGGGCATTAACACCGCAGTGGTGGAGTTTGAATATTCCTCAGGGTTTACACAAAGATTCTCCAGCCCCCAACCGGCTACAGCCAACTGCGTGGCGTGTGCCAGACGGCTATGCCGTGCGAAGACATTATCCATGCCTTCGTCGTGCAACATATCGAGTGCTTCATCGAGGCCGTAGAGTAGATTAGTACTTGGCGTATAGGGAAAGTAACCCTTTTTATTCAGTTCCAGCATGGAACCCCAGCTCCAATAGGAATGGGGAAATGTCGAAGTCTTGCTGGCTGCCAGGGCTTTTTCACTGACAGCGTTAAAACACAAACCCGGCGGCAGCATTAAACCCTTTTGGGAGGCGCTGATAGTGACATCGATGCCCCATTCATCATGCCTCAACTCGGTACAGGCTAGAGAGGACACTGCATCCACCATGAACAGGGCAGGATGCTCGACCGCATCGATGGCCTTCCTGATCTTGGCGATATCGCTGGTCGCGCCACTGGAGGTTTCTGTATGTACCGCCAGCACAGCCTTAATTATATGTGACTGATCTTCCAGCAGATGCTGCTGAACAACTGCGGCATCGATGCCCTGACGCCAGTCTCCTTCCACCCAGATTACTTCCAGGCCCAGTTTTGTCGCAACGTTCTTCCACAGGGTTGCGAAATGTCCAGTCTCAAATGCCAGAACCTTGTCTCCCGGGCTAAGCGTATTCAGCAGCGATGATTCCCAGCCGCCGGTGCCTGATGCCGGAAAGATAAAGATAGGGGATTTGGTGTTGAACACAGCGCCAAGCTTGTCCAGAACGCCCAGAGTCAGCTGGGCAAACTCTGGGCCCCGATGATCGATAGTGGGTTGGGCAATAGCGCGCAGCACTCGATCGGGCACATTGGATGGGCCCGGTATTTGTAGAAAATGCCGGCCTGCTTGGTGGGGGTTGTTCTCAGACATGAGCGTTAGTCGTTCCTTGATTACCTACTCTGAAAATTATCTGGCACAAGCCAGGGCAGTAGGCGCCCCGACTAGAGCCAATACTATTCGACAATCTGTAAAAAATCATCCCAGCTCTCACCGCCACAGACTAAAGCGCCAGAGCTGGCTTCCTGGCGCGAAGGACCTAGGAGCTAATCGGGAACGCGGTTTCCCGCTATCCAGACACTTGCTATGGTTTTAGAGTTGGCGATGTCCTCGGCCGGGTTGGCGTCCAGTACCAGCAGGTCGCCCCATTTGCCGGGCTCCAGGGTTCCGATATCTCCCATGCCCATGCAGTCGGCAGCGACCCCGGTTGAGGCGCGTATAGCCTCAATTGGGCTCATTCCCGCATCCACCATCATCTGCATTTCCATATGTTCGAAATAACCCTGAAATCTTGCCGGTGGCCCCGTGTCTGTGCCCATGGCTATGCGAACGCCGCCGTCGTGTAGCGCCTTGATATTTGCCATCGCAACTTCAAGGGCGATCTTGTAGCCGGCTGCGGCACGGCTGTTGCGCATTTGAGATTGCCGCTCCGGGCTTCTTAGTTGCTCAAGAGTAGTGGCGTCGGCCTCTTTTAAAAAATAGGGGTCAGAGAAGAACGCAGGCTCACTCTCGTAGATGAAGGTCGAGACCTCTCGGGTTAAGGTGGGGATGTAGCACACGCCCCTGTCATTAATGAGGTCGATGAACTCATCATCCACCGGCAAGTCCCGCACGCTGTGTGCGATCAGATCAGTGCCTGAATTAAGAATGAATTTTGCATCGTCCAGATAGAAAAGATGCGCCGCCACCGGCAGCCGTCGGATATGGGCCTGATCGACCAGGGCTGCGAAGATGTCTCTTGGTATCTTAGGCGTAGTGCCAAGATTATCGTCCATTCGCACCTTGATGAAGTTCGCTCCCATGTCGGCATTGCGATTCACCTCGGCGCGGATCGCCGCCTCAGAATCGCCAATCACCACGCTGCCCGCAACATAGATTCTGGCGCGCTCAAGGGATTGATCGAACTGACTATTGCGCAGGGCAAAACCCTGCTCCTCATCGCCGCCGAGGCTGTTCACCGTGGTGACCCCATAACGTGCGTAGAGGCCTAATTGCCGCACTAGATTCTCGGTGGTGTAGTGGCCTTCTTCCAGGCCGAGGGTGCCACCCACGTGACCGTGGGCATTGATAAGGCCCGGCATAATAGTCTTGCCAGCCACGTCGATAATCTGTGCTCCGGCAGGGACGGTTACCGCACTGCGCGGGCCTACGGTGCGAATGCGCCCATCGGTGATGACCACCACACCGTCTTCGATTGGGTCGGCCATGGTGCCATCGATAATACGTGCACCGACAAAGGCAATGCTTCCCTCATTGGCGCTTGAGGTGCTGCTGTAAACTAGCAGCACACTGAAAATGGCGAGTAAACTTGTTGCTATTTTTCTCATGATTTCTTCTCCTAGTAGGCATTGGAGAGGATTCCTCCAAAAATAGCAATAGGGCCTTGGCGTTCTCAATCAGGCGGTGTTCCCAACACCCATACTATATGCAAAATAATAGCAGTCTATCCACTGTTGTATGTGGTGGGATTAAGTCAGTTACTCACCGGTTATAAAAAAGGGGTTACTGCTTCAGTTTTGCTTGATATTTGAGAGATGGCGAGTTATCAATGCGGTCAAATATTGCAGGAAGACTTACCATGCCAGAATTTGTTTTATCGCCTAACATCCTAGTCGTGCCGATCCTGATCGTGCTTATAGTCCTTGAGTTTGGCTTGAGTCGACTCATGGGTCGTTCGGTTTATAGTTTTCAAGACAGTATCACTTCGATCAATATTGGAATTATGAGTCAATTCGTTAATGCGACAGGCGCGGTGATTAGCGCATTTATGTACGCAGTAATCGAAATGAAATACGGCACGTTTGAATGGAATTTAGCCAGCCCGGTTACATGGATTTTTGCTTTGTTGCTTTACGATTTCATGTACTACTGGGTGCATCGAACCGGGCATGAGGTCAACATGTTCTGGGCCGCGCATATCACCCACCATAGTAGTGATGAATTTAATTTTTCCACCGCGTTGCGACAGGCTTCGACTGGCTTCTATTTTAAGTGGGTTTTTTACATGCCATTGGCCGTGCTTGGTATACCCGTTCAGGTGTTCGTCGTTGTAGGCCTTATAGACTTGCTCTATCAGGTGTGGGTCCATACACGGCTGGTGGGTCGTCTTGGTTGGGTTGAGTATGTGCTGGTCACACCATCGAATCACAGGGTGCATCATGGCAAGAACGACTATTGTATCGATAAAAACTACGGCGGAATTTTCTGCACTTGGGACAGGTTATTTGGTACGTATGCAGACGAGCGAGTTGAAGAGCCTATAGTTTACGGGCTTAAGAAAAAGCTGCATAGCTGGAACCCAGTGTGGAGCAATCTGCACTATTGGTCAGAAATGTTTAAGAAGGCGGGCGAGCAAGATAACTGGCGCAACAAACTGATGTGTTTCTTCGCTGAACCGGCTTGGTCTGCGGATGGCAATTCGGCACCTAAGCCGTTGGCTCAGTTTCCAGCTACGGACGACTTTTTTGCCTCACGAACACCCCTTAGGGTTAAGCTGTCAGGATTGGCAATGACACTCTTCTCAGTCGGCCTACTAGTTTTCTACTTGGGCTCTAAACAATCGATGTCTGCAGGGCTACAAATCTTCTGCGCGACGGCAGCGGTATGTTCATTCGCGTTTGTTGGTTATTTCTGGACACAAGGTAATAAAAAAGAGCTACAACGATGAATAGTCTTGCTGTCACCGACAGCTTATTGCTTTTGGTCACTATAGTAGTCTTTAGCGGTTCTAAAAATTCGCCTTCGCTACGAATCAGTGTGGCCATATTCGGAGCGGCGGCGCTGCTGGGTGTGCTGCGATTTACCGGCCTCCTGCCTTTGCCGCAAATGCATTCTTTTTTCTCCGGTTTAGGCGCCACGGCCGCCTATCCTTTGCTCGCGGCTACGTTTATCTGGTCGGGCTCTGTTGTTGCGCAGCGCTGGCGTTTCGCGAGTATATTTTTCGTGATAGCAGGTGCTTTTGGTCTTATTGCCAGTGCGTTGGAGTTTGCTCTTTGGGGCAATTTAGTGGCCTTGGTGTCGGTTACTGCATTGCTTATCCATGGAATTAGGGTAAGAAATGTTCAAGCTTCTATGGGCGCAGCCGCGTTACTGGTAGCACTCATCTTATTCGCCAGCAAAGCCGCATTGCCTCCCTACCTGCAACCAGGCGATTTTTTGCATGTGTTTATGGCGCTCGGATTGATGCTCCTAAGCAGAAAGGCTAGTTTGGCGGGGGGCTAGATTAAAGTGCAGGGCAGAGCGAAGATAAAAGTACAAAGCTGTATTTTTGCATCGTCTCCTATGCTCTGCCCGTAAGTGTGTTCGAGAATAGGGGAAAGACATGACACTACTATGGCAACTCAGCGCCATCGATCAGGCCGCGGGTGTTCGTGAGGGCCGATTCACAGCAAGAACTCTTGTCGAGTCTGTGCTTGAGCGTGTCGCGTTAAAGAACCCTGAACTCAATGCCATCGTTGATCCTCTGGCAGAGCAGGCTCTACTGGCTGCGGACAAGGCCGATGCCGCGGTGGCAAGTGGCGAGCAACTTGGCTGCCTGCATGGCGTGCCGGTCACCGTGAAGGTAAATGTCGATACCAAGGGAAGGCCGACTACCAACGGCATGGAGGTCTTCAAAGATGTCATCGCCCCGGACAATTCGCCTATCGTACAAAATCTGCTGAACGCCGGCGCCATCATTATCGGGCGCACCAACACACCAGAGATGTCCATGCGCCTGACAACGGACAATCCGTTATATGGCCTGACGCGAAACCCATGGAACTTGGACATGTCCCCAGGCGGCTCATCCGGGGGCGCCGCCGCCTCAGCTGCAGCGGGTTTTGGGGCTATCCACCACGGCAATGATATTGCCGGTTCGCTGCGTTATCCCGCCACGGCTTGTGGCTTGAGCACTATCAAACCGGGGCTGGGCAGGGTGCCAGCCTACCTTCCCTCGGCAAAGGCCGAGCGTGGCATGCTGGCACAATTGATGTCAGTGCAGGGCGTGGTTTGTCGAGAAGTCAAAGATGTCAGGCTGGCGACCCAGGTGTTGATGCGCCATGATCCTCGCGATCCCTGGCATGTGCCCATGCCATTCAGCCAGCAAGACTCAGCATTACCAAAAATTGCTTATTGCAAAGAGGCCCATGGCTATCCAATACACAAAGACATCATGGAAAATCTAGATCGGGCTGCGTCCATTCTCGAGGCGGCGGGCTATCAGGTTGAAGAGATAGAGACTCCCTCCATCGCCGAAGCCGCCAAAGCCTGGCTGCAAGTTACTAACTTCGAAATGAAGAGAACCCTGGAACCCGTGTTTAAAGAACACGGTAGCGCGATCATCAACCAGATATTTGAGGGCTATTATCAGCTGGAAGACATGGTAGATGCCGAGGGTTATCTATTGGGTATTGCCGAACGTACCCGCATGATGCGCGAGTGGAACCTATTACTGGCAGACTACCCACTGGTATTGACGCCCTACCTGATGCGGCCGGGCTATCCCAGCGACTACGATGAAACCTTCGAGGGCGTCGAGGATCTTTTTCGATCTTCTATTTACAGCTACGGCGTAAATTACATCGGCATGCCCGCGGGCCACGTGCCGGTAGATCTAGTGGATGAGATGCCGTCGGGCGTGCAGCTGATCGGCCAGAAATGGCGGGAGGATCTTATTCTGGACGCCATGGAAGTGATTGAGAATGCAACGGGTGTAATGACGCGAAAGCTTTGGGATAGAGAGTGAGGCGATAAAAAGGGGATGAAAAGCTCAGCCCCTGCCTTCGGTCGCAATAGCCAAACAAGTTGATTCACCAGACAAGGAAATACCAAGCTGTTTCGCCAGTAAAATGGCAGCCACTCCGGCAGCGCCCGAGGGCGTTGTGGCAACGCCTCTTTCGTCTAAATAGGTAACTGCAGCGGCAGCATCAGACTCACCGATACAGACAAACTTGTCGGCGTATTGCTGTAAGGCCGAAAACGCCAGCAGTGAGGGTTCTTTGCAGTCCAGCCTGCCCATGCTAGAGACCGGCCCCTGCACGGTCGTTAATTTCCCCCGCTTGTTGCTCTCAAAAAGACACGGTGCCGCATCGGGCTCTACCACTATGATCTGTGGCTGCGTATCCCAATGCTGTCTAATGTGAAAGGCGATAGCGGCGGCCATGCCTCCCACCCCAGCCTGCAGAAAAACATGGCTAGGCCAGTTATTAACAGCAAGAAAATGTTGCCGCATCTCCTCGGCCATAACGGTATAGCCTTCCATCACCAGCGCGGGTACTTTCAGATAGCCCGGCCAGGAACTATCCGCTAGCAGTATCCTATCTGGTTCTCCATTTTCACATTCATCGCGCGCCGCTCGCATACTGTCTTCATAGATCTCTCCCGAGCGGATGACGTCGGCATTGAGGCTTCTCAGTTTTATAGCGAATGATTCGGGCACGGTGTCGGCAAGATGTACGCGACACTTCGCATTGAACAGCTGTGCGCCCTTTGCAACTGCGATGCCGTGGTTGCCGGCACTGGCGCAGACGAAGGTGAACCGTTGGCACCATGTCTGCAGCTGCTCTTCGAATAGTTTTCTGGCGTCCAGCGCAGAGCCACTCTCTGCCTGCCAGCGATCTAACAGGAAGGCCGCAACGGCGTAGATTCCTCCAAGCGCCTTGAATGCGCCCAAATTGAATCGGGATGTTTCATCCTTGATCAGGAGTTGCGCCCCGATGGGGGTAGGCAGGGTGTGCAGTGGGGTAGGCGCATAGGAAGGGCATTGCCGTATCAAGTTCCAGGGCCGTTGAGTATCAAGTAGCAAGCGATTCAGCATTTTTAAATTGTCTGTTAGTGCCGTTTACCTTGTGTTGTTAGAATGCCAAGGCGAGGATTCAATGTGGGTTTCAATTTACGGTTTTTACATAAAACCTATTTCTCGAATAGCAGCCGAGTCGTCTGCGTCAGCTCTCGCGATCGTATGCAGTTGCTTGCTATCCTAAATACCTTCTTTACTATTTACTACTTGGAAATAAATCATACCAGTTCATGAGAGAATACATCTGCCAATTCATTAGCTACAGGTGTTCGCTGCAACTTGTCGGTGTCTCCTTATAATGGAGAGTGAGGGCGCAGTGAGTAGTCAGATTAATCGAGCTCCTATCTATTGTTCTCGTGACTCTATTCAATGAGAAAACATCCTATGATTGACTTAAGAAGCGACACCGTAAGCAAACCCAGCGAAGCCATGCGCGCACAGATGAGCGCGGCCCCCGTGGGGGATGATGTCTTTGGTGATGACCCAACGGTTAATGCACTTGAAGCGAAGGTGGCAAAACTAGCAGGTAAAGAGTCAGCATTGTTCTTGCCTTCGGGTACCCAGAGTAACTTGGTGGCCTTGCTTTCCCACTGCCAGCGAGGTGAAGAGTACATCGTTGGTCAGGACTATCACACCTACCTTTACGAGGCCGGGGGTGGTGCTGTGTTTGGCAGTGTGCAGCCGCAGCCGATTCCCGTCGAAACAGATGGCAGCCTGAATCTTGAAGTGGTGAAGTCGCGTATCAAGCCCGACGATTCGCATTTCGCGCGCAGCAAGTTGCTGGTGTTAGAGAATACCCACAACGGCAAGGTGCTTGGTCTCGACTACATGGCTCAGGCTTCTCGCTTCGTTAAAGAGAATGGCCTGTCCCTGCATCTCGATGGTGCTCGGGTATTCAATGCCGCGGTGGCCTTGGGGGTCGATGTGTCCGAGATCGCCAGTCATGTAGATAGCGTCTCAATCTGTTGCTCCAAGGGCCTGGGTGCCCCAGTGGGGTCGCTGCTATGTGGCACGGCCGAGTTCATCGATTCATCAAGACGCTGGCGCAAGATGGCCGGTGGTGGCTTGCGGCAGTCCGGCATACTGGCGGCGGCAATCGATTATGCGTTGGATAACAATGTCGATAGACTCCAGGTCGATCATGCCAATGCAAAACGTCTGGCGGATTCTCTGGCGAAGATCGATCAGATCGACGTGCTTAGCAATCAAACCAATATGGTATTTATCGGCTTGCCCAGCCGTGAGATGGGTGAACAGTTTGCCGATAGTGCGGCCGAGCAGGGAGTTAAAGTCATCGGCGGCCAGAGGATGCGTTTGGTGACGCATCTGGATATTGATGAGGAAGACATTGCTAAAGTTATTGCTTCGTTCAGGGCATTTTTTGCGGCCTAGTAAGGCGAGGAGCGTGCGGACAACTTCGAAACCAAGTACTTGCGCTAAGTTGTTAAGTTGTCAGTGTCCCCTCCATACCATGTAAATGGGTGCCAGCCGTCGATAAGTGGCTCACTCGTTCGCAGCATCCTGCTCCAGTCGGCGCGCGCCGGCGAGAATACCCGGTAGGGCATGATTGCCTTCATGGCATGAGTATTCATACATGCCGTCAGAAGGGCGCATGGGCATTTCGCCTGTCCAGGGCTGGGTGTAGAGATCTGGATCATCGATGGTGAAGGAATACAGAACTGTCTCGTCGGCGACGCGGCGGAAGCGCTCGGTGACAACTGTATTGACCGATGGGCTGATGCCAAAACCGTTGGCTATCTCCCAAGGGTTAAAATTCTTTGTGACCACTACCAGTGTGTCATCTTCGTAATAGCCTACCGAATCACCCAGCCACTTGTTATAGGGCAGGTCGCGATGTTCTTGGTCAATTTTGACGATGCGTGCATCATGCACCATCTCTACTACCAGCACGACATGATCGGGGCTCTGCACGATCTGCATATTGTTGTTATACACGCTGCTCAGAAAAGGCGTGCTCGAGGAAAACGCCTTCAGACAGCGATCCGACAAGGCTCTGCCCTCGGGGCCGTCGCTGCGGCCCAACGCTGCCGGGAAGTCATAGACAGTCTTTGCCAGCTGCCGTCTGGTGGCAGAGGCCTGTTCCTTGAACGGTATCTTGCCATTGGCAGGGTCTACAATGATGGAGGTTCGATACTTGCCGTCAATGCGTGCCAATGTATCGCCGATGCTAAAGTAGGCAGGGTCGTATCCGCCTACGTTAGTATCATCGTTCCGTCTATTGGTGCCGAAGTTCTGATAGTCATCGAGAATCTGATCCGTCGGTTCCAGCGTGCTCAGCATGGTGGCTGCGTCAATTTCCAGCCCGGCCGCCTCATACTGATCTGGCCGTTGCAGGCCGGTGCGGGTTTCATAGCTCCAAACACCCTGTAAATCCGGTGCGCCAAAACTCAAGCGCGGCGCGGTATAGTCGGCCCCCTGAGCAGCGGCGAGCGAGCTCAGTGAAATTAGCAGCAAGCCCAGAATGGTTTGGGCCTTGAAGTTGTTTAAGCTACACATGTCATTCTCCTAACGGTGCGAATAGCTATTTTGTGATTCGATGGATTCGATTCTACGGCCATTGTGGCTACTAATCAAAGAGGTCAAACGCAGTAGGCGAGCAAGAGGATTCAGAGGGATTTAAAGGAACTCAGAGGAATTTAAAGACACATTTATAACTTAACAACCTCACGGTAGCAGCCATCGCTTGTTAAGCAATGAGTATCTCTGCTCCCTGTCTAATTTACTGGCTTCTCGATCAAAGGACCTCGAAGATAAACACCCTGGTAGCGGCGCTCGGGATGTCGCTACGGTGTACCGCACCCTGCGAGACAAAATGAACATTAGGCCGAGTGTCGGCATCGAACCAGACCACCACGGCATCGTGGTCATGGTAATGCGCTGAGCTGTCAGCGCTTGAAGCATTAAGGAGGCCCTCGTCGTATTCCCACACTCTAACCCGTTCGTTCGAGCGGCGCTCCAGCGGCGCATCGCTAGGGAATCGAGGCAGTGATGAGGCAAGTTCACTGTCACCTGCAATCGGGCGCTTGATCTGAATAAAAACGGCACGCAGTGGCTCATCACTAATGCCGGATTCGGTGTGAGTCACGCCTGCAAGTTGAAACGAAATACCCCACGCCGGAGTTTGCACCTCGCGGGCCTCGCCCTCGCTCGAGGTGATTATTCGCTCACCCGGGCTGTAGTACACGCCGGTATGGTCATAGCGATGCCGGTGAATGGGATAGTCCTGCTTCAACCAGCTAATATCCCAGACAATGACGTGCTGGTTCTCCAGCAGCTTGGTTGCCCCCTCACGGGGATAGGCCGGCGGTGCATCTACTTGCGCATGAGCCAGAGGGAAGACGCAAATGAGCAGAAACAGCACAGCTATTCTCATGACAGCGCTCTCATAATGGCTCTCTCGTAATAGTTCTCCCATAACAAAACAGGAGAACGGGATGAAAAGTGAGAGTGGAGTAAAGATACAGCACTTTATCTTTACTCCACCCCCTGTATTAATCGACTAGCGCGCCATACACCAGTGCAGCCAGTTGGCCACGGATGGCGCCTGTTCCAGGCACCGCCATGTGTTGTGTCATGCCGACCACAACCAGGTCTTCTTCGGGGTCGATCCAGAAAGTGGTGGCAGCGGCCCCGCCCCAGAAGAAGGTATCTTCACTTAGTGGAAAGCCAAGCTGTCCATTGTCATTGACCACGGCAAAACCCAATCCGAACCCGGTTGCCGCGCTGAAGATCTGCGCTTCAGTGAGGTGATTAGACGCCATGAAATCCACGGTTCGCGGGCCGAGAATTCGCTCGCCGTTGAGTATTCCCCCATTCAACATCGCCTGGGCGAATTTCCAATAATCTTCGGCGGTGGATAGCAAGCCATAGCTGCCGCGATTGAAGCCATGGTCAACGGTATAACTATTCACAGACCAGGGTTGTACCAGCACGCCACCTGCGGGGGCGCCATATTCCTGATCGATAGGCACTAGTTCGCCATTGCGCATCCAGTGCACAGGGCCCAGTCGCGAGGCATTGTCGGAATCCGCCCAATAGCCGGTGTCTGGCATCGCCAGTGGCTCAAACAGTTTCTCCGCCAGGTATTCATCGGCGCGCATGCCAGACAGAACTTCCACCAGGCGCAAGGCCACATCCGGGCCCACGCTGTAGCGGTACTGTGAGCCGGGTTGATTCATCAGCGGTAAGTCAGACAGCAGTGACATCATTTCAGCCAGCGAGGTGTCGGTATCGAATACGCCCGAGCCGACAAAACGCTCATCGTATTCGCTAGTGCCCAGGCCGTGGGAGAGACCGGCGGTATGACGCAGCACGTCCTGTACCGTGGGTTCTCTCTCCATCGCTACGGTCTCGTCCAGGGGCCCGTCTTGTGTGCGTAACACGCGCAAGTTTGCGAATTCTGGAATGTAGCGTGAGATTGGATCCTGTAGCTGAAACCTGCCTTCCTCATACAGCTGCATCAATGCAGTTGAGGCAATGGCTTTGGTCATGGAGTAGATACGAAAGAGAGAGTCGGTATGCAGGGGTATCTCGCGCTGCACATCCAGGTAGCCTACCGCGCTGTGATGGACAATCTTGCCATGACGCGCCACTAGGGTGACGATGCCGGCGAGTTCCCCGTCATCTACCTTTTGCTGGAAAAATGTGTCGATGCGCTTTAGGCGATCGGCATCGAATCCAACTTCTTCCGGTGCCACCACAGGCAGGTGGCCGTCGGCATAGGCCGGAAAGCAAACTACTGCGAATAACACGATTGAACTGCTTAGAAACCGTTTTAACGACATGGCTATAACCCTCATTTTTCTTATTGGCACTGCTGCCATTAGGTAGATGTATCTTCGCTCTCCACCGGAATTGGCAATCTTGCAGCAGGAGTATCCCGCCATGCAATGTGTCTCCGGTGTAGGAGGGGAAGGGTGGCTACTTCTCGTTCCTTTCTGTCATCTTACTGGATAATAGCGTTCGCCAATAGATAGGGGCAGGCTGATTTTCAGTGATTTTGGCGGTTCTGGAGATGAATGCGTTGTGGGAGTAAGCAGGGCCAGAGAAAAAATAGAGGAGTTCTGGCGGCATGAGGGCAGGATAGTAAACCCCGGTCTGCTCTCTGCTTTCGCTTAACAAGGTTAGTAGGGGAGATGTGAATTTCAGCGCACAAAAAAGGGCAGCAATTTTTGCAGCCCCTCCTTCTGTCCTTTCTCCTGAAACCACTGAGCTTAATTTTCTAGCTTAGATTTCACAAAGTACAGATGTCCTCTGCTAGGCAGCTTGATGAGTCTTCTGTAATTGACCAGTTCAGTGTGCCTCCGCTTGTAGCCATTGCGCCGTACTGAATGCTCGCGCGAGAGCCAGAGGATAGCATCACCGTTTCGCTATATAGTCGAACTTGCGTCCTAATTGGGTCCACGGGGTAAATGCGAACAAGCACATCTGGAAGCCCGCTAATTGCGCTGGCAATCTCGCCATAGGATGTGTCACAGGTTTTCAGATCGCCCTCTAGCTCCCAGCACAGCTCCAAGGCAATTTTCAGAGCATCGAAGTCTTCTATCACCTGAGCGAATTCGGCGCGTTTGACATAGCTTTGGTAATTGGGCAGTGCCACGGCAGCCAAAACGGCTACAATCGCAAGCGCATCAGCACCTCGATAAGGGTAAAACCCCGGGAATTTCGCTTCATAATAAAATCTCAATCCAATATTACGGAAAAGGTACCTTCCAATCCGGCCTTTGTCCAGTTTACAAGCTAGGGGACACTAACAATTTAACAACTTAACAAATCCCTCTAAGCCGAGTTTTTCCAAAAAGCTACTAAGTTATCAGTGTCCTCTCTATCCTTTGCTCCCTACATTAGATAGTGTCCCCTAAATTAAATAATCACGTACCACAAAAAGTTTTGTAAGGTGCTAGATCAGCCGATGGCGGAAGCGCGTATTCTTCAAGCCCTTCTCGTGCAGTATAAGGATCGGATAACACGTCCATTAGTTTTTCTATGGGCGCGTAGTTAGCCTCTTTCTCGGCTGCCTGCAGTGCCTCTTCAACGATATGATTTCGTGGGATATAGAGTGGGTTTACTCCATTCATCAAAGCGATTCTTTCTTCGTCAGGCAGTGTCTCGCGAGCCAGGCGCTCGGACCAGGTCGCCAGCCAGCGCTCGAACGGTGCGGCTTCCAAAAATAGGTTTAACAGACCGCTCTTATTCTCCTGTAGCACATCTGCCAAGCCGCGAAACAACAAAGTAAAGTCGATACTTTGTGCTTCCATCAAATCAAACAATTCAGAAATAATTACCGGATCATTTTCCTCGCATGTACTCAAGCCTAGCTTGGCGCGCATTAATGCTAACCAGCTTTCCCGATAGTGCTCGGCAAAATCGTCCAGGGTTTTGCTTGCAAGCCGAACGGCTTCTTCGCTATCTACATCAATCAAAGGTAATAAGGCTTCGGCCAGTCTGGCCATATTCCACTGGCCGATATCAGCCTGACTGGCAAAGGCGTAACGTCCCTGGTGATCGATCGAGCTGAATACCGCTGTCGGGTCGTATTTGTCGATAAACGCACAAGGGCCATAGTCGATCGTTTCACCAGAAATTGTTACGTTGTCGGTGTTCATGACTCCGTGCACAAAGCCAATACTCATCCATTTAGCGATAAGCAGGGCTTGTCGTTTAGCCACTGCGCGGAGAAATTCGAGATAGGGATTGTCGGCCGTTTGCACTTCCGGGTAATGGCGGGCAATCGCATAGTCGGCCAATTGTGTAACTTTATCGCCTTCTTTACGATTAGCGAAAAACTGAAAAGTACCAATGCGTATATGGCTGGACGCAACACGGGCAAGTACCGCACCCGGAAGAGGTTCGTCGCGCATAACCTCCTCGCCGGTTGCAACCGCTGCCAGTGCACGCGTTGTTGGGATATTAAGCAGGTGCATCGCCTCACCGATAACATACTCACGCAATATCGGCGCAAGTGCAGCTTTGCCGTCGCCACCGCGGGAAAAAGGCGTCGCGCCAGAACCTTTAAGTTGAATATCTTGGCGGTTTCTATTTTTATCAATTACCTCGCCAAGCAGTAATGCCCGCCCATCGCCCAGTTGCGGGTTGAAGTGACCAAATTGATGGCCCGCATAAGCCTGTGCTATCGATGAACCACCTTTTACGGTAATACCGCCCGATAAAACTGCTGCCAGCTGATCAGCTGGCAATTTATCCAGATCAAACCCCAAGCTGTCAGCCAGTGAACGATTCAGGTAGAGAAGTTTTGGAGCAGGCGCTTCATCGCCTTTTACTTGCACATAGAAACCTTCCAGTTGCTCCGCATAGCTATTATCAAAATTCAAACCAAGATCAATCATGTGCTCTGGCATTTACATTCCCTGCGCTAGATATGTCGGTGGCCCTATTAGGATCAATCCCACCCGGAGAGGGCAGAGTAACTTGATCGGCTTGAGTGTTCAAAGGATCAAGCTACTGCGCCTACTTAATCCAGCAACTTGTGATGGTGCAAAGATGAAAAATGCGCAGGCTCTTTGAATAAATAGATGTCACCAAAAGCTGGAGAAAAAGAAAGAGGAAATGGAGAGGGAAAAGGCGCGCTCATAACTTAAAGCGTAGTTGAAGCACGTGAGCTAAACGGGTTTCTAATGTCTCTTCTTCTGCCACTGTTCTATTTCAGTCATAACGCCGGTAATTTTTGGCACTTTTTGGTCAATGGACTTCCCAGGGTTTACTAGACACCTTCTAGCTTGGAAAAATAGTCTTCTTCAAACCTAGCTGGAGAAACGCCTCCAGTATGGCTATGTCGCTTTATCGGAT
>ERZ651776.36-NODE-36-length-172433-cov-7.488611_pt1 | contig 172433 bp, 104 predicted proteins | sample MGYA00514761_ERZ651776 | MGnify/ENA metagenome assembly ERZ651776
CTCGGCCGGCGTCTTGGGCACCCCCACTCGTATCGTGCGAGTCACCCCTAGCCGCTCCACGCATACAATGCCATGCATGTGTGGGTGCTCCTTCGCGCACCACCGGTACGACTTTCCATCGGGTAAGTTAATCGTAAATTCCCCATTCCATCCTTTCCGCGAGTTCCGGAGTTTCGGCTCCTGCTGTTTTTCCGTCTCCAATCGCAGAAAGCGATATTTTCCTCCTCTTTCAAGAAACCCCTCGAGGTATCGGACCTCGAGAGCGAGTCTCATCTCATCCTTCCCATGACTTCCGAATCTTCGGCTCTGCGCCGTCACGGTATCCATTCGTAGAGAGCGATGGCACATCCTCTAGACATCGCGTGATGCCTGACTAATCGACGATATCTATAGTCTCTCGGGGGAGTCGCTCAACGCCCCAAAAGTCACAAAAGCACAAAAAGTTAAAAGATAACTGCGAATCAAACGCGACCCTTCTTGGCAAACCTAACCTCAGGATCGTCTCCACTCCTACTATATCAATAGTGTAACGCGAATTTGGTGTCAATTCCGACCTTAGATCTTCGCTTCTGCGTCACTAGGCTGTCGGGAATATTGTCTCACCGATTCCGATCGCTTATTTGAGTTTGATCGCACAGAATAATCTTTTCAACTCTCGAAGAAAACCAATAGACTTCACCCGAGTACGCTTCCAACGATACAAAGCACGGTACCGCCTTATTTATAAATGTGTGAATATGTGTGACAACCTCGTATCGCAGTGTCGCAATGACCAAAACGTAATATTTAGGGAAGTATGAATATTCTTCAATAGTAACAAAACGAGTCTAAACTAAGAGTCTTCGTCGAAAAAGTGTCGTTTCAAATATGTGCAAAAAGCTGATATACCAAAATCACACAATATCAAATGAAAATTTAGGGGATTATTTTTCCAAAAAGTCAGGTACTTAAGGAGGTCCCTATTCGAAGAGCTGTTGTTACGTTACGTATGTGTGTGTATGTTCATTTGTGTATTTAATCTTCTTTAATTATTTGTCGTCGTATGCGTTTCGCAAGAGTTCATATTTGCCGCCCTTGCGCATGAGTTCGTCGTGCGATCCGCTTTCAGCAACGACGCTCCCAACGCCATTCTCGTTGTCAAGCAAGTAGATGCGCGTTGCATTTCGAATCGTGCTCAATCGATGCGCGATTACAATCGTACTCCGTTGTTTACCGTTTGCAATGACGGCATCGAGCGCGGATTGGACTAGTTTCTCTGATTCATTATCGAGAGCCGACGTCGCTTCGTCCAACAATAAAATTTTTGGCTCATGTACGATCGCTCGAGCAATCGCAATCCTTTGCTTTTGACCTCCGGAAACTAATGAGCCACCGACGCCGACATCTGAATCGTACCCTTGCGGCATGTTCATGATGAATTCGTGCGCGTTTGCAATTTTAGCAGCTTCGATAACTTTTTCGCGAGAAGCTTCGCTGGTCGGCGAGCCAGAGGCGATGTTATCGTGTACAGATCCCGAGAATAAGACGGGTTCTTGCTCGACGAGGCCAATTTGAGCGCGAAGCCACATAACGTCGAGCTCTTTGATATCGACGCCATCAAAGAAAATCTTGCCGCAATCAGCCCCGGGAACAACTAAAGAGGTCAAATCACCCTCGCTATCGTTACTCTTCGCAGCCAAGGATTTTGGCGCGACTGCATCGTAAAAACGTTCTAAAAGCTGCACCGCGGTAGATTTGCCAGAGCCACTCGTACCAATGAGCGCGATGGTTTCACCGGCTTTCACGTTCAGGTTCAAACCGTTTAATACTGGCGCATCTCGTGTCGGGTACGAAAACTTCACCTCTTGAAATTCGATGGATCCTGAGAAGTTATCGACAATTGTACCGCAATTCGACTCTTTCGCCTGCGCACGCGTCATTGGAATGACGCGCGCATCACCACTTTCAACGAAAGGGTTCGTATCAATTGGCGGTTCACGATCGATGAGTTCAAAAATTCGACTCGCCGCTGCGTTTCCTGCGGTTTTGTCTCCCATAAACATCGCCGCCTGTCCAGCGCCGGCGGCGCAGAAACCGAGGGCCCAGAGGGACTTCATGAAATCGATAAAGGTCAATTCGCCTTTGTTGATGAAGTAGCCGCCGAGCCAAAACGCGTAACCATAAAAACCCATAGTGACTGCCTGACTTATGCCAAATGTTGCACCTGCGCGCATGGATTCGTTTCGCTCGGCTCGGCTCGGCTCAATTAATAAGGTGTCGTACAAACCGGCGATGCGTTTTTCCAAGCCAAACGCTTGGACGTCTCTAATCATCTGCACAGCCTCGCTCACGACGGACGATGACTTCTTCGTCGCATCAGTAATTGCCGATGCGCCGCCGTCGCCGAGATTTTTCATATTGAGCATTTCCCCAACAGATAATATGGGAACCGCGGCGAGCAAGCACAGGCCAAACTTCCAGGAAGACGACAGCGACAAGCCGAGGCCAAAGCCTAACGCGCCAACCGTTTGGATGAATCCACCGAGCGATTGCCCAGTCATGTTGCGTACTTTGGAGGTTTCCACGGATAACACTTGCGTGAGCGCGCCAACAGAGTTATCCGTGTTGTCAAAAAATGGGATATCTTGACGCATCATCGCGCGAAAAGCGTGCGAGCGCAAACGCCTCGTTAACCGTTCGCCAACGATGCCAAATATACCACCTTGGACACCAGAAGCAATAAATGCCGCGATGGCTACGCCAAACATGGCGATTGCTAACGTTTCTGAACGATCGCGCATATAGTCGGTATCGAAATTGAAGAACAGCGCCATGATCTCGGCGAAAACAAACGCAACCGCGGGCATGATGCATCCGTTTACAACGGCGACAAAGCACCCGAAGATAACGAGTGGAAACTCCGGCTTCGAGTAGCTCCAAATTCTACTCGTTTTCACTTCGTATTTATCCGATTTCGCGCCCTTCTTCTTCTTCTTCTTCTTTTTATCCTCGTCTCCCTTCGAAATTTCGCTCAAATTGGCGTAGCTATCAGATTTACCACCCGAAAAGCCTTTGCCATCAATTTGCGAGTTTTCCGCAGAAGCTAGCGAGGCAAACGATGCTTTCGAACTCGATTTTTTCATCGATTTCGATGATACTGACGGTGCGTTGTCATCTTTCGATAAACCAACCAACGCGCGATACCTTCCGTCTTTACCCAACTTCATGAGCTCATCGTGCGTACCTTGCTCCATGACTTCACTACCGGCGGATGGATCGTTCCCGGGCTTACCGAGGACGACAATTTTGTCTGCGTTTCGCACCGTCGTCAAGCGATGCGCGATGACGATAGTCGTTCTCGAACCATCCGAAACCAAAGCATCCAAGGCCGCTTGAACGAGACGTTCGTTCTCGGTATCTAATGCCGATGTCGCTTCGTCCAATATCAACACGGGCGGGTTCCGAAGCGCCGCGCGCGCGATTGCGATTCGCTGCTTTTGACCGCCCGAAAGCTTTGCATTCTTTCCACCTACGATGGTATGGTAGCCATCAGGAAAGCTTTGAATGAATTCGTGCGCTCGCGCAACGCGCGCCGCGCGTTCAATGTCTGCGTCAGTGATGGAAGACTTGACCGATGAAATCGCTCCCGCTGCGATATTTTCGGCAATTGAAGCTTCAAAGAGTAGCGGTTCTTGAGATACGATACCTATCGCGTCACGCAGGGCGTTGATCTTGAGCGTCCGGATGTCAACGCCATCTAAGGTGATGCACCCTCCTTGTTGCGGATCATAGAACCGCTCCAACAATCTCGCGATGGTTGATTTACCGCATCCACTTTGGCCAACTAGCGCGCACATAGTTCCACCGTCGATTTTCAAATTTATGCCGGCGAAGACTTTTCGATTCAAAGCGCCGTAGGCGAAGTGCACGTTCCTAAACTCAATGTCACCTTTGATAGGAAACGAAAGTTCCTTCCCAGTTGGATTTCTCGTATCGATACCGTTTTCTGGCACGCGATCGATGATTTTGTAAATTTTGGCGGCGGCAATGCGTGCTTTCGCCAAAGCTTCAAAAGCCGGACCGGCTTGCCCGAGCGCGAATCCTCCGAAAAGAACAGAAAAGAATACCATGACGACGGTTCCGCCGGACATGCACACGTCGCTCGAAGCACCGAGTAACGAGCCGACCGAACTTACCTCGCGGTAGCCGCATCCGCAATTGGGAGATTCGTATCCCGCCGGGTATTCGAGTTTACACATGCACTGCGAGTACGAGTCGGACCCGGAAATTATGGAGCTGCTTTTATAAAATCCACAATACGGTGCGGCGAATTCGTTGTGCATCGACCAGCTGATACTCGAAGCGTCTGTTAAGCCATCTGGTGGTGGGTATTTCTTCAACGCGTCGTCCATGGAATCTGCCACAAGCTTGTTCCCGTACCATAAACCGAGAGAGTACATCAAAAACATCGTCCCAAACAAGGAGCCGCCGGAAAACGCTGCCTTCCACGTGCGCGTCGCCGCTTCTTTCTCGGCGGCGCCCAAGTGGCTGTCGTACCGTTTCGCCATGACTGGTTGTACGTTCAACGCGTTCGTTACGCGAATCGCATTTAAGGACTCCGTGGCCACCGCATCGGCGGCTTTGTACGCTTCTACGCCTTTTTCAAATCCAGAGACGGTTTTCACGAGCATCATCGTCGCAAAGCCCAATAAAGGTGTCGTCGCTAAAATAACCAAAGAAAGTTCCCACGAAAAGTAAAATCCGACGCCGAAGCCACCCGCCATTTGAAAGAACGCTTGCACGAGCTCGGCAAACTTCTTCGATAAACCTTGTTGTAACTCGTTCACTTTCTCCGCAGTATACGAAGCTAATTCGCCCGCTTTCGCTTCGTCGAAGAACGCGACATCCTGCGTGAGTAACGACTCGACGTATTTCTGTCGCACGTGTCTCGAGTTTCGACTCGCAGCCCATGATACAAAACCGTACGCTAAGAATAGAGAAGTTCCAAGCGTTAACGCGACGATTTCCATCCACATGACGGCATTTTTTGTCTGATCTGAAGACGTCGCAGACGCAGCCGTGCTATCCATCATATTTCTAAACGCAATATTGATGCCGGGGAAACACAATCCACCAATGGCTGCGAACACACAACCGACCAAGAGCATGAGGATATCCGGAGTGGTATAAAACCGGAACAATTGCATAAACGGAACCGGTTGAATAGGAGTAAGATCGTCTTCTTTTTCCTCTCCATCTTTTCCCGTGGGTGAGGGTGCCGTCACCTTTCCTTTTCCCATCTTGTTCCTCTATATCACCACCACGTTCGACGCAAAGCTGCGAAGGAAGAATTGAGATCGAAAGAAGTGATGGGAAGGATTATTTACTGCGTCCACTCTTTAAAACAGACCGCGTTAGTTGTCCTTCTCAACTCCCTTTTTATTCTATGAAAACAAAGGAAGGTGCCGTCGCGAATAAAAATGACGTGTTGTTTTACGAAATTCATGGCTGAAAAAGCACAAAAAAAGCACTCAATCAATGCAAGCACGAACGTGACAAGGCAAAAGGGAATATAAAAAATAGAAGAAAAAGGTCCATCTCTTTCCGTACACAGTATGTGTGCGTTTGTACAAATTACACCACCGGCAAAGCGATGGTGTTTGAGTGGCAATTACAATTACATTATTTCGTCCGATGTGGAATGAATCTCTTTAAACGAGGAGCACCGCGTTCACGCAGCCATCGTTTTCTGGATTATTCGTAACTTGCGCGTACTTCCCCCACACTACTTTACCTCCCGGCGTAACTAATCCCAACTCCTCTACTGAAACCTCAATGACTGTACCTTTTGTCATCACGCCTAAGGATGAGTACATTGGCCCGTTTGGATTCTTCTTCACGCCTAGAATTTGCAACTGAAACGTCGCTTTCAACTCTGGATGTGTGACGTGCGCTTTCGTGAATCGCAAGCCAGACGGGCGAATAAAGCGCTCGTATTTTGGTGGTTTACGCGTGAAACCTGGTCCAACAAACGTCGCTTTCGTAATCATTCTTTTCCAAGTCTTCTTCTGTCTTTTACCAGAACGCATGACTCGGAACATTTCGTCCTCCGCAATTGGTCGAACTTTCGGTAAAGGAACTTCCCACTTCCCCGCCTTCTCTTTCCGTTTTTGTTTAATCGTGTTGGAGAGTACTTTAGCTCTCGAAGTTGTTTCTCTGTCCATCAAGTACGCGGGAATAGCTCCTGGCGCGACTTCGTCTTCCACTTTTCTCTTTCTCCCTTTCTCTCCGTGTTGGTTGATTGTTTTCTTCATCGTGATCTTCTCCTTGAAGCGTTCTTTGCTGTATAATTTTGCCTTCAAGCCGATAAGTTTCTTCGCCATGGCGCTTCGCTTGTGCGGCTCTCTCGCTTCTTTCTTCCTCGCTTTCTCCTCATGATCGAGGCGTTTACCGTATCGCTTCTGGAAAAGCTCGATGTGCTCGTTTTGCGGCATTTTCTTCTAATTTAGATTATTTTAAGATAGAGCGCGTTCTCTCTTTCTGCGGCGCGTTCGAAAATGACGGCTGAGGGTGAATTTTCGTCGATTGAATTTTTTTTTCTTTTTGCTCCAAACTGGTTGTTGTTTGTGATTGATTGATCACATTTTTTGGTATCAGAAACTCTGACTGAAGAAAACACACGACAATAATCACCACACTAATTACTTTGCAAGTAAAAATGCGTCGAGCGCTCTCTTCTTCCTTGCGAAGAATGTGTCTAGCGACGAGCGAGATAGAAGGAGCGACGACGACGTCTACTTCGTACCATCGAATCGTTCCTTCCGCCGCTCGATGTTTATCGGGTGGTTTTAAAAATTCTTTTTCTTCTTCTTCGATCGAAAAAGAACAACAACAACAACGAAAAACAAAACTTTCCGAGAGAGGCATCGTCGTCGAGCCCGGTTCGAGCATCGCCGCCGAAGGTGTTTTAGGTTTGAACAACTTGCGAGACGTTCCTGGATCGAGAAAGTATCAGAAACGAAAAGGTAGAGGTATCGGATCGGGAAAAGGGAAGACCGCTGGTCGAGGACACAACGGACAAAAGTCGCGTTCAGGTGGAGGACCGAGACTAGGTTTTGAAGGCGGACAAACGCCATTACGATTGACGTTACCCAAACGCGGGTTTACGAACAAAAACCAGATGCGATTTAATGTTCTAAATTTATCTGAGATCCAGCGAACGTTTGAAAACGAAAAGAACGTCGCTTTCAGCTCTGAAACGATCGGGAACGTCGTGACGATGAAACACTTATTAGCCGCCGGATTGCTCGATCGAAGAACGAGATTCGGAGTGAAGCTGTTGGCTGGAAACTGTAAAATGGACGACATTGAAGACGTGGAAGAAGATGAATTCGACGATGAAGAAGAGGATAATGAGAGGATGAAGAAAAAGAATGTACCATTTACGCTTAAATTGGATATAGAAGTGTCTCGGTGTTCAGAAACAGCAAAGGCGCTCATCGAAAAGAACGGAGGACGAGTTACCAAAGTTCACTACAATCGATTAGGATTACGCGCGCTATTGAAACCGCACAAATTTCCGAGAGGATTACCGAAACCAGCGAGGACGCCACCGAGACTTTTGAAGCATGTTGACCGCGAGGGCACCTTAGATTTAGAAGAGCGCAAAGCGTTCGTTTGAGAGGATAAAGTGTATAAATATACTAGTTGTACTACTACTTTTTAGAACTATACACGCAAGACTAATGAACAATTTATCTACTTTTACGCAACAATATGTTGTCGCTGCTGCTTTTGAAATTCTCGACTACCGAATACGGAGTTGGATGCGCGCAAGACCACAGATGTTGTTACCATCGCGGCCCCGGCTACCTTTTTCTCTACGTATCGTTCAACTGCGAGCACGGCGTGCTGTCGCGGAGAAGAGCTCGTCGCTGCAAACGAACCAAAGTGCTTCCCGACTCGTTGAGCCGTCGCTATCTTCCCCTCTCCAATTGAAGAAGACGAAGATGAAGACGTTCGAGCGTCGTATAAAACTTCCGCCAACGTTTGCATGACAAATCCCATGGCATAGCAACACACGCCAACTTGTGCCGAGATCGTGAGAAACGCTACGGATCTACCTCGTTTTCGCGTTGCCGTGAACGCGTTCAGACCGATCGATCCTCTTGTGCGGATAGCCGGTGAAACTAAGCTCACAATAGCCGCGTTCATGCCGATAGCCGCGAGAATATCACACGCGAAAAATTCCCACTCGTCCCAAAAAGAAGGCGGGGCGGGTCCTGCTCCTCCCGACTTCTTATACATCTTTTTATTGTTGTTGATGCTATTCTTTTTGCTATTCTTGGAGGATGACGATGAAGACGACGACAACGACGGTGATCTCGCGCGCACTCTCATAAACTCTATGAATGATAATAAGGCAACATCAATCGAGATATCTGTAAAGAGCCGACGACTGAAACTCGCATCCATCAACGCTCGGTTACGAAAAAACGCAAATTTCGAAACCACGTGCTTCATGAAGAAAGATTTCGAGTTCGCGAGGTCGAACCAACGCATCAGAACAGCAGCAGAAACGCCATTGGACGTTCGAATCATAGTGAGCATATCTTCAGGTAAAGGCGCTTTGTGTTCTTTACACAGCTGTTCGACTTTTGATGTTGGAATCGAGCCGTCTGTTGAAGAAGAAGCCGATATTGAAAGAGCGCTGCTATTATTATCGGCTTCATTCTCGTTCTCTTCGCTGTCATCACTATTTCCACTATTACCGCCGCTACTACCACCATTACCACCATTGTTATTGTTATCATTACCGTTGTTGTTGTCACCACCGCCGTTACCGCTATCCGCGACAGGCTCGAAGCCAGATTTCTTCTCCCTCACCTTGCCCCCGCTGAGTTCTGCTTCTGAAAAATAAGTAAACGCGCGAGCGGTAGATGACGAAGATGATGATGAAGATGACGAAAGCGAGACTGATCCCATCGCGAATGCGCGCGAAGAGGAGGGCAAAGATGCGTTCCAGCTGTTGCAACTCTGATTACTCCTTGTTCCTGTTGTTGTCGTTGTTGTTGATGATGATGATGATGGATAACAGGATACGGCTCCTTTTTTCGATGATTTTTCCCAACTGATTCGTTTGCTTTGAAGCGCCGAAGTTTTTATCGACGACGACGAGCTACGCGTGGATGGGCCACACGTTGTACCATTCAACTGATTGCGGATTCCGCAACACTCCATCTTTTCGCAGTATATCATCCCGAAAGGAGTTTTAGAGAAGTGTTATTTTTGTGAAATGAGGAAATTTCTAACTGAACCCACAACAAAAGACAGAAACAGCAGAGCAGCCGAAACTCTTCATTTTTACACAAACAAAAAAGAAGAGAAAAATTCAAAAAGAAGTTGTGGAAGTTGTGAAAAGTGCTTTCATTCGTAAGTGTTGGTTGTCGTTCCTTTTGTGACATGTCAAAAGACAGGACGCGAAGAGCATAAATCGGAAGACATGAGCGAATTAAGAATGCTCTCAGATGCCGCGCTGCTCGCGGCTGCGGAGAAGTCAAAGGAAGGTGCGAAGACGACGACGACGGCGACGGGAACATTTCCGCAGAAGCAGAAATTCTCGACGACGATGAAGAAAGCACTGCCGCAATCATCAAACACGACGAACGGCGGCGACGATTCGGACGACGAAGATTACGTAATTGGGAATTTAGAGTGGGATTCCGGTGGTTCTGGTTCAGACGATTCAGAAGACGACAACGACGACGACGACGACGACGACTTCTCTTCCGGCGATGAAGAAGAAGAAGACAGCTCAGACAAAGAAGAAGAAAAAGAAAGGAAGAGAAGAAGAAGGATGAAGGTAGAACGTTCTGTATCTGGGAAGCTCAGCTCATCACCGACGAATAAAGTCAGAGGAGAGTGCGAAGAGTTGGAGTATTCAGAATCGGAGGAAGAGTCAGAGGATGCAGGTAGCGATAGCGATAGCGACGAAAAGAGAGCAAAACGATACGAAGAACTCGAGGCGGAAAAGTTCTCAACCGTACAAAAGCAAGAGAAGAGCACGAGAGCAGGGGTACGACGCGTTCAATTTGATCTTATCCCGGACAATAAGCCCGCACAAATGTACGAAGCGACAAGAGGAGTAGCCAAATTTGCGAAATTGCCAGTAGGAAAAGAAGTATCAAAAGATATCATCAGAGATACGACGGGATGGATCCCGGCGATTGCGTCGCCGATGAAGGCGCTTCCGGGGTCTCTCGACTTTTACGAGCGACAAATAGCTCTAAATGATATCAACGCGCCAAATGGAGTAAATCACGTGTCGGGTACTGGTAGTCTACATTACTTTTCGGATAGTGAAGACGACGACGTTGGCGGTTATGATAACGACGCTTTGAACAGAAGCGCTTCGCGGCCGAGCGCCGGACCAATCGCCAGAAGAACCCGTGCGCGGTTCAATATGGACGACGTTTCGCTTGATGAACTAGAACAACGGCTGAACACGTTACCAGACGAGGAAGAGATGATGTTCACGAGTGAAAAAGATATATACGAGGATTTCTTGAGCGCAGTTCGTGTCATAGACACGAACGATGACGTTGGTCTGTTGGATAATATAGGAGCAAGTGACGGTGGAAATGACGGCCCGGATAGGAATGAGGAAAGTATAGCAGCGGTGTCGTTTAATACAAAAGGCGATAACGACAATGATGATGTTGACGACGACGATGACGACGACGACGAAGATTTTGAAGACGAAGATGTGCGCGCGCGGGAATTTCAATTGAAGTTGCGAGCGGAAAGACGCCGTTTGGAACGAGACTGCAGAGACGCCGGCAAAGAGAATCTCAGTGTAGAAGGCGAGGCGGGAAAGGGAGTTGGAAAGGTGATACCACAACACATGATACTCGCGACGAGACAATCGCAGAGAGTCGCGACTAGGAATGCACAAAAGCTGATCGAGCTGAAAAGAAAGTCGCACATGACTAAGAGCCAAGTACACCTTTTGCGCGATCAAATAGCTATCCATTCGCAACTTCTGGTACAGACATTTGCGCTACATGCTTGCGGAGAAATCAAGGGATTTTCAACCGAGTTCGAAGGTCCCGCGGATCTCTCGCTCAATTCAGAGTTCGTGAAATGGAATAAAGACATGCTTGACGTGTTGAGTTTGAAGTTCAAAGCAAGAAGAGAATCGGCTGCACTTGTAGTAAATGTGTTCGATAACGATATGATTCGCAACGCGGCTCAATTTATGGGTGACGTGGAAGAGTTCGCGCGTTCAGTCCGTCCTGATCTTCTCAGATTCACGAAAGAAGAAGGTAAACTTTGGATGTCTCCTAGAGATAGAATCATTACGGCAAAGTCGAGACATAGGCGACCAAATCTGCACTTCTCGAGAATAGATTGTATGTTCAGAGTGGATGACAGAACGACTTGTATGGATTACCCGGGAGCGAAACGTAGCGAGCACGTCACTGACATTGCTTGGAAACCAGCAAACAAGCAACTGATACGATTAACGAGGGAATTTGCGTTGAAGACGCGCATGCAACGAAGTTATTTACCCGGAGAGAACTCACTGCTTTCGTTTTTAGTGCCGAAACTCATCGGTCGCTGTGATCAAAGTGAGAAGAAAGAAACAAAACAAGGGAGTATGCGCGAATATGTGCCGTCCAGGACTAAATGGCTCCACACGGAGGATGTTTTGCTCGCGCATGGCTTACTAACATTTGGATGCTGCTCGGATGATACTTGCCAAGATATCAGAACCGCAAAACAACGTGACTTCATGGTGGAGCGTTTTATTGACGTGCAACGGCGTTTTTTACCGGGGAAAACAGTCAGAGCAATCAACGACCGACTCATACAACTTTTAGGCGAGTCGGACGGAGAGGATATGAAAGATACGCTGTGGCATACAAACAGAATAATCAGAAACATCAGGCAACGACAGGATACGTTTCTATCTCGTGAAGATATTTTGTTGATTTCGGATGTTCTCGAGTCTGTAAAAGGCTTGGACGCGAAGTATTTGGACAGATATCTCCTCTGGAGAGATATTGCGCTAAAGTTAGAAACAAAGTTTACGAAAAAGACGGAGTACGACAGCAAAGATTTACTGTTGTATATTCCAGGCTTGCTGAGTGATCAGTACGAACGCATGAAATGGAGCATATTGAGAAGAGGAGATGAACCAGCGAAAAGAATATCAGCCTCCGAAGTAAATCCGAGAGCGGTGGTTCATCGGCCGAACAAGAAGAGAAGGAAGCCGGAATCGAAAGGACGGAGTAGTCGGCAAAAGATGCAAGAGCAAAATCCAAATCTTCAAGAACACGTCGTCGTTTTGGAAGAGTTGCAGTATTCAGAATCGGACGAATCGGATGAGGATTTTGATGAAGGTGAAGCTGAAGAGTTGGAATACTCTGATTCCAGCGAACTCGAAGATGAGGGTGAACTTTTGTAAAACAAAAATTGTAAGAACAAAAAATACGCTGCGCGCGCAGAACACCTATAATTTTATATATTGACTTTAAAAACGTCCATCATCATCTCTTACACTCTTGGATTACAACTAAGGCATATTCCTCTCCCGGTGCAATGACTAATTCGTTTCGCTCGAATCGGAGGCGTATGCACCTTGGTGACATATTGATTCCTCGACCATCTTCGTCGTAGTCAACTTCGTCGTTTTTGAGAGAAAAAGAGGCGGTGTTGGTCAACAAAGACGCCACGCTTGCAATAAAATCACTTTTGTTGATACATTTTGAACCACGCGCATGGACGATGCGACCAGCTTCGCGATCGATTATTGCGCAGCCAATCACACCCGCGTGCGAAAACAGACGCTTGAAAGTTTCATCGACGAACATTATCAGTCGAGGGTGTTTATTTATTTTTATTAGTAGGGGTGTTTTGGAGAGAACTAAAAATCGGTTTTGACCCCCTCTTGTTCTTTTCTACCTCGTTTTTTTTCCACTGACACTACAACAAAACCACGCGCGCTCCTCTCTTGTTCATTAAAGATGGTATCGCCCTCTTCACTTGCATTGAACAGCATCGTTCCACACTCAACGCGCGCGCACTCTTTGACTCTGCCCAAGCGCTTTCTTTCTCTCTGCGCGCCAAAAGCAGCAAGAACGCGCACTCAAAAAGGTGTTTCTGTTGTCGTCGTATCTTCAACTTCTTCTCCTTCTTCCGAGGTTTCCACCGAGGAAGAGGAAGAGAAATGTATCTTATGGGAAGCTGCGAAGACGTCCGCGGCGATGTTGTTCGTAAAAGATGGAGAAGGGAAATATACCGCGTGTAACGACGCGTTGTTGAACAGAATCGGTTTCAAGAAGGAGGACATCATCGGGAAAAACGACGAGGATATCTGCAAAAAGATACAAAATATTGCCGATACCGACGAGGAGCACAAGCGCTTCCACGCGAAACACTCGTATCGTGGTGAGGCAATCACCGATTTACCTAAAAGATGGGGCACCAACGACTATCTCGTGAGAAGCGGTCGCATTGGCGAAGGCAAGATTTTTAAAGAGCGCTACGCGTCGTTGGTTGACGATAAGTTCCACGAAGTTTTGGTATACAAAACCAAGATGTCCGAAAACGGAACGATAAGTGGAATCGCTATTCCGTACATGGGCTGAAAAAAGAGTCAGGAAATGAACTTTCTTGTCAACATACAAAGTCACGTATTCTACTTTCTAAACTGCGCACATACACTCTATCATCATTTTCACGAATCTCTTCGCGCCTGCAGCTCCTCCTCCGCCTCGACCACTACATATGCACAGAGGACAGCCTCTTTCGCACTGACAATTCTTCACCACGCACGCGGCTTTCTCGAGCAAAACTTCCGCTCGCTCGAATAGTTTATCCGACAAACCAACACCGTTGGGACAACAATCGTATATGAAAATGACGCATGTCGAATTCGGTGGATCGTTGGAAAATCTGAAACTGCCCGATACATCCTTTCTAGAACAAAACGCGATGGAGCTCGCCAATTCCACACAGACGTTGCGCACACCCAAGATAGCCGCAAAGACGTTTTCGGGCGGGATTTTATTCAGAACATCTTCCGGCAACGAAAACCAAAGTGATTTTGTTTGATAATTTGAGCACACGAGCGGCGTTTGAAACTCAACTTGGCTCACACTCTTGCCACTGTCTGCACCGGTGACGCGATAACGATGATAGCCTTGAACAAACTCCTCCACACGGACGTTCCCGAGCGATACGCGAGTATTAAAAACTTCCCGGTTGTATCGAACGGCGCAGTTCTCTGCAACACTCGTATCTAATATAGTAATATTTTCTGTCTTTTTTGGTACCGTCGCGAGTCCGTTTCGTGCGTACTCCTCGCAAAACGCGATACGTTTCATGGTATCAATCTTTTTCACTTCATACGTACCGTCTCGCGTCTGGTGGATACCGCCGACATACAGGCGCATCAAAGCTCGATCGGAATCTACGCACTCCACCAGCAACTTTCGTTTCTCGAGCATACCTTTCGTTTCGGGGTTTTGAAGCAGTTGCTCGTAATTAATGCCGCTACTGCCCTCCTTTGGTTTCAAGACGAGCCACCACCCGTCGCCGAACGGATTACCGCGCAACATTACCGCCGAGTGCGGGTTCACCCCGTATTTTTTCTGTTCCATTAAAGTATTCGTCGTAGCGTTGAACACGAGTGGTTTTATATTGGTCGGGGTTGAGAGTAACTTTTTCAACGCGGCGTGGAACGGCGTGTACTTTTTCACCGCTTTCCTTTCATTCGGCTCTGTACTGTCTTCATTCATGGCGTGTATCTCTTCAACGTTGAGTTTCGCGTACTTTTCGTTTTTCTTCTCTACTTCCTCCGTGCTCAAGTCGAACATTTTCGTATCGAACGTAGATGATAAATCTAAAACGAGCTCTTTTGCAGCGCACGGTAAGTGCAAAGTCAACAGTGCCTCGTTCTGCGGATCTATAAACGCTTCTTCTGGAGGACGTTTGAACAATTCTTCGTACCTATCGCAATAATACGCGTCGATTGGATTTTCCCGAGCGATGACTAAAGCGAGCGAAGTGCCACGACGCCTACCTGCACGACCAGCTTGCTGCAACAATGAGCTCGCTGTTTCTGGAACGCCTACGTGCACGGTAGCATCTAAGGATCCGACGTCAATTCCCATCTCCAAGGCGGAAGTGCATACGAGCGCGCATATTTGATTGGATTGTAGGCGTTTTTCTAACTCTCTACGTTCAGCGCGCGAATAACCACCACGATAGGATTCAATCTTGTTCGATAAGTAAGAGCAGTTATCCTTGTTCAAAATCGTTCGGACTTCGCGCTTTACGGATTCGCACTGGTTTCGAGATTCGACAAAACATAAACATCGAATGCCATTTTTAGCCAAATCTGCGATTAAAACCGCCGCCTCGTGATTCGGACTCTTCCGAGTTTTCATCTCCGCCATCTCTCTATCATCCGCACTTACTTCAACACCTCCTTTACTCGTCGATTTCAACTCTGCCGGTTGCCAAAGCATGAACCTTTTCTCTCCGCTCGGTGCTCCACTTTCAGCGACGCTTGATGTATCCCTCGTCGTCAACGCCTTGACGTGCTCGGACGGGTTCCGGATGGTAGCGGACGTACATATAAACTCGGGAGTTGGATTACCGTAGCTATTGCACACGCGCATCAATCTTCTAAATAACAGCGCGACGTTCGATCCCATAACTCCGTGAAAAATATGCGCTTCGTCTAAAACTATGAGCGATAGGTTGCCAAAAAATTTCTTCCCCCACAAGTGATGCTGCGGCAGCATCCAATGAAGAGAGTCAGGATTCGTAATTATAATTCTATTCGTGTTCTCCGCGCGTATTTGGGCTTTTTCCTGCGCGTCTGAATCGCCGTCGCACACTTTAATTTGGCAATTCGCTAATCGCGCAATCTTTTCCAAGTCCACCCCGTGGTTAGTCAACCCATTTTGTCTCGCTCCTCCTCCAACTGCGCGTTTCGCCGCGTCGATAAACCTTTGGAAACTCTCCGCCTGGTTATTCGCTAACGCTTTTAACGGGTACATCAACAACGCCCGTGCGTTTGGTTCCTCCATTATCATCTCTAGAATAGGGATGATGTAGCACAAACTCTTTCCCGATGCCGTTGGTGTCGAAATCACTACGCTTTCGCCCTGGCGCGCTCTTCGTATTGCTTCTGCTTGATGAGAGTAGATACGAACAATACCAACTTGCCTACAAATCAGCTTCATCTCGTCGCTCACGATATTTCTATCGACGTTTTCAAGAGGTACACTGTTCGATATCTTTGCAGGAACGGATTCCACGTGCAAGCATTCCTTGAATCCTCGCTTGGTGTTGATGAAACGATCCACTTTATCGTCGTCGTTTAATAAAACATTCGTATTCTGACGAGGAGGATTTTGAGGAGGAGAAGGATTCCCCTTCTCGTCGTTTTGTTGCATCCCACCGTTCGACGATGAGAGCGAAGAATGTTGTCGCGACAAGCGCCGTCGCTTCCCGATCGGTATATCTTCGAGAGGGACACCAAGCCACTTCGCGTCGTCGTCGTTTACGTCGTCGTTGTCGTCCTTTTTATTCCCCTCGTCGATTTCATTCGTAATGTTCTCCATCATACCGTGGTGCTGTTTATTCCACCATGTCTCTCCGCGAAACGCGAATTTTTGAAGAAAAGACAGAAGAAATTTTGAAGAAGAAGTGAGCACCACATGGGTCACGATTACCATTTTAAACTACTACTCGTACATATTATTTAAAGCTGCTCCTATTAGACCATGATGAGTATTCATCATCGCGTTCATCACTATTTCTTCCTCTTCGTCGTCTGAATCGTCGTCTTTTTTTTCGTATTCTTCTTGTCTACTTTACTTATTCGAGCGTCGCGAATCGCTAATTTCGCCTTCCTCGTTCTCTCTTGCTGCTCTCTCGCCATGGCTTCGATGGCTTTGTTGAAGCCGCCGAAACTTCGACGACCGAATACCCACTGCGTGTTCGATGTTTTCTTCTTCTCTCGCACAGAGGCGAGCTGCTCTTGCAAAGCTTTTTGCTTACGAGCGCGTTCGTACTCCTCTGGATTCTCGTACGTCCAGTGCTCGTCGTCGTTCTTGTTGTTACTTAAAGTTGTTGCTTTCGTCGTTGTTGTTGTTGTCGTTGTTCTCGCCGTGGTTAATGATGTCGTTGTTGTTGTTGCTTTCTCGTCGTCGCTCGTTTTCTTCTCCTGCGCTCGCTGCATGAATTTTAATCCCTTCAGTTTAGAGCTAAACTTGCTGTTCCCAATTGTTTTCACTTCTTCTTTTGATGTTGCCGCCATGGTGTCGATGATAAGTGCTTTGATAAGAGTTGCGCGTTAACCAACAAAAACCGCGTAAACAAATGTGGAGACAACAACACAAAGGAAGAGGGAGAGAGAAAAAGAAAGGTGAGAATAACAAAAAAAAAATCTTCACTCAAAGGTTTTTTATCATTATCGCCGCGCGGAAGAGCGCGGCGGATTAAGAAGAAGAGAGACAAATTGTTAGTTAAATCAGTAGTCAACTCATAATACTCTCTTCTTTTCGTCGTTGGTAGTCGCAGTAGTAGCGGGTAACAAAACCTTCCTTTCTTCCTTCCTTTGCAAAAATGGCGTCTTCTTCGTTTGGAAAGAAATTGAAGCGCATGTTCAAGAAGAGTAAATCATCAAAGAAGACGATAAAAGGACGAGAGGATGCCGCGGCGGATGAAATGTACTTCAGTTGTTCAGAGTCGTTCGATGACGCAGGCGAAGAGGCGAAGGGAATCAATCGGCGTTTTTCCTTTGGCAACAACAAGAAAAAAGAGTTAGCGAACGTGCAACCGGATGAATCGAAAGGGCTGAAAGAATTGCATAACATTGTGGTAACGAGCGAGCAAAAAGAAATGTTGAAGAAGGTTATTGCGAAGGACCCGAAATTATTCGATTCAAACGGCCACATGGAAGAATCTCGAGTGCTCTCCGGTCGGTCGCTCGAAATATTCGAACGGATATCGAGTCGCAACGGCGGTCCAATAAAGGAAGAGGATTTTGATCCGCAGGTGTTCGTTCGCCACTCGCGTGTCGCCATCGAAAATAACCCGACGAAAACGATAGAGGAACAAATAGAATATATGAGAAACCAATTGGAGTGCATTCGAGATTGGCGAGGGCGTTTGGGAGCGGATTCAGCGTTGCGCGACTATGAGAAAATACCGAATCAAAAGGAGTACTTTGATCTTTGGCCGTTGCATATCCACGGAAACGATGCGTACGGACATTTAATTTTTGTCGAAAAGATTGCGGAAGTTGACGTCGACTACCTGAAAACTATAATGACCGTGGAAGAAGCGTTGCACGTTCGCATGGTGTGTCACGAAGCTATCGCGGAATTGAAGAAAAGACAAAGTGAAGTTCTCGATAAAGTGGTGTATAAACACATCTGGGTGATGGATTTAGCCGATATTAAATGGTCCTCGTTCACGCACGACGTTCGCGACGCTTTGCACAAGATATTGAAGATGTGCATCGAACAGTATTCGGACACACTATATAGAATTATCATGATCAATACGCCGGTGATTTTCAGAATGGTATACAAAGGCGCTTCTCTGGTGATTAAACCTGCAACAAGGAAGAAAGTTAGAATGCTTGGTCCAACGAAGCATCCGGCGACCTACGAAGCTTTTAGAAAGTTGGGCGTTACGAGAGAAAACGCGCCCCCGTGCGCGGGCGGGACGAATAAAGGTGTAGATATATTGGACTTAGTGCAGATGTACTCGAAAGAGTTCAAACGCAGAAAGAAACATTAAGGCGTTTTGTTTTGTATGTGATGTAATTTAAAGTAATTTGAAATAACTTTTATGGGCACGTGTACTCACTCACTTGCTCATTACTATTAAAACTACTATTTGTACAATCTATTCTCTTCTATGAATTCGGCGACGAAAGGATTCAATTCCTCGATGGTCGATGGTTTATTTCCGCTACTGATGGCCTCTCGAACAGCAGTGCTCGAAACGTCTCTCAGGCCTGATATATTATCAAGGAAAACAACGGACTTTGCTTCTTTTATCATCGTAGGCGTTGCCGTTGCCGTCGTAGGTGCGGTCGACGAGATTCTAGGAACGACGACGAGATTCGTCGTTTTCAGAATCTCGTCTCCGCGTATCCATTTACCACCAATTAAATCGTCGTACGCGTCTTTGCCCATCACGAACGTATACTCGATGTTCCTCTTTTCAAAGTCATCCTTTTCCTTCTCGTAGACGTTTCTCAAATAGTCCAACAACTCAAACGTCCCTACAATAGTCGCGTCTGCGTCTCCGGTTACTTTCCTCTTCCATTCCGTCGCTTCGAGTTCGATTCTTCTCACTTTGACCCTTTTCACAGACGTTTTTCCTTCTCCGGGGATCGAGAACTGTTTCTCGCACATTTCGCATCGCTGCTGAAAATTTGGCATTTTCGTTTTCAGCATCGCGTCATTTTTGGATTCAAACGCGTGTCTGTACACCGGCACGACCCACACTTCGTCGTACAATTTGTCGTCGTCGTCGTCGTCACCATTCGTTTTAATCCTTTCCATCGCTAACAAAGCCTTGACAATTTCTCCGTGACCTCCTCTGTCCGTCACTGGGTTTGCGCTCAAGCCAAACAGCGCGATGTTTTTTCTTCTCTTCTTCATCACGAGGACAAAAAACCCCTAATAAATAATAAAGATTTCTTTTGCGTCCCGATCTCTCCTTCTCTTTTCCACCCCCCACTACTTGTTCGTTCTCATGCAATCAATATATACTCGGGTTCTTAATATGCACTAGTTTGGTTCTTCTAATAACTACCAGTAGTCGTAGGTAGTATCCATATATATTATTATTAGGTGTGTTCTTTTGTTGTGTTTTTGACGTGTTTTTTTTTCTTTTTCAGTGCAACAACATCTTCACAACCACCAGTCAAAAAGACGAAAACACCCAGGGGGTAACGACGAGAGAAGAAGAAGGAGAGAAAGAATGAACACGACGATTTTTTCAGCACCGTCGTCGGCGTCGTCGTCATCGAGTTCGTCTTTATTCGTAGCTTGGACTGACGCGGCAGCAGGAGGAGCTACTCTGAATACAAAGCATATTCGTTCTCATCTTCGTCGTCATCATCATCGACAACGCAGCAGAGCAGAGGATTATCCATTCAGAAAACTTTCATCATCGACCACGAGAACTCGCGCTTCCTCTTCTTCCGACGATACTAATACTGATACTACAAGTTCATCATCATCATCATCTTGGACGGCGAGAGAGAAAACGCAGATGAATAAAAATATCGATTACTTGTACGAACTCGGGAAGAACGATACGGGAAACACAAACACAAACGTCGGAGCGAAAGAAGGAAAGATTGACGATATTTTCGCACGGAATCGAGGCGATGGTGAATTTAAACTCGGGGCGGATTCAGACATCGCCAACGGCGATTTGCGCTTTCGGTTCCAAGAAGTTCGACAGTTTAACAACTTAGTCGGAGACTACTTCGTTCCCGAACAGTTCATAGAAAAAGTAGCTTTACACGTGTGCAAAAATTTCATGTGCGCCGCGCAACCGAATAGTCCGAATGTCCCTTTGATTTTAGGCGTCTGGGGTGGTAAAGGATGCGGGAAAACGTTCAACTTAGAACTCGCGTGTAAAAAATTAGGAATGATGCCCATCGTAACGAGCGCGGGTGAACTCGAAGATGAAAGCGCGGGCGGGCCTGGTAGGCTCATACGACAAAGATATCGACGCGCGGGAGAAGTCGTTCGAGTGCACGGGAAAATGTCCTGCTTGATTGTGAACGACATCGATGCCGGATTGGGATGGTTCAAAGATACGCAACAAACGGTGAATAATCAAACTGTGTGTGGAACGCTCATGAACTTGTGCGACCATCCTGAGTTAGTTTCTTTAGGCGAAGAGCGCCGCGAAGACGGCTCGAATTTACAAACCGTGAGAATACCCATCATAGTCACCGGGAACGATTTGAGTCGTTTGTACGCACCGCTTTTGCGAGATGGAAGAATGGAAAAATGGTACTGGGACCCTCAATTCGATGATATTGTAAACATGGTAGACGCTCTGTTTAAAGACGATCCGTTGTGGAGTATTGATGATACGAGAGCGTTGGTGGCAAAATTTCCGAACCAACCGCTGGATTTTTTCGGAGCTACGCGTTCCACGGTGTACGACGACGCCATTCGTAACTGGATGATTGGCAACTCGAAAAAGAAGAACGGCTACGACGATCAGTTTGGCCAAGTATTGATGAAAAATTTAGCTCTTGGGACATCTGGTGTGGATTTATTTGGCAACGTTGGTACGGATGAAGCGCCTTCTTCGGCTTGGAAGTACCACGCGCCTCTGGAGATTGTCCAGTCCGAGAAGACGCAAATCACCACGGAAAGCGTAATGGCAGCTGCAAAAGAGTTATCGAACCAACAAGATTTGGTCAACTCAGAAAAGCTATCAGTAGAGTATATGAAATGGCAAAAGAATCCCGAGGATTTAACCCCGGAAGAAAAAGAAGCTATGGAAGCTAAACGATCTTGGCAAAAAACGATGAAGAAACGAGAACATGAACGCGAGTTAAGACGCATGGAGATGCGTTCGAGCGCAGCGAGCGAGCAAGCCTTGAAAGCGCGCAAACTAATGCTCGAAGCTACAATTCGGCGAGCGAAAGAGAAGAAAGCAAAGCGAGAAGCTGAAATAGCAGCGAACCCATCGTTAAAGCTCGAAGAGGCTGCGAGAAAAATGAACTCAGAGGTAGCGAAAAAGCAAAACGCCATTCCGGGACCGCCGTCTCGTAAAGATAGTAAATATACCATCGTATCTGTTGAAAGCGCATTTGATGCCTTCAAGGCAAAAACGTGCAAAGTGGTAGATGTACGAGACATGCGATCGTTTAGACGCGAATCTGTCGTCGGATCCATCAACCTCCCTATTGTTAAAGTTGAAGGAAAACCGCTCGCGTATACGTACGAAGCGAACGCCGCAGATTTTATCGAGCAGTTTACGAAGATGTTTACGAATAAAGAAGAGATGATTGTATTGTTAGGCGGTGATACAATAAACGAAAGGACAAATCTTGAAATCGACAATCCCGAACTAAATGGTTTAGCGGCGTATTTGGCTGAAAACATCGGATACGAAAACATCGCGGTCGTTCCGGGCGGTTACGATGGATGGGTCCGCGAATACACTCCGGGTGGTAAGAAGAGACTGAAGGAGTGGTCGCTCGATTATGTCACCGGTGCAGCTGGAACAACGTGCGTTGGTGCCGAGCTTCCCGTCGTTGGTTCTCTCGCAGACGAGCGTCGCGCAGCTGAACTTGAAAAACTCGAGAAGTTGAAGAAAAGTTTGGCGAGTGGCGACGCGTGGAAACGCGCGTTTGATTCTCGAAGCGGTAGGATGTACTTCTACCACAACAAGTCGAAACGGACACAAAATCAAAATCCAGAAATGTATAATGCTAAAACAGGACGTTGGAAGTTGCTAGACCCGCTGGGCGAAAATGAAAAGGAAGATGAGGAAGAGGAATGCGGCGAAGGCATAACTAATGAAGATGATAGGGGTTCAAATGCAAAAGTAGATATCAAAACGATTACCATCGACGAAGCCGTGGAACGTTTCTACTCGAAGAAAGCCGTCCTCATTGACTGCCGAAACGCATTTGATATTAAAACCGAGAGTATTGAAAAGATGTTGACATGTCCGTTGCGACTTGCGAAAGGAACAAAGTTGAGTCCGGAGTACGATCCTGTCGAAGAAAAAGATTATATAGAAAGTCTCTTGACATTGCTAGGCGGAGGAGGCGACGCCACCGAAGTAAAAGCACAAACAATCATTTTCGTTGGGGGTGATTCAGATGAAGAACAATCGCACATTGCCGCATCGCGAGCGCTTCTGAATGGATTCGAAAACGTAGAAATAGTGGACGGTTCCGTTTCAAAATGGCTAAAATTTTATAGTCCGTCCGGAAAGAAGAAAAAGGTCGTCGCAGGTGGCGCCTATAAAACCGACCTGTTAGCGACTGGCGCGTTCAATCCGTTTGCTGGAGAAAGTTGATCGCACTAAGATGTAATAAATATCAAAATATGTAAAACTAGTAACTAGAATGCAACGCGATACATCATCATTATTGCCGACGGCGGCGGAGCTTTTGGTGGCTTTGGATTCGCGCGTCGCGCACCACTTCTCCCCGGCGGCGGCGCAGATGAAACTCGTCCTCCTCGTCCTCCCGCGAACTTCCTTTGGGAGGGCTGATCTGACGGCGCCCGTTGTTGTTGCTGTTGCTGTTGCTCTCGTAGAGGCGGCGAAGATTGCGTTCGCTGCTGCGGCTGTCGCGTCTGTTGTTGCTGCTGATTATTCCACTGTCCCCCTCTGAATCGTCGCTTTCTCCATTCCTTTAACACTTGCGCAACGTCACCGTCGTAACGTCGAATTGAGGTAACACCTTCAGTTAATGATTTACACCCGGGAGGCGTGATTGTGCTTCTCCACGCTTCCATCTCTCTCGTCGTGTAAAAGTCTTGTTCCTCCACGTCCTTTGTATCTAATACCTTACGCTTCCAGTACAGCACGGGGCTTCCAATCGTGCGCAGCACCTCTTCGTCCTTCGATAAAGCTTCGTCTGCTGATAATCGCGCTACCGCAGCTTCGAGCGATGGTAGCGACATCGGTGGTTTATCGACGTGTACGTATGCGTTCTTTACGTGTTGGAGATGATTTCGATTCAATCTGCGCAGCTCATCTCGAACTTCTTCGTAAGACTTGTACGTTTTCTTGGACGGAAATTCAAGCGGAGGGTCCTCGTATTCAGACGCGTCGACAGTATCATCGCTCACTTCATCGTCGTCGTCGTCGTCAGTTGAGAGAAAAACTTTTACGCTACCCTCTTCGTCTTCGTCTTCAATATCATCGTCTCCCTCTTCGTCTTCTATTATGATGACATCTGAAATATCGTCGTCACTTTCGTCGCCATCGTTCAAAACTTCTACATACATCGGTGATTTTCTCGCTAACAATTCGTCAATGCGGGATGTGTTCCCACTTTTCTTCGATTGATTCTGCTTTGGCTCGTTTCGTTTTACAGTATCGGCAGACTTGTTTTTCAACCCACCAAGTGCTTTTGCAGTCCTATTCCCGGAGAGTTGCTGCTGCAACGTTCTTTCCAACGGAGCGACTTTGATACGATGCTTAATACATCGCGCGCAGTAATCGCACACGAATAGTTCGCGCAAAGGAGAATCTGGATCTACCAAAGCTTGAATGCCTTTGCACAACTGAGCACGACCGCCTCGTGGAATCACCGCTAACGAATACGCCAAAGGCGTAATAGGTGCCTTGTTGTAAAAAACAGCCTCTGCCCGAGTCTTATCTCTCAACGGATCGCAATTCTTGTCAAACGTATCTGGTATAGAAGCGTAATCGAGTAAATCGTTTCCACCGAGACCACCAACCTGGTTTACTAATCGCGGTCGCGACGAGGAATCGTAAAGCGTATAGAATGAAAAATCTGCACATTCTCCCGCATGATACGTCGCCAACACCCACTCGACGCCGTACATGTAATCGTACACGCGTTTCACGCTGCTGTCGTTGTTCTCGTTCACGTCCGAAAAATTGTTCCAAACGTGTGCAAAATCTTCAGCTGGCATGTTTGCAAGCGTAGAGTAGTTGATTGAAAAATCCTTGATGGTTACCATGTCCTTGGCGAGTGGACTCGCGTATTTGCTCGTGTGTTTAAAAGCACTCGCATCGTTCTCTTCCAACCAGTCCAAATAATTTGGATTTAAAAGCGTTCCGGCTACGGCTTTGAGCATGGCCCAATTTACCGTGTCATCCATTCCCGTCATCGGTTGCGAACGCCGATCTCTTTCCAAACGAAGTTGAAACAAAGGATCTTTCGTATTCGAGGGAGGCCCCGGGAATAAACGGTTTCGACCTTTGAACATTTTACAGCTCCTCACGCGCACGTAATTTCTCCACGAAAACTTCACCCCAAATCGACTCCCACTAATGTAATCGTTACCTGACATCACAGACAAACCGACAAAATCCCGTCGAATCGCCGACAACTCCTCTGCGTATTCCTTTGGGTGCTTTTTCCGGTCTGGTAGAATACCGTCCCACCACAGTTGCCCGTCGTCACCTTCATCGCTACTCCTATTCTCACTGCTAGAATTATTGCTATTGTTATTCGAGCCTTTCGCGTGCAAAGCTTGTGATTCCCCACCACTACCACCGCCTCTTTTCTGGTTGTATTCATTCATTTCCATTTCCCTTTTCGCTTGCCTTTTAGATTTACTCCCAGCCCCAGCGCCGCCGACGCCGCTCAAGTTATTTTCCGCGCTGAGCACTTTTGAATTCGGGTTTAAACTCATCGCTAATTCCTCGTTGAACATTCTGGCTGAAAACACGAGTCTCTGCGCACCACTAACGAACACGTCCATGGTTGGATTAACCGTCAGCGCCAAAAGAATGGCGTCGGAATCTTCGGAAACGACGCAGTGCGTGTGATTTTGAAAGTTTGGATTTTCCTGTCTCAACTGCATGGCTCGAACGAGTTTAATTTCACCTTCACCCGGCACCGTCGTTCCCGAGAGCTCGTATAAAATGTCCGGACCAAAATCTTCTCGGTGTACTTTTGACGCGATGTAATACTCAATTGCTCGATCGACTTTCAGCGCTAACCTCGACCCGGGCGTAATTCCGAGTTTCATCATTCTCGATAAATCCGTCGATAATGGTTCTCTCTCTCCCGACGATAGTCTCACTCGTCGTCGTCGTTGCGTGATGGTCTTAGCCATTGGCGCTGGCCCGTCTAAAGCGAACGTAATCGAATGTCTCGGTCGCGTTCGACGAATGATACCGGTCAACAAACCGAACAACTTTTTGTAAAAGGCGGACTCTGTTTTCGTGTGGTGCGCGGCGACATGCAAGACGTTATTCACATCCACGTACACGTGGTCGAACGATGCCAGTCTTCTAGGGTCCAGTTTATACGCACTTTTAATATCATGCAACGACGACGACGACGAAGAAGAAGAAGTAAAGTTACTGTTACTTCTGTTGTTGTTGTTGTTGTTCTTCTTGTAGTTTTTTCCTCCGTCTGTTTTCGGTTGAGCGAAGCTCTTCTTGAACTCTTTCTGCATCATCTTGTTAAACCCAGAGATTCCCATTATGACGTACGCGTATATATCTTTTCACGAAAGCGCGCGGCGTGTTTGTTTCTCTCTCTCTCTCTCTCTCTCTCTCTTTGTGTGTGTGTGTGTGTATATGTATGTATATCTTTCGCTCTTTACTTTACGACCTGACTAAAATACCGAAGGAAATGTGTTGAGTTCGTTATTGACGATGGAGAATTTTTAATCCCCGGCGACTTTTATATCGCATGTGGGTGGTCGTCCCCGCGGGTTACTAAGAATGCACTCTACTCGAGCGTTTCAGAGAAAAAGAGAAGATTGCGTCGTTTACTCCTTCTCTCACGTCGTCGTCGTATCCTTTCTTCTCTCACCTTCTTTCTCTCTCTAAACGGCCGCCGACAATAAAATTTGGAGAAAATTGGTTTGTCGTTGTGTTTAAAACTCACCACCAAAACCTATTTAAATTGGAGCAGAAAGAGTTTTTGTCTTTTTGCAGAAGGAACAACTTTTTTTTACTCGCAGAGTGATTTTGAAGAGTTGCCTCATACTCATAGATAGGAAATGACGACGGGAAGAAAAGAAACATAGCACATCACGCTTTTCATGTTGGCGAGACAATATCATATAACGAATCAACAGTATTGTCCTCGCGACGAAAATCTGTGCCGTCGATGGTTTGTGAGAGGAAGAGGAAAAGGAAAAGGAAGATTGGTTTTTGTCTGTTTTGCAACGACGACAAAAACAGACAAAAACGAGAAACAAAACGAAAACGAAAAGAAAAAGAGCAGCGGCAGAAAGAAAGAACGAGTCGACCGACTGGTCTCGAGATTGGGATACTGCGATGGAAGGAGTCGCGTGAAGACTGAATTTCTAAACAGAAATCGACTCTCTCTGTCTTCCAATTCGACGATAGAAATTAAATCTCCGTCGGAGAAAGTAGACCCGAGCGACGTACTCATCGACGGACGACATTTAGAATCCAACGAACTCGACGGGGTGTTGATTTTATTTCACAAACCGAAAGACTGCGTCTGCTCGAAAGAAAAAGAGGAAGGAAATAACGTGTACGATGAACTAATGAAAGCGACTCTAATGGATGAGGACGACGCAGTAAATGGTAAGGAAAGAATAGAGAGATGGTTAAACAGAGTTCCCGAGATCAACACCGTTGGACGCCTCGATAAAGACACGACCGGGGTCCTTCTCTTCACGGACGACGGGAAGTTATTACACGCGTACACTTCTAAAAAGGTAGAAAAAGTGTACGAGGTGACGTGCGATAGAGAGATTCCGTCCTCTTCGATTTCGTTATTTGCTTCAGGAACGATGAAACTTTCGGGAGAACCAAAAGCGTGCTTACCGGCGAAACTCGAAATTCATAAAACAGACGCCGCAAAAGCCACGATTACGCTCTCCGAAGGTAAGTTTCACCAAGTAAAGAAAATGTTCTTCGAAGGTTTGGGTTGTATGGTAACCGAATTACACCGATCAAGTTTTGCTGGGTTCGTATTGAAAGATGGTTTTGAACCGGGAATGTGCGAAGTGTTAGACATTACGAAAGCCCGGAAGGTGTTTAATCTCTGAAATCGAAAGAAAAGTGAAGCGCTCGTAAAAAAACTCTTAGTAGTAGTAGTAGGCACCATGTAACAATAATATATATATATTAGTGACTAGTAAACGCCACCCGGCATGTGAAACGCGCCGCAGTACGCCTCAACATCCGCGCGTAACTTGGCGATATCGCCGCTTTGTTTGCAATCAGCGCCCTCGACGTATGCTTTGAAATCTTTCAACTTTGTTCCAGTCGTCACCGAGGCTTTGCACTCGCTCGCAATCGTAACGCCTCGGTCAATAAACTCGGCAACTTTCACGAAATCAGCCTCCTTCATGCCTCTAGTCGTCATCGCCGGCGTTCCAATTCTAATACCGCCCGGAATGAGCGCAGACGTATCACCTACGACGGAGTTTTTGTTCAAAGTGATGTGCGCCATGTCGAGAATCTTCTCCACGCGCGCGCCGTCGATGCCTTTCGGTCTCAAATCGCACAAGATCAAGTGGTTGTCCGTCCCGCCAGAGGATAAGCTATAGCCTAACTCCGTGAGTTTCTTCGCCAAGGCTTTGCAGTTCGAGCACACTTGCTTTTGGTACTCTTTAAATTCCGGCGTGTTTGCCACTTTCAACGCCACGGCCAAAGCGCCGATGGTGTGGTTGTGTGGACCGCCTTGTAATCCCGGGAAGACTGCAGAGTTAATCGCTTGCTCGAACTCTTTTTGGTAAAAAATGATCCCAGATCTCGGCCCTCTCAAGGATTTGTGCGTCGTCGACGTGACAACGTGCGAGTATTCGAAAGGATCGTCCGCTACTTTTGCCGCGACTAAACCGGAGATGTGCGCCATGTCGGACATCAAGTATGCGCCGACATCGTCGCAAATCTCGCGCATTCTCTTGTAATCGTAGTTTCTCGGATACGCCGAGGCACCGGCAATGATAATTCTCGGTCTGAACAACGTCGCGTTCTCGTGCAACTTGTCGTAATCGACCCAACCTTCCTCGTTCAATCGGTACGGCATGGACTCAAAGTACACCGACGTCGCGGAGATCTTCTTCTTCGGCGTGTAGAATCCGTGCGTCAAGTGACCGCCGTGCGGTAAATCCAAACCCATGATTCTGTCGTGCGGGTTCAACAACGCGGTATACACCGCAAAGTTCGCCGGAGATCCCGACAACGGCTGCACGTTTACGCCCCACTCGCTCGGGTTTAACCCGTACAACTCCAAGGCCCGTTTTTGGCACAAGCTTTCCGTTTGATCGATGAACTCGTTGCCACCGTAATATCGGGCACCGGGTAAACCTTCGGAATATTTATTCGTCAAGCACGAACCGTTCACTTCCATCACCGCTTTCGATGTAAAATTTTCCGAGGCGATCAGTTCGCACCCCAAAGCTTGTCTTTCCTTTTCGTTTTGCATGATGGCAAACAACTCTGGGTCTAACTCTTTCACGCCCAAGTCTTGGAACGGATGGGAGGAAGAAGTTGCGTTCGCCGCGGTCGGATCCGCCACCGCTTTGTTCTTTTGAACTCCTCCGTTTCTTTTATTAATATTGTTATTGTTGTTGTTGGACCCCGCAGAAGAAGATGTCGTCGTCGTCGTCGTTTTAACAACCTTTGTGTTTGAATTTCTTCCTCCTTTTTTCGACATCGACGACGACAAAGAAAAAGAGGAAGCACCGACAGAGAGCGCGGCGGCTTTCGAGGATAAAGTAGTAAACATCTTGATGAGCTACTTTTGTTGTTGTTTAATAAAGGATGATGTGATTTTGAGGATGTTTGTTGAAGTAATATCTCTCTCTCTGTTTGTGATGGATGATGATGTGGGGTTGTTGACGCGTTGTTGTTTATTTGAAAAAGTTCCAAGTCCGGGGTTTTGAAGGAAAATATCTTCGATGACGACGAAGAGCTTGATGTGAAGAGATCTCATCAGATCAAAAAGACAAAAAACGAAAAAGCGACAAACACACACACGCCACATAACAAAACAGAAATTTATACGAGCATATCCAAAAGAGAGAAGACACTACTCAACGCGGTAATGTTGTCATCAACAATAACAACAACATCGAAAGCATCATCATCGTTCTTGGTTCAAAATGGATTCGCGACAAACACTCGAGCGTCATCTTCGTCCCGTCGATGCCCCCCCGGTTTAGCAAGAAAAATGATTACTAATAATAATAATACTATCAAAGCGATGGCATCGTCATCGTCGTCGTCGTCGTCTTCATCATCATCGAACGAGAGTAACGACGAGAACAACGAAACGAACGCGTTCCGACTTTCGGGCATCGCGCTGCTACCGATTAGCCTTGCAAATTTATTCAACACGCCAGAGACGTTGACGACGTTTTTAGATTTCAAAGACGCGGAACAGTTTCCAGACTTTACGACCGTGGAGACGTTAACGCACTGGTCAAATTTATTCGGTTCGGATGCGTTTTCGTTAATCACCTTGTGCTCGTGTTACGTGTTAGCAGACGCCGCGGAGAACAATCGCTTGAATTCCCAAACGTACCAGCGACTCGCAGTCGGTAACGTTTTAGTCTTAGCGTCCGTTATTGGCGCTTTAGCATTGACCCAAGTCGTAGGCGAAGCGCCTCGACCAAACGCGTCGGCCATCGTGACATTCACCGGATTATCTTTGCCGTGTTTGTTTGCATCGGTCGGTGCAATCAACACGCACGGGGGTGGGTTTGCTGGAGTTTCAGATTTGTTCGCAAAAGATTGGGACGATTTGAAGGACTTCTCCAATAAAGACGCGTCGTACTTATCGCGATATTATAAGCTCAGTTTCTTTACGACTTTGATCGTCGGCGGCGCGTTTGCGTTCTCACCGACTTCTCCCTTAAGTGCTATCAACGAACCATACGCGAGCGCGGAGTTCATTAGAAGATTGTTTGGTCTAGGCGCGGTTTTTGGGTTAGCGCCAGCGCAGTTTGTCTTATTAGACGCGAGTAAACGAAACAGATTAGGAGGAGGCACGTTCAAGAAACTGAATTTATCCATCGCCGCGTCGATTTTTCTCATTGACTTTATGACGGTGTGGGGCTTTGGGAAGATTGCTGAAATCGCGACTCCGGATCAAATACAGGTTTTGAACGAGGCGAGCGCGACTGGAGGGATTTCTCAAATTTATAACTACGTAGGCGCGATTTCGGTTTCCTTGGCCATCGCTGGTGTATATCTTTATCAGGGATTGTTTGCGAAGAAATAAAAGCGCGCCTGTCAATCTATAAAGTAGTTTATTCTTTCAACACGCAAAATGTAATTCTAATGATACTCCTTACTACTAGTAGTATATAATTAATTATCGAGCAACTCATCGGTAAATGCGGTGAATAATTGCGTTTCGCAAAAGTTTTTCATAAACGAGCGATCGCGTCCGACGTACGAATCGACGAGTTCGTCTTTAAGCAACACCGCCACTTTCTGTCCATCTTTTCCAACTTCGGCGATGGAATAACTCCGAATGCGACCCAGTATCGCATCGCGCATGTGATTCCTGAAGCACTCACCAAATTCCCCGCACAGCTTTGAAGATTTCTCCGATGGTTCTAAAACCGAGGAGAACACCTGCGTTTCGGCAGCCAGGCGGATGGAGGCGTGTATCGGTCTCAATTTTTCTCTGAGTTCGTGCCAGTTTGGTGCCGTTGCCACTATACCACCCATGATTTTGATTTCATCTTTATACGCATTCAATCGCGTGATGTGCTGCGTGCGTTGTCGTATGTCGTTGGTTTTGTGCTGAATGCCTACGATAAAAGGCACGGGCGCCTCGAGAAAATCAGTCATCGAATTCGGCAAAATTGGTAAAAACAATCCTCTCGGACGCAACGGACGTAACATCGCTAGCAAAGATAAAATCACGCCGGATAGCTGACCTAAATTCGGAGAGAAAACGACGACCTGTTTCTCCAGCAGCGCGCAAGCCATAAATGCCATGATATTCTCAATGCTCAACGATCGACACAAAGCCGCAATCGCCCAAGGTTCGATGTGCGCGGCTTCCTCGTCATACGTGTAGGTGATTTTCCCAACAGAATCGCGAATGCATTTCCTTTCAAAGCACGGGTCATCTGTTGTACTCACGGGCCGATAAAACGGAATCGGCGCATCCAGAATGCTCTTCTTCTTTTCAGAATTTAAGGCTTTTCCCGCTTCATCCTTTATCAAAGGACCGTTGAAAACGCGCGTCGCGTCGCCAAGTTTCGGAATTGACTCGGCGTGAAAGGACTCGAGTATCCGCAACGAATCATCGTTCTTCCGTGTTTGTTCCTCCACGCTCCTATTGAAACCGCGTGACGATGTAGCCTTGACGTCGCTATCTGTCTTGCTCTTTAGAGTTCGCGGCGCTTCTTCGCTAAAGTTGAGATCGCGCGCAATATTTTTACTCTCTTCGTCTTCACCGCTCGTCTTTGGAAGTGGAGGTGGAGGCGGTTTCGTCGGAGTAATGCCAGAACGCGAAAACGCCATCTCCAAATCCTTCATTAATCGTCTCTCGTCTCGCCGTAATCTTTCCAGTTTTTCTGAGGTGACTACTGCTCTCAAGACTTCAAATGTCGTCTTAAAAAACGGCGTTTTCGTGATGAGGCAATAACACCTAGGCGCCGCGACGAGGTACTTTCTCAAGTTTGCCTCTTCCCCTCCTCCTTCCCCATCGCCGCCGCTAGGTATAGTCTCCTCCGAAAAAGAAGAATTCGGCGATAGCGCAGACGACAACGATGAAGACGCGATAACCGGCATTTGACTCACAAACTCGTTCGCGTATAAGCAGACTCCATATAAAGGTTCCTCTCCGCTTTCACCACCAGTCAATCGAAAGACAAAACTCGAAGTGTCGTGAGTTTTCTGGGCGTTGCCGTAAGCCACCTCTAAAATTTTCGACATCGACGCCGTTTTCTCCACTAGTTTTGGTTCCACGCCACTCGGGAAACAAAAGTGTGCGATTGATTCAACATCGAACGATTGCTGCGCCGTTTCGTCTTCCGTGTTGCTGTCTTCGTCGTCTCCTTCTATTCGAGCTTTAGGAGAAGGAGGATAGGAAAACAAAACGTCCGCCGAGTACGTCTCTCCAACCGTTCCTCGATGCGGCGGCGTGTGTTTCGGGTGCGATACGCGCACGTCTTTGGAAGAGCGTCTTCTGCTATTACTATTACTGTTGTTATGACTATTATTATTATTCAGATTTTGTTGTTGTTGTTGTTGTTGTTGTTGTTGATGACTAGCTTCGCGAAACTCTCTCGGCGAATCCGCCACCGCAGTAAAATCGCTCCGGTCCGGATGTAAACCAACCACGAGAAACTTCTCGAACGTAAACTTTGTTTTCCTCTTTCCCTTATCTGTAGATGAATAGTTGTTTTCATCATCATCATCATCATCATCATCATCGACGTCGTGGTCTCCTTCCTCGCTCACTTTCTCGATGTTTGCGTTTGCGTTCTTTTTGTTTTTTAGTTTTCGGTTGGATTGTAACCACGACCGTTTCTCTGCGGTTTTCGCTTCTGGATTAAACCAAGTCACGTGATGCGTGTTATTAGTATTGATATTCGGTCTAAACTTCTTCTTCGAATTTGAATTTGAACTCGTCGTCGTCGTCGTCGTCGTCGCCGTATTTTCAGTCCCGACGAATCGGTTCGAGGTCGGGGAAGGCGTTTTGAACGCGTCCTCCTCCTTGGAACTTTCTTCTTTCGTTTGTTCTGGAGGTGGAGAAAAAGGGGAATTCACGTGGAACTCTTCTCCTTTTCCTCCTTTTCCTCCTCTGCCATCGCCACCATCATCCGCTGTTGTTTTATCCTCTGCTTTGTTCATCATCATTTAGGACGAATAGTATTAGTCTACTATTACCAAAAGAGCAACACCGTCATCCCGGGTTCTTCTTTAAGTTCTTTCTTTTGTGTTAGTGTCATTAAATTTGTTCTCTTTTTTTGGTTTGTGTTGTGACGTTTTTAACTGTCTCGTCAAAAATTTTACTCTTCTCTCAAAAAAAGAAAAGAAGTTTCCAAGTCGACCTTTTCTTCATTCACTTCTTCTTAGAAAAAAAGGAGAGGATGCAAAACAGCGGCAGCAGCAGTCGACTGCGCCGTTGTTTCTCCCCCACCGTCCTCACTCGTCCCGTGGTGTTGTTGTTGTTGTTGTTGTTCGTATTTTTCGTCTCCATACAACAAACGAACGCGCAATGGCACACGTCTGGGAAAAAAGCCGCTCCGTTTAAAGCGAGGAAAAGCGAAGACCGATCGGGAAAGTTGGAAAACATCGCGTTCGTGTGCGCGGGATTCCCGTGGATGTACGGTCCGTATCAGATGCAAGGCGATCAACTCATGAAAAGTTTGAACGAAAAGTATAATTTTAACACGTATTGGATGATGCGAGGGAATAACGTGCACAATATACCACCGGGAGTGTATACGGGGAGAGAAATCTCCAATTTGACACCACCACAAGTGCCGAAAATGCCGCACGACTGGGACGCTTCACATTTAAAGTTTCTCGGGTTACCAGCGAGGACGAAAGTGACGAGCGTGATTGCTCGCGTAAACGGTGCCGCTGCATCCATGTCCGAAGTGAACGACGCGTCCAAATTATACGGTATCGATGCGTTTATCGTCTTAGGCGACATCAACGTCGTCTACCACGACTCGTACGATTTTAAAGTACCGACCATCGCCTGGGTGCCGTTCCATTACAATACCGTCAGGGGATCGAATAAAGCTCTGCTGAAATCGTACACGTATGCGGTTGGATTATCGCCATCGACGACGAAAGTCATCGCGGACGTGCGATCGGACGTGGCGTATATTCCGCATTTCATAGACGCGAACGTTCTGGAATCCGCCGCGGAGACTTGGTTAAAGAAAGAACGCAGATTAAAAGGGAATAAGAATAAATCGGACAGAGAAATTGTATTTGACGCAAACAAATACGATAAGATGTTTAAAAGACGTCCGTCGTCGTTTAGTGCGGTAGAAACCAGTCAAGATGGTGATGACGACGATGTGTTTTTAGTGCTCGCCTCGGGGACGAATTACGAAGGCGCCGATAGGAAAGGGTGGGATGTCGCCATCCAAGCGTTCGCAAAATTTCACGAGACACACCCAGAAATCAAGAAACATTTATGGGTGCATTCGTTCTCGTCTACGCAAGTCATGCGCGACCACGATGGGAACGGAAATAAAGCGCCTCCCGAGTTGGCACCGCAAGGCGTCGATTTGCGAGGACTGGTCCAGGAAATGGATTTGCCACCGGACATTTATACGGTCGACATCGACTTGCACCCACGAGGACGAGTTGCGGCGATGAAAGTTCACGCGGACGTGTGCTTACACCCTTCAAAAGTTGAGGGTTTCGGGATGAACGTGTTGGAGTGTCAATCGGTGGGGACGCCAGTCGTGACGACAAAGTTTCGAGCGATGGAAGATTTCACGCGAAACGGCATCTCTGTGCCCCCTGCGCAATGGGAACACTTGGCCGCTTTAGGTGGAAAGTGGGTTATGCCTGACGTGAAAGGCGTTGCAAAGGCATTAGCTGAGATTGGTAAGAAGCGGAAAACCGCGGAATGGAAGAAAAAGAGCAAAGATGCCGTAGAGTGGATTAAGGAAGAGTTCTCGCTCGATCGCGTCGCCGCCGGATTCGACGGCGTGTTGAAATTAGCTTTGGAAACGCACACGAATAACCTTCCATTCATGCTCTCGAAGATGAAAGAAGCGCCATCGTTCGCGGAGAGACCCATCTTTCACGTCACCACAGATGTGCACCCGAAACAGGCAGATTGGGACGAAGAGTGGATGTTGTACCACCGACCGGATGTGCGCGTGGATTACGAGATGGTGCAAGAAATGCTTCACGACTTGACGACGAAAGAAGGCGAAATGGTGTCGTTGGCGTTTATCGTGTGCAAAGACGTACGTGGAATACCGATTGAATTCCAAGTTGAAGAGCGCGATTACGATGGCGTCCATCGGTTCAACACGGAGCACCCAATTTTACTCCCGACGTGGGCGTTTGCGCAAGCGCAACAAAATTTCCCGTACATCCATAACACCGCGTGGATGTTAGCGGGAAACTCGGACCAACAATTTATTAAGATGTTCCCACCGGGTGCGGCGCAAGTCATGAATCCTATCGAGATTAAAACGTATAGCGACGAGCTTTAGTTATTGTGTGTTGCTTGCTTATTCGAGAAAAAAAATATAGAAGTACTCGAAAAAAGATTGTCACTACTGATGTATGTAATAAATATGTGCGATTAAAAAAATATATTTCTTATTTCATCACGTCTGCGATGACTTGGTCCTTAAACACCGGCAAATCTGGATGCGTATATAACGGCTGAAATTCCTCTGGTTTTCTATCTTCCCCAACTTTTGCCAATTTGCTTTGGAACGGTTTGCACCCTTTACTCATTCGCATGAAGAGCTCGTGCCATCTCAAATCGCTCGTTAACTCCGGGTGGAAACTCGTCGCCAACAAGTTCTTCTGTTTCACCGCCACCACCACCGATTCTATGTCCACGCCCATTTCTTTCTTTTTCTCCTCGGATAAGTAATATTTCGCTAAAACCTCGACGTTTTCCCCGACTTTTTTAATCGCCGGAGCTCGGATAAAAATCGCTCGACACTTGACGTCGTTTTCTGAACACCCCGGGATATCGCACGGTATCGTCGTCTCGAAAGAATCAATTTGCGAGCCGAAAAAGTTACGAGAAACGTCCACGTTGATGCCACCTAATAACTCTTGACCACCTTGCTTGGCGCCTTGTTCGATGCGATCGGCTAAGAAGATCAACCCCGCGCACGTCCCCCACACGCACCGTTCTCCCTCGTCCTCAAATTCTCTCAACGCATCGAACAAGTTCCATCGTCTCGCGATGTTCGCCATGGTGGTACTTTCCCCACCCGGGATGATCATTCCTTGGCACCCTTCCAACTGAGACGCGGAACGAATTTCAACCGCTTCGCCGCCACATCTTCGAATCATCGAGCAGTGCTCGCGAAAAGAGCCTTGTAAAGCCAGGACGCCGATTTTTATTTTATCTTCTTGTTGTTCAATTGCCATCGTCACGCACTTTTCTTTTTCTTTTTGTGACGTCTGATAAAAGTCGGATGTGTGGTGTGACGACGCAGCTAAAAAAGCGAAAAAAGCTAAAAAAGCTGATGTGGCAAGCACCTAAAAATTGACTAACTCTTTTCTCTCTTCTTTCAATTTGGTTTCAAAAATTTAAAAATCCTTTTTCATCTTCACTTTAATGCATATTAGACGCATCGCGGCGCGTAATCATCAGTTCATCGTCTACTCCTCGCGTATTAAAAGTAGTATTAAACAACGTAGTAGTAGTAATTTTATCAACAACTACAACAAAAGAAGAGCATTGCACGACAACATAAAAATGGGATCCGGAGGTGAAGGTTTTACGAACGAAATCGAAAAGAAGGCGAAAATGATGAGCGCAGAAGACGAAACGTTATTTGAAAATAAGCTGAGAGTAAAGAAGCTTTCCGAGCACGCGACGGTTCCCGTCAGAGGTTCAGACGGAGCGGCTGGGTACGATTTATCCGCCGCGTACGATTGCGTCGTCAAAGCGAAATCGAAAGAGCTCGTCAAGACGGACTTGTCCATCGCGATTCCGAAGAACACGTACGCTCGAATCGCTCCGAGAAGTGGTTTGGCGTATAAAAAATTCATCGACGTCTTAGCCGGCGTGGTGGATTACGATTACCGCGGGAACGTCGGCGTTATTTTGGCCAACTTTGGAGACGAGGATTTTGAGGTGAAGAAAGGCGACCGAATCGCACAAATGATCTTGGAGAGGATCACTACGCCGGAGTGCGTGGAAGTCGAAGACTTGGAAGCGACGGAGCGCGGCGCCGGCGGTTTCGGTTCCACCGGAGTGAGCAAGTAAACTATCAACAACGCGTTCTTTGATCGTCATCAGCAGCGCTATTACTACTACACCTTTCTTGCTTGTCCTTATTTAATTAAATATACGCGTACTTTTATATAATTTACGTGCACGTATTACTTAGTACTGGTAGTACTTACAGCGTGCATTTTTGAATTTTTGCTTTTTTCTTCATTCTCTTCTTTGTCCTCATCGGCGAGGGAGAAATTCATACACAACAACTAAAAATACTAATGTCTGGTGTTCAGCTGACTGAAAATCTCATCAAAACACTGGACGGGGGTGGAAAGGACGACGATTCGTCGTTCATTCCAGCGCCGGGTGGATTTCAAGGCCCGAGAGATGGTTACATTTTCCAGAACGGAGAAGCAGGCGTCGGGTATTACAGAGAAGAAATTTTCGCCGCCAAAGAAGATGATGATGATGATGATGATGATGACGAGGTATTGGTAAACGACAACAACGCGAAAAGGCGCAAGACGTCCAACGAGACCGCGACGACGACGACGACGACGATGAAGACAAAGTCAACGATAGATTACGATAAAATGCTCGCAGAAATCGAGCAGAACAACCCGGACATTACCAAAGAGACCACGGAATTAACAGAGAAGAGTGTCAAGAAGTTAGTGATTCAATTCGAAAGAGCTTTGAACGATAACGTGGAAAAGAGAGCAAAGTTTTCGACGAAACCGGAGAAGTTTTTAGATTCAGAGGTCGACTTGGACAATGCGATTAAGAATTTACAGTCGTTGGCATCTGCGCCGAAATTATATCACGTTTTGATCGATACGAAGTGCGTTCCGAGTTTACTCTCCGTGCTGGCGCACGAGAACGAGGACATATGCGTAGACATTTTAGAGTTGTTTCGAGAGTTGTTCGATCCAGACGCAAGCAACGAAGGAGAAGAGGATGAGAACAGACAGGCGTTTCAGTTGCTGAACTGCTTAAGAGAGAACGACGGAATCAAAATGTTCGTCGATTGTTTGATGGATAGATTCTTTTCGAAGCCAAAAAAGAAGAACGAAAGAGAAGAACGAGAAGAAAAAGATGACGATTTAGCCGGAGAAGAGACGAAACGAAACGCCGAGGAGACTATTTTACAAATCGTAGAAAACGCGATCGAAATCAGCGGAGGCACGAGCGAGATTTGCGAATACTTTTTAAACGAAAGCAACACTCGATTGAAAGAGTACTTACTCGAAAGAGTAGGCAAAAAACAAGGCACGGATGGTGTGAAGTTACAAGCGTCCGAGTTGCTTTCAATTTTAACCACCGGGTGCGACGAAACTGTGAAGAAATCTATGTTGTTAGCGAACGATGCGTTTATGGATCCAATCATGATGGCTATTGCGTGCTACAAAAAGAAAGAACCGCAAGATAGCGAAGAACGAGAAATCGTCGAGAATCTCGCCGACGCCTTGTGCGCTTTGCTCCAAACGAAGAAAGGTCAAGAGACTTTTTTCAATTTAGAAGGTTTAGAGTTGATGTTGATGTGCGTGAAATCAAAATTATTCGTTCGAGGCTCGGCATTGAAAATTTTGGATTTTGCGTTGACGGAGAACGAACTCGGGTGTTTGAAATTCATCGACGCGTTTGGTTTGAAAACCATCTTTTCCACCTTTGTCGGTTGTTTCGGCGGCGACGAAAAGAAGATTAAAAAGATTCGCAAAAAGTACGGCAACGATTACGTCGACGCCGAGTGCGAGCGCACGTTATCCGTTATCGCCTCTCTGTTTCAAAACATCGACATTTCGAAAAACACGGACAAGTATAACCGCGTCGTCTCGAAGTTTGTGGAAGACTCGTTCGTAAAACTTGATTTGCTCGTCGAATCGTACGTTTCCTACGGCAAAAGAGTCTCGAAAATCGAACTCCCCAACGACGAAAACCCGCCGCAAGACTCCGAGGACGAGCAAGACATATACCTAGAAAAGCTCGATCACGGATTATCGAGCTTAGAAAACGTCGCCATTATAATCGCGCATTTATGGGCGACGTTAGACGATGCTATTCAAAAGCGGATTTTCGTCGATTTAGAAAACAACGAAATCGACGTCTCTCACGCCAGAGATGTTTTGAGAGACCGAGCGAAAAACATCGGCGATGGTGGTGGCGAGCAGGTGCAAAAGGACAAAGTTGATCAACTTCTCACGCTGGTGTATTCGCTATACATGCCAGATGAGGTTCGGCCTGGTGATGAATGAGAGAGTTAGATTTTTAGAGAGAGAGAGAGAGTTAGACATGAACTCGTAATGAAGAGAAAAGAGAGAGAAGATTCACCTAAATTTATCCACACAAGAAAAGAGACACGCACTTCTTCCATTTCTTCTTCAACGCCTCTCTCTCTCTCGCGGAGCGAGGAAAGCAGAACAAAGCAAATGCGCGGCGCGCACTCATCGTGCTCTGCATTTTCTTCTCAACAACGCCTTTTTTATTCCCATCGTCGTAATCATTATCATCATCATCATCGAAAACATCAACAGCATTTAAGTCAAACTGTCGTAAAAAGAATGAGAGGAACCCCTAATAATGCTAATGATAAAAACGACGGCTTCCGTCCCATGGAGAGAGAAGCGCACGAAGACGTAATATTGGAAGAGAACGGAGATTTATACGTTTTTGGATACGGTAGTATCGTGTGGAAGTTTGAGATTGAAGGGATTGAACCGATTGAAACCGTTCGGTGTAAAGCCTTCGGGTGGCAGAGAAGGTTTTATCAAGGCTCGACTGACCATCGTGGCACGTTAGAATTTCCGGGAAGAACTGTGACCATGACGAAATGCTCGAAGAACTCGCCCGTGTCTGGCGTCGCGTACAGGATTAAAAGAGAAGATGTGGAGAAGTGCTTGGAGAATTTAGAGTTTAGGGAAAAGCAGTACGATTTACGCGTGCAGTTAGAAATTTATGAAGACGACGACGGCGACGCGAAGAAGACGAAGAAACTGATTAGCTCGAAGGCGGTGTGTTGGATAGCGACAGAGGACGAGAAGAACGTGAACTGGGTAGGCGAACAAACGGTAGATGAAATAGCAACGGTCATAGCTAACGCGAGAGGACCTTCCGGTCCGAATTACGAGTATTTGTTCAATTTAGCGGACGCGATGCGATCGTTCAACATCGAAGACGAACATTTATACGAGTTGGAAGCGCAAGTGAAGAAGCTCTTAGTAGGTGATAACGTTGAAGTATAGAGCAGAAACAGTATTTTATTATTACATCAATCAAAATTTACTCGGAGAACCGACCATAAACTCGTTGTCTTCTTTCTCGGTGCCAAAATACCGATCGCCAAACTCCCCGACTCCGGGCAACACGCGATTATCATCCGACAATCCCGCGTCGACTTCGGACGTGATGATTTTCATCCTCGGGAACTTAGTGCACAGTTGGTGCACGCCTTGCGTGGACGCAATCACGGAGACGAACAAAATGCGCTCCTCCAAAACACCCTCGGCCTTTAACATATTTATCGCCGCCATGGCGGAATATCCAGTCGCTAACAACGGGTCCAAGAGTAAGACGTACCGTTCGGAAATGTCATACGGCAATTTCTGGTACAAGACGTCCGGTAATTTACTCGCGTCTAACTCGTCCTCGTCGGAATCTAAGTTGTCGATATTTTCCTCCTCTTCAACTGGTGGCGATTCGCGTCGCAATAAATCACTTCCCAGACCATCTTTATCTCTTCTTTTCACTAAAATTTTACCAATCTTGATGCCTTTGCAACACGCTCTCAACGCGTTTTCCATCGCCTCGCCGCTTCGAATCATCGACACGCCGCATATTTTTGAATAAAAGGAAACGCCACGGTACGTCTCTCCAGTCGGTGTTTCAATCTGGTGCTCTTTAAACGGCAAATACCCCAACGCGTGTTCAACGACTAAACGAATGATGCGGTCGGAATAAAAGACGAAATCTGACCTGGACACCGTTCGGTCGCGAATAATCGTATGCATCCCTCGAATCTGGAAGTGCGGCGGTAACACGACCAAGTTGGGGTAAATTCTCCTCAAATCTGTTTGGCCGAGCTTTGTGCGAATGTGTTTCGCGATTAAATCAATCGCGACGGAGTTTTGACCACCCGCCCAAGGGATGATGATATCGGCGTTTCTCTTCGACGGCGACACGTACGCCTCAAACATCGGTTTCACGAACGTCGTGTATTGTAAAATCACCCCGTCCACCTGCCTCCCGCGCTCCAACGTGTCTCTTTTCATTCTTCTTGCCAAACGTAAATCATCGTCGGTGTCTACGAAAATCTTCATGTGGCACAAGTCTCTCACCGCTTCCATCGCTAACACCAAAATACCTTCGATGATAATCACGTCCCCGGGTTCGACGTTAATATCCACCCCTTCTTTCCTCGAGTGCGTCACGAAATCATACACCGGCACTTTCACGTTCCTTCTTAACAGTAAATCTTTCAGCGTCTTCACGATCAAAGGCCATTCAATCGCGTCCGGGTGATCAAAATTGTACTGTTTCACGTTTCGCCTCTCCTCCTCGGTTAAAGGTCGATAAAACGAGTCCTGCGCTAACAGCACCACTCGTTTCTCTTGCAGCGAGTTCATGATGAGATTACACACGGTGGACTTCCCAGACGCCGTGCCTCCGGCGACGCCGATCAAAAATGGTTCCCGATTCCCTCCGTTCGCGGAGACGCGTTCGTCCACTTTCGAGCGGAATGATGAATGTTCGTTTTGGTTTGTGTGGTTTTGGGACAACGAAGGCATGGACGCGCTCGACTCTAATAAACTACTCGCATTCGTTGTGTTGTTAGTATTATTGATTTTCCTTCTCCCTTTCCCGACCGAACAGTTCAACTCCATCAATTGCGAGATGTGTTTCGAAGGACTTCCGTTCCCGTTGAATATCGCCTCTCCGGAAGGCGTGGATACCGCCGGGTTATTCGGAGAGCGCGGAGAGGAAGACGTTGGAGAATCCGGGGGCGTTCGAGAGAACGTCGTGTGTCGCATTTTTCCTCTTTTAGTATGCTCTTCTCCCTCGTCGTCGTTCTTTTTTTGTGATCGAGAAAGAAACTCAAAAGCTTCGTTTATTAGTATATATGATCTCGTTTCAACCGCGTGGTTGTGAGGAGGTGAGGTGGGCAAACAAACAACAACAACAACTTTAAAGTGCTTTTTGCGCGCAAAAGAAGAATGTGGAGATGATTGCTTCTTGCAAACTTTTATAATAGAAAAAAACGGAGTGATGATGCGTTAAAAAGCCGCTCAAGAATAAAGAACAATTTTAAGAATAAGAATCACGCGGTTCAATATAATCAATCAATCAATCAATCGATGGGTAACTCTTCGCCTTTACGTAAGAACAACGGGGTTAACCCGCCGTCTCCCCACGGGGCTAACACGGCGTCCGCGGTCGTAAACAAGCCGTGCGCTACGACGCCGTCCACGCTTTCAATTTCCGCTTGGATTTGAAATGGAGTGCAGTCTTCTCCAGCTAAAACGAATCCCTTGGTGTATCGTCCACCTTTTATCGCGTCTTCAAACTTTATGTCTATTATGGTCGTCGTCCCATCTGGGGAAACGAACGGGTTTTTCCCGCCCATCGGGTGCGACTGTTCGTCTCCCGACTGACCTCGTCTCCACAATTCCGCGTCGCCTAAAAACAAATCGTCCAAATCCTCCGCGGTTTCTTCCCAATTCTCCATTTCAATCTCGACTGGAACGGAACCACCGACGTATTCTCGAAACTGTTCGGTCAACAAGATCGTTTTCAACGATTTCTTCAACACGTTTCTCGTCGTCGCGATGGACGGTTGTATCGGCGTTTGCGTTCTATCTAAGATTGAAACGATGTTCCCGTCGTAAATAGCCGTTTCGTTCGGTTGCAAGAACACCACATCAATCGCCAGCGCCTCTTCGCAATCCACCACGGGTGCCAACCCTCTCAGCGCCAACTCTTTCGCCGCTAACGTCGACACCGGCACGTATTTCACATCAAACACTTTCTCTGTCTCCAAGACGTCGAGCAACTTCGAACATATGCTTCCGGTGCCGACGGCGATGGTCATCCCGGTTGAGATCTCCGAGGCGGCTTTTTTAGCCACCACGAGTATAGTTTCCTCGAAACTCGTGGAGGAAGAGGATGATGATGACGAGGAAGTGGCCTCGCCCTCCTCGTTATTATTGTTGTTGTTGTTCGATGATGATGATGATGCCGAGAAGACAACAAATCCTCTTCCTCTTCTCTTCTGTGTGCTCTTTGTGTTTGCATTTCTACTCGCGAAGAACGAGCGTTTAATCTTCTGTTTCAGGCAACTCGACGACCTAAACGAAGACGATGAAGACGAGGAGGAAAAAGAAGTGCTCGTCCTCGCGGAGAGAGTTCTTGGCGACGCGAAACAAACTCTCCCCGACATATTTGAGAGTAGTATTTCTATTTATTATTATTGTGGAGAAAGTTCACTTCAGAGAAAGAAAAGAGAAGAAAAAAACGAACACAACGACACAACACACGAACTTTTCAAACAGAAGAGTTCCTCCAACATGTCCTCTCCCTCTCCCTCGTCGTCGTCGTCGTCGTCTTTATCATCGTTCCGGATTTGCACGTACAACGTCCTGGCGCAGTGTTACGTGAAATCCGAGTGGTTTTCATGGACGAAACCAAAATCGTTACTCAAATGGAAAACAAGACGCGAACACCTGCGGAGGAGACTGAGAGACGACGAACTCGGGAAAGTCGACGTGTTCTGCTTGCAAGAGGTGGATGAGTTTGAGAACGAGTGGAAAGAGTTCATCGAGAACGAGTTGAACATGGGCGTGTTTTACAAACGAAGAACGCAGAAATCGAACGACAAGAAAGATGGGAGTCTGGTGTGTTGGAACAAGGAGAAGTTTGAGTTGCTCGATACGTTAGGTGTGGAATTTAACGAGGTGACGAAAACACTAGATTTAGATATAAAAGAAGTTGAAGGGTTTGAAGAAGAGGAAAAGAGAGAGTACGAACGGGATTGCGTCGCAGCGTGCGTGATGTTGCTGCACAAAGCATCTAACGTACCCATCACGTGCGTTTCGACGCATTTGTATTGGGATCCAGCGAAGGCGCTCGTAAAATTAAAACAGGCGGAATATCTGCGCGAAGAAATCGAACGATGGTCGCAAACGAAAGGTAATATTTTAATCGGCGGCGATTTTAACAGTCTCGCGACTTCGGACGTGTATAAGAGTATGGTTGAGAACGATTACGTGAGCTTAATGCGAGATAATGAGACTGGTCGAGAACCGGAATATACGAACGTGACGCCGTCGTTTACAGAAACGATAGACTACATCTTCTCTTCAAAAAATTGGATTGAAAAAGTCACTCACAGAGGAAAAGTTAAGAACAGAGATTTGTTGTTCGACGGATGTCCTTGCGAAGGTGAACCAAGCGATCATTTACCGATTTATTGCGACATCGAGCTCAAGAAGGCCGCTGCAAATTAGTTATGTAGAGTTAGTTTAGCGCGTATCTAGTACTAGTACCTGTTTTAAATTAGTTAAATAATGTCGCCGTAGCCAAGAATGTCGTTCGTGAAATAATTCACGCTCTCTTCGCTGTATTTCGCCAAAGAAACCTCCGCGGTCGATATCGGCGTAGGTTCCAAGAACCGCCTCGCGTCGCGAACTTTCTTCAACTGCGAGGGATCTTCGTCAATGTTAAACAGCGATATAATAATTTTCAACACCGCCTCTTGTTGCGTCCACTCGTCGCACATCAAGAATTTCAAAACTACAGCTTTGATGTACCCAAACTCTTGCTTGTCTAATCCTCTATTGCTACTGGTAACGTTATTGTCGTCTCCGGCTTTAAGCGAGCTGAAACTTGAATTTCGCGAACCGATGACGCCACCAGCACCAGCACCAGTACCACTTAACTTTCGTAACTCGTCGCACTCGGCGTCTTTTTCCGTCATAATTTTTCTCGCTTTCTTTCGCCACGCGTCAAACTCAAGTTTCAACGTTTCCAGTTCTTTCTTCAACTCCTTAATCGTATCCATCGCGGTCGCTTTCGATTCTTTCGCTCGTTTCAACGCGGTTTCCAACGACGATACCAACGACATTTCGTCCTCCTCTTCTCGCGAGGAAGACACTGAATGAGAAGAAGCTGCGGCGTTGTTGTGCTTTTGTTCCGAAACTATCGTTTTCATTTGATTCTCGAGCGCTGAATATTCTCTCTTAAACTCGCTCAATTCTTTCTTCGCCTCGTCCAACTCGTTCGCTTTCCCTTCAAACGATTGCAAGCACCTCTTTAACTCCTTCTCTTTCAATTCTAAGCTATTCAGCAGATCCTTTCGTTCAATTTCTAATCGCGCGTTCTCTTTCGTCTTGTCCGATCTTTGTTCCAATCTCTGTTCGAACTCCAACTCCATGTCCAAACGCATCGCTTCCATCTCCGATACCGCCTCGTTCTTTTGCATTTCAAAATCGTCTTTTTGCTCCTTCATGCTTTTTAGCTGTTGCTCAATCGCCGCGAGTTTCGTTTCGCTTTTCGTTTTCGATTCGTTCGCGACTGTTTTAGCGTCCTGTAAATCATCTCTAGTCGTTACTAACTCCTGTTCGAGTTCGCGAACTCGACGAGAATATTCTCGCGAAGTTTCTTTTGATTCCTTTAATTTTTCCTTCATCTCCTCGAGTTGTTTCGTGCCCGTTTCGTTCGCTTCGCTTTCGAGTTGTCTCCCCCAATCCATGGCATCGTTTGCTAAAGTCTCAAACTTTTTCGCCGTTTCTTCCGCCTCTTTCACTCTCGACTCGAGCGTTTTGATTTCCGATTGAAACTGTTTCTTCTCCTCTCGCGCTTCTTCGAGCGCTTTTTCGAGTTTCGTCTCCCCTTGGGAGAGATTTTCCGAGGCTGCTTTTTTCCACTGCGACACCGTATCTTCCATAACTTTTAGTTTCTTCTCGTGTTTTGATTGAAGCGTTTGGTCTTTTTTCGAGTCTTCTTCGTTCTTTTTCGACGCGGACACTTTAGCGTTTTCAGTCATTTTTGCCAGTTGGTCTTTCAGCGACGCGATGGCGTCCTCCTTCGATTTCAACTCCTCTTGTAATTTCTTCGCGGCGACGTCAGATGTGGCATCTTTTTCCTCCTCTCTTGGTGGTGGTGGTGGTGGGGGTGGTTCGACCGTCTTCTCTTTCATTTCCTTTTGCATTTCAAGTTTTTCTTCTTCCAGTTTCGCACTGAGCGAAGAGGCTTTGACCAACTCTTTCCTCAAATCCTCCACTTCTTGTTTCAACGCGTCTCTTTGCGTTTGGCACGTCTGGTAATTCGCTTCCACGTCTTCCAACACGCGTTTACATTTCTTTGTATTTTCTCGAGAAACTTCTAAATCTTCCTCGATTTCCTTCATCTCTGTTTCCAACTCGTTAACTTGCTCTTTGAGTCCAACGACGAGAACTCTGTTCGTCGCCGTCTCGATTTCCGCGCATTTCTTGCTCGCCGCGTCAAAGTTTTCCTTCCCTTCCTCCTCTCCGTTTTCGCTCGTCGTTAACTGTTTCAATTTTTCTCTCAGAAGTTCATTCTCCGCTAAAACCTTCGCGATTTGCGCTTTGTGCAACACTTCCAGTTCGTTCACATCTCGGGTATCGAGCGCTCTCAGCCGTTTCGCGCTTTCGATCGGTAATCGAACGTAATCGCCTTTGTTTTTCTTTTTTTCTGCTCCTGCTTGTTGATTCTTCTGTTCCTCCTCTCGTTCTTGTTCTCCAAAATGTTCTTTTCGCGACGAAGAGGTGGTTGTTGTTTGCGCCAGGCGCATTTGCTCCTTAAGAATCTCCGCCTTTTCTTTGGCGATGTTCGATACTTGAGAAAACGTCTCTCCAAAGTTGGAAAAGAACGCGGCGGTGTTCATTAAACCTGGATTGTTCGGTTGTTGTTCTTGTTCCTGTTGTCTTTCCAAAAGGTTGTTGGCAACATCTTCCTCTTCTTCTTCTTCTCTCGACTTTAAAGACATTTGCTTTTATTCGTACTAAAGAAAGAATAAAGAAAAACCAAATCTAAATCTCTCTCTCTCTCTGAACTGCAAAATCGTTCGTGTAAAATACGCCGTATTTAGTGCGCACGCGCGCGAGGTAGGTGAATGTGTTTCAGATGTATATAATTTGTTCGTTGTCGGAGACTTTTTTGAAAACTTTCTTCTTAAGAATTCTAAAAATTTCTTTTTTTTTTCACAACAAAAAAAAACAAAAGGAGAAACAAATTAAACGAATTAAGAAGAGGAAAGAAGAAGAAGAAGAAGATTTTTCGATGACGATGCTCTATGGTGCGACGAGAATATCGACTCATAGGAGTTCTTCGAATCGCACGAGCCTGAGTGGTGGTGTCGCGACGACATCGTCGTCGTCTTCTTCTTCTTCTTCTTCTTCTTCTTCCTCCTTTTTTAGTAGCAGTCAAAATCGTCGTGCTCTTCTTTGCAAAAATAATAAACGTCTGAATTTGAAACCGAAAAGAACGAAGACGGCTTTGTTCTTCAACGAGTTGCCGTGGTTAGAAGATTTCGAAGACGACGAAGACGTCAAAAGAGGAACACAAAAAGAAGGAAACAGAACACAGTCGGACTGGCTGGACGCTTCGCAAGAACTCGATCTCTTCAACACGAAGAGCAGGAGTACCATGTCGACGATGGAGGAAGACAAAGAGAGAAGACAAAGAAGACAAAGAAGACAAGTGAAAGAAGCAAAAATGAAAACAAATTCGTCCTTCTTCACCACCGCGGAGGAACAAGAACGGATTGATTTTTTATCCATCACGTCGGAGGAGTTCAGAAAGGCGCGAGCGTTCGTGGAACCAGAAGTGAAGAGCGGGTTCGCGAAGAATATCTTTGAAAGCGCGACGGAGATGAAAGAGATGATGGAAGAGGATGATGGAGGAGAAGACGAAGAAGCGCGAAACGTCAGAGCCGCGAACGAGGACGACGAACGAAGGAGAAGACGAAGAAGACGAGAGGAGGAAGAGAAACTCTCATCATCGAGTAAGAGCATTCCGTTCGTGATAAAGCAAGTCGTGAGAGCGTTTTCGTACGTTACGAATGCGATAGTGAACGCGTTAGAGTCCGTGGTACCGTATCAAGTACCTTTGACGGCAATTCGATGGAGCGTTTACGGCGTGTGGGCGCTGTTGGCGGTGTCCTCGGCGCAGAGATTTTTAGTTTTGTTAGCGTGTACTGGAGGAATGCTTTTACTTTTCGGTGCCTTGAATGCAGGTCTGAATGGTGTCGTGGGAGATGATTTCAATGAAGACAGATATGGAAGTAGCGATAGAAGCTCTAGAAGAAGAAGAAGAAGAAGAAAATCGTCGTCGGCAAACACGAAAGGAAGAGACTTTGACGCGAATAGAAAAGCGTACACGAGAGGCTCGCAATATCGCACGCGATCCAACCCGAGATGGGGAAAAGGAGAGAACAGAAAAGCGCCGTCCACTATGAACGACGAGTTGATGGATTTAGAAATTCCTTTCACAGATTTCGTGAGCGAAAACTTGAATCGAGCGGCGCAGTTTGGCGGCGACGCTTTGCGAGATTTGGGATTATCGTTTGATGAAGACGAAGAAAATTATTCTCGAGCGCGAAAGCCGACGAGAAAAGCAACAATAAAAACAAACAGTAGTCTCAAAATAGAGAACGATAACGATGGTGACGAAGGGTTCATCGACGTGACGCTCGAGAAACAGACGCAAGATTCGTCGAGCTTTACCGTCGGATACCGGGAATGGCTCGAGGAAAGCGGTACGAAGAACGTGAGCAGTAGTACCAAAGATATCCGCGCTTCTTCTACTCCAATAATAAGTAACACCGAAAAAGATGATGAAACTCTATCTGGCGATGGCATCAAAAACGACGAGTTTGTATTCAAACGCGAAGAAGAAAAAGAGGAAGAAAAGAAGGACGAAATGAAGGCGACAAGTGCGGCCTACGAAGCCGACACTATAAGTTACGACGACGAGGAAGACTACGACGACGATGAAATATTCTTCGACTATGCCGAGTACGACGAGGAAGAAAGAAATTACGACGAGAACAGTAGATTCAATACTGCGTTCATAGAAGAAGAAGACGATTTCATCGAACCCGTCGTCCGGCGTCTTCGTCAAAGTGCCGGTCAATCGTTCAATTGGTTCAACGAGTTTCTCACCGGTCGATTTTACGGAGCGTTTCAGGAAGACCGCGTGGAGGCGTTTTTGCCGCCTCTCGAAGAAGAAAAGGATGAAAAGGATGGCGAGTTTGTTGAACCACCAGAAGAGAACGACGACGACGTCTACAAAGAAGGAGGTCAAAAGGTTGGTCGTGCTACGCGATAAAAAAGTATAGTTTGTATTTCCGTGTTGTTGTGTGTCTTGTATGTATTTCTTACGGTTGGATGATGCTGTGTTTTGGATTTTTTGTTTCTTCTTTTTGTGTCTCCTTTTTCTCTTTGTCCTTCTTCTCTTCTGTCGTCGCCAAAAATTCCTTTCTTTTTGTTGTGAATAATGAAAAAGAGATCTCCTCGTCCCTTTTCAAACGAAGAGATCTCGTCTCTTTTTGGTTTTTTGTGGGGGCAACGTGTCCTTCATCCCTTACAAATTAGATATTATCTCTCACGAACATCATCATCATGTTTGCACTCACTACCCAATTTGCTGGCGTCCAAGTCGTCTCCAAGACGAATGCGCCGAAGAAATCGGTCAACAAAGTCGTTTCGGTGAGTTTTAAGGTTTTCTCGCGTGTAGTTTATCCTCCTCTTTCGCGAGAAAGATGACGACGCTCTCTGATGAATTTTCTTTTTTTCTTCCATTCTCCCGATGGATCATCTCTCCGTTGGATGATGAATGTGCGCGATGAGATGATTTCTCGATGTCATCTCCTTTACTAATACAAACTACCACTCATTTTCACATCATCAAACAGAACGGTTACACGATTGACACCGACAAGCGCAGACAAGCGTTAGAAGCGAAGAAGAAGGCGAACGCGGCGGCTGGCGAAGCGGCGAAAGCCAAGGCGAAGGCGTTGGCGGAAAAGAACAAAGCAGCGCAAGCCAAGGCTTTGGCCCAAAAGAAGATGCTCGCGGAACAAGCCAAGGCAAAAGCGGCGGCGGCCAAGCAAGCCTCCATGAAGTTGAACAAAACCGTCGGCGGTTCCTCCAAGTTCAAGAACTCCTTCACCCCGGCGCCGTCCGTCAAGGACCCGTTCGCCGAAAAGAAGTGGGGCGGCTTCTCCTTCAACCCGTTCGGCAAGAAGGACTAAGACGTATTTTTGTGTGTGATATAACGCGCTCGCACCTCTTGAGATTTTTTAATTACCATCATCATCTTATACGTTTTTCTATTACATCCATCTATATACTATCGACTTAACACCTGTGCGAGTTCTAACGCGACAGAACAGCCTTGTTCGAGGTGCACGGCGTGACCGGCGTTTTCGATTTCAATCGCCTCGATGTCGTTGCCACTTAATCGCACGGCTTTTTCAGCTATAGACGCAAACTTTTCGTCCAATTCGCCGTATATAAAAGTCACTCGAACATTCCTCTCATTCGTTTCCAGTTCATCCCACACGTGCTTTTGTTTTCCAACGCTCGCGTGTTCCAGAACGTTTGCGATTTCATCCTTTCTGTCTTCTCCAACGGACGTCGCGCGTTTCCATGCAACTTCTTCAATCGACATTCCATCCCTCGAGACGAGAGGTTTCCACATCGGCTGCTCGTACCATGTTGTACAAAATGAAAGCATTGACGGAGAGGTTCTCAGATTTTTAGCGAGCGCGGCGTCGCGCTCGCATCTAGTCTCTTTACTCACGTCGTCTCCAAGCATTCCGCACGTGCCGCTGAGCGAAATAACGGAAGAAATGCTGTTCTTCCATTCTTTCGACGACGAGAGAGAAAGCGAAAGCGCAACGCGAGCGCCTAGACTGTATCCAACTAGTGTAACATCTTCAATCTCCATCTTTTCAAGCAATGAGCGTAACGTATCCGATATCCCTTCGATGGAATACGTGGAACTTGTAGCGTCGGAATTTATAATCTCGGTTTTCGTTTCACCGTGTCCGGGAAGGTCGATAGCAACGCATCTGTGTCCGAGCGTCGCCAAAGACTTTGCAATTGGCGACCAGTCACTCTTATCGCCCATAAACCCGTGGAGAAAAAGGACAGTTTTCGAGGATGATGCGGTATCGGAAGGAAAGTATCCCTCCAAGCTAATGTCGTGTGTTACTCCTTCTTTTTCAACCATCACGTTGTATTGCTTTACTTCCACAGCAGCAGTAGCAGTAGTAGAAGGTGAAAAGTGAGATTGCGCCCATTTCGTTGCAACTTCCTTCTCGAAGGAATTGGGTTCGATACATACAGACGATGTTTCATTGATCGATTTTGATGGATTCAAGGTCTCGTCGACGAACCATCGTCCCGTGTCCAAGCCGTGAGAAATTACGCCCCCAGTAGAAGATTCCCCCAGTGTTTCTGCGATTTTTGCATTCATCGTCATCGCAACGGGAGATTCAAAAGCCGATGATATCACCGGGATTGCGCTCGTAAGCTCTAAGACGATGTCGCATATGTCCTTCGTAATCTCAACACCACCAATTATGGATGGTTTCAAAACAATCGCAGCACATCCCAACCGATTTCGGAGGATGCGTTTGTAAAAACTACTCGCGATATCCCCTGAAAAAGAAGCTTTATTGCGAGTCTTGATGAACGCATCAACGGTTTCATCCAAAGCATAAAAGACATTTGTATTAAAGAAGAACTCTTCCAGATCTTTTTCTGATTTTGTAGGCTCTTCAATAAATTGCAAGTTGACGTCGCGTAAGCGCTCGAGCTCTTTTCCAAACAAAATTGCGTCTTCCAAAGACCATGCTCTGTTTGCATCCGCTCGTATTTCAACATCAGCACCAAGAATGTCTCGGAAGGCTTTCAATCTCGACGCGTCGCGCAGCACGTTCTCATCCCGACCAACCTTTACTTTCACGCATTTGTATGGACTTTCTTCAAACAGCCTTTTCAAATCTTTCGCGTTTTCCTCGTCAGATTTTCCTATATCGGGGTCGAACAAACAGTTTACGGAGACGTAATTGTTGGAAGTTTCGTGAACACTTTGCAGTGGATTTTGTGCAGACGTCGCGTTTGCTAGCGCGTTTAATACTGCTGTCTCTATGCAGAAGCGTACGCTCGGAAATAAGGATGCAAACGTATTCTCAGAGATACTGCTTTCAGCGAACCACTTTGCAAACTGGCCTCTCAGTGAAGTTACGGAAGCCGGGATGTTTTTGCCGAGAAGTTTTGACTCACAAAACACTTGCAGTTGTGCACCGGCTAACGCACACTCCGCCTCGTCATGCAAACCAGGAAGTGGAGAACACTCGCCGTACCCTACAGTCCCATCCCCAAGTTTCACCTCAAGTAAAAAGCCATGGCGGGATTTTTGCTCAGATTTGGTTGTATCCTTTGCTCGAAGAGGTTCATCGAAAGTGCTCACCGAGACGCTTTCAACAAATATTGAAGAGTCATTATTGATATCATTTTCCACTTTCAGAAAGTGCTCGACCGCAAGTACCGCTTGGCGTTGCGCTGATCTGTGCTCTTCTAAGTTCTGCGGTCTGGACGTCGTCACTTCAATCACGCGATGGCGTCCTTCACCGTAGCTCGTTGCAAGTTCATTCGAAAACGAGTGCATCGATCTAGGATGAGCAAATGCTACTCTGTTAGCTTCGCATAGCAAACGTCGACTGGTATCAGGGGGTGTGGCGAACAGCTTCTCGAAGGTTTCGCGTTCTACTTCATCGGATACTGGGAGAAAGCCGAAAATCCCTCCACCGCCGTTGTTCACAACAACAACAGTTACCGGAGGCTGACCGGGACGCTCGCGCAAGAAGAGTAAGCCGTTTGAATCGTGCTGGAAAGATACATCACCTATGAATAGTGTAACGGGTCGGTTCAAACCACAAGCGTAACCGGCAGCAGTTGATATGATACCGTCGATTCCAGAAGCGCCACGATTCGCAACGACCGGATTACCAAGTATCGAACTACTCTCATCCATAATATCTTCATCGAATTGTGAATACATTTTGATTCCAGTCAAAGCGTCAGCATCGCGAATTGGCATGGAGTTACCGAGAAACAATGCGGAAGACTTTGGCAACGCATTGCAAATTTCAGCCGCCACGGACATTTCTGTAATCCCATTTTGTTCATCCATCTTCAAAATGCGTCGCGAGAGTACATCTGACACGATTTCGCCACACGCAACGAATGTCTTTGCATAGTACTTTTGCTCGTCTGAGGGCGACGATAGTTCCGCTTTAAGTATTGCGCTCGCAAACACGTCCCTAGAACACTGGATGCGATGTGACACAACGTGACTGGGATCAAAATTCCGAGGAGAAGGATCTACGACTATGTAGGAGACGTTATCAGCAGCAGCTGCGTCGTCGACAAATTTACATAATCGCTTACTCACGATACGGGACCCAAGCTGAACAATGCAGTCGGGTGAAAATCTTTCGACAGCTTCTGCGGAACACAAGAGGTAATCGTAACATTTGACGACATTCAAGTCAGTGGGACTACCGTTGACGCCAACGCGCAAGCCAGAAGTAACATCAGCCAGAACGGCCCACCCGAGTACTTTAGCAGCCATGGCTGACATTAAAGCGTCTTTTGGGTTTGCAGAACCACCGATAATCAAAACACCGCGCTTGGATTCTTTCATTTGGTTCGCGGCGCTTTCAAAAACGGAGAAATCTTGAATCTCCAGAGAATCGTCCGAAATAGTATCCCCGCGCACTTTCTTTACCTCTTCTTTGATACTTTCCATCGTCGCTAACGACATTTTTTCACTCGCACCATCACTATTGTTGACATTGTTTTCAATCTTTTGCCTCGGTCCGAGAGGTTCGCGAAAAGGTAAGTTCACGTGCACCGGTCCAGGGTGAGCGACGTCAGTGGATTTACCGTACGCAACCCGAGCGATATTTCGAAACGTTTGAACTTGTTCATCATTCGTCTGCAAGTCTCCAGGAACAGGGGCATCGACAAAGTAACGTCGAAAGTTCTGAAATATGTCTATTTGATCGATTGTTTGGTTCGCCCCAGTATCTCTCAGCTCTTGCGGACGATCCGCTGTGAGATAAATTGCAGGAGTTTGCGATTCGTGCGCTTCGACAAAGCTAGGTAGTAAATTCGCTACTGCTGTACCAGAACTAACGATAATCGCGCACGGCTTACCGGCTCCTTTACCAAAACCTAAAGCATAAAACCCAAGGGAACGCTCGTCGATGCACACGACCACTTTCGCCGATGGGTGGTTTTCTGCTGCGAGAGCGAGAGGCGTGGAGCGAGAACCAGGAGCGATACAAAATAGCTGAACACCATTCAATACCAGCTCATCCACGAGCGCGTACGCCGCGCGAGCGTTTGGATTATTCGGAAAGTACGCTAAAGCTTTGATGTTCCTGATATTGTTCTGCAGTAACAGCGCTTCCATCGGTTTGGTTTTCAAATTCAATTCTTGCCACTCTGATTTTGCGTTTGCCGCCTTCACCACGCCCACTCCGGCAAAGAGATCTGCAACTTTATTATCACCATTATCACCGTTAGAAAGTAAGGCTGACCTGATGGCGACACAGAATTCGGCGCCTTCAGAATCAATCCAACCGAGTGGTCCAGCATATAAACCTCGGTCAAACGTCTCCGACTTTCGGACAGTTTGCATAGCAAGATCTCGCGGATATCCGCACACGGCAGGAGTAGGATGCAACGCGCTGATGACATCAGATTCGTCAACTTGCTCGTCGATCTTTGCACGAAAGCGCGCGTACAAATGCTGCACAGATACGTGGCGCAGAATTCCTTTTTCGAGCTCTTTGAATACTCCCGAATCGCCGTCACGCGCAATTTTTGCGAGCGATTTTCGAACATCTTCTCTCACGATGGCAAACTCTTCGTGCTCCTTCTCCGATAGAAGCATATCGTAGGCTAACGCAGCATCTTCACCAGGATCACTTCCTCTTGGTCGTGTACCAGCAACGGCTTCAGATTCGACCGATCGCGACGTAATATTTGACTTGAACAGTCGCTCTGGTGAAGATCCGATAAATGAAGTCCCACTCGGGTGCGTCAAAATGAATTGGTACGCGTCTGGATCCCGCCTCTGTAACGACTCAATCAATTCGCACTCAGATACGAACTCAGAAACATCCAAAGTAGTTTTCCTGGCCAAGACCACTTTGCGCAAACTCCTCTTCCCTGATGCATTTTCAGTTCGCTCGATAGCGTCGTCGTCGTCGTCGTCGTCATCATCACTCTCCCGGGGAGAATCGTCATCTGGCAGCTCTTGCAAAGTAACGCCCGTATTTTCTTCGTTTTCAATTTCGCTATCATCCCTGTTCTTACTGACGAGGTTTTCGAAAACATCCAATATGGACTCGTCCGCGTTAATTCCGCTCCTTCTTCCCATGTTTTTCAAGGCACTTCGCAATCGTTCGGCGCTTCCCATCGGAGCTTCTGCAAACGCATCTTCGTCGAATGAAGTCCCTAATAAGAGTTTTATATCATCTTCTTCATTTTCTCCTAAAGCGTTCATCTTTTCGATCGTTCCACTCACAACGTTCTGCCATGTTTCCTCATCCGGTGAAACTCTTTTACTCGAATTATTCGTCGATGGTGTTCTTGTTGTTGTTGTTGTTGCTGCTGTTTTTACTTCTTTTGCACTTGCTTTTAACGATGCCTCGATGGACTCTAAGCATTTCAAGCACTTCTTCACGGCTTCGTCCAACGTTTTTGCGCAACTTCCATCGTTTACAATCCCGTTGTCATCCCAGGAGATGTTTACGCCAACTTCCCCGCACGATATACTTTCAGACACATCCACGATTGGAATGAATACATACCTAGAACCAAAACACTCCCACTTATTACTGTCTACTTCTGCTGCTACTGAATGCGAAATAAAACTAGGATCGAATCGCCCGGCGCCAAACGCTTTCACGTTCTTCGATACTTTCAAAAATTCCCTCACGGCTCGTAAGCGCCTCTTGGTCAACAACGAATCGTCATCATCGATACCATTCGACGAAGGAATCGTTGAAGTCCACAAGCAACTCGCACCGATTGCCGCCATCGCACCTCTCGTGTCTTTTGCAAACTCCTCGTTCACTTCTTTGCCTTCTTCGCTTCCTCCTCCGCCGCCCCTTTTCATTTCCTCTTCCTCCTCGCGCTTCTCTTGTCGCACCGGTTTCGGCGGCGGAGACCTCGGCGAAAAGTAAAACCTGGGCGTCGTATTCGTCCATCGCTCGAGTCTGTTTTCATCTCTTTCTTTTTCGTTCGGTGTTGTTGTCTTCGTCCCTTTGTTCATCGAGGACAAAAACTGCAGAGCGTTTGCGTCTCTGGGCACAAAACACCTAAACCGAAGCATTCCAGATTTGGAAGAACCCGCCGCGCTACCGCTGCTCGTCCTACCGCATTCGCTCTCTATCGTCTCGCGTAATCGTGCAATCGCTTTCTCAATCGTGTTTTCACTCGATACTTCCTGTAACCGAACAAACTCTAACCGTTTTTGTTGTTGTTGCCTTTGAGGAGGAGTATCTTCTCCTCCTCCTCCCATCAACTCATCGTCGAATGAAGACGTCGTCGTCGCGTTGTCCGAAGATATCGCGTTGTTCCGTGCGAATCCTCCTCTGGACGACGACGTAAACGACGACGGCACAAACGACGAGTTTGCTCTCTTTTGACGCTGTTTTAATGATGATGAGAAGAGGTGTTGTCGTCGCGAAAATCGAGAGGAAGTTTTCTTTTCTTTTCCTCCGTCATCGATGCTTCGCGGTACCGCGAAGCAGGAGCGACAGACCAGCAAACCCGTCGTCGTCGTCATCTCCTTCGAAAAAACGATGACGAGATGCTCTCTTCCTTTCTCCAAAACGAAATAATACGAGAAGAGAGAGAGAGAGGGAGAGAAGGAAAGGTTCTCTCTTGTCGCTCGTGAAGAGATGAATTTTTGAGGAAGCAGATAAGGAGAAAGGTGAAAGAATCAGAGAAAGAGACACACGAGAAACTACCATAAGACGAGAGAAAGGCAAAGAAAAGCGAGAGAGATAAATCGCGCGCATTTAAAGTATCAAACATCATAATCACAAAAATAGGTTCTATCATCTACCACTTACCCTTTCCGCGACCGCCTTTGCTAAACTTGCCGCCTCTTCCGCCGCCCCTGCCTCTTCCTCCTCCTCGTCCACCGGACCAGCGACCGCCGCCGCCGCCGCCGCCTTTCGTTCGGACTAAAGCTTGCAATTCCGGCGGTATCGCTTGGTCTGCGCCTTCCATAATCTGCACCAACTCTCTCGCTTGTTGCGAATCTTCTCTGGTGAACAGAGTGTGCGCGATGCCGGTTTTACCGGCGCGTCCGGTACGTCCGATTCTGTGGACGTAATCTTCAACCGCGCCGGGAAAATCGTAAATCAAAACCATAGCCACGCCAGGGATATCTAAACCTCTCGCCGCGACATCCGTGGCAACCAACACGTTTCCTCTTCCTTTACGAAAGTTGTCTAAAGATTTTTCGCGCTCGTGTTGGTCTTTATCGCCGTGAATGGCGCCGCAACTGTGGATGCCGCTTTGTCGCAACTTTCGATCGAGGAAATCGCACCGCCTTTTCGTTCCGCAAAACACAATGCACGTATCTTTCTCTTCCAACTCACCCATAGCTTGCATGCAGTTATCGAATTTCTCGTCTTCTGTGCACACTTGGACGATTTGCGTGATCATTTTATTCGCGGTGAGTTTCCCGGTGCCGCCTTCGCCGATGGACACTTGGATCGGTTTCGTCGTAAAGTTCGCGGCTATTTTCTGCACCGCTTTCGGCCAAGTCGCGGAGTAAAAGAGCGTCTGCCTCGCGTGCGGACACAGTTTGATGATTTTCTTAATTTGGGGTTCAAAACCCATATCCAACATGCGATCGGCTTCGTCTAAAACGACGTACGTCGCCGCGCTGGCGGAAACCGGCGCGGAAAATCCCGGCGGCGGGTCCAAGAAATCGTTGATTCTCCCCGGCGTCGCGACAACAATGTCCGCGCCACCTCTCAGCGCTCTCAACTGGTCGCCTTTAGCCGCTCCGCCGTAAAGAACGACGCATTTTGCTTTCACCGCCGGGCAAAACTTGGCGCACTCGTCGTTGATTTGAATCGCCAACTCTCTCGTAGGCGCCAAGACGATACTCGTCGGTTTCACCGCTCCTGGTTTCCACCGACCGTTGACGAGTTCCATCTCCGGTGCTTTCTGAGGTCCGCCGTTCTTTTTTATCCTCGTCAGTGCCGGTAACAAAAACGAGCACGTCTTCCCGCTCCCCGTTTTCGCAATCGCGACGATATCTCTCCCGGTTAACGCTATCGTCCAACTAAACGCCTGAATAGGCGTCGGTTTCTCGTACCCTTGCTTCTTCAACGCGGCTACAATTTCCATGGGGAATATTTCGTGACACTTCTCGAAGGATAAAATCGGGTTCGGCGCGTCTTTCGTGCTCACCGTGACGTGATGTTCCTTCACGTACGCTTTCACCTCTTCCTCGTCTGAAACTGACATTTTATTCGTCTTCTTCTTCTTGGATGAGAATATATCGTCGTCCTCTGAATCGACGACGGCGATATTCGCATCATTTCCGTCGTCGTCGTTCCCTTTCGACTTCTTTAACTTCTTTGCCTTCTTTTCCTTCTTTGACTTCTTTGACTTCCTCTTCTCATCATCATCATCATCATCATCATCATCATCTTCAGCCGCCGCCGCCAACTCTAATTTCCGTTTCTTATTCGCTTTCTTCTCCGCTTTCCTAATCTGTTTTGCCGCTCGTTTTTCTTCTTCCTCCGAAAAGGAAGATTTCAAAGCTTTTGTCAAAGCAGCGGCTTCGCCTTTGCCCATTATATAATGTTGTTGTCTTCTTCTTTGTCTTTGTCTTCTTCGGAACAAAGTTGTGTGGTGTGTGTGTGATAAAAAGTTTTTGGAGATGAAATAAAATTTTTTTTATTTTAATGAAGAAAAAGGTGTATTAAACTTATGCTGCTAAAATTTTCTCTCTTTTATCTATCATCTCCTAAAACTACGCGGCACACCCGATTCGCCGTGTTCTCTATCTCTATGACTAGTATTATTTTGAGTATTGTTATTGTTTCTCGTCGTCGTCGTCGTATAATTATTCGGCGAAGAATGAGGCCCCGACGAGGTGTTGTTGTTGTTTTCTTCCTTCCTTCCGGGAAACGTCATCTTTGGCAAGACGTATTTGTTGTTTTTATCGTCGAACCACGCGCTTCGAGGACCGAGCTTTTGTTCTCTCTTCCTGTCGAGCTCGTCCGTTTCCTCTCGAGATGGGATAGCTAAGGTGAATAAATCCGAGGCGGCGAGGACGCGCGCGTCGCCTTTCGCTTTCGCGGCTTCCTCGACCAAGACGCCGACGTGCATTCGTTCCTGGAAGAGCTCGTCTTCGGACGGTTCGTGGTCCGGTGGAGCCTCGTTATCTTCTTGGTCTTCTTCATCTTCTTCATGGTCGTCGTCGTCGTCATATTCGTATTTGCTGTTGCTCGGAGCTGAAGAAGAACTAGAGGCGGAAGTCCCGGAGTAGCGCGCGGAAAAGTGCGTCAAAACCAAAGTTCGAGCGTTGACCCTTTTGGCAAACGATCCCGCCATAGCCGACGTCGAGTGACCTTTGAATAAAGCTTCTTTCGCTCGCTCCGCGTTGAACGTGGACTCGTGGACGAGAACATCCGCGCCGTACGCCCATTTCGCGATGCCTTCTGAGCCGCACGTGTCGCCGAGCATGACGATTTTTCTTCCCGGTCTCGGCAATTCCATCGCCTCTTCCGGAGTGATGATCCTCCCAGGTTCTTTAGGAGACTCGACCGATTTTCCAGCTTTGAAATTTTTATACAAAGGGCTCGGGGGTAAACCTTGTTCAGTCAACCACTCGACTTTCATGTGCCCGTCGCGATCTTTCTCTTCGATGACGTACCCGAAACACGGGACCGGGTGTCGCAACGGCGCCGCGCGAATGCACACGTTCTCGTCCGCTAAAACAACCCAGGATGGCCACGCGTGTCGATTTTCTTCTTCCCACTCTCTCGCTTTATACCTCGGAAAACCGACGTGGTTCATGCCTTCTTGCGGCCAACAATCCCCAAAGACTAAATTACCTCGTTTCTTCCACGCGCAATCTTCGTTCACCGCGACGTGCGCCGGGACCTTACCGTTGCACTTCTCAAACTTTTCTCTCGACGGCGTGGTCAATTCCGTGACGATAATATCCGTCCCGAGTTGCGTTCTCGAGTACGTCATCGCGGCGTGTACGAACGCTTTTAAACCTGGTGGACCGGTAATCACGAGCGGTTCCTGATCCTTGAACGCGTCTCGAGGGCCTCGTCCGTTGTTCCCGTTTCTCTTCTTCTTTTCGTCTTTTTGCTTGTACGTTTCCGACCGACACGCGGAAATCGCGCACAATAAACCGGGTAAACCGAAAATGTGATCTCCGTGCATGTGCGTGATGAATATTCTAGAAATTTTACTCAACTTTACCCCGCATCGCATCATCTGGTGCTGCGTCGCCTCGCCGCAATCGAACAACCACACCTCGTCTTTCGTTCTCACCGCGGTCGCGCTCACGTTTCTCGAAAACGTCGGCGCACCCGAGGAAGTTCCTAACCACGTGATTTCTAATCCAGTGAACCCTTTCCCGTCCTCGCGATCTTTCGCGATGTCCAGTTCTAACCGTAAGTCCTCCGTCGCGAACGAGGCCGGAGACGCTTTCCCGTTCATGACGTTCCTTTTAATGACAACACCATTATTATTCGCACTATTCGCTGTTGCTTTTTCCGACGGTTGTTGTTGTTGTTGTTGTTGTTGCTGCTGATGCTGTTGTTTAGGAGGAGAAGGAACTGAATCAACGGCTTCTTTTCCTTCTTCTGATAAATCTAATTCTTCTTCTTCTCTCAATAATCGTGCAATCAACTCTTGCTTTTTCCCGCTCACTTTTAACTTTCTTTTGGCTAACCGTTCTCTCAGTTCGGACACTTTCAACTTTTCTAACTTCTCCGCGCGATGAGTGCGAGTAGTGTTACCATCTTCTTCTGACGACGACGTCATCTTCGTCGTCGTCGTCGTCGAAGAAGAAGAAGACAAAGAAGAATGCGGTTGAGGATGGTGTTGGCGGCTCAACGTTCGTCTCGTTTTACTCGATGGGTAAAAATTCCTTCCGCGCGACGACGTAAACGTAAACGACGCGCTCGTACTCGCACGACTACTCGTAGTAGTACTACTCCTTTTGACGACGACGGAGAATACTACGCTTCGCATGATGATGATGATGATGTGTAATAATAATAATAAAAGAAAAGCAAAGTTTTGTGAAGGTTTCCTAGTAACGAAATTCTCTATTTTTTACTATTGAACAACTGACTAGTATTCGGATGTGAACGACTTCCGCGCGACACCATCGACTGACCATCATCTGTTATCACTCGTAAACGACACACACATTTCATCATCACCCAAATATGATTTCGTCGCATGCATTATTTTGCATCACACGTAGTATTGAGCGTACATTTGTGCAACGCTTAAAACCTTGCAACTTCACTTTACGTAAGTTTTGTTTGCGCGCGTCGCACACGCAAAGAGGTATCTCTCTTCTAAACGTCGTCGCGCGCGCGCTTTAATCACACATCATTATACACTATATATATACTCGTATTATTATAATTTAGGCCCGGTGATGCCTAAAAACTTCGTGTGCGTTCCGTACGCCACGACGGCTCCATTTTCGTCTCTTAACTCGCACTGGCTAAACCCCATAGTTTTCCCTAATCGTTTCGATATCGCTTCGACGGTGACGGTTGAATGCATTCGAGCACTTTTGACGCACGAGACGTGCAAATCCGTGGTCACGCCGCCACCTTTTTCGCTATTTTCATCGTCCACCAGTAACGCGCACGTGGTTAACACGTCCACTATTGTCGCTATGCACCCTCCGTGTAACGTTCCGAATCGATTGCATAAGGATTCGTGGACGTATAAGTCACATCTGATGCCGTTTTCTTCTATTTGAGCTCTCATTTTGTTCTCCCCGTTGTTCGATGATGATGATGATGATGATGATGATTTTCCTCGTGTGATTTGCGTCAAGTTCGAGCAGTGTAAAAGAGGTATCTTATCGAACGTGGTGTTTTGCGGGTGCGTGACGATGTCGAAAAACTTCATCGCTCGAACGAAACCCCGAGACGACGACGACATAGAGTCGTCTTCTGTGCGTGCGTGTGTTTCTTTGTTTTAAGTTGTTATATGTTGTGTGGAAAGTGTGGAAAGAGCTCTTGACCATTTTCTGTTGTTTTGTCCACATTTACCACAAATTTACACGCACAAAAGAGACTCATTGTAGAAGAGATTGAGACACTTGCGTCGTCGTCAATTACTATTAACCTATAGTATATAGTAAGAGAGAGAGTGTGTACATAAGTGTTTCGTTGTGTTTTGTTGTGCGATTTGCGCCGACGAAAGAAGACTATTAAAGACAAAACAGAGAGAGAGAACGAGAGAGACATAATTGTGTGCTGGGGGTGATCATCGAAATCAATCGAATCATCATCATCCTCACCGAGTGTTAGGGACAGAGAGAGAGAGAAAGAAGAAGAAGAAGATATATATACATATATCCGTAGCGTAACTTAGATATACAACGTTGAAAAACACGTCCTACTCATCAGATTGAGTAAAAGTTTCAAAAGAGCTTTTTCTTGTTTCCGTCGTCGGTCGTTTTTTATATTTATTCTTTCGTTTCGTGGTAAACGCCGCCTCCTCCTCAAATCCTCAAAAATATTCGAGAGAGAACAACAGAAAGATTTTAGTAGTAAAAGAATAATAAGAAAGCAAATATGGCACCGTTATCAGAAACCGCGAAGAACTACAAAGACGCGTTGTCCGAACTGAAAATGAACAGCAAACCAATCATAACGAGTTTGACGATGTTAGCGACGGAAATAGCGAAAACGGACGACGACGAAGCGAAGACGGAAGCGAGGAATATCGCCAACGTGATTGAAACCAGAGTCGTGGAGAAAGCGAGAGATAGTCGAGTGGCGTTGGCGACTTTGTACGTGTTAGATTCGATCGCGAAGAATTGCCGAGACCCGTACGCGTCGGTGTTTGCGCCGCACGTGGCTGGGGTGTTTTTGACCTTGTTCGCGCAGACGGACGAAAAGACGAAACAATCGATGAAAAAATTATTGGGAACGTGGGAAACGCAAAACGTGTTTCCGAGAGAAGTTTTAGCGAGAATTCAAACGGACGTAGATTTGAGTGGGAACGCGCGAGTACCGCCGCCACCACCACCGATCGTGCACCAACACCAACAGAGAGTCGTACCGCCACCGCCGCCGATACTTATGATGGGACAACCGGCGGCGGCGCCACTGCAGCAGCAGCAGCAGCAATTTTTAGGACAACCGGCGCCGCTCGTAGCTGGTGGCATGCCGGTCGTTTTACCGGACTTGAGTGGGTTGTTGAACACGCTCAAAGCGCAACAAGCGCAATCTGTCGGAGGAGGATCTCATCAATCGTTGCAAGGTATCGTCGCCGCTGCGCCGCAGCACCACCACCACCGACCGGTGACGCCAGATTTCGCGAACGAAGACTTTGATTTCCTAGATGCCGAAGAAAGCTTGAAGAAGTTTAAGAGAGATCCAAAATCGATGAATAAGCGGCGCGAGTATTTAGTCAACGCGTTGTACGATGATTTACCGTTTAAATGCGCACAAACCGGACGTCGCTTCGCGTCGAAAGAGTCGTTGGATCAACACATGGATTGGTTACACGCGAAGAGAAGAAGGAAGAAATCCGGTCGCGCCTGTCGAGGATGGCACGTCTCGGCGAAGGAGTGGATTAAAGGAACGATTAAGATGGGTGAGGTGGACCCTGAATTCGACGCGTTCGCCGCTGGAGAGAAGAAGAAGAAAGAAAACGCCGTAGGGATCGTCATCGATGAAAATTTAGATTTGAACGATTTGCCAAGCGTCCTGGCGATCGAGTCGCAGAAAAAGTGCGCGTTATCTGGAGAACCGTTCGAAACGTTTTGGAACGAAAAAGCGCAGGAATGGCACTATGGTAAAGCGGTGAAGTTGAAACGAGCGATTGGATCGAAGAAAGTTAAAGCTGGGGAAATTGCGTTGATTAGCGCCATCCCGAAGGAAGAGTTGGAGCCAGAACTCATCGAAGCCATCGCAAAGGCGCAGCCGAGAAACGCATCCACGAAAGGTGCAGTTTTACGCGAAAGTAAGCGCGCAAAGAAGTAAAAAGATGTACGAATGAATGCAGTGCGTAGCATGAGTAGTAATAAGTAGTAGTAATGTAGTAGTAGATAACTTTAATATAAAAAATAGTAGTAGTTTTTAAAAGCTGAACAAAAGAACAAGTAGTAGTAAAATTGACAAACGTCGTGGAACGCAAACAACAATTTTGAATCAAATAAGAATGAAAACAACAACAACAACAACGATAACATGATGAAACAAATCAAAACATGAAAACCGATAACAATGACCAACAACAATATAACATGACTGATGAGAACAAGAATCCAAGATCAAGCAAACAATAACTTTCAAATTTTGAGAGAGCTGAGTATGCGCGAAAAAACGCAAAACATCACTAACAACACAGGCACACGGGCACACACGCGCGACGTAAAATCCAAAACAAATTTCGAGAGAGCAATCGAAAAGAGAGAAGAAATGGTGGTGCGCACTTTTTTCTTTCTGCCGCTGCTGCTACTGCTATAAATACTGCTCTGTTGTTGCCCGCTCTAATCTAAATCATCTCTTCTAGTATTGTCAGTGTCCAAATAAACCATCATCACCATAATATCGTCATCATCATCATCGTCATCATCATTCAAAAAATTAAGCCCATTTCGTCTCGCCAGTTTTGCTATTGTAATAGTACGGCTTCCCTTCCGAGTAGTACGTCGCCCAATCGCTCGCCGCAGCCGCAGCAACCGCTTGCGGCTGTGAGGGGTCGTATTCTTGTTGTTGAGGAGCGGCGTAGACTTGTTGCTGCTGATAATATTGCTGATACTGTTGCATCAACTGTTGTTGTTGTTGCGGTTGTTGTTGTTGCGGCACTGCTGCACCGTACACTTGGGGAACCGCCGCTGCGCCGTAAACTTGCGCCGTTTGCGGGGCGCCACCGTATACGTTCACCGGTGCCGCCGCAGCCTGTTGTCCGTACGCCATGCCGTATTGTTGTTGCTGCTGTTGAGCGGCGTACATTCTCTGGCCGTTCGGGCCGAACGTTTGGTTCGCCTTCTCAATCGCTTCGTTCACTAATCGTTCGCACTCTTTTACGTTCGCCGCGGTACCAGTGATGACGCAAGTTACAGGTTGTTTCGATCGATCCATTTGTACGTCGCACCCGGTTCTATCGCGAAGCAATTTCACGTGCGCGCCGCCTTTACCGATGATTCTACCTTCGTGGCCTTGGGTCGGGATGATAATTCTCGTTTGGCCTTCCGGGATGATCGGGTTGATGTTACTACCACCTTCCTTAGCACCGCCTTGTTGCTGTCCGTACACGTTAGCAGCACCACCGTAATACCCGCCGTACACGCCACCTCCGGCGCCGCCGCCCATTTGCATAGCCGCGTATTGCGAAGGCGTCATCATTTGTTGCTGTTGCTGTTGATTTTGCATCCTTTGCATCCCGAACGTATCCGTCTCTAAAGCCATGGTTTCTAAAACCACCTGTCTCGCTCGAATAACGTCTATTCGTTTGCCTTGCACGTTACAGATGCCCGAACCTTTGACGACTTTCAAGTTTGCACCTGAGACGCGTTCGATGTCGCGAATCGTCGCGCCGCCTTTGCCAATCACTCGTCCTTCCTTTCCTGGGCACGGAATTTCAATCGCAACTTCTTGATCGTTCGGAATACCTCTCAACTCTTCCGGTAACGACTCCTCCTCGATGGAATACGCGTTCACGTTGGCGGCTGAAATCCCGTTCAACGTCTCGTGTTCCTTCAACACGGCGCCTTGTTGTATACTCGACGCCGGATGTCTGTCCGCGATTGACCCGGTCTCGCACACCTCTTGAATGATTTTCTTACACTCTTCCATTTCGCTGGTCGGACCTTTCACTGCGCACGTGCCGCTCTCCCGGTCGATTTTAATCGACGCTCGGAACCTCGCTTCGATGTATTTCAAAGTTTCCCCTTTCTTCCCAATCAAACGTCCTTCGTTGCCTTTGATGTACACCGTCATCGTGCAGTTTTCCGGGTTAAGCGGGTCCGCGATCAACGATTCCAACGTTTTTACATCTTCCTTTTCTTTATCGTTGTCTGAATCGTCGTCGTCGGAAAACTCTTTCTTTTCTTCTTCTTCTTCTTCTTCCTTCTTCGATTTCTTCTTCGCGATCGAAACTTTTTTCTTCTTCTTCTTCGTGTCTTCTTCTTCTCCGTCTTCTTCTTTTTCAGACACGGGTAAAGATGGCTCTTCTTCTTCTTCCGAAGACGCTTTCCTTTTCTTCGTCGTTTTCTCTTCTTTTCCTTCGTCTTCTTCTTTCATCATAAAGTCTTTCAATTTCGCCGCCAAAGTCGCTTTTAACTCTTTCTTCTCGTACGCGATTTCTTTCTCATCCAAAAACGCTTTCAACTTCGCCACGGTCAGTTTGTCGATCTCCGCTTCCGTCATTTTTGATGATGATGATGTTCCCGCCATTATTATTATTACGCAGTATTCTACGTTGTTCTTCTTTGTCGTTCTTTAGTATGAGCAAAGAAGCGCGTTTAAAACTACTCGCAGAAGGAAGAGATGCTTTTGTGACGATTAATTCTCAAGGGTGAAAGGAAAGCAACACGAGTTGTTTAGGGTTACAGTTAAAAAAATTTTGTCCTTCTTCTCAAAATTCACAATCGACTCTTAGCGAGCAAAAATTTTCGCTCGTCCACGCTCTCGAGAAAAGCTCTTTGGTACATTTTTTTTCTTTTCCTTTCTTCTTCCTCTTGGTCTTGGTCTTCTTTTTCTACTAGTTTGCTTCTATTATGACTATTACTATTACGAATCATCGAAGAAGATGACAAAGAAGAAAACAAAACGTCGTTTGTTTTCATCAAAGACGAGGATTCAGACGACGACGCTAACGACGACGACGATGAATTTGAATTTTTCATCTCTAAAACGGCTTCGACTAAAAACCGACCAATCAACGCTCTCGTCCACTCGCACCCGGGTTCGTGCAATAACAAGTGTCCTTTCGTGTGCGTGAGTTTGACGAACTGTTTATTTGGGATGGATTTCAACGAGCGCGAGAACAAGCGTTCGGTGGACTGCGCGCACGTCGCCGCGTCCTTCTCGGCGTGCACGGCGAGTATGTTTCTCGTTATCCCATCGAGACGTCCACTTTCACTCGCTTTTTCCAATCCTTTCATCGCTTTTAAAATCTCGTTCCCGAACCTCGCTCGCGCTTTCCCCACGTAATTAAACGGATCTTCCTCAAACTCTCTCGCCGTGGCCGCGTCTTCGGTTAAACTCTGCATCGTCGTCGCCGGAACGACTTTCATATTCGGCGTCGCTTTTGCAATCACCTCCCCAACCATTGCCAAAGCTTTCTTCTGCGCGGTCCATTTCACGTTAATCGCCGGCGCGATTAAAACAATCGCGAAAAAGTAGTTTTTCGGATACGTCATCGCGCAACGCAACGCGAACAACCCGCCTAAAGACACACCGGCTAAAGCGATTGGAACTTTGCGTCCAAATCTCATCTGTGCGTACTCCACCACCGCTCGGAAATCTTCCACGCACTTTTCAAAACTTTCAATCTGGTGTTTTATCTCGCAGTCGTAATTGTCCGATTTGCCGTGTCCGATGTGATCGAACGAAACCGAGGCGATGTTGTAGTTTGCGCTCGCCCACAGGGAAAACGTTTCGGCAAATCTCGAGGAGTGTTCGTGTAACCCGTGGGAGAAAATAACCACACAATTTATTATATTTCTTTTTGTCTTTTTAGGCAAATCGGTCGTGCGAACGAAGAGTTTTCGTTTCTTTTCGCCTCGTTCCAGGAAAAGGAAGTCTGACGACTCCGTAAAAGTCATCGCGTGTGTTCTTATTCTTATTCTTAAAAGTAGTAGTAGTAGTAGTAGTAGTAGTAGTAGTGTGAAGAGAAAATTCAGTTTTTAACGAACTCTTATATGAGAGATACGAAAAAAGAAAATTTAATTGACTGACACACTGAAAAGTCGTTGGTCTCTCCTTTCACGTTTAAGATACAAAACGACACAAACACACAAGTAGGAGTAATACTCTATAAGAGAACAATACTAATAAAATGGGCGCGGCGGAGTCGAGCACTTCCTCTCGTCCTCCTGGAACGATGTTGTTGGCGAAGGAGCAACCAGCGAAGTCAAAACGAACGAACAGAGGGCCGAAACGTAAGTGCGTTTTGCTTTTCGATGATGACGATGAAAATGATGCGTCACATTCATCAACGTTACTCTTAAATCGAAAAGACGTTCTGAGATTAGTGTGGAACCTACCGAAACGCTTGAGACTTACCTGGCGAAAACTGTTCGACACGAACACGGACGGTTTATCGTTCACTCGTTTACTCGAAAGTTTAACGAAGAACGAAGCGACATCGTTTTGTATCGCGGTGGAAACGAAAGAGAAAAAAGGAGAGATTTTTGGTGCCTTGATGGTCTTTCCCGAACGCGAAGGGTTGACACTGAACAAGACGGAGTGGCAAGGTTTAAGCGAGAGTTATCTGTTCACGTTTCCTCAAAAACAAGCGAACGTGAAAAGGCAACCGAAAAAGTTCTTGGCGAGTGCAAACACCGACGGTCATTATTGTTGGTGTTGTCGCGACATGGTCGCCTCGGAACGCTTTCCCAACGGGTTAGCGTTTGGAGGGAAAGAATATCCGATTAAACACTTCGCGATGCACATCGACGAACACATGGAGACACTGACGACGAGGAAAACTGGAGTGACGTACGAAGGGTGGGGATGTGAAGATTCAAACATTGAGAACGAAACGATGACGATTGAACGAGTGGAAGTGTGGCAGTGCGACGCCGAGGACGAGAGAGGCGAGAAGCCGAAGAAGAAAAACAACATCGTGGCAGAAATGGACGGGTCCGCCGCTGTGGCGGCGCAAAAAATGAAGATGAAAGGAGGAGAGAGTCACAAAAATGGTGATGGAGGTGTGTTATCGGAGAAACATCGCGAGGCGCGATTCTTGGCGACTGTTGGAAGCACGAAAATCGCATTAGAATAATAGATCCCAGAAGAAAAATAGATAAAACACGAGACGAGAGAGCGCGCGCGAAAAGAGTATATAGATACAACAAGAAGATTCTTTTTCAAATATAAAATTGATATTACATGTACAACAGTGTAGGTGGTAGAAAGTCTCGATACTAATGTTGCTCTCAACGACGGAACACACATTAATAATATTCTTCGTAATTATTAACAATTCAAACCGACAAACTCTTCGACAAACGTTTCCAGTTGCTTTTGCGCGGCTAAGTAGCTTTGCAACTGCAGTTGAATCGCCTCGTTCGCCGGTGAGCTTTTCAAAGCGGCTTCAAAAGTCGCTTTCGTGAACGAATCCGCCAAGGATTTGTCCACGTTCCTCGACCCAGCCGCGTTACGTACGTTGTCCGTCACGCCGCCGGCGGCGTTCGCGTTCAATTCTTTCAACACTCGCTCGTTGCACAAAATGTAATCGCACCCAGCCATAGCCCTCGCGTCTGCGGCGGATCGAATCGAAGCCGCTAAAATCTTACTCGGGCTCGCCACAGATTGAATGAAACTCTTCGTATCCTGCGCCAACGCCAAGGCATTTCCCCCGTACGAGTTGATTCTGGCGTAATAAATCTGAATCAAGCTCGCGTTGGCTTTCGCCGCCAACGCCGTTTGCTCCAAGCAATAACACAAGGTAGCGTGACACGGCACGCCTTTATTTTCCAACTGTCGCATCGCTTGCACGCCTTCCCACGTCGCTGGAATCTTGAACAAAAGCTTATTCGTCTCCACGTTCACCTCTCGAAACATCTTCATTAACCGTTCCGTCTTGCTCACGATGGCCTCCGCGCTCGACTTCTTCGCGTCCACCTCTACGCTCACTCTTCCGTCCACTCTGGCGGCAAACTTTGCCGCTAAATTCACCGTCGCTTTGTCGATGATTAACTCCAACTTCGCTTCTTTCGACATCGTCTCTCCTTCTTCTTTCTCTTTCGCGTAGACCAACGCGCCTTCCAAAGCGCCTTTATCGAAATTTTCCGCTTTTTGTATCGCGTGTAGTAAAATCGAGGGCGACACCGTCGCGGCTTGCGGGCCTAACATGCCGAACTCGTTTAACGCGGACTTTGTGTCGTATAAAACGGAGGAGACTTTTTGTAAATCCGAGAGTTCCGATTGGAGCACGGTAAATGGTGGTGATTCGTTTTCCGCGACCGCAGACAACCTTCTTCTCGTACTCATCGTGGAAAGATGATGAGACGAAGAATGCTGACTGGGAATACTTTTTTTTCTCGGAATCAATCGTCTTTGCGCGTTAGTCGTGAATAATGGGGTCGTTGTTACGTTTCCCAACGGTCTCGGCGGACTTCTCGCACCTTTTGGGGTTGTTGCGAACGAAAAGGAGGAGGTCGTGATGAGCTTTTGTTGATGAGCGATGAACATTTTTATTAAAGGTGTTCTTGTTGTTAATGTTGTTTGTTGTTAATGTAATGGAGACAAGTTGCCTTTTTACGAACGAGAAGAGGGAGAATTGAGATATTTTTTTCATTCAAGTGAATGTGCTTTTTTGTGGTTATTGAAAAACAGCTCCTCTCTCTTCTATCTAATTTGTTACATCTCTCCTCCTCTTTATTCTCAGTCTCCAACTTCTCTCTCTCTCTCTCTCTCTCTCTTCACCCTCTCTTCACCCTCTCTTCACCCTCTCTATGTATATAAATGAATGATCCGTATCATCATCTACTTCCTCTAAAAAAAAGCTACTACGCGTAAATTTTAAACAATGTAAAATTTAGTTGTCTTCTTGCTTTCTTTGCTCTTCGAGGATGGTCAACTTGATACCCTTGCCCTTCGGCAAAGAAACCATCGGCTTGTTGCCGGTACCAATGGCGAAAACGTTCGAGAATCGGGTGGCAAAGTTTTGGCCAGCGGCATCGGTCAAGTGGACGACTTCAAAGGAGCCCTTGTGCTTTTCGCGTCTGTTGACGATACCGACACGACCGGCGTTTCTACCACCGGTAACCATGCACAAAGCACCGGCGTCAAACTTGACAAAGTCGGTGATTTTGTTGGAAGCGATGTCAACCATGACGGAGTCACCTTCCTTGATCATAGGATCCGGGTATCGGATGGTTCTCGAGTCGTGCAACTGCACGCACGGAACGCCCTTGTCGCCCAACTTCTTCTTGATCACCTTGCACAACTTGTATTGCGCTTCAATACCGGTGATTCTGTGCACGACAAATCGACCTTTCTGGTCGTACATCAAACGGAAGTGTTCGTCCGTCTTTTCAATTTCGACAACGTCCATGATACCGCACGGATAGCACTTCTCCATTCGAATTTTACCGTCAACCTTGACCAAGCGTTGTTGAAGAATCGTCGTGACTTCCTTGTAGTTCAACGCGTACTTCAAACGGTTTCTCAAGATCAAGCACAACGGGAGGCATTCGCGAGACTTGTGCGGACCTAAATTTGTTTTACAGTAAAGAGAATGATAAAGAAGAGATGTCAGTTTACTTTCTTGAATTTTTTTTAGGAGTTAAAAAGAGAAACTTTGTGTTGACACAGAAGTCCTAAAGACGAGCTTTTGAGCGCCCACCAAGCGCAATCTGCGGCGCAATCATCGCGTCTCACACAGCCTTCTTCCGAACGATATAAACGATCAATCGCGCGATATTCGTTCGCTATGAACACTACGCCGTGCGAATGAAATGCTTTCAAACGAATCTCGTCGACGACATCCATATCTTCGCCGCCTTTTTGAGAAAAAATGCTCTTCCAAGGGGCACATTTTGCAGCTTTTGGTGGAAAACACATCTCTATAACGCGACGACAAAAGAAGAAGAAGAAAAGATCGCGCGTGCGAACGCCAAGAGAGAGATGCAACGCAACACTCGAACAGAAACACTCTTCGTGCGTGTAATTCCATCATCGTTTCTTTATCGTTCGCGCGTTCATCATCGCCAACAATCTCTTTTCCTCCTTTCTCTTTCGCGCTCATTCCATTTTACGCGTAATAAAAAGAAATCTAAGAACAACAAAAGCGACGTACCCGGTGCCGGCTTCGGCGCGAAAACGCCCGTCAGCTTATCCAACATCCACGATTTCGGCGCGTTTAAGCGCTTCAAGTGTTTCTTCGGACCTCGAACCATGATGAATAATATTAATGCGTGTTTACGAGGAGGATTTTATTGTGAGGGTCTTTCGTCTGTCGGCAAAAATTTCAACACAATTTTTAGGCGAGAAACGAGTGAAAAAATTCCAACATTTTCACACAAAAAGCGCTTCGAATAACGAAAACTCTATCTATCTATTACGACGACGATGATGACGACGACGACGACGACGATGCACCAACACCAAGGGATGATGACGACGACGACGACGACGATGCACCAACAACAACAACAACAACAACAACAAGGACGACGACCACAAAAAACGCGGCGCCTCTTTTTTTCTTCCGCAAACAAGAACAATCACAAGGCGGCGAATTTGTCGTCTTCTTCAATGTCTTCATCTTTGTCGAGCAGCGCTCTTTTCTGCCGTCGTCGTGCCAGGAGGCAATCGTCTTTCTCCTTAAAAGCGTCGACGTCGTACGATTCAGACGATGACAATGATGAGAGGAGAAGAAGGAAAAGGACGAGGATGAAGTCCGCCGCTGCTGATGGAAATACTAATCATAATAATAAGAACAACGAAAACAACAACAACAACAAGAACAACGAAAACAACGATGGATTTAAATCGGTGCAAGATATCGACGATTACATAATCAACCCGAAAGAAATCACCGATTTAATCGACTCGGACCCGTCCGTGTTGAAAGAAATCGAAAAGTTGAAAGAGGAGAGCAAAAAAGTCGCCTCGGAAGCCATCGAAAAGTTGAAAACGAGCAACGAGAACGAGTTGCGAGAGACGTTTCAGAAAACAACCGAGAGAGTCGTTTCCGCGCAATCAGAGGCAGAATCGGCGGCGATGGACGAGTTGAAGATTCAAGAGGAGAGGATGCGAAAAGCGGAGGAAAATTTACGCGCTATCGCGGAAGAGACGAAGCGATTGAGAGAGGAAGGAGAAGGAAAAGGGGGAGAAAACGAGGAAGAGAAGAGGGAAAGAAAAGATCGCGATCGGATTGAAAGCGCGAAAGTTGGTACCGTATCCGCCATTGGTGGCGTCCTCTTATCGTTGCCGTTAGCCTTGTCGCAATTTAGCGGGAACGCGTTTAATCAATTCGCCGACGTAGGCGCGACGGCGCTCTCGTGCGCGCTCTTCGGCATCGTGTATAGATACGCCGTTCGGGAAAACATCGACGATTTCCAACTGAAAGGCGGCGTCGTCGGTGCGTTTGGCTTAGTTCGAGGCGTCGGCCAAGCCGAGGTTTTCATGGACGTCGCTTCGAATAACGACGAGTTATCTTTCGCGGCGTTTGCGCAAGCGGCGGCGATTTGCGGCGAATCCGTTTTGGTCTTCTTGTTCGCCGGTTTGTGCGTGGAAGCGGCGATGACGCGCGAATTCATACTGAGAAAAAGCGGAAAAGAGTGATGATTATTGATTACTACTGATTACTACGCGTACTTTAAATTAAACGAATCTATATTTTATTTAATCTAACAACTGCCCTTCCAAAACCATCAGCTGCGCTTTCAACACTCGACACCTCTCCTCGGTGACTTTCTGCGCGCACCACAATTTCATCAACTCCTCGTCGTCTCTCATCTTTGCCTCTCTTTGCTTCCACAACATCTCGTGTTTCGATTTCGCCTCGCACTCCTCGTACGCGAATGACACTTTTTTCTTCTTTGTCTTCTTCTTTTTCTTATCGTTCTCGTTCTCGTTCTCGTTCTCGCCCTGGGCGTCGTTTTCCTCCTCTTCCTCCTCGACGACGCGTTTACACTTCTTCACCACTTTCTCCCAAAAGCTCTTCCTCGGTTTGTGAAAAATCAGTTCTTCTCTGTTCTCTACCACGAGTGGTTTCTTCGTCGTTTGTGGTCCTGTTTTCGCGATTTCGTCCGCGTCTGGGAACAGTTTCAAATTCGCCATCAACTTCTCCTTTTCTTCGCCCACTTCCGGTCTGAATTTAATCTCGATCCCAATCTCAAACTCGCCCCATCCGGTTTCCGTGACCTCGTACGGCGGTTCCGTTAAAACTCTCTTCGGTTCCGCGAACGAAGGGTGCAGCTGAAACGTGACCGATTCAACCACCTCTGTTAAATCGATGTTGTTTTGCCCTCGAACAAAAACCGTCCACTCGTGCGAGTGGTACTCGTCCGCTTTTTTTCCCAACCAATAGGCGACGGAACCGTAAGAAATCGGTAAAATGAATTCCTCGTCTGGTATTCTCGGGTTTTGTTCGTTGTCCAGGTAATTTTCCAAAATTGCTTTATTATTCTCGCTCGAAATGTGAGTTGGGGTAGTGGTGCTCTCCATTTTTATGCGCGCTCTCCTCGTCGAACCTCTCTTCTCTCCTCTCTCGCGGATGATGATGATGATGATGTGTGTGTTGTGAGTAAATTGTGTGTTGAATTGAGTTCGATTGATTGAATTTTGGCACCGCTCTGGTCCGTCCAAAGCTTTCAAAAAAAAGTTTAGGGCTTTAAACCCTAATTTTACGTTTCAAAGACGGGTGGGGCGCGAGCATGATCATCTCTTCTCCGTAGTAAACACATCATCATCATCATCATCAACATCATCATCGTCGCGCTCTTTATTGATTGATTGAGATATATATACCATCATGTTGAGCAGAGCGGCGAAGCGCGTTTTAGCGGCGAGATCATCCATTCTTTCCTCCACGCGCGGGGGGGTGTTGGCGGCGGAATCCTCGACTTCCTCGTCCTCGTTGAGTAGTTTTTCGTCGTCGTCGTTTTTCAATCGAACCATAAAAACGGGGGCTTCCTCGACATCATCATCATCAACAACGACATCATCATCGAATAACAGAGGGTACGCGGCGGGCGCAGCGGTAGGCGCGACTTTGTCCGGAATAGCCGCGTTCACGACAGTCGCGTCAGCAGACGAAGCCGAGCACGGGTTACACTTACCGCAATATTCCTGGCCACACGACGGGTTGTTCGATTCCTACGACCACGCCTCTATACGACGTGGCCACCAAGTGTATCAGCAAGTCTGCGCGGCGTGTCACTCTTTGAATCAAATCTGCTACAGAAACTTAGTGGACGTGGCGTATACCGAGCAAGAGGTGAAAACGATGGCGGAGGAGATTGAAATCACGGACGGGCCGGACGATACCGGGGAAATGTTTGAACGACCGGGGAAGTTGAGCGATAGGTTACCGAGTCCGTACGCAAACGAGGAAGGCGCGAGGTACGCGAACAACGGAGCGTATCCGCCGGATTTGAGTTTGATCACGAAAGCGAGACACGATGGGATTAACTACGTGTTTGCGCTGTTGTTGGGGTACAGAGATGCTCCGGCAGGGATTGAAATCAGAGATGGTTTGTATTATAATCCGTACTTTCCGGGAGGCGCGATCGCGATGCCGAAGATGTTGGTGGACGGCGGAGTGGAATACGACGACGGGACCATAGCCACGGAAACGCAAATGGCGAAGGATGTGACGACGTTTTTAGCGTGGGCGGCAGAGCCTGAGCACGACGATAGAAAATTGATGGGTGCCAAGTGGATGTTTGCCATGGCGTTGCTGACAGTGACCGCGGTGTATCAAAAGAGGTACATCTGGTCGCAGTTGAAATCGAGACGGGTTATCGTGGACGCGGTGAGATAAACTGTGTGAGAGAGAGAGAGGAGATCTTGTGTGTTGCACACTAAATAACTACACTATATACTATTATTAAAAGCAGTTATATACTATATGATATATATGATATACAATCATGCATCATCACTTCGCGGAGGTCCGAATGGAACTCCATTTGTAGGAAACGACGTCTTCGTCGTCCTTCGCGTTTGCGTTCATGCTCTCTCGCATGGTTTTCAAATCAGCTTCGATTTCGCGTTTGCGTTCCATGAGTTCCGGAGGTAAAACGTTGTTATTTGAAGACGACGAGACTAAGACGATGTATTCCTCTTCCTTCTCTTTCTCTTCGATCAACTGTTTCAAACTTTCCCTCGCCGCGACGCGCATTAATTTACACTTTTCAATCGCCATCGAGGCGGCGTTTTGCAACACTTTCGCGTCGGAACCGTTGTCCGAAGCGATTAAAATTTCGCAAATTTCCGCGCATTCTTCCAACTTTTCTTCGCTCACGCGAACTTCCGTTATGACGTGAGTAGATAAATCTCTCTCTTCCGTTGGTCCACCGGCGCGCAAACCGTTCTTGTTCTTTTTGTTTTTGTTTTTTCTGGACTTTTTGTTTCTGCGACCGCCAACGGTGGACGCGGACCATCGCGAGGAAGATTGTTGACTTATGGCAGAGCCATCTCCGAATTGCGTGCTGGTGGCGTATAAAGAATACCCAGAGACATTTGAAAACTCAGAGTTCATTTCAGAGATGTCGTCGTATTCTTCATCTTCCGATCCATCCAAGGTAGCGCGTCTCGGCCTCGTGCGCCCTTCTTCGATGCTCGCAAATGTTCTCTTATACAATTTGCGTCGTTCTTGCAGACCAATCAAACGCTCTTTGTACTTATCGCTTCGCGCTTGCACGTCTTCGAAGTGCTCGAGAAGTTTCGTGGCGCCAACCACGCACTCCGGAAACACAGTCGTTTCGAACACATCGCTTCGATTTTTGGCGAAGCACGTCAATTTTGCATCTCTCCATTTGTTTGCCAACGCGAAATTTGCCACCGCGCGTTCCACGTCATTGAGATAATCCAAGGCAATAATAGCCGCAGAAACATAATCGTTCGACGCTTGCTCCAAGTTTTTACACGTTTCGCTCGCGAGTTTCACCATCTCTTCGTCGGAAAATTTTAACTTTTCCTTGGCGACGATAAATCCGGAACGCCACGACGACGATCCAGATCCGGTAGATTTTGACGACGACGATGAAGATGATGACACGCCGGTGAAGCATCTCAACGCGCTTTCGTAATCACCGCACTTCAAGTACGCAACACCTGCGTCTTCAGATCGATTTACGACGCTTTCCAAGTACCGAGCGTGGTATTTCGTGATGACTTTCTTGGTTTCAAAATCGTCGCCGTTTTCATCTTCTTCGCAGAGTTCATGCAAGTACGGAAATAACCCGTGTTTTGCGGCCACGTTTGATGCTTTTTCGAGCGATTTATCTTTCAACCAAAACTTAGCGGCATCTTTCCACATCTCCAGACGCTCAGAAATCGTCGCTTGGCGTTCAAACTCGCGCATTTCGTGCAAGTGTTGCAACTCCGGCATAAACTCACCCGGGTCCATGGCTTGGGAATTCATGGCGACGAGATGCGCGACGGCTAAATCGCCGGTCGATAACGCGGCGTCGAATAACTCGCGATCATTGGTGAGAAAGAGTAAGTGCTTCAACATGCGCGCCGCGGAAACGGTTTGTTTTGTAAACTGTGCGCCGATAAACTCGGTTTCATCCGCGTCGGAGGAATCCGAATTCATGACGTCGTTCGCGGCGGCAACCGAAGACGCCGAAACATTTTTTGTACTCATCGCTTTGTTCGAGGCATCTTTGATTTCAAACGCTCGAACTTCAGCAACGATCTCTAGCGCGTCCGCCAAGTCTTTGCGTTTGGCAGCTTTGATGGATAGCACGTCGTTGTTGTCTTTTTTATTACTCTCTGCGTGGGTGTCCAAGAACGAACCAGTGCCGCAAGCGTACGAGGTCAACATCGCGAGTGACCATCGCGATGTGCCGTCCCCAGCATTCATGTACAAATTCGAAATCGATGTTCGTATCGCTTCGCACGTTCTTCGGATTTTCTGCACCCCAAGATCTTCCAACATTTGTTTTCGATCCGGACACTCTGCGTACGCGCTCGCGCAGAGCTTGCGCATGTACCCGCCATCCTCCGCGAATGCGTCGCCAACCCGCAACGCTTCCAACAGCTCCATCACGTGTTCTGGCGTTTCTAATCCTCGAACTAAATCGTCCGCGTTCGGATGTTCTATGGATGATGGGAAATCATAATCGATTAAAACGTTCAAATCGACGCGCTCTTTCGAGCACAAACGGAACGCGGTTTTGAAATGTCGCATTTTCAAGCTCTTGGCGATGGATGGCAACACGAGCGCTTTCGGCGATATGATTTCCAAATTTCCTCTAGGCTGTTGCAAAACGACAGTACACGATCCAGGCGGTATGGCAGCGATTCGTGAACCGCGCTCGACAGAGCGTTTGGCCATATCCGCGAAATTCGCCCCCGCGTTTGCCGCGACCGAAGACGATGGAGTTGCAAAATCGGCGTCGTCCGGGCGCATCGCGGCGCGCATTTTGCCGTGTAAAGAATCAAACGCCAACTCACCAAGTCGTGTCTTACCGTCGCCGGAGACGTCTTTCCAGTTACGTCTCGCCGCGACTGGGTCGATGATGTTATTGAAAAACGCTTGCGATTCCAGTGACTTTGAAAGTTGATCCACCACCGCGGCGCTCGATTTGTTATTCGATAAAGACAGACGCACGACACGAAGTTTTGAGTCTCGCGAGACGCACGCGATTGCGTTTGGCGTAGAAACGGTTTTGTAATACTGTTTCCTTCCTTCTGCGTCGCAACTTTTTACCCACGTGTTATTTTCGTCCTCGTAAAACGCTTCGAAGGAATCGACGTTTTTCATCAGAAGAAGACGTTTATCGTCATCGCCGCCGAGAATACGATAGAGAAACAAATCCCCGTTTGAGTACAACGCGACGACTTGACCGTTCGCGAGGGCTTTTGCTTTATGTAACTCGTGCGTGATGACGTTCTCGTCAGATGGTGTCGATGCTGCGATGTTTAATTGCTTTGCATCAGACGTTGAGAAAATCAGAGGCGTCTTTTCACCGGCGACAAACGCCACGAGAAGTCCATCTTTATCATCATCATTACCATTACAGCAATGCGCGAGTTTCGTCACAACTCTTCCACGTCGTGTATTCTCCAACTCGATCACGGACACTTTTACGATTTTACTGTACTCATCATCCAGTTCGATTTTGTGAATGATGGATTCGTTTGTACTACTCACGCACGCGAGCGCGTTCGCGCCGATCCAACAATACGAGCGGAACTCGTCTCTTTTCTCCAGGCTAAATGGCATCGTCATCGTCTCTTCGACTACTGATTTCTTGTCATTTCGTTCATCAAACAATTCTTCGGCTTCCGCGTTTCCGTTGACGCGAACTACTTTGTATCGTCCATCGTGTAAAGAGACGAAACAGACTTCGTCTTCTTCATCGTTTTCGAGCGATCGACGAAAAGCGTTCGGTCTCCACGCAACCTCTGATATTTTCGCCGGGAACCGTAGAGAATGGTCGCACATTGGCGGCGGAACGACGCAGCGCGAGAACGGCGTCAATTTGAGAATCTCACCATCGATAACTGCCGCGGTGCCTAAATCAGAACTCGTGCAATCTTCCCAAACGAAAGTTTGCGTGTTTACTTCGACTTCGTCCTCTCCGTTTGTCGAAACGATTCGGAGCGTGTTTGGATGAATAGCATCAAATTCCGCATACTTCGACAACGAGGCATATATCTCTCCATCATCTGCGTTGTTACTGCTATAGCTATCTTCAATGCATCGTTTACAGGTCCAATTGGCGTTTCCGCGAGTCCATATCGACGCCGCGCTTCTGAGCTTCTCTTTGTCGTACGTTGAAATTGCCAACGTCAACGAATCTACGGACCAACTCAAATGCGTAATCTTCGAACCTTGAAACCCGCGCATGAGTAAGGAGGATCGCCGTAAGCCGTTTTTCTCGTAAAATACGACGCACGGGACTTTCTCTTCTTCCTTTTCGGCGTTATTATTAGTGCTATTTCTACTACTACTCGCCGCAACGCCTGAAACCGCGATCAACGCGCCTCGCGGTTGCCACGCGATGGCGGCGTTCTCGCCCATTCTACCCGGTCCAGTCTCGTCGTCTTCGTGATCAACATCTCCTCTGCCTAATATCTCCAACTTATCTCTTGAATACGTTCGCAAGTGATTCTTCCCATCTTTCAATGTCGTGCAATACACGCAAAAACTCTCGCCGTCATTTCGCCAGGTAATTTTACCAGATTTGATCGTCTCCTCTTCCTCTTCCTCCTCCTCGTCCACGTCTTCTAAACAGCTCTCTCTTTCGTTTAGCAAATAAAAATCCCCGTTCATGATGAGAATCTTCCCACTTTTCGTCAACACCGCGCACATTTGCCCATCCGGCGAGAACTTGGCCGAGACGCACCCGCTCGGAACGTCCGCCACGCGCTCCACGTCCAAAGACGACGACGACGACGAGGAAGAAGAAAAACTGCTATCGTTCACGAGCAACAACTCGCCTCTTTCTAACGCGACGAACGTCGCTCGCAACTCCGGAAGTCGTTCCACGGAAACCGCGTTTCTTCTTCTCTTCTTGGATTTGCTTTTATTTTCTTCGTCTTCTTCGTCTTCCTCCTCCTCGGTATCTTTCAACAGAATCATCCTCCTTTTTGTCGTCGCATCGTGTTCTTCTTCTTCTTCTTCTTTCCCATTTTCAACAAAACACCGAGCGCGAACCACGTGTCCGCTTTCCAAACAAACGAATGCGTGCTTTCGCTCTTCGTCCAAAGACGGCGCGCAGGAGATTGTATTCGTATTCTTACGTTGTTGACTTTTCCTCCTCTCCTGTTGTGATTCTTCATCTTCGCCGCCGACGAATCCGCTTTTGTCGAATTCGTCTTCTCGGACGGTGAAAGAGGAGGAGAAAAATGTCTTCGTTCGCGCGAGAGAACGAGACGAAGGAAGCAAGTTTCTCATTACGTATTTATATATATCGCGTCTTCTTTTGCGGTAGGTTATGAGTGCTTCTCCTGTTGTTACGCGATGTGTCTTCTTCTTCTTCTTTTTATGTTTCTGCGCGTCTTCTTCTGTCGGTTTTTTAAGTGCTTTTTTTATTCGTAGTGCTCTCAAACTAAAAATGTACCTACGAGTACGAGTACTAATTGCGTCATAACAAACAAGCGACGCTCTCTTTGACGCCGTTGACTTCTCGACTGTTCAATCGGACGTGAGTGCCGTTTACGGTGACCTTAGCTTTGGCTTCTTCTTCTTCTTCTTCTTCTTGTTCTTGTTCTTCTTCTTCATCTTTGTCGTCGTCGTCGTCAAATTCGTCCTCGTCTTCTCGCAGAAGAACAGAGTTTGGCGGCTGTTCGTCCTCGTTCTCGGTATCGTCCTCGGTATCCTCTGCCTCGTTTATATCGTTGTATTCTAAATCTAAAGCTAATTCTTCGTTTCTTGTGGTAAGAAAGTTCGTGTCGCGCTCTCGCTCCATTTTTTGTTTCTTCCTCGGCGTAAACGCGTCCGATTCTAGGACAATCTTCTCGTCGTCGCCCTCGTCGCCGAGTTCGCGAGGGGGAAATAGAGCTCGTATCGGTGCGCCTATGGGTGCTCCTGGAATCCATTCTCCTGGCTTTGCTTTTCTCCACGCGATAGTATCTTCTTCTTCTTTTTGTCGCTTCTTGTTGTTGTTTTGCGTTTTTGCGTTTTTCTTTTTATTCTTACTTCCTCCTCCATCCGCGGCGATTGCGCCCCCGCCCCCGTCCAAAGATAACAACGTCTGAAACTTATTCTGAACGTATTCGCTCGTATTCGAACCTCTAACGCTATCATTACCGCGTCTCTGATACCATTCGGCGATAAATGTTGCTTTCGCCACGTCGCGAGAAACCGCGTGTTTCCACGCGAACTCGAATATAGGATTTATAATCTGTCGCGCGTCGTTCGCCAAGTCGTGAAGAAGTTCTTCGGTGCCAAACTCTAGGATGGCGCAGCTAAATCCGTCGACGACTCTCGAATCGATTTGGTCGATGACGTTAGAAAATGCCCGAACGATCTCGTCCGTGTTGTTCTTCTCTCCGAGGTCTTCGTCGGGGTCCGTTTTGTCGTAAGAAGAGTTCTCAACGATCAAAAGCATTTCCTCCTCCTTCGCGTCTAATAATTCTCGAACAAAAGCGTGCACTAACATGCGGTCTGGTTTCGATCTTGGCACCAACCGTTTCAAACGTCCAACCGCGCTGTTTTTCGTTTTTTTCCTCGTCTCCTTCTCCCGTTTCATTTTATTCGCTTTCTCTGTTTTCGCGTGCATTTCCTCTTCGCTGTCGTACATGCTCTCGTCGTCGTCGGAACTGTTCGACTCGTCTTTGCTTTTTTTCACATTTTGTCCTCTTTCGCACTCGACCATCGCTCGAATTACCAATCGCATCTCCTCTGTGACGTGTTCTAATTTCCGTTTCTGCCGTTCCCAATAATTCGCGTCTAACCACCCAATCGCGTCTTCGCTCGCTTTCCTTAACCGCTGTATCGAGGGTAACTGATTATGCGTTGAATCGTGTCGAATATCTACCAGCGTTCTCGGGACGTTCAGTTGCGTCGCGAGCGTTTGGACGCTCATTGCAAACTTGCCTTTTTGCGAAGGATCGCAAATACCGTTCACCAGTCGAGTTAACGTCATCGCGTACGAAAGTCTCAAGGTTGATTCATTCCTCCTTCTCTTTTTCTCTCGCATCACCTCTTCGTCCATCAGTTGCAACTCCACAATCTGCGCGTGCGCGTCGATCGCCAAGGGCACTCGGCCTCTCACTCTCCACATTTGCACTATTTCTAACGCTCTTCTTTTGTTCTTTAATTCGTCTTCTTGGTCTTCTTCTTCGTTGTCTTCTTCTTCTTTACCATCATCAGCAACGGTTGTTGGTAATGGTAACGGCAACGCGTTCTTCTCATCTTCGCACAAAAGAGTCTCCTCTCTTCTTCTTGTACTACTCCTCGACGACGTAATAAACGCATTTGACCCCGATTTTGACGACGACGATAAAAAATTAAAAGCGTCTCGGACGAACGCCCACTCCTCCCACGAGTGCCACGGGACGAATCGTGTGTTCGCCATATTTTGTTGTTGTTTGGTTCTCTTCTTCTTCTTCTTCTTTGTCTTCTTCTTCTTCTTCTGCGCTTTTTCTCTCTGTGCTTTTTCTTTCGTTCTGCTTTTTTTTTGTTTAGGGTTTTTTACACCCTAAACTGAAACGTAGTTCTTTGCACCACCAGTTTTGTTGTTCTGAACACCCCAATGTGTTGCGTTGAATAATCTTTTTCTCATTAGCTCTCCGTTTTGTTCTTTTGAGAAGAAGACAAAGAAGGAGGAAAAGACTGAATACATAATAAAGATGGGTGTGCAGATTTCGTGGGGAGAACTCTTCTCCCCGATGACGTATGTAAAATTCACGAAGAAAATAAACATCCCTCGCGCGACGTGTTTCGTCGTCTCCGTAATTTCCGGGAGGAAATGTTTGTCCAGAGGAGGAGGATCATCATCATCATCATCGGGAGAAGAAGGAACAGAAGAATCCTTGATAACGCAATCGCTCTTCACCGCGCCGATGATCGTGTTCATGCGAGAGTTTCTCGTTGGTACGAGCGAGTCGAGACGGAACGCGTTGCTCGGTGTGGCCACCCCGGTGGTCGCGTCTGTCGTGAGATTGCGATGGATGAAAAAACTGACCGCCTCGGAAGTCGTGAGGGTGTTTGTTCCAGAGAAAGAGAAAAACAAAGCGAAGAAAACGAGCACGACAAAAACACTGTTAAAAACTGGGAAACACGTCATCTCGTACAAGAAATTCATCGAGAACCATTGCGACGACAAAGGGTTGGTGAACGCGTTTTCGGTGTTGGTGCTCGCGGCGTCGGTTATGCCGGAAGATTTGAGAGAAATGAGTTTCTTACCGGGCGGACCGGTGGTGCGTATTTTCAGCGACAGGTTCAAATTCGGCATCGACGCCGTGCAATTGCCGAAATTGAACATGCCAAGAGTTGGGAACTTTTTCGTTTTTGACGTGTATTCGGCGCAGAACGAAACGTTGTTTGGAGGTCGAGGCCAAGGGTTCAGGTACAATCTCTTCTTGACGCCGAGATACCTGGCGTTTGATTTACCGAGATACGCGTTCAAAGAGTTCAAACAATCGAAATTGGCGAAAGCGAAGTGCATCGTCAAATCCCAAAAGTTTGGGTTTGAACTCGACTTGATCGAAACGTTCAATCCGTTCACGTTACCGCAACGAGTGTTTTTCCGCGCGAGCAAAGTGGTTGGTCGAGTCGGCAACGCCGTGATTGCGAAACCGGCGCAGATGGCGCAGAGACAATTCGTTCGAACGGTCTTACGAAGAGAACCGAGAGCGCCGAGACAGTTGACGTTTTTCGAACGCTTGCAAGTTATGCTCGGATTGGCCGATCCGGAGCAAATTGCCAACGAACCAGAATCGCCGAGAAGTTCGTTGTTGCCGTTCTCGAAGCCAGAGGCGCCGAGCTCGAAATCTGCCTCCAAAAACGGCAGCAAAAGAGGCTCCAAGGCGAGCTCAAAAGCGGCATCGGGAAGAAGCACGCCCGCGTTGGCCATCTTTGGCAGCAATAACGACGAAAGCACCATCAGTGGAACAAAAAAGAACGAAAAGAAAAACAAGAATAACAAAACCGACACCAAGAAAGACTCTACTTCTTACGAGAAAGCTTCCTCCTCCGCCTCCGTCTCGAAGAAGAAAACCTCCAACGACGCCGCCGCCGCCGCCTCCTCCGCGTCCGATTTGACGCAACTGTTACCGAGATTAAAATCTTTCTCCGAAATCAAAGAAGACGTAGACTCGTTCTTCCAAGGCACGCCGGAAGAGCAAGCCGCGAGAAAGAAAACCCAAGAAGAGGCGAAGAAGAAATTCGAACAGGAGCAAAAAAAGAAGCAAAAAGAGTTGGCGCAAAAACGCGAGCGCGAGTTGAAAGAACAAAAGAAGAAAGCACAGGAAGAGGAAAGGTTGAGAGAGTTGGCGGAAGCCGATGGCAGGCGAATGGTCGAAGTGAACGATTCGTACTTTAACAGATACGTTCCGGACGTCGCGGAAACTTTACCCGCTTTCAAAGCGCCTTCCGCCGTGGAAGTCCCGAAGAAGTAAAATAAACCGCGCCAACTCGCGTCTCTTTATATCATCATCGCGCGATGATAAAGAGAGAGAGAGAGAGAAAAGAAGACAAAGAAGACCAATGTTTACTCCTGTTACAACACTTTACGAGGAGAGAAGAAGAGAGCGCCAGCCGTTTATACACTATTATTATTATTTGAAAAAGCGCTTTTGTTGTTATATTTTTATTTTTATCATCCCTCACTTAATTGGTACTTAATTAAAAACGGATTCATCATCACACTTAAAAGAATAGAACATCTCTTTGCGCGTGTGTAACGCAAAGAGAGAGAGAAGAAAGAGAATGCAGAGAAGAGGAATGCATCGTTTTTCTGTCCTCTTAATCTTCGATCTTTTTGCGCTTTTGATGCTTGGAACGACGAGAGGAAATGATTTTGATGGGACAATCGCAAGAACGAGAACGAGGACGAGAACGAGGAAAGGAGGAGGATATGTCGATGATTACGATTTTGATGCTAATGTTGATGATGATGCACGCTTTGGTGGTGGCGTTCAAGGCTGGGCGGCAGAGTCATCGGAAAGGAATTTGTATTCGCTTTCATCATCAACAACAAGACAAAAATCGAGAAGAAAAAGCACCTCCTCCTCCTCCTTCTCGGTACTACAAAACGCTCGAAAATCGGACGTGAGATTGCATCCGTATCCTCACGTCGTCATCGAAAACTGCTTACCTGATGACGTTTACGAAGAGCTCGAAAAATTTTACCCGAAGCACGAAGATATAGTGCAGATTGCCAAACCTGGGAGGACTTCGATTGCCGCGAACACGAGAGTCGATTTGCGAGCGTCGATGGTGTTAAGTAGTAAGAAACAAATAGTATCAAAAGCGTGGGAGGAGTTCATCAGGTATCACTCCAGTCGAGAATTTTACGAAGAAGTCATCGATTTATTCGGGGAGGAGGTCTTTACAAAGTATCACGGCGGATTGGAGGAGAAATACGGACTTAAGCTGCGAGAGATGGAGACGGAAGTTCGGTTGATGAGCAGAAAGAAAAATCCAGCTCCCGTCACTTTGGACGCCCAGATAGGAGTAAACACGCCGGTGATAAAAGGCCAGAGTCGCGTTCGTGGATTACACGTGGATAATGCGCACGAATTATACGCGGGATTGATGTATTTTCGCGACAAAAATGATCCGGCGAAAGGGGGTAATTTGGAGGTGTTCGAGTGTTTACTTGGCGCCGGCGCGTGCGAAGAGTATAGCGAAGCGGAAAGATGGAAACACAGAAAGAAAATAGGCTGGGACGTACAATTTAAGAACTCAGGGGATTTCAAGTTAGTCGCAGAAGTTCCGTACGAGAAGAACCAATTCGTGATGTTCATTAACTCGAATTCGAGTTACCACGCGGTCAGTCCGAGAAGTGCGAGTGCGTATCCCAGGCGGCTGATAAACATTGCTGCGAATGAGTATTACAAGAAGGAGAATTAATTAATTCTCAGTATTATGTGACAACTTTGCGCGCAAAGAGTTGAGAAGCTGTTTTAGTTGTAGTAGGTAGTGTATAATAATAGCATGCAAAATGAAAATGCATCATAACAACGGAGCGCGAGCGATGGTAGCATTATCGTCGGCGTCGTCTTCATCATCTTCATCATCGTCTTCATCGTCTTCCTCATCCTCTTCATCCTCCTCGGAACTTCCGGCGAATTTCATCGCGCCTATGAACCCATAGACAATCAACGCGCACCCGCAAAACATTGCAAAAATACCTCCAGTCGTTCGCGTCCACACCTCCTCGTCCGCTCTCACAAACAAAAGCTCGGCAACCGCCGAAAGAGGGATTTGTAACAGCAAACCGATGGAAGCGACCGAGGCTCCGAGCTCGGCAACCCCGACGCACCACAAGTATTCCGCCAACGCGTTATCGATCAGGCCTTTCAAAACAATCATCCCGCCACTTTTGTTCATGGACAATATCGATTTTCGCATCGTACATAAAACGATGACGAACGCGAACGTGCCGACGCTCGCGAGAATCTGTCGCGATTTCGAATCCTTGATGGCGGCGAGGAGCTCTTTCTTCGCCTCCGTTTTCATCTGCCGTCGTCCCGTAATTTCTTCTGCTGCTCCTTCATTTACCTCTGCTGCCTCTCTCTCTCTCTCCTCGTCTTCTTCGTCTTCGTCTTCGTCTTCCTCCTCCTCTTCCTCGCGTTCCTCGCGTTCCTCTAACAACACGCCGCCTACTCTATTATTCCTAGAAAAATTTTGATTGCTACTCCTACTCCTATTCTCGTCGCGATGACCGTCGCTCACTTTCACCGCGTTCAACGCGATTTCCACCTCCGTGGCGTAACCGGCGTAACACACCGCGCTCGCTAAAATGAGCAACACGCCCCACGCGGTGTCCATGTTCACAAAAGAAGAATAACTGTTATAACTATTATTTTCGTTCCGGGTTCTCGGCGAATCCTCGTCGCCGCCTGCAGTCATACCCGAAGCACCACCGAAAGTGGTCTCATCGTCCGCGACTGCCGTCAAAACCACTCCTATTGCGACGAGTCCGAGTGCTTTTAAAAACCCGTTCGAATCTCTCACCGGTTTTTCCAGCCCTCTGTAAATCCCAAACACGTACGTCAACGCCGGCGCGACCGAGGACAACGCCGTGTTCACCGTCACCGACACAAACTGTAAACTCTTGTTGAAATAAAACTGCGCGAGAAAGAACAACGGAGGGACGATGACGTAGCACCTCAACGCTTCGTTTTCGCGTAAAAACGATGATATTCCTCTCGTACTAACATTACTTTCCTTCCATTTCCGGAACATCGCGTAATGATGATACCTTTTTTTCTTCTTCTTCTCTGCGAGATGATAAAAGTACCCTTTCATCTCCACCGGCCAATAGACTAAAAACAACGCGTTAAACAATGCCGTCAAAGTCAACGGATCCCCAACTCTTTCTAAATCTTTCACTATAAACGACGCGCACACCCATATCGCGGAGACTAAAAACACGGCCAGGTACCCTCGCGTTTTCTTTCGCATCATCTTTGTCATCATTTTCATCGTTTTCATCATCGAATTCGTCAAAGAAGTCTGATTATTAGTAGTATTTCGATGACGACGACGAACGTTTCGACTTTTACGATTTCCCTCTCCTGGTCCCTCGTCGTCGAAAACGAGTTGGACTTTTGTCTCGGTATTATTTGTTGTCGTGGTTTCTTCTTCCTCCCTCGTCGTCGTCAAAGAAGAGACCACTGAAACTTTGCCTCGATGTCGAGACATCACAGAAATAACGATTGATGATTTTTCCTCGTTTGTTTGTTTGTTTGTTTTTCGCAAATTTTTTTCTAACAAAAACACTTGTCAAAAAACGTCAGTTTCAAAGCGACAAAAATTTATACATTTAGAGAGAGTGTTAGTAGTATAGAGTAGTATATGTTGCAACGCGGCACACTCTTACTGAGAGACCAATCACAACGACAACGACAACAACAACAACCTTTGAGAAGAAGAAGAGAAGGAATACGAGCATTTATCAGAAGAGGATTTGGTGTGATGATGCGAAGGTCATTTCTTCTCTCATCGAAAACGATGATGATGATGTCGACGACGGCGACACCAACAAAACCGAATTTTGAAATCATTCGTCGCTTTGGTGGTCCGTCTTCTTCTCTTTCTCTTTCTTCGCTTTCTTTTTCAAGAAGACGAGGAGAAGAAGAACAGCGTCATCATCGTCATCGAAAAGTGAGAACGTTTGCTGCTGCGTCTTCATCATCCTCCGACGACGATGGAGGAGGAAAAGGAGGAGGAGGAAACAAATCATCAACTTTCGCAGACGAAGAAGAAGAATTCTCATCAGACTCGAACATCGTCGACTTGGAACTGCACGTGGAAGCGAGACAGTCCTATCTGGCGTACGCGATGTCCGTGATCGTCGGGAGAGCGTTACCGGACGTGAGAGATGGATTAAAACCAGTCCATCGACGCATTTTGTACGCCATGCACGAGTTGAATTTAGATCACAACAAACCGTTTAAAAAGTGCGCGAGAGTCGTCGGGGAAGTTTTGGGGAAGTTTCACCCGCACGGGGATCAGTCGGTGTACGACGCGCTGGTGAGAATGGCGCAAGATTTTTCCATGTCCGCGCCGTTGGTGAATGGACACGGGAATTTTGGGAGCATGGACAACGATCCGCCGGCGGCGATGAGGTACACGGAGTGTAAACTCAGACAGTTGTCGCAAGATATGCTGCTGAAAGACGTGGAGATGGATTGCGTGGAGTTTGCGGATACGTTCGATGGGTCGCAACAAGAGCCGATGGTGTTGCCGGCAAAGCTACCGAACGTGTTGATTAATGGGAGCACGGGGATTGCGGTCGGGATGGCGACGAGCATACCGCCGCATAACTTGATGGAAGTGGCGGACGCGTTGGTGGTCTTCGCCAGAGCGGCGCAAAAAGGAGAGCAAGTGAAATTGGAAGAGTTGTTGAGAGTCATGCCAGGGCCGGATTTTCCCACCGGTGGGGTTATATTTGCCGATAATAAGGACGCTAATAATGATAATAATAATAATAACGACAAAAACGATAGTGGTAGAAGTACTAGTAATAGGAACGCGCTGAGAAATTTGTACCGCGACGGAAGAGGCGGGGTGACTTTGAGAGGCGTGGCAGAAATTGTACCAAGGACAAAAGTTTCCAGCCGGAAAAGAAGTGGGAAAACGGCAAAGAAAGATGATAAAGCAGCGGCGGAGAAAAGTCTGGACAGAGATATCGTCATCTCGTCGATTCCGTATATGCAAAACAAAGCGACTTTAGTGCAACAAATCGCGGATTTGGTAAATAATCGGCAGATTGAAGGCGTCGCGGACGTGCGCGATGAATCGGACCGAGACGGCGTCCGCGTCGTCGTCGAGATGAAGAGAAGTGGTGACGCAGAAGCCGTGCTGAATTCGTTGTATAAAAGGACAAAATTGCAGGTGAAAGTGAACGTGAACGTCACGGCGCTCGTCGGTTTGACGCCAAAAGTTTTGGGGTTGATGGAAGTGATGCAAGAGTTTTTAGATTTTCGCATCGATGTCATACGTAAACGCGCGATGTATTCGTTAGAAAAGGATCGAGCGAGAATGCACATCGTCGAAGCGCTTCTGACGGTTCTCGAAGATACCGACGCGGTGATCAAGATGATCCGAAAATCAAAGGACGGGAAAGAAGCGATGGAAAATTTACGAGAAATGAAGGGACTGACTACGGTTCAATCGGAAGCGGTTTTACAAATGCCTTTGAGGCGTTTGACGAGTTTAGAATCAGGAAAGCTCGTCGAGGAGCGCGATCAGCTTTTGAGTTCTATCAAAGGGAATCAAAACCTACTCGACAACACGTCGGCGGTGATTGACGTCGTTTGCGAGGAAGCGTTGGAGGTGAAAAAGAAACACGGCATCCCGCGAAGAACAACAATTGAAACCGATACGAGTTCATCGATTGAAGTTGAGCACGAAATACCAAACAACGATTCGTTGATCATAATGTCCTCGCGAGGGTACATTAAGAGAACGAGACCGGAAACGTTCAAAGCTCAACGAAGAGGGACGCGAGGGAAATCAATGTCAAAATTGAAGGGGTCGGATTCCATCGCGAAAGTAATGCACGCGAAAGATTTAGATCGTGTATTTTTCTTCACCGATAAAGGGAACGTTTTAACGGTGAGAGCTTTTGACATTCCCGAGGCGTCTACTACTGCGCAAGGAACGCCGTTTACTAGATTTGTCGACATCGATAAGGGAGAATCGATAACTGCCATTTTAAGCTTAGAACCTTCCGCTTTGATGAAGAAGAAAACGCCGAATGAGCCGCAAGAAGGAGAAGACGAAGACGAAACCTTCCTGGTCATGATTACGCTTAACGGCGTGATCAAGAAAGTCTCCGCGAAGGAATTTGCTAGCATCAAAAGAAATGGGAAGAGAGCGATTGCTTTGGACGAAGGCGACAAGTTGAAACAAGTTTTAGTCGCCAAAAATGGTGATTCCGTTTTAGTTGGCGCCACAGACGGTACGCTGATTCGTTTTGACGTTGACTCGGTGCGAAAGTTAGGCAGAATGTCCAGAGGTGTCCGCGCGATCTCTTTGAAGGAGATCAAATCGTCGTCGAAAGAAGCCTCGAAAGCTAAAGGGGCAGAGGAGGAGGACGACGACGAAAACGACGACGACGATTTCATAATCCAAGCCGAAGACGATGAAGATGACGAAGGCGATGATAACGAAGAAGAAGAACAAGAAGAAGAGAATGACATTCTAGATTTTGGTAACGACGACGATGAACCTTTGGTGGCGTCTGTGGAACATTTTGAAGGGGGCGCGGCGAAAGTCGCCGGTATGGCGATCATTCAAAAATCAGAAATCGATCGCGAAGGACCGTGGGTAGTATTCGTGTCTGAAAAAGGTCGCGGCAAACGAGTGAAAGTTTCCGATTTTAAGACGCAAATCAGAGGTGGCGCGGGGATACGAGGCATCAAGTTTAACAGCGGGGATTCTTTAGCTGCTTTTGCGTTGATTGGGAAAACGGACGACGATTCGATAGAAGAAGCTATCATCGTTGGCTCGCAGCTCGGCGTCGCGAACAGATTTCAATGCGCGAGCATACCCGAGATGGGAAGATACGCGAAAGGAGGGACGCTCATGAAACTCAAAAAAGAAGACGCGATCAAAAGTTTTGCCGTGATTCCGGCAGCCACCGCGGAATAGGAAGACACATATTCGTCGTTACGAACGGATTTAATTTAATAATAATAATAATGATAATAATAATATAAACAATAACACTGCATGATGAAGATGTGTACATGTAAAAACGACTACATGCCTTTGGCTTTAGCCAGTCGTAAATTTCTGGCGTTGAAGTGTTGACCGACTCGGTCGTAACCGACTAACGATCTCATGGCGAACAAGATGGTTTTTTCGTTGAACTCCATCTTATTTTTATTGTTCGCGTCGCCGAAGTGCGCCGGCGTGCCGTCTAAAACGATAAAGTCCCGGTTGGTGCCCAGACCTTCGAAGGAGGCGCCGCCGCAATCTTTGCCCACGATTAACTCGTACGCGTCTTTAATCGCGTTGAATTCCGCGACGTCGGCGTCTGGATTTCTGTCTGGATGCGCGGTGGCGATTAATTTGCGGTATTTCGCTTTGATCTCCCTCGGCTCTTCGTTCGCGGTGGCGCCAATCTTCGCGTACGCTCGATCCAACGCGCCGTCGTCGCCGCTTCTCGCGGCTAACCCGTCCACGCAATTTTCAAACGACCCCCAATCTTCAATCCCATACTCCAACTCTACGTGTTCGATATCTCTCAACGGTGCTCCGGCGATGTTAAACGCCATCGCGCAAATCTCCGTTTTCCTCCCCGGCAACATCGCCGTCACCGCCGGGACGCCGTCGATTTTCTTCGGCTCGTTCGGGTTGTCGTCCGTTTCCGGCATATCCATCCCGAGTTTCTTAAACGCCATGGTCGCTTCCAACGAAACGCGGTCGGCGACTAAGATCTCCGCCACCGGGAGCCAATCCGTTAACAGCGGTAAAAGTACGCTCTCTCCTTCGCCGCCTTCGCCGCCTCCTCCTCCTTTCTGTCTCACCGAGAGCACGTATTCTCTCGCCGTGTCTCTCGTCAGCGAGAAATCTTTCTGAATCTTCTCGTACCTTCTCCCTTCGCTGGAAACGATCGCGCGTAACTTTTCCGACCGTTGCTTTCTCAGCTTATCCTTTTGTTGCTTGGACATTGATGTTTCTTTTTTTAATCCTCCTCCCGCAGCGTTGTCGTCGCCGTCGTCGCCGCTCAATTTCGCCGCCCGTTTTTTCGCTCGAGACTTGCTCGCCGCGCATAACACGTGCAACGCACCTCTTTTCCCGCTATTCGTAGTATTAGTATTCGTAGTATTACTCGTCCTAAAAGTCCTCAAAGACGACGAAGAGCGGCTTTTCGCCAAGAAGGATGATGACGAGACAAAACTCGCCGCCGCAAACATTTTATTCAATTCTTCAAGTGGAATAAAAATGAAGAATTTGGATAGAATTGACCTTTTTTCGGGGTTTTGATTGAAAAGACGTTTCAGAAGACAAAAATATATACATCTTCTTGGAGCTGACGTAGTACAGAACAGTATTCAAATCGCTATCGTTATCTCGTAATCATTCATTCTGTTATTAGTATTAGTAGTATTATTCTTTGACGTCATCTTTCTCGTCGTCGTATTCGTGCGCGTTTCTTCCGTCTCGAACGGCGTTGGCGACTTTGCTTCGAGCGGAACCGTCGGCGTATCTCGTTATGTGTTGTAAATATTCCTCCCAGTTTGGTAAAGTGCGCGAGACGTCGTCTCGACTAACCATATCGCGCAACCATCGCATGTATTTGCGCAAACCGACAGATTTAGCGGGGTCGATTTTGAACCTTTCGTCCCGGTGGGTTTCAAACACGGGCAAGCGCCACGCCCAAGGGAAGAGCGTTAAATCGACTAAACCCGGCGTTTGGCGACCGTTAAAAAACCGTCCTTTTTCGCGTTTTTCGCCATCTATCATCACATCGTCATCATCTACTAAATGCGTCGCAAACTTCTCGATCGCCTTCTCAATCTCTCCGAACGCTTCTAACTGCTCCGTTTCCTCTTGTCTCACCAACACGGAATAGTATTTGCTACAAATAGTCTTGGCGACGAAATCCGCCATCACCCGTTCCTTCGCGCGTTCGGCTGCCGAAGACGCTAATATCGGTTCCTTACCTCCGTTCACAATCTCGTCTATGTATTGTATGCACACGATCGATTCCGTGATCACGTTGTTAAACTCGTCTTTAATCGTCGGTACCATCCCGAGCGGGTTCGCTTTTAACAAATCTGGCGATTTGTAGTGGTACCAATTCTCGTGTTTCGTCTTAATCTCTTCGTTCGTTTTGCTTCGTTTCTCCCACCCTAAGGATTCAACCCATTCGTACGAGAGGAAACCGCGGTGTCGTTCTAACGCTAACGTCGCTCTGTGTGCGAATGGGCAGAACCACGCGGAGTAATAGGTCATTTTTGGTACATTTTTTAAAGCTTCTGCTTCGCTTTCCTTCGCGATATCTATCGCGCTTTGGATGGAATTTCCCAAAGAAGACGACATGTGACGAGTCTGTCCGGGCGACAGGCACTTGAAAGCGTTCGAAAGCAACCGCGATTTCATGATTATATCCTCCTCTGCTACACGTTTTTGTTCTTCTTTTTTTTGTTCTTTCTCCTCTGCCTCCTCCTCTGAACCGGTTGGTGTTGTGTGCATGTATTCGTGTTGTGACGCGAAAATGTGAATTCAATTAAATTTTTGTATTTCATCTAAACTACTTGTTCATCTTCATCTTCTTCTTCTTCTTCTCGTTTGCTTTCGTCGATTTCGAGGACAACAGCGCAGACGCTTTCGTTTTTGTTGCTTTTGTTGTTGTTGTTGTTGTTGTTGTTGTTTCTCGTCCTCGTCGTTTACGTCGTCGATTATTTCCTCCGTTTCCGTTTCTCTGCGTTCCTTTCGTCTTCACGGGAGAAGCTGTTTTGTTCCTCGCTGCTTTTCCCTTCTTATTCTCGCCGCTGCTGCTTTGGTTTTTCTCCTTCTTATTCAGTGCGACTAACGCGGCTAATTGCGTGCGCCTGTCCGCCATCGGTTTGACTTTCGCGTCTTGCTTCTCCTCTTCGTCCCCGTCTAAAACGGCGTCGCCGAACAAGTCGCCGTTTAATTTCACGTAATCCACTTTCGTTCTTCTCCGAGGTCCTTCTATGATGATTGCCGAATCGCTGCTGCTACTACTACTGCTATTTTCGCTATCATCGCTATCAGATGATGATTGCGGAACTACCGCTGACCCGGAGAGCGATTCGTCGCTGTCGTCTTTACCGTCGTCTTTTTCATTCTTCTCTTTGAAATCTTCGTCCTCGGATTCGTCGCTCGGCCACACGTCTTCTTCGTTCTCGCCGTGTAAATGAAACCGCGAGGTCCCAGGTATTATGCCTTTGTCGAACATGTCCTGTTCTTTTTTAAACACGTCCAAGTGCGTGCACGTTTCAATGTCTAACCTTTGATCGTAATCCAAATTCAGATAGTAAATCACGTCCACGCGACAATCGCACAGAGGACACAACCATCCTTCGTCGCCTTTCGGTATATCTTCCGGTTTCAACGGCGGTTTCACGCATTTCATGTGATACGCCAAATCGCAGTACCCGTCGCAAAACACGACGTCGTTCTCCTCCTCGTTGCACTCGCCCGATCCGCACTCGCAACACACCACGTCCTCGCATTCAATCTCCCCATCCTCATCTTCTTTGCACTTGAACTTCTCCAGTTTCTTCTCGTCGTAGTTTAACTTCTCAAACAACTCTCTGACTTTCAACTTCCGGAAGAAAATATCTTCCCGTTTCTTCGCTAACTCCGCGATTGGTTTCAACTTCTCCTGATTCGACGAGCGCCATCCGTCGAGCGTATACGTGTCCAAATACGCTTGCGAACGTCGCAACGCGCTCAACTGCACGCAAATTTGCGTTCGCGCTTTTTGTACTCCCTGATGATGCGTATTGTAACGATGATGATGATGATGATAAATGTGTTGTTTTACATGAGTATTACGAGAGAGACATCCTCGCGTACATCGAGAAAAGGAGGCTGGTTAATGAAGTCTCTCTCTCTGAAAATGTCTCGAGACGAGACTCGAAAAACAAAATTCAAATTCACAAAAAGCGCAGAAAAGTTTATGTTTTTGACGACGCGAACGAGGACGATGATGATGACGTGCACATCCTTACCTCTGCTGCTTTTAAAGCGTCTTCGTTTTCTGAATCGTTTTTGCTCCTCTTTTTTCTCTTCTTCTTCTTTATTATTATCGTCCTCCGTTCTTCTTCTTCTTCTTCTTCTTCTTCTTCGCGTGGTTGTTGGTGTTTTTCCCTCGTCGTCAGCCTTCTCTTTCGCCGTGTCTTTACCATCGCGTGTATCAGTGTTTTACGCAAGAAGTCGCACTCTACTAAAGCGAGAGAAGAAAAGAGTCTCTCAAAAATTCTCTCTTCTTTCTTTCTTTCTCTCTCTCGAAACGCGCGCGCGAATGCGAGTGCGGTCTGGTGGGTAAAGCAGTCCCCTAATACAGGAACTCCCCTAATTCGAAACCCTGGACCGTGTAATTTAGGGTTTGATTATTTAGGGTTTTAGTACAACCCTAAATGAGAATATCTCTTACTTCTGTAAACTCTACTCTACCGACACATAAACACACGACGCGAAGCTTTAATAAATAATTGTATATACGAAAGAAGAGGAGGAGGAGCGCAGAAGAAGGGCGTTTCTTTAGTATCACGCGCTGCTGGTAAAGGCGTTTTTTTCTTCTTCGCGCGCGTGTTGGTGTGTTGTACTTTCAACATCATCATCATCGTCTAATCGAGAAAGAGATGGTTTTGAATGATGGAAAAGAAGACGACGTGATTACGATTGAGATTTTGGACGACGATTCAGACGACGACGAGGAAGAAGAAATAGAAGAGAAAGACGGGAAGAAGGATGCGAAGATGAGATCGTCGTCGTCGACCGAAGAAGAAGATGATGAGGACGAGGGAGACGACTTTTACGTCGCGCAACATCATCGACAACAGAAACAACAACAACAACAACAAAATGCAAGCTTTAAAGAGAAAGAAGAAGTGAAGAAGAAGGAAGAAGACAAAGACAGTAAACTGACGACGACAACGATGGTGAGCGACGGAAACGCGTTTACCAGTACTACGGATGCGGTCGCGGCAAAGACGACGATGGTAAAATCATCATCGGAAAAAGAAGAAGAAAAAGAAAAAGGAGATGATGAGTTTGCTAAAAAAGCGCCTCTTCTGTTGGCAAGTCCGCAACCGAAGAAAGCTCCGGCGAATGTTCCTTCTCCTGTTCCTCCTCCTTCTTTGCCTCTTCCTCGAGCTCCCGTCGTAGCGCCGCAACCGGCGCAACCGGCGGCTGTTCCTCCTCCTCCTAAACCGACGAGTAAACCGAAAAAGAAGAAGCGAGAGTTGCGAGAGATACCGGAGGACCATCGCGGGAAGCCGGTGACGTATGAAATCGACTGCAAGGAGTTGTTCGCGAAATCGTTCGATAGGAGAGAGGTTTTGAGAGAGGTTTTGGAGAGGAAAGGGGTGGCGTATTCCTCGTCGTCGTCTGCGAAAAATAACAAGAAGAAAGAAGCGGAAGGAGAACATCTAGAAACAACGCTCACGCCAAAAGAAATCGAAGAGTTGAATCTCATCAAAAGGAAGGCGTTGTTGGAAAACGACGAAACGATTGAAAAAGCGGACGTAGAAAACGTGAAGGAGTTGGTGGAAGATTTCGCGTCGTTTTTCATCGCCACGTTTGATGAGAAGAGGAAGAAATGGGCGAAGAAGTGCTTTCGCGAAAACGCAAAGAGACGAAAAGCGAAAGCGGAGGAAAACGCCAAGAATGGTAAGGGTATATTAACCGATGGGTTGGAGCGTACGTTTGAGGCACCAGCCAGTAACGCGGATTTCGAAAAAATGATGTTGGACCCGAAAAAGATGTTGATGGGAAAGAAAGCGGACGCATTGGCGGTTTCTGCAGCGGTGAACAGAATGCCGAAGTGCAGAGTGAGAGAATCTGCGTTTGGCGTGACAAAGACGGAACGAGAAATGATGGTTCCAGCAGTACGAATTCGGCCGGTGTCGAACGTGCCGGAATACAGAGCTTACACGTACTCTGTCCACGAAAACATCCGAGGCTCGGAAGAAGAGAAGAGAAGAAAGTTGCTCATCTCTGATCAGGACGGCGAATACCGAGTCGCGAATGAGAACGATTCCGATTATAGCGACGAAGAGGAAGACTTTGAAACCGGGGAAGAACAGTACCCGTGGCATCGACGGGACGATCTTTTGCTTCACTCGTGTGTTAAGTACATCATCGGTGAGAGCTCGAAATTGGACGAGTTTCTCATTCAAGAAGTTTCGGAACCAGCCATGGCGGCGAACGGTAAGGCAGCGGCTGTTGAAGAAAAAGAAGAAGCCAATCCGAGTAAAATCGAAGATACGACGAACGAAACGACGACGAAAATGGAAGTCCAGGATTTCGCGATAACTGGCGATGAACGAGTAGAAACAGAAGAGAAAGATGAAGAAGTAGAGGTGAAGAAAGACGCGATGGACAAAGAGGAGGACAAAAACGGAAAGGAGAATAATCTGTCCGACAACGACAAAACGAACACTGTCGCGACGCAAACGAAGAGGCAATACACCGCAATCGATATCAAAGCTAAGCAAATATTCGAAACGACGTTGTCTACGCTCGCCTCGTACATCACTGGTGTACCACCGGTCAACTTTATCGCCTTACGCGTCAAGTTACTTCGCGATCAAGAGAGTGGTATTCGCGACATTGCCAAAGACATAGAATCTGCGCATGACAAGAATGCAAAAAACAACAAACCTACCAAAAAGAAGAAATCGGCATCGACTTCTCTGCCGAAATTGAAAACGATCGAAGCGATTGCGAAAGAAGTCATCAGCCGAGAATCGATCGACTTCTTGCCTCGAAGGTTGCATGAGTACAAGAATATGGAAGCCGCGATGGATTCCTTTCGCACGTTGTTTTGTCCAAGATGCCACAGTTATTCGTGTCAAATTCACGGCAACGGCCACTTACCAAGTGTTGGACGAAGGATTCTTACGAATTACAAACCCGAATGGAATAAAGGGAAAATAGGGCACCCAGGAGGCCCGCAACAGAAAAAGAAGAAAGGGTACGTTCCCGTACCGGGTAGAAGAGCTGAACGCCACAGGAGTAAGGAGACCATCGATGCCAACGCCGATGCCAACTCCCCGGCTGACATGGATGTCGACGATACCAATAACGATAGGAAGGAAGATGGTGGACAAATGCACACTGATATCAACAACAATGCTGATAGTAACGAAGAAGGTGGAGATAAAGAAACTCCTCTCAAGTCTGATCCGGAAGCAAATTATTTAGCGCTTGCGAAACCAATAGATCCGTGCCGGAGTTCTCAGTGTTGGCGTTCGAACGAAGCATTATTCGCACTAATGAAAAAGTTGCAACCGCCATGGCTTCCTCCGTCCGACCGCGTGTTTTGCTCGCCGATTCCCGCAGAGAATAACGATAAGGCGATCGACCCGATGGATATTTCCGAGGCGGTGATGGCAGATTTCCTCTGCAGAGATAAATCCATCACCGACGAGAACTTATTGTCCATCGCTCAAAAGTTGAAGCACAGTACAAAGTGGGAAAATTGGGTCGTCGAAGCATTCGACAAATCGTTGGATACTTTCGAAGATTCCTCGAATCCTTGCGCGGTGGCGGGCTTCTTAGAACCGTGCGAAACGAAACCACCGTCGTGTAAAATCGTTTGCGAAGAAATGCTCTCGATGTTTTGTGAAGATATTTTGGAAAAAAGAAAGGAAGACAGAGCAGCTGAAGAGGCGAAAAACGAGGCGACAGATGGTAACACAACAGTGGTTGATGCCACGACAATGACGATGGACGCTAGGAAAAGAAAGGGATCAAGACTGATTAACCGAACGTGGGAAACGCAAGCGGAAATCAAACAACTTGGTAACAATCGACACCGACGAAAAGCCGCCAAGAAGGCACAAAATGTTGGTTATCAGGGTACAGTCGCAAAAAGTACAGTCGCGCGAAGAAAAGAAGCTTCTGAAGGCGACAAAAACGCTTTGTGGTGCGAATACGAGCCGTGTAATTGCGAAGGCGGCGTCTGTACGGACGAGTGTCCGTGCTCGGTGAATTGGAACTTTTGCGAAATCAACTGCGGGTGTGGCGCAGATTGTCGCAACGCATTCATCGGATGTAATTGCAAAGGTGATTGCACCAAAGCGACGTGCCCGTGTAAAATGGCTGCCAGGGAGTGCGATCCAGACAAATGCGCCGAGTGCTGGCCGTCGGTTCGAGATTTTTCGAGACGCAAGAGAGAGCTGGAAGGCATCACTCTCGATACGGAAATCTTTTCCAGCGATCCAAAATTGGAAGGTATCACCGAAGTTAACGTGAAACGCAAGCACGAAGACAGGAAAGCGCCGTGTGAAAACATGAAGCTCCAATTGAAAGAGCACGCGCACGTTTTACTGGGCAAATCTCCAATCGCTGGTTGGGGTGCCTTCTTCGGCTGCGATGCAAAAAAATACGATTTCTTGGGAGAATACGTTGGTGAGATGATCACGCACGGCGAGGCTGAAAGGCGAGGGAGCCAATACGACCAAACCAACTCAAGTTTTTTGTTTAACTTGAACAACAAGTGGGTCTTGGACGCTTATTCGAGAGGAAACAAGTTCAAATTCGCGAATCACTCGAAGAAACCGAACTGTTATCCCCTCGTGATTTACGTGCGCGGGAACCACCGCATCGGCATTTACGCTAAAACAGATTCCAAATTCGGCGACGAAATGTTCTACGATTACGGGTATACGAAAGACATTATCGGAGAAGCTCGCGTTTGGGCGCACGACGACGATCAGCAAGACCAAGGGAATTACCGAAAGTAATAATTCTGAAATCATCATCATCGTTCATTTCGAACAAAAGGTCAAATCACCTAATTTTACGGCTTTGCTATCAAAACTTTCTTCTAATTGCTATTGCTATTTCGTCCGCCTCCTCTGCCTCTGCCTCCTCGTCCGGGCGAGGATCCTCGTCCTCGTCCTCTGCCACTGCTGACACTGCCATCGATCCAGGGTGGCGCGTTCGAATTTCCTCTTCCACCTTCGCTATCGTAAAAATTTCTTCTCACGACTCGTCGTCGGCGTGAAGAAGAATCCTCGTTTCTGAAGTCGCGGTCGTTATTATTATTATTATTATTATAGTTAGCATCGTACCCGTTCGAAGCGTTGTTGTTGTTACCGTATCGACGCGGAGGTCTGTTGATACTTGGGCCATTTCCATCGATTCCTCTTTGATTGTAGTTTTCGTTTCTCGCGCTCATGGAGTGTTGTTGACGGTTGTAATATCCTCCTCCTCCGACCCTCCTGTTGTTATTATTAGGGGAAAATCGGTTATCTCGAGGGGTGTAGTAATCGTCGGATTCAATCGGCATCCCTTTTTCGTCCGCAATTATGTTCATACCTCCGTCGCCGTGCGTTTGCATGCGTTCTCTGGCGACTTCCATTACTCCGAGAGGAGATATTGGCAGGAAAGTTAACTGCGCTCGGTCTCTTTTTGCGATGGATTCAAACGCGACTTCGACTTCGCGTCTCGACCCTTCGTCTTCCATATCGATTAAATCAATCATGACTAATCCGCCAATGTCGCGCAAACGCAGCGTTTTGGCGACCGTCTTTGCCGCTTCTATATTGACGCGACGCGCTAGCTCCTCGTTATCCACGCCTTCCTTTTTCATGACTGATCGACCGGCGTTCACGTCGATGGCGGTCAGCGCTTCCGTGCGTTGAATGACCAAATGTGCGCCGGGAAGTTCCGTCTGGTCGAGCCATATGACTTCTTCGTCGAGAGATTCCACCGCGTTGGCAATACCGAGGTGTTGAAATAATGCATTTCTTGAGCCACCATAGTTATCGTCGTTGTTGTTCGTGCTACTTCCAGCGGCGAATAAAACCACCCTATTGATGATTTCTTTCGAGGCGCCGGCTCTCGTGAGATCGTCCACAATTGCCTCATACGCACTCGTCGTGTCCACGTACAACTTTGATATGCGTTCGCCAAACAAATCGCGCACTAAAACTTGCTCACTAGTCGCCGAATTCAATAATCGTCTTGGTTCCAAGTCTGGGTAATCATACGCTTGCTTTGCGGATAAGTTCAAATGTCCATCCATGCGAAATTTCTTTCGCATAAAGTCGTTTTGGAGGCTGGAGGATTGTTTCACCAGTTTCTCCGCGGTAGTCTTCACTGAATTCCAATCGTCTACGAGACGTTTAATATCTAGCTCTAAAGCGTCCTGCGCGACGCCAGCGGCTTCGGTGCGCATGATCAACGCCGAATCGGACGGGCAAACGCTCAAACCAACCGATTTAACGTATTTACGCGCAGGACCGATGAGTTTGCGAGAAACGTACACGCCTTCACCATCCGGGCACAATACTACATTTCTACCAGGAAGCGTTGGACGGGCCGAAACGCGCGGGCCTTTGTTGAATTGACCGAGTCGAGTGACTTGGACGACGATTGGTTGTCCCTGTTCCCATTTCGTGGCGCAAGCGCCCCGAATGTCCTCTTTCGAGACGCCGAATTTGTCGCGGATTTTACGAATTTTTTCTCTCTTTCCGGCCTCTGGATCGTCGCCAAAGTCTTCCTCTTCTTCTTCGCCATTAGCATTTGACGTCTTCGTTGTTTTTGGTTTCGCGGCGTTACTCTTCTTGTCATCTTCATCCACGCTCACTTCAAAATCATCGCTATCGTCGACTTCGACTTCTTCCGCGCCGAATAAGATTTCCCTGCCATCCTCCCCATCGTCTTCTTCTATCCATTCCTCCGTGATTTCCCCAGTTTCTTCGTCCACTTCGATGTCGTCCATTTGCCCAGCTACACTCGCCATGAATTCGTCCGATTCAAAGTCTAAAGCGTCGTTAGTTGGTGCTTCCAACGCGAGTTCGACGGATTTCATCGCCGCGAGTTCCATTTTGATGACGGACAAATCTAACCGCCACCGCTCCAAGGAAAGCAGAGGTATTTTATCTCTTTCTTTGCTCTGACCAGTTTCATCTTCGTCGTCACCACGAGTCGTCAAATGACTCTCAGACGCCGGCGAACGCCCGCCGGCGCCTCGCCAGGACTCGGAAGATCCAGACGCCAAGGTATTCTTTCGCCGTTCTTCAGCAGCCGCTTCTTCAGCAGCCGTGCGCGCGCGATTTAATAAGTTCTTCTCTTTACTCGGCGAAGGCCCACCACTTCCGTCCCATAGATCGCCCCATTCGCCGCTCGTCCACCGTTTCTTTGTCAGGCCAACTTCTGATGTAGTCGATAAATCATCGTCGTCGTCGTCGTCACCCTCCTCCTCGTCGTCGTCGTCCTCCGCGCTCCCGTTGATCGTTTTGTCATACTCTTCTTCAAACAAATGTTTTTCTTCCCACGCTTTAATCAATTCGGATGTCTTCATCAACTCTTTCAGTTGCTTCTGCGAACATTTCGCAACCGCGTCTTCTCCGTACTCCTCTTGTAACAGCTTCAACTTCCTCGCTTTTCGAAGTAAACCTTTTGCTCTGTTGACTTCTACCGGCGCGTGCGTTCCGTCCGGTCTATCGACCCAATCAATTTTTGTTTTCCAAGCCATGGCTGGAGAGTCGACACCTTTTTGCAATAAAGCATACGGTGGGCCTTTTCCGGTTAAATCCACGAGCAGCGCGTTCATGCCTTTCATAACTCGCGCGACCGTACCGATGTACACGTCTCCGACGCGCATGCCTTTACCAACTTCCGTGCCGTGTTCGGACCAAATTTCGACGAGTTCGCCTTCCTCTAAAACGCCAATCTGTACGCCTCGACCTCGAGATTGATCGGCGGCGGAATAGACGATTTCGGTTTCTAATCCTGTTTTGATGCCGCTCAAGTGCGACCCGGGACTGTAGCCTAACTCAACCGCTAAATCGTTGCTCAGCGCTGCCGCGTCCTCTTCTTCGCCTTCTTCTCCTCCTGTATCTTTGCCATTAACGTCGTCGTCGTCGTCGTCATCATCTTGACTCTCTGTTGATGATGATGATGATGATGATGCTTTTGCCCCTCCTTCTCGTGTGTCGTCGTCGTCGTCGTCGTCATCATCATCATCATCATCTTTCGTCGCCTCGACGACTTCTTCCTTCTCTCCTTCCTCCGAGGACTCGTTCATGCCTTCCATTTGCTTCGCCGATGGTTTCTGACCATCCCACGCTAACCACGCCCCGCCAGTTTCAATTTTATTCTCCGACGCTTTTACTTCCACTTTCGCCGTGGAACTCGCGGTCAATCTCTCGTCGTCTATCGGCCAATCGACTGTTATTTCGTATTTCACGCATCTCTCCGGCAACTCGACGTAAAACGACTCCCCGGGAGACCACTGGATGACATTTTGAAACTGATCGAGCAACACTAACTTCAACTCGGTTTTACTAAACGCCGCATCGTCGGATAAATCAATCTTCCCGGTCCATTTCTCCGCATCGTTCGGCGTTTGGACGAGTTGCAAACACTCCCGAGAGTCCCATCCGCCGAAAGCGTCCAACGCGCCGATGACCGCCACGCGTTCTTCATTCGACGACGTAAACGAAGATGAAGAAGAAAGAGATTCGCCGTATTCGTCGTATCTCTTGTCGTCCTCGGCGTTTTCATCGTCGTCCTCCTTACTATATTTGCCACCACCGTTATCATTGCTAAAACTACTCCCTTTCCCTGTGCTTGTGCTGTCGCTATTGCTATTCCTCCTCCTCGTCACGGTGATGAAAAAAGCCACTTTCCCGCTCCGATTCGGTCCATCTCTCGAACGTCTGCGTAACCCTTTCGAGCGAGCGACGTTCGTGATTACCAATTTTCCTCTCCGTTGTTTACTCCTCTCATTATTAAACCTTCTTCTGAAAGAAGTATTATCGTTCGATGAAGAAGATACAGAAGAAGAAAACACTTCGGCGAATCGCATTTCTCTCTCTCTGTTGTTGTTTTATCCAATGTAGACGAAAATCTCTCTCTCTCTCAAAATACAGAGGAAAAGAGAGACCGAGAAACGATGTGCTCAACAACAACAACAACAGCAGCAAAAAACTCTCTCTCTCTCGTCTCTCTCGTCTCTCTCTCTCTTGACTTTTCTTCGAGAATAATGTAATGAATGCGAGGAGTAGATAGAGAGACTCAATTTTGCGAGTAGTAAAAATTGTGCGATGAAATAATTGTTTCAATTTTTCATCATTGCAAAGACAGAAGAAAAAATCAACAACAACAACAACAAACAAGAAAAAAACAAACAAGAAACAACACAAAAAACAAGAAAAAAAAAACACAAAAAAAAACTTCTTTTTCTCTCTCACACACACGCACTCACACACACAACAAGAACAACAACAACTTGCTCTGCGCTTTGCTTTTTGTGGAGCGAAAACAACGAAGAGTACTAATGACGACGACAAAACCGAAGAGAACACTTTTTGAGTCGTTTACGACGAGTGAGACGAAAAAACAGCACCATTTCTCTCCTCGATTAAAAGGAGGGAAAGATTCGGATTTATACGTTGCGATTGGTGTCGTCTTGATGATGTTTTTCTTGGCGTTTATGATCGCGTGGTGGAACAGCAATACCTCTTCGAGAAGAAAGAGCAAAGTGCGCTGAGAGAGAGAGAGAGATGGCGACGAGGAGGAGTTTTTTTACGACGACGGGACGACAACAACAACAAATCGGTGGTTTAAGAAGAAGAAGAAGAAGAAGAAGAAGAAGCAACAGAGTTGTTGGAGTGAGGAACAACAACAACAACAACAACAAAAATGTGTTCGACGAATCTTCGACGACGACGGAAACGAGTAGCAATTATGAGGAGGATAACGAAAGAAAGAAATTGAACGTGGCAATTGTTGGCGCGGGGTTTGCGGGGTTATCGTGCGCGTATAACGTGATACGACGGTGTAGTAGAGGCGAATTTATCAGTTCGACGAAGAGTAATAACGATGGCGTGAACGTGACGGTGTTCGCCGCCGAACATGCTGGTCGCGGTGGCGCGTCCTCCATCGCCGCGGGGTTGTTACATCAAAGAACACCGAAAGGGTCAAAAATGCCGTACGGTTCCGTCGGGTACGCGAAGACGTTGGAGATGTTGGAGAAGTGTCAAAAGATTGAAGACATGATGGTCGATCCGGATTTGAACGTGAGCGGTATTGATTTTCGGTTCAGCGGCGAGTTGAGGGACGTGAAAAGAGAGAAGATGTTTAGGAAGGTTGGGTGTTTGAAACCGGCGAGGACGGAGAAGGATGCGATTGGCATCAGGAAGAACGTTTTGAATACTGATAATAATGCTAATGGTGAAGAAAAAGAAGAAGACGCGATTCGTTTTGTCGAGAGAGAGGAAATCGAGGTGGATTTGCTTCGATTACGAAAGAAAGGAGAAGAAGAAGGAGACGAAGATGAAGATGCGAACAAGGAAAACAACATCAACAACGCGTGTGGATTTTTCGTCGAAAATGGCATCGTCGTGGACGCGCAAAGGTATTTGGAAGCTTTAAAAGTTTTGATTGAATTCGAGGCGGCAAAAAACGCGCACGCGAACGTTTCGTTCGCGTTTAAGAAGCGACGCGTGGAGAGTCTCGAGGAGATTGCGAACGAGTCGTTCGACGCTATCGTATTGTGTTGCGGCGGTGAAATTCTACGAGACGGCTTTCTCGACGACTCCACGAAGCGAGAACTGTTCGAAAAAGCGGGAGGGACGTTAGAGCTCCAAGCCGGCCGAGCGCTCGTGTTGGAACGCGAGAACTGTTTCGTTCGAGAAGACGAAGAAGAAAAAAAGTGGGAAATGCCGGGCATACTCGGATCGCACTATCTCTCTCCGTTTCAAAAAACCAAAGCGATGTTTGGACCGACGAAAGAGAGAGGCGAGAAAGTGAAACCTGGAGATGCCGCTAAAGCTGGGTATTACTCCACGGAAGCCGCGAAAACTTCTTTCCCAAACACTCCGGAAACTATCGATTTCTTGTTGCGCGAATTGAACGAAAAAGTGTACCCTAAAGCGACGACGATTCAGACGACGACGAGCAAGAAGAAGAAGAATTTCTTCTCGATCAAAGACATCGATACCGTCGCGTACGGCGTCCGCGTCAACGGAACCCGTACCCCCGCCGGCAGATTCCCGAAAATCGTTCAATTCGATACTCCAACAACAACAACTAATAAAAGCGACCAAGATCATCATCCTCGAAGTCGTTTTCTCCCAAAAAAAACATCAACGACGGTAAAAAAAGTACTCGCGGTCACCGCCGTCGGCGCGAGAGGTTTGCTCTACCACGCGCTGTTAGGCGAGTGGGTTGCGGCGGCGCTCGTTTGTAACAACGACTTTGGAAACCACGCAGTAGTAAACGTGGAAGACGTAAAAAACGAAAAGAATAAAAAAGACAACGCCAAAGAGTCGTTCGAAACCATCGTTCCCGAGGCGTTTCGTTAGTCAGAGTAGTACGTGCAATAGCAGATATAGTCGTCGTCTCGTGCTTTAAATCGCGTTTCATGTTACTAAAAGAATACTATTAGTTTACTACTCCTACTACTCAGAGCAAAAGATATTTGATGAAAGTTGTCGTCCTTCACTCGTCTTTTTTCTTTAAAAAAATTTTGACCAAAACAAAATCGTCAAAAAAAACAGTTCAAAACACCACTCGAAAGAAGAATTAAAAAAAGAATAAGATGGAGATTCATCCGTTCCGGTTGAAGCCCGGTCAAGTGCGCGTTTTGCTCTTTGTTTGTATCGCGTTGTTCTTATGAACGACATCTGCTACTGTTGCTTTTCGTTGGTGTTGTTTTTAGTCGTATGAGTCGTTATGGTAGTATTCTCTCTCTTAACATCATCTCTTTTCATCCGTTCGAGATGATCAAATTCATCCGACGGATGACATCGCTCGCTTCTTTCGTCTGACGCTTTCTCTCTCTTAATCTGTGCGTGTGTTTAAACAAAATACTATTAACAGGACGTGAAAAAAGAGCTGGAATCATTCTGCCAGTTGAAAAACATCCAAGCCGGCATCGTAATCACCGCGGTAGGGTCGTTACAAAAAGCAAAGATTCGCTTGGCGTCGTCCGTGCAAACGAACACGAACGAAGTCGCCGAACTGACCGAGGAACGGTTTGAAATCGTCTCCATGACGGGGACGTTATCCGCGAAAAACGGGATGCACGTGCACGTGGCGGTTGCAGATGCGAACGGAGAAGTGTGCGGAGGACACATGTTAGAGGGGTGCGAAGTGTTCACGACGTGCGAGATTGTCTTGGGCGAGTGCAAACGCTTCGCGTTTGAGAGACACGCGGACGTGAACACGGGGCACAAGGAGCTGGTGGTGGTGAAGAACACGGCGAGAGATTTAGAGAGCGAGTATTATTTAGATGACGAGGGAAGCGCGACGACGCCGACGGGGAAGAAGGCGAGGAGGATGCGGCAGATGCGGATGATGGAGATGGAGAGAGAGCGGTTGCAACAAGGAGGAGGAGGAGAGAGAAGAGGATTGTTCTCGAGGATAGCGGCGGTGATTGTGCCGCCACCGACGCCGATGAGGACCGTGAATGAAGTCGCGGACGAAGTGTAAGTAGTAGCTCTTATATTTTCTTGCTTGTAGTAATAACAATTCTTATTTAATTATAATGATATAATAATAGTGTACAATACAACGCGCGGCGTAGTTTTTTTCTTCGCTCATCAAACGACGGGAATGGGAGTCACTGGAATGCTCGCGTCGCCGTCTTCCTTCTTTGAGTCTTCGTCGTTATCATTCGTCGCCGCATCTTCGGAAGAAGAGGGAGTTTTCGGCAACAACTTTTCGTCCCTAAATCCTTGGTTTAAGATGTCGATGTTTTGTTGCCCTTCGTATTTAAACGGCCTCTCGCCCAAGACTTTGACCAAGTCGTGTCTTTGCAACACCTCTTTATCTAACAACGCTCTCGCTAAACTTTCGACGACGGCTTTTTTTTCTCGAACTAACGCGACCGTTCGCAGATACGCTTTATCTACTAACTCTCGAACTTCCTCGTCAATCATTCGAGCGGTGTCTTCGCTGTACGGCGATTTGAAATCGTTGTCGCCTTTCGGAAAGGAGAGTAAACCAATCTTTTGGTTCAAGCCGTACACCGCCGTCATGTTGTACGCCATTTTCGTGACTTTTTCGAGATCGTTTTGCGCACCCGTGGAGATTTTTCCAAGCATGACGTCTTCCGCGGCGCGACCACCGAGCGTCATGCACATCATGTCGCTTAACTGTTCCGTGGTCGCTAAAACGTTTTCATTCGGGAGGTATTGGGCAAACCCCAAGGCTGCGGAACCTCTCGGGACGATGGAGACTTTTAACAAAGGCTCGGCGTGTTCCATGAACCAACCGACTACGGCGTGACCAGCTTCGTGATACGCGACGGTTTCTCGTTCCACCCGAGAGATGACTTTTTCCTTCTTCTCTAAACCAGCGATGACGCGATCGACCGCTCTTTCAAAGTGTTCCAAGACGACGAATTCCGCGGCATCCCGCGCGGCGACCAACGCGGCTTCGTTGCAGACGTTGGCAATGTCCGCGCCCGCAAATCCAGGCGTTAACGCGGCTAATCGTTCCGAATAATCCGCAACCGGTCCATCTAACGTAATTTTCTGTAAATGCACTCGAAAGATTTGCTCTCTACCTTTCACGTCCGGTCGGTCGACGGTAATTTGTCGATCGAATCTCCCCGGTCTCAACAACGCCTTATCTAAAATGTCCGGACGGTTCGTCCCTCCGAGAATGACGACGCCTTGAGTCGACCCGAAACCGTCCATCTCGACTAATAACTGATTCAACGTGTTTTCTCGCTCATCGTTGCCGCCGGCGAAACCACCTCTTCCTCTTTGTCGGCCAATCGCGTCGATTTCGTCGATGAAAATAATCGAAGGTTTTTGCTCCTTGGCTTTGGCGAACAAGTCGCGAACTCGCGAAGGACCGACGCCGACGAACATTTCCATAAAGTCGGAACCGGAAATAGATAAGAACGGAACGCCAGATTCACCCGCCGTAGCTTTTGCGAGTAAAGTTTTCCCAGTCCCCGGCGGACCGACTAAGAGAGCACCTCGCGGGATCTTCGCGCCCAACTTTTCGTACTTTTCCGGTGATTTTAAGAAATCGACAAACTCCATGATTTCCCTCTTTGCCTCGTCGCACCCGGCGACGTCTTTGAACATCACCTTTGGCGCGTTTTTATCCAATGTCGCGATCGTCGCTTTACCGACGTTAAAGATACCTCCACCCGGTCCACCACCACCACCGCCCATTCCACCCATACCGCCAACCGCGCCTCTGCGCATAAAGTACAACCATCCCGCTAAAATGGCAATCGTCGGCAACGCGCGCAAGATTTCGCCTTGCCAGTACATTTCTGAGACGTACGTCACCGGGACAAATTTCGACGATTCCACGCCCATGAGTTCTTGAGCTTCTTCCATTTTCCGTTCAAACGTTTCTAACGAACCGATGTTGAAGGAAAACTTGTGCGTTTGTTGATTCTGTTGTTGTTGTTGATTTTGTTGTTGTTGATTTTGTCCAGCGGTTCCGAAACTTCCTCCGGAATCGAAGCCATCCGCGACGGATCCTCCACTCGTGTTCGACAACAAGCTCGCTCCACTTTTATTCTTTAAGAAAACCTTCGCGGTGGATTTATTCGACACTTCGATTCGATCGACCAATCCTTGCTCCAACAGTTTCGTCTTGAATTCTTGAAACGAGATTTCTCTCGCGTCCGATTGCCCGGCTCGAGAGAAGGACACCCCCAAGCCGAGCAAAAGAAGTAAACCTAACTGCCCGGCGACTTGCTGCGACTGCAAAAGCTCCGCGAACGATTTTGGCTTCTCATCGCTCTCGTTGTTGTTGTTACTCTTCTTCTCGCCGCCTTTCTTATTATTATTATTGCCGCCGCCGGGAGGCGCCGTGTTCCCGGTGCTCCCGTTCGAGTTGTTCGTACCGCCGTTACCATTACCAAGTTTACCATTCTTCGACGCTTTTAAAAGCTGGTCCGCTTTTGCCGCGTTCTCCGCGGCTTTTTTCGAGGCTTTTTCCGACGACGACTGAGAGTTTGCGCCGCTTCCGCTGAATCTTCTTTTCGTTGTCAAAGTCCCTCCTCTCTTCTTCAAAGCGTTCCAAGAAAAAGAAGAATCTCTTCCGGATGAGAAAAGCAACAATCGTTTCATTGCCCCGAGAGAGAAGGAACCACCGGGAGACGACAAAAACGATTCAGAAGACGCGTTTTTTGTTGTCGTCGTCGTGGTAAAACACTTCCTCCCGTTGTTGTTGTTCAAGTTGTTCATCTTATTCGAGTTTACGAAGATTTCATCACGAACGACTCGAGATGACGACGTAGACGACTTTGAGAAATTCTTCCCAAACAAGAACAAAGTCTCCCCATGAGTGCTTTTAAAAAACGCATGAATAAAAGAGTTAGTCTTGCACCGCATGACGACACCGTAGAAACTACTTAAAAGTGAGGAGGACTTTATGAATCAATTACGGTAAGTGTGTTGTCGTCGTGTGCTTTTTGCACCAATATCTGTTGCAGTAAATCAGTTACACACGAGAGAGTAAAAGCGTGGATGGAAACCCGATGAGTTTAGGGTTTACTATCAAAACCCTAAACTTAAAAAAAATGGCAACAAGGAAGAGAGACTTGTCACGAATCTCATCACGCGTGTGATAAAAAGCACTCGAATAAGATGATGATGATGATGATGACGAGACAAAACGAAGGATTTCGATGACAACAGTAAAATTACCGGAGAAACTCCAAACCTTGCGAGGGTTCAAAGTTTCGAAAATTCTCAACGATGGCAAGGACTCCTCGAGCTTTGGGGGCAACAACGTCGTCGCGTTGTTAGGCACCTTCCCTGGATTGATGGAAGAAGAAGAAGAATCTGTCGTTCTGAAGCTGTCCAGACCGCCGATACCGTTGGACGATTTAGACCAACTCGCGGACGCGATAACGCTTTACGAACGCATGCCGTACTCAGGGATGGAGTACGGGTACTACCACGGCGTCGTGAACAATTCATCCGAGACGTTTTTCGCCCCGTATGTGTCCGTGGACGTCTTATACCCCGGGTGTTTGAAAGATGAATCAAAAGAAGCAAAAGCGAAGCTCCTGGCGAAACATATAAGCCGCAACCAAGCGCAGAGACCGGTAATCTTCCGCGAGAACCCAAAAACGTACGAAAAAGCGCATTTGCCGTACATCGAGGCGATCCCGTCAAGTGCGATAGGGTGGGTGCACAAGATTTTGAACAAAGAGAAAGAACTCGAACGATTGCTCTTCGACGACGACGACGTGAACGACGGGTTTCTCTTGAACACGGATCCGAAGTGGACGACGCACCCTGACCCGAAGACGACGCCGAAAGAACAGTGGATGAACCATCCTTCAACGCGCGAGCTGTACTGTCTCGGGTTGTGTCACAGAAAAGACGTGCGGTCGCTGCGGGACTTAAGAGCGGCGCACCTGCCGATGTTACGCGCCATGGCGAAAAAGGGCAGGGAGGTGATCAAAAACACGTACGGGCTCGCCAACGAGAGCTTGAGGATATTCGTGCACTACCCGCCGCAGTTTTATCACTTTCACGTCCACTTCACGAACGTGTCTGTGGAACACGGCGTCAGCGCCGAGCGCGCGCACCTTCTCGACGACGTGATTGAAAACATCGAACGAGACTCTGAGCACTACGCGAAGCGCTCCATCACGTGCCGCATGGGCGAGAACGACGAACTGTGGAGGCGGTTCAAGGAATTAGATGATAAAGCGGGGGCAGAGGCAGCGGACGACGACGCGAGATAGCTCCTCCCGTTCTTTTAACTACAAAACTATATATGCTACTAGTATGCTGTGCTTTCTAAAACTTCATTATTCCTCCCGATCATCATCATCATCCCGATCCTCCTCCATCGTGGTTAACCAGTCCTTTTGAAATTGCTCGAAACCTTCCACGAGTACGATGCGGCCTCCTTTACTCTTCGCAATCTCTCTCGCTTTTTCGAGTTTACTCGGACCGGGGTTCTCGCCGATTAAGAGGATATCGGTGGATTTCGCGAGCGCGTTGGAGACGGAACCGCCGAGGCGTTCGATGTCTCGTTGGATTTCGGAACGCGATTTCGAAGTGAACGTGCCGGTAATGCAGACTTTTAAATTGGAGAGTTTGTTGTTGTTGTTGTTTATGTTGTTGTTTATTCTTGACGATGAGGATGAGGATGATGACACGTCGCCTCCAAAAACGGGAAGAATCTTCACGCCGTTGTCCAGAATTCGTTTCACCTCGTTGGCGTTGTTCGGCTCGCTCCAAAAGTTGGCGATGCTTTTCGCGACGATATCGCCGACGCCTTCGACAGCTTCGAGAGAGATTTTGATGCCGTTCTTCTCGTCGACGTCGCTCTCTTCGTCCGCGCTACTCCCAGTTTCGTGATAACGCTCCGCCGCTTCTTTGAACTTGTCTAAACTTTTGTACGTTTTCGCGAGTTCCTTCGCCGTCGCTTCGCCGACGAACGGTATTCCTAAAGCGTATATGAATTTTGCCAGCTGAACGCCGTTCGTTTTCACGTCGTTGATGGCAGCGAACATGTTCAGCGCGTTTTTTGTAAACTCGTGCTTTTTCTTTTGCGCGGGGTTTTCGTAACGCGCCCAAACAGGAGGCATTTCTTCCTCGTTTCTATTCGGTCCGTAAAATCTTTCCTCCAACGTGAAAATGTCCGACGTGCGCTCGATGGCGTTCGTCTCAAAGAGTTTCTCGATTTGCTTTTCAGCTAAACCGCGAATGTCTAAGGCTTTTTTAGAGGCAAAATGCGTCGTCCTCGCGGTTCTCTGCGCTGGACACTTCAAACCCGCGTTACATCGAATAACCATGCCGTCCTCGGCGTCTCGAGAGACGAGCGAGTTGCAACACGGACACAACATCGGCGCGGCGTAGGCAGAAGCGCCGCCCAGATTTAACGACGACGACGTTGATGACGATGACGATAAACCTAGCGCTGCTCCCAAAGACGAAGAAGAGGAGGATGCCTCTTTCGCGTTTTCTTCACTCGTTATCCGTTCAGCGTCAGTGGCGACGCGAATAATTTTTGGAATGACGTCCCCGGCTCTCTCGACGACGACGTCTTGGCCAATCTGAATCTTTTTGCGTTCAATTTCGAAAAAGTTGTGCAACGTCGCGCGACGTATAGTTGCTCCGTTCAACTCGCACGGTTCTAATATAGCTACTGGTGTTAACACGCCGGTTCGTCCTACTTGCACTTCTATGGATTTCAACGTCGTTATCGCAACATCCGCGACGAACTTGTGCGCGATGGCCCATTTTGGTGCTCTCGAGTCGGAGCCGATCCGATCGCGCAAACGCGTTTCATTTATTTTATACACGACGCCATCGATTTTATGCGACAACGTGTCTCTTAAATCGTACGTTTTCGCGTGGAACGCGAAGAGTTCGTTCAAATCAGAAGAAATCGCGCTCCTGGTCAAACATAAATCGGAAAACCCCCACTTTTGACACTTTTCGTAAAATTCAATTTGCGTCTCGAACAATTCTGCGCGGTCTCCTCCTTCTGTCCCCCAACCGTGCGGAATGAACGATAAAGGAACGTCTACGTTTTGTTCTTTCATGCGCATGACCCCTGCGGCGGCGTTTCGCGCATTTTTAAACGGTGTTTCTCCGTTTGCACTTTTCCTCTCGTTGACTTTTTCCAAAGCGTCTTCTTCTACGTACACCTCGCCGCGAATTTCAAAGACTTCCGGGTAGGACGATCCTTCTCCACCCAATTCTCTCGGTACGTCTCGACATGAAGAACTCAACACGTGTCTCGTGATGTCTTCGCCAAACTCGCCGTCCCCGCGACTCAACGCGCGGACGAGTTTCCCGTTTTCGTATCGCAAACTCGCGGAAACGCCGTCGATTTTCAATTCTGCGCAGTACTCTACTTTTTGCAAAGCCGCCGCCGGCAAAACTTCAACCAAGCTCTTCCTCACCCTCTCGTCAAACTCTCTCACCTCGTCCGCGTTAAACGCGTTCTTCAAACTTTGCATCGGCGACAAATGTTTATACTTCTTATACTCAAAGGATGAATTCGACGACGAAGACGCCAACCTACCGCTCCCTACCCGCGAGTACATCCCGTCGTCAAATTTCCCTCGCAACTCTTCAAACTTTCTCTCCACCGCTTCAAATTTCATCCGTAACAAGTCGTACTCTCCGTCCGTGAGTGTTTCTTTCGCTTCGTCGTAGTATAATCGATCGCTTTCCGAGATTTTTTGTGCTAAATCTCGTAAAATTTTCTCCGCTTTGGACGAGCTTTCGATCGAATTCGCAAACGCAGTCGCGACCTGAAGTGAGTTCGACGAAGGCAAATTCCTTTCTGAAGAGGAAGACAGCGACGACAAAGCGCGCAGACACCCACCGGTAATCTTCTTCATCTTCGTCTTCGAAATCGTCGTCGTCATCTTTGCAACAAAAACAGAATTGAATAAAAGTTTTGCATTTGAATTCTTCGTTTTTCCATTCTTCGACGCAGAAGCAGACGACACACACGAAGAAGAAGAAGAAGAGAGTAAAGAAAAAGTCGGCATCGTACGCGTCGTCGTCGTCGTCATCGCGCCGCTGAAACTTTGACTTCTTCTCAAAACGTAGCCAAGTTGGCGCATATATATCGCGTGTGTATACTACACAGAGGTCTCTTTTTCTCTCTCGTAAAATGGAGAAAAAGTAGGCAAAATTCTACCGAATTCTCTCGATTAGAGGTTGGACGTGTGACACGAAGCGAGAGCGCGGTCGTCGATTGAATGAATAACGCGTTGTATGTGTGTGTGTTTTTAAAACGACAAAACGTTTACTGGCTTTGCTCTAATGCCTTCAGTCTTTCTGTGTAACTTGACCATCCCGGACATTTCTTTTCGATGGCGTAGCGTAAACACTCGAGGTGTTTCTTCGCGTGAGCAAAGTGCAAAACCTCGTAATCCCAAGGCGCTTTCGCTTCTTCGCGTAAGTATTTGAGGCACTCGAGATGACCGTTTCGGGCGGCAAATTGACACGCATACTTATTGATAGGACATGCATTTGCCACGCAATACTTTACCATTTCCAGATTACCTTGTTCTGCGGCCGCATCAATCGTAAATCTATTCCACTTACACTGTTTCTCCTCTCGTATCCACTTGAGCAACTCGAGTTTATTCGTTTTAGCAACTTGCGAGCAGAAAAGTGTTTCATCTTTCCAGTAATCCGGCCACAACGATTTATTCTCCCACACAAACTCCAAAGTCGATATCGACGACATATCTTCAACTTTAAACGTCTTTTTCAACTCCCTCTTGCGAGACGATCTCTTCACCAACGCTCTCGTCTCTGTATTCACCTCGTACAAGAATTTGAGATCCGTTGGATTCAATCTCGGAAGCACATGTTTGAAACAAATATCGTCGTTATTCACGATCAAATCCCACAAATTCTGATACCGCGTTTCTCGCAACTTGCCCCTCGAACTCGCGAACATCGTAACATCGCTCGCGTTGCGCATATCGAAGAACTGTATCGCGAGGAGGAGGCACGTAAAACTCGCCAAGTAAAAGTGAAGATAGAATGTCACATGCGAGTTGTTTTTTCCACCTTTCAAATTGGAGACAAAGGAAGGAAAATGCTTTCACAACAAATAATGACGAAAACGACGGGCAAACGCGCGCGAGAGAAAGAGCTCCGATTGAAACGAATACAAACTTTAAGAGACATCAGAGATGGGAATTTGAGACATTCGTTTAAAAACGATGACGATGATCACGACGACGAGGATTCGAGAAACATCTTCTCGGAGCAGTTTTGGAATCACATCGGACGCGAATTTCATCTCAAAGTGAACGACGGATTGGATTCATTGTTGACGAAAGAAGCGAGAGTGAAAGCAGACGCGCACGCGTTCGGCATCGAACAAGAAACATTCGTGCAAGAACTCATGCAGGAACATTCAAGACGGGTTAAAGAGGACGGGTACACGAGAGTATCAATCGCGGAAACCGCGAAAGAGAATGAACTTTTCAGTTCGAAACGAGAGTACGAAAGGAAAAGTGGATTTCAACGCGAGTGCCAACATTTAACGGAGATGATTGAATTCTTGGACGAAAAATGCGGATTGAATCCAACGTGGTCGTTAGTGTTCGATAATTATTGGGTCTTAGCGCGCAGAGTGGAGAAAATCGTGCAAGAAATCTCGGGGGGGAAAGAGAATCGATTGAACTTTGACGCGTTGGTGTGGCGGGTGAGGAACGTAAACGAAGAAGACGAGAAAAGAGGAGAATCGAACAACACTGCGACGATGACTGCGTTTACGCCGCACAGAGATCGGCAGCCAAAAGACACGAGGAAGAGTTTTCGAGAAGACGAGTCGCCGAAGTATTGCACGATTTGGATTCCTCTGACAAACGCGACGTGCGAAAACTCGTGTTTATATGTCATACCGCGGAAGTGCGACGAAGGGTACACGGAAGGCGACGACGATACGGATTTAGAAAAGACGCCGTTGGAGAAGTGTTTGAAGGATAAGAAGGCGTACCAGAACATAACGGCGTGTCCGGTGGATGTAGGCGAGGCGGTTGTTTTCACGCACAGAACCATACACTGGGGGAGCAAACCGAGAGATAATTACCAAGGAGAGCCGAGAGTGAACGTGTCGTTTGGCTTTAGCGACGATTCGTTCGAAAAGGCGTATTTGAAAAACAGAAACGGCGTGAAAGTGACCGAAGACGCGGAAGACGTGCAAAGCTTACCGACGTTGAAAGAGCGGTTGGTATTGATTGCGTCGCAAATGATTGCTTATCACGAACGGTTCCCGCCGAAGAATTTCAAGGCGTTGAAACTGTTGAAGAAAATACACGACGCCGGGAAGAGTTTCTTGGACGAGAGGTACCGAGAAATCATAGAGACGGAGTATATACGAGCGACGAGTATGTTAGCCGGTCGTCGAAAAAATGAGAATGGGGATGATGAAGATGAGGAAGAGGACGACGACGATGACAACGAAGACGATGAATTAGACAACGCTTTAGATGCCATGCTCGATGCCAAAGCGAAAGGTCGCGGTGACGATTTCGAGGACGATTACGAGGAAGAAGACGACGACGAATTCGCGAACGATCCAAATCCGGACGATTACAGCGACAGCGATCCAGAACGTCCGTATGAAGTGACCGAGGAAGATGTATTCTTTGGGAATGCCACGGAAGAAGAAATTATTACAGCCAAGAATATCCATCGGAGAAGTATCGGGAAAGAAGAACTTCCGATGCCGAAAGAACGAGAGGTGTCGAGAGTAAACGTGAGGGAACACTGGAGCGAATACCTAAAAAGACCGGAGAATAAAGAGAAAGTAGACGACGCGAAGAAACTGCTCGGCATCAAAAGCTAATAGCATCTGTAGTAATAATATCATAATACAACGCACTTTTTAGGATCATTAAACGAGCGAGAAACTAGACAATGCGCACAGATTGACGTACTCGATGCCGGCGGCGTTTGTCAACGCTTCTTCGAACATCGAAACAAAGTGTCGACCTCGCGAGCACGTACCAGATTCCGAAGATGTATCGGGTAAAATATCGTACGCGGCGTCCGATGCGTTCGGAGGCGAAGAGAGCCTGTACGACACAAACACCAAGACGAAGTAAATAAAAAAGATCGGAACGACGACGATTGAGAGAAAAATGTTTCTCATCGCTTTATTTCTTTTCGTCGTCGTCGTCGTCCTCTTGTCTGTTGTTTTCGGTACCAACGGCATCGTCGAAACCAAAGGCATCTCGGACGGTTTCCTTCCCAACTCCAATTCGAGCTTTCGCATCTTTTCCGCCGCGTTTTCTAGAGCAACTTCCGTTCTCATCTTCGTTTGTGCCATTGAATCTCTCTCAAATCGCGCGCGTTTCGTCTCGTCTTCAGCTAACCGCTTCGCGCTCGCCTCTCGATCGTGCGCGTGTTGGACCTCCTCGTTTGCTTTCTCGACAACGTCGTCGGCATATTTTTTCGCCTCGACGCATTCTCGTTTCGTCTCTACGAGCTCGACTTCGAGCGCGCGGATTTGTTCCGCGTGACTTTCTCCGAGTCTTTCGATGTCTCGTTCGAGCTTGACGACGGCTAATTTTTCCTCAAACGCGTTGAAACCGCTCATGCGCTTCGCTTCGTACGTCGTCGTCTCAGGTTGACCTTTTGCCGGACTCTTTTTACTGCCGCCGAAGAAACTCTTCCCACCACTGTTCGTGGTGCCCTTCAACTTTATCGCGGTAATCTCTGCGGCTTTCGCGGCGACGGTATCTTCCAATCGTTTGATATCCGCCAAAGCCTTCTCTAATTTACCTTCTAAACTCGACCCGCGAAGCTTCAACATGACCATATTTTTCGTCTTGGCAATGACCGTCGCTCTCGAGGCTTTCTGCGCCTCTTCCGACGCGCGCATACGCGCGTGGAGTTTCTCGTGTTCGTCTTGAAGCCATTTAAAATCAGCTTCGGCGTCGGCGAGTTTTTGTGAAATCTTTTGCACGGCTGCTTTGCCGCCCGCTTTACCGGCGGGCGAAGCAACCGGAGCGTTGTTGATGTTGTTCTCGTCGTCGTTGTCGTTCGTATTCGCGAACGAGGCCAACTCGTTTTCCATTTCCAACTTAGCCGTTGTAACGCGTTCTAATTCATTTCCCAACCGCTCTATCTCCTCTTGAAACTTCTCGGATGCGTTTGTCATTTCGCTCAACGCGCTTTTCCTCTCCTCGTTCTCCTTCTTCAACATCGCTTCGCTTAATTCCACCTGTTCCAACTTAAACCTCAAATCGTCTGCCATGTTTTCGAACTTAAGCATCTCCTCTTCAGCTTTTTTCCCTCTTTCGACTAATTTGAGCGTCTCTTTCCTTCCTCGATCGATGATCTCTCTTAATTGAAACTCGACTTGTTCGAGGTCGGAAAATTTCGATTGGTCTTCCAGTTGTTTTAGCCTCAACGCTTTCACCTCCTCGTTGGCGGCGTCCGCGGCAAACTCTAAACCAGGCACTCGAGCGACGTCTAATTCTAGCTTGCGACATAACTCTTCGTATTTGTTCCTTTGTTCGATGGCGTCTAAACGCTCTTTCGTTTTCTCCGATTGTTCGATTTTCAATCGAGCGCATTCGGCTTTCGTATCGTCTAACTTTTTCGTCGTCGAGGTCAGCTCGTCGTTTAAAGTTTCCGCTTTTTCAACCGCCTGGCGACACTGCTGAGTCATTGCCTCTAACGCTTTTTTGGTTTCGTTGTTTTGTTTCTCTCGCTTTTCGTTGACGAGTTTTAATTTTTCTTGGAACGTGCCGTCTTTCGTTTGAAGTTTCGAGACTTTCTTTTCAAATGTTGTTCGCGCGATACTCGCCGCGCGCTCGATGTCCTCTTTAACCGTTTCGATGGCTTTAACGTTCTCTTCGGCTAAGTGTCTTTTCTCGGTTTCTTTATCCAACTCCTGGCGCATGGCTTCCAAGGAGGCTTTCAAATCTGAAATTTCGCGCTCGGAGACGACGCGAGATTCGAATACCTTTTTGGACGCGTGTTGCGCGTCGCTCAATTCTTTGCGCAGAGCATCGTTCGCGTCTCCTAATTGCTCGATTTCTTCCGAAAGTTTCGTCTTTTCGCTCTCTGTGACTTCAAACTTGGACTTCAATTCGTTTTTCACTCGTTCGAAATCCGTACATTTCTCCGCGAGCGCCTTCGAGTTTCCTCTCTCTTCGTCAACCGCTGCGTTCAAAAGCGCTATTTCCGAATATTTCGATTTCACATCTAACTCGCTCGCGGTCAATTTTGCCTTTACATCTGATAACTCCTTCATCGCCGAGTCGCGGTCGTCTCTGACTTTCTCGTCTCTTTGTTCTAACAAGCGCTTTTCGCCTCGTAAGATTTCTAAATTTTCCGTCAACGCCGCCGTTTCAGCGTTGGATTCGGCTAACGCTTTTCGATGCGATTCCGCGTCCGCATCGCGTTGTTTCTTCATTTTCTCGAGGTCGTTGCGCAACGCGTCGTTCGCGGCTTTCAAATTTTGTAGATCGTCTACGCTTTGCGCCATGGTGCGTTCCGCCGCGTGTAACAAGCTCTTCCGCGGATCGTTTTCTTCTTTCGAAGAAGTAGAAGAAGCCGCGGCGGCGGCTAATTTACGCATCAATATATTTTCCTTGTTGCGGAAGGAAAGAGGCGTAACAGTCGTGCTTCTAAGCGACGAACGACTGTTGTTATAAAAGTTGTTGTTGTCGTTGTTGTTATTGTTGTTGTTGTTGTTCGTATATCTACGGCTATTACTAAACGGCGGCGAGAACTCGCTCGCGTCTGCGCGCATCGTTTGGCCTCTCGGCGGAGAAAGCGAAATCGAAGGTATCCCAGGCGTGTGAGATGGAAGGTGATGATGATTTTTCGACGTCGTTTTTGTCGTTGTTTCCTGTTGTTGTTGTTGTTGTTGTCTCGTCGTAAACAGCGTCTTTTGTACCTCGGCGGCGCCTTCGGGCGACGACGTAAACGACGTAAACGACGCGACGACTCTTTCGCTGCTCATTTTCGCATCATCAGTACCATCATTCTTCTCCGATTTTGGCGTCGTCATGAGCAACAACTTCTCCTCCAGTATCCTATTCTTTCTCTCCATCTGTTCCATCCTTTCCTCGAACACCCTTTCGCGTCTCGATATCGTCTCCGAACTCACCTCTATCAATCTATCGGCTAATTTCATCGAATCTTTCGCCGATAAAGGCGTCGTGGTTGTGATGACTGCCATTATGTCGTCGTCTAAATCTTCCAGAAATAACTGTTTACTCGAATCGTCGTCTTTTCTGTCGTTCGTGTTCGCTTTTGTCGCGCACTTCTCTAAGAAAAAGTCCATGTTTATATTCAATGTCTTCTTTCCGTCAAAGTGTGAGAAGATTTTGAAAAATTCTCCCCACTAAACGCTCTTCTTTTTCTCTCTTCTTTGTCTCTCGTTTTCTCCTCGTCGCGTTCGTACAGTCTCTCTGTTCTGTCTGATGTTACTTTATTAAAGGCACATGTATCGGTACATTATTTTTCTCTTCTTCTTTATTAAAGTAGTATTATAAAAGTATTCGAGATGATGTGAGATTTGTGTTCGTTGTGAAGTCAAAAATCTCTCTCTTTCGACTGCCTTTTTTTTTTGTTTTTTCTTTTGTTTTTTCTCTCGCAAACGTCTTCTGGTTTCAACACATGTGAGATACATTCACATGCGATCACAGAAAAAAAAAAGAAGAAGAAGCGAGTTTCTCTGTGGTTGTTTCAAAAGTTTCTGTGGTTGTTCTCTCTTCGGAAGAGCGCTTTTCTCTTCTCTGTCGTCGCTTTGTTTCGATCGATCGATGATGAGGAGGAGTTTTAGCAGCAGTCCTCATGCTTCGATTTCGACGAGCAGATTTAATAATGTTTTTCGCAGGGGAGAGAATGAACGCTTCCCTCCTCCGAGAGTTTGTTCTGCGAAAGCAACGGCTTCTGTGTCGTCGTCGAAAGGTCGCGAGAGTAAGAAGAAGAATGCCATCATCAAAAAAGGAGCAGGTTTGAAAGTTTCTTCGTTTCGTTGCGCGAGTTCATCGTCGTCGTCTGAATCGTCGTCGTTCGAAGCTGGTGGTGGTGGTGGAGGGAAAGAGGGTAAAAATACGAGTGCATCACCGAAAGAGGAGGAAAAGGAGGAGGAGAAGAAAGAGAGCAGCGGTTTGGAGAAAGCTGGTTTCGTGTTGGACAAAGAGAACAACCAAGATCACCTGGTGAAAGTCGTCGTCGATAGAGTGAAATCGATCGAAGAGCAGGAAGATTTCTCTCTCGATTGGGCGCCGGTGGTGTTGAGAGCTTTGGACGGTGCCGATCGCGTGTTACCCCTGTTCAGCGGGAATAAAAAAAATCAAATATTGGAAGTGCTCTTTCACGAAATGAAAAAGGGAGGTAAGAAAGAGAGTGAGAGCAACGAAACGATCACGTATCACGCGTGGGAAGGGAGGATCCACGCGGGATTTGAAAACGCCGAAGCGGTGGTCGTGTGTGAGCGAGGAGACGAACTCGACGAGGACGAGACGACGGGCGAGAATTTGACGATATCATCGATGTTTGAAAACATACTGAAAGAAGCCGTTGAACTGTCTCGCGTGGATTGGGAGACTTTGGCCAAGTGGCAAGATATAACGAAAGAAGAAGAAAAAAGAGGTCCGACGCGTTCGGCCCGTCACCCCTCGTCTTCCTCTTCCAATAGTAAATTTTCGATCAAAATCGTCGACTCGGACGGGGCAATCAACACGAGAGATTGGCAAATTCTTAAGTCCATTTTGCGAAAAGATATTCTGCCGCAGTCTCAGAAAACATTCGATTTACCGAACGATTCCGAAGTTCTTCTGAGTTTACTCGTCACGCTCGTGAAAAATTTGCCAATTTACGCCACGCGGCAAGTCTTGGAAAAATATTCCAAGTCGCACGAGTGGGGTTTGTCTTACAGAAGAGGTCATTCCGCACCAAGACCGCACGTAAAGCGTCACCTTATAGTTACAGACGACTTATCGAATTACCAGAAATTGGTGGACCTATCGGACGGCTTTATCGAAAACACGGGGCTTTATCGAAAAGACGGGGATGCACTATTCTTCATCATGGAAACATTCAAAAGCTACGACAGAATGTTAAAACATTCACAAGACGCGAAGAACAGCCCCAAGAAGAAGAGGCAAGGCGGACCGATGTACAGAAGAGACATGGATCAGTTGATTTTCAAAAGGTTCGAGGTTGCTCTTTTTATCCAGCAGCAAAGCGCTCGCTTTATGGAAGACGGAAACTTGGAAGACGACTTCTTGACGGCTTTATATCAACATCCGCGCCTCCAAAAACTCCAAGACGAGATCAACGAAATTTTATCTCTCGAGAAGAGAGATTGCGACGCGGCGAAGAAAATAATCGACTTGGAGGTTGCCGTACAGAGAGAAGATTACGAAACAGCAGCGACATTGAGAGAATCTTTACGATTATTGAACAACATCACGTGGGTATACCTCAGAGGTGATCAACAAAACCCGTTCGACGATTGATCGATCGGTTTTAAATACACAAAAGAGAGACAAATACAAAGAGAGAGAGACAAAAATACTCGGGTTATATTAAATCGAGTTGTATAAAATGTTTTCATACCACCCATGTACAGTAAGACGTTGAGAGAGATTTTCTTTTTTACGGCGCTTCTGGTTCTCTTTGGTACGATCCACGATCTCTCGCAAAGTTATCCGCCGCCGGGTTATAGGACTCCCTCGGCGATCTCACGCCGAACGACCTCGGCTCCGACCCGTACACCGTCGCCCCGTAATACTTCAAAACGTCTTCTGGATAAATCCCTTTCTCATCTACGAGACCGTATTTACCCATCGCTTTCGCGTACGATAACGGTGTCCAATCTTTCTCCGTCCTCGCGTCCAAATCTGCGCCGTACTCGTACAAAATCTTTACCATCTCCGGTCCGCCGTCGATGGCCCAAAACAACGTCAAATCGCCGACGTGATTTTTGTAGTTCGGATCGGCTCCGGACCGTAACAAGGCCTTTGTCGCTTCCAATCGACCTCTGTGGCACGCGCACATTAAAGGCGTGTACCCTTCTTTCGACCCGTACGCTCTCCCAAACTCAAAATTCACATCCGCGCCTTCCTCGATTTTCTTATACACCAACTTCACGTCGTTTTTTATCAAAGCCATCAATAACTCCTCGGTTTCCCGAGAGGCTTTGTGTACGTCTTTCCCTTTCGACTCTGGCTTGTAATCTGGGTGGTGCGAACCTTTCCCGGAATCCCACTGCAATTCGTAGGCTTCTTCGATGTCTTTTTGGCTGTTGTTTTTGTTGTCAGAGAGAGAGAATAATGAGATCACGAAACGTTGTTCGTTTGGTCAAACAAGAAGGGAGATCTCGAGGCAAATGCATGCGTTTTTTGTGGAACGGAGATCTTCGATCTTTGCGCCGCGAGAGTATACGATGCGTCAAATATAAAAGAGGAAATATCGAGCACGAGTGACCGCAAAAAAACTCCTACCGTTGCGCCATGATGGCGTCCTGTTTGCGCGCGCATCATTATTAGATGTTTTTGATGAGAGAGAGAGAGAGAGATCAGAGATCAGAGATTGTGAAATTGAAATGCAACGAACAAAAGCCAGACACACGCGACGGGAGGAAAACGATGCAAAAACGAGCGTAGCGAACAACAACAACAACAACAACAACAACGCGTAATAATCGACGACGACGATGATGCGAACGAATACCATTTGAGACATGATGAGAGAGTTTAGAGATCTCTTTTCTTTGTGCTTTGATGAAAGTTAAAAAAATGAGGGGAAATGAACGAAAAAGCGTTTTTGCTGCTTTTTTTCGATTATTTTTTTCATTACACTCGTTGGAGCAAAAAAGATTCTGATGAATGAAGCGAACTCTGGTCGTCGTTGTCGCTCCACTTACCGCTCCACTTCAAAGAAGAGGCAAAGGACGTGCCTTCTCTGGCTGGCACGGCGGCATTAAGCACGGCTTGGACGGCTAAGTGTTTGTTGGTATAGGCTGGTGGTGATGTGCTTTCTTCTTGTTTCTTTGTCTTTGTCTTCTTCGAAGACGAGGAGGAGGAAATCGCGTTGCGTAAAACTCGCACCGCGTCTCGGACGTCCGTTCTCGTTTCCATGGTTTTAATCTTCGCCTCGCTCGCGAAAACCAAGTCTGCTTTCTTCGCGCTCGACTTTGCGAGAGAACGCAAGGATGTTAAGAGCTTCTTTTCGATATTCGATGCGCGATCGAGACGTTCTTTCTTACCCCGTTCGCTTTCAATCGCGCGTTCGTAATTTTTCTTCGCCGAGCGCAACGCGTGCGATTGAATTTTTTCTAACGCGTCTTCAAGTGCGCGTAGCTCTTGATCTAAACCATCGTGCGCGCGAACAGCCTCGCGTAATCGAGATTCGGCACCCTTTTGAGTCTCTTTTGCTTCTTTCACTTTCTGTTCTCGTTTGAGCGCATCCGGCGATTTCTCCAAAGACTTCCCTCGGATGCGATGCATCAAAGCGAGGTTGGATTTTTCCACGTCTTCAATAGCAGCAGAGAGACGATCGGTATCGCGTTTGGTTCTAAATAAACGCGCGTTCAATTCTTTAATTCTTGCTTGTTCTTTCAAAATGGACTGTTGCGCGGTTTCGTGCATTGCCTCTCGTCGTCTTCGTTGTTGTTGAGAATCGCCACAGTCGCCGTCATCCTCGACGACGTGCGCGTTCGTCTCCGAGGAATAAGGCGCAACCAACAAAACCTTCTCGTACCTCGACTTCGCGTTATCTCTTTCCATTTCCGTCTGATTCGCCACTTTTACCAACATCGATTTTTCTTTCAAAATTTCTTTCAACTTCACATTCACCACCTCCTTCCGTTCGCGTTCGCACGACGCCAACTCCTCTCGAAACGAATCTTTCAACGTCAATTCGTTTGCAAACAAGCGATCGCACGAATCGTCTTTTGCCAATAGTTTATTCGCCTCTTTACCACAATGTTGTTTCAAGATGTGCAACTCGACCAACGCGTCATTTCTCGAATCTTCCGCCGCATTGCTCCATCTCTCCGCCGCCGTCGCTTCGATTTTCGCATTCGCCAAACAGTCCTTCTCGAATCGATCGCGTTCGCATGCGCTTTGTCTCGCACTCAATCGCGCTTTATTCAAAGTTTCTTCGACCGCTTTTTCCGCGCTGAGTAATCCGTCGTGTTCCTTTTTCGCCTCTGACACGGTCTCTTCCAGTTTCCGAACCTTCTTTTGTAACATCTCGAACTGTTCGCTCGAGACGCCGGCTTCCGGCAACACGCCTTCTTTCCTCTCCAACTTTCTTCTCAAACAATTCACTCGGAAAGCGTGCTGCAAAATCGTTTCGTTCGTTCGTTTTTCTGCTTCTGTGTTTTGTTTTAACAATTCTTCCGCGTTTTGTTTCTGCGAATGCGCCCCAGCCCTGAATGCTTTCATGGTTTGCAATTTGCGCGATTTCTCGTTCGCCTCTTCTCGCGCTCTCGTGGCGTCGCGCTCCGCCATGTCGTGCGCTTTCGTCGCGGTTTTCAAAATCTTCTCAAACTCCTTTCTTTTCACTTCCAGGTCAGCCTGCTTTTCAGTGGCCGTTTGTTTCTTTCGTTCTTCCTTTGATCGTTGCGTGAGCGTTTCAATGTGCGACTCCTTCTGCGCCTCTAAGCGTTTCGCGTGGTCGCGTAGGGTTTGTTTCGTCAACGATAATTTTTCGTTCGCCAAATGCGCGACATCCGAGGCTTGCTTTAGTGCTCTTTTCTGGTACTCCCACTGTTTTTTCGTCTCTTTCAACTTGTTCTTTTCCATCTCGCGCGTGTCTTCGCTTTTCGTGTGCATCCGCTTCGTCTTTTCGCACTCGCCTTCGCTCGTTTTGCGTCGCTTCTCGTGTTCTAAACGTTTCGGTTGAATATCCTCCGTGAGTCTCCGTTTTGATTCGTTTAACACTAGCTCTGCGTTTGCTTTGGATTCAACAGCTGCGCGCTTCTCTTTCTCTCTTCTCTCCAATCCCAACTCGGCGTCGCGTAAACGATCGAACAACGCTTTGCGCGTGTCCATCGCCTCCCTCAAATCTCTCGTCAACCCTTTCCTGGAGGCAATCTCCGCTAATCGTTCCACGTCCGCGCTTTCAAAGTTCTCCATCGCCACTCGTAACTTCTTCGACAACTCTCCGAAACACTTTTCGTGTTCTCTCTCTTGCTTCTCCATGAAATGATCTCGTTCCTCCGCTCGATGTTCAAACGCGTTGACCACTTCTCTTCTTTTTTCCCACACGTCCGCGTTCCTCGTTTGCCTCTCGTGTTCCTCATTCAGCTGTTCCAACGCGAACCGTTCGTGCGTGATTCGTTTCTTCAGGTGTATTTGCAACTCTTTTTCTTCTTCAATAGCGCTTTCTCTCTTCTTCCTCTCTCTTTCCGTTCTCACTTTTTCCAACCGCGCGTTTGCCAAACGCTCCTTCTCGTTCTCCTTCAATCTCGAATACTCCTGCAAATGTATTTCCAACCGTCCCAACGCTTTTCCGACGTCTTTTTGGTGCTGTTTCATCAAATACGCTCTGTTCGCGTGCCTACACGCGTCTTTTTCTCGTTTCAAAACTTGCTCCGCGTGTTCCGCGATGGCTTCGTCCAACGCTCGATTCCGAGCGTTGGCGAATGTTGGAATCATCATCATCGCGGGAGGAGGAGGAGGAGGAGGAGGAGGACCCGTCGTCGTCGTTGACGTCGTATTTTCCGTCGTCGCTTCATCCTCTGCTTCTTCCATCACGGTGTGTTGTTGTTCTCTCTCGTTCGTATGCGAAAAGGGTGCTTTTCGCCGCGTATTCAAAAAGATGTTCTTGTGTAGACTTTTTCCTCTCGCTCGCTAAAAATAGCCACCTATTACCTTCTTCTAAAAATGTTGACTTTCCGCGCTCCTCTCTTCACGCGACGATGGTGCATCATACACTCGATTCCCGCTCGACTCCTTACCCATCGTCTTCAAAACCCTCTCAAAATCTTACCTTCTTCTTAACTCTCTCTTTTCTCTTCCTCTTCTCTCGCCAACTCTGCGATCGCGCGTATCGTCCTCCGTTCCAGCTTTTCCGTTTTCCTCGCAACGTCTCGCTTGAGGTCCCAATTTTGCTTCTTCGTCCCGTTCGAATGAAGGATAGTGTCGTCGGGAGTGTTGCCATTTTCCTCTTCTTTCTTTCTTTTAAACTCTGGCGCGACTGCGTTGGGTAAGATTTGTACTCCCACTGATGTTGATTTCAACGCCGAGATGTCTTTCGGGACGTAGTTGCGAAGTTTAATAGTCACGTTCGTCTCGTCGTCATCATTCGCCGCCGGGGATGGATTGATGAACAAATCTTCTTCTTTCAAAGCGGTCGCACTCCCGCCTAAAACTTCTTCTTTTTCAGAGAGCTCGCGCAGTTCTTTCAGGCGACTTTTCCTGCTGCTGCTCATTGTAGTCGCAGTCGCAGTGAGTGTTGTTGTTGTTGTAATAATATAATAAGTGTTGTATCAAAGCGCGCGTTGAATGAGTGAAGAAAAACGTCAGAAATCAAAGCGCATTTAGAACATCATATATGCCGGTCCCGATGAAGATAATGCTCGCACCGACGACGATTCAGACGACAAAAACTCCTTCAGTATTCGCTGCTGCTCGTAGTAACAATGCTCGTCCTACGATGAAGATGAATACGACTACTACGAACACCAACAAAAGACACCGACGCGATGTGATTCTCTTCGTATCCACTCTCGTTCTCTCTTCTTCTAAAGAAGCCGCGATGAGTAATAACAACGCGTCGTTTGCAAAAGAAGACGACGACGAAGAGACGTTCCAATCGCCTCTGATAAAAGCTTTACTGGAACAAACGGAAGAAAACAAAGCGCTGAGGAAACTGCAATTGGAAACGAAGTATTGCCTGAGACAGTCGCAAATGGGGGTTGGAGACTGCGCGGATATCGACGAAGAGTCAATTAAAAGGATACAGAAGGAAAGAGCGGAGAAGTTGAAGAATGAAGCGGCATCGAAAGAAGAGGAAGGTGTTGATGATGGGAACGCATCAAAATCGTCGTCATCGGTTGAATGAGGACGATAAAGACGACGATTTGTGCGCGAGAGAGATTTCGCAAACAACTCATAACTACTACATAGTATCATTAAAAATCATCATCGGTCTTTCTTGTTAAGTCTATTCATCATATCATTATTCGCGACCGCCTCGGCGGCGGAGGAAGAGGAGGAGGAGGAAGTGCCAAAGACGACGTCCCATGTGCTCTGCGATATGCCGAAAATCAAATCCGGAGACTCGTAATGGTGCGTCATGTGTCTCCGTTTGACTCTTCGAGCGTATCGGGTGAATATGTTTTCATTATTGTTGATGTTTGTTGTTGTTGCTGATGCTGATGCTGATGCTGCTGATGCTAAGTGGTGGCACGCGTAATGCGTCATGTCGTACGCGACGTACCCGGTTAAACTTCCCGCGATGACAAGTTTTGCCAACGCCGATCCGCAGAGGAGACTGTAGAAACTATAAAACCCAAACGCGATGGGTCCGGCTAAAACGGGAGGGAAGACTAAACGCAACGCATCCATGGGATGTTTATGATGACAGCCGTGGAATAAGAAGTGGAAGGTGATGAAGAAGGGCGAATTCGCTGGAGGCTCTTTGTGGAACAAGAACCTGTGCATTGCGTACTCTTTGAACCCCCAGGCGAAGAGGCCGAAACCAAACGCCGCGAGTTGCGAGACGCACGAAAACGCTCTTTCCGAGCTTTGTTCCGCACCCTTGATGACATTCCAAACAATCACCGGCAGCCAAATCAAAAGCACGACGTACCACGCCGTGACCGATAACGCCTCCATCCAATCCGCCTCGAAAAATCTCTGCTGCGTCCCGTCCGCTCTGGACGGTTCGGGGATGTGCGTCCACTCGAAATACTTTTCTTTCAGGAAAGGCACCTGTTGTAACAAAGGCTTGTTGAAATTAATCCCATATTCGTCGACTCCGTTTTTTTTGTCTTCTTTGTCGTCGTCGTCATCGTCGCTTACGACGACGACGACGCTTGGGCGAGCAGCCCCCGCGGAATTATAAACAGCGGTATTAACGTCCTCGAACGACGCGCACGCGTTCAATCCTCCTCCAACCATGCCTATTTCTGACCCGTCGCCATCACTCAACCGTTCTAAACATAAATCTTCCGACGAGCTTCCCCTCACGTTCTCCCCTCCTTCTCCTAAATGTAACATCGACGAAGAAGAGGACGTGCCCTCTTCGCTGCTCGCCGAAACGCTCCGGTTTCGCCGCTCGTAATGATGATGATGATTGTACGAGTCGCACGAGGATGACCAATTAGTATTCTCATTATTCGAAACGATGTCTTCATCGCCCTTTATTCTTCGTCCTTTCCTTCTAAAATTTCTTCTGGTATTCTCCATCCGCGTTTTCGGCGACGGAAGCGGCGTCGTACGAAGAGTCGTTTTAAGAAGAAGAGCATCATCATCATCATCACCCACAATCTTCCCAACGATGAGCTTATTCAGCATTTTCTCCGCGTTCTGTCCGTGTGCTACTTCTTTGCGAAACGCGTTTGTCGCGTCTTTCCCTTTATATTGTTCCAACGCTTTGTTCCCTCCCGGATGCGAAAAGTGTTCCACGTTCAACACGAGCCCATCGACGATAATCAGAAAAAAGGACGATTTGGAAACGTCTTCGCGAGTGTAGCGTAACAACAACTTCTTCTCCTCATAATACATTTCTTCTCGCTGCTGCTCGTTCTTCTTCGTCGTCTTCTTTTCGTCCTCTTGGTGGTCTTCTTCTTCTTCTCTCTCTTCTTCTTTTTGTTGTTGCATCATCCTCATCGGATTGCGTTCTTTCATCATCGTAATCATATCTACACTCTTTCTCGCGCGATGTATAAATATAAACATATAACGAATAATGCGTTCAAACAACCGATATAATCGTAATAAATAGAAGAATCACAGAGTGCAGCAGTAAACGCTCCTCCTCTTTACAGAAGAAGAAGAAGAAGTACACGGACACACAACAACACGCACTTAAAAGCTCTGCTCAGTAAATCTCTCTTTATTTTCCTCAGTCTGATGATTTGTAAAAAAAAAAATCGCTCCTTTTTTCGTTGTTTTTTGCTTCTTCTTTTTCTTGTTGAAAATCATGTGGGTTTTTTTTTCATTTCATCACAAATATATACACACACACATAAAGTCGTCACAGAGTGCGTTATAAATACGTTGTCAGTGAGTATATATACGCATATACATATATATAACCAGATTTGGGAACCAGACGATTTGGCAAAAGTTTGTTTCGAAAAAGCGGGAGGACTTTTTGTGCGTGAGAGAGAGATTCTCTTCTTCTTCTTCTTTCTTTTCTTTTCTTCTTTAAATAAGTTAGGGGAAGAAATTGGAATAATTTTAGATTTATACACGCGAGAACGAGAGCGCAATAATAACAGAGGTGGTCAAAGAAGGAAAGAATAATAATAATGGCGACGACGAGACGACGAGGACGAAATAATGCGATTCAGACGAAAACGACGACATCTTTCTCAAGAGAAGAAGAAGAAGAAAACTTTGGTTTTACGAAGATGAAGAAGACAACGAAAAAGTCCAAGTCCAAATCGAAGGAACAACAACAACAACCACAAAAGGAGGTATTGGCGAAAGAACAACCCATTTGCGGAAGAAAGACAAGGACAGAAACAAAAACAAAAACAACCTCAAAATACGAGATTCAAACGCAAAAATCTTTACAGCTCGATCGCGACGAGCGTTTTCAAGAAGAGCACGAACCGTTTCTTTTCGGTCCGTACGCCGCGCCGTGCCCGGAAGCGAGATATCGGAAATGGCTTTGCGCGGATTGCCCGACGTGTATGAAAATAGACGCGCCGTTGTATGCCATTCATAACAAGTACATTTTGAGCGGGTACCGGACGAGAAATACGTTCAAGGATGCACTCAGGTCGGTGTTTAAGAAACACAACGAAACGACAAACATTTGGACGCATTTGATTGGGATGATTTTTTTCTTTACGTTTTTAGTCAACGTGAAAGAACCGGAACGAGTGCAAATGATACCAGAGACGTGGGTGACGGGAGCGAGCGCGGAGAGAGTGTTGGGGTTACAAATGACGCAAAAGTGGCGAGAGAAAGTCGTCATGGTGGACGAAGGGTTGCGAGAGGCGAGGAAGAGCTTCGTCAGGGAGAAGATTAGCAGGAGTAGTAGCGCGACGACGAATAAGGACGAGGACGACGACGAGAAAAAAACGCCGTTGCCGACTTTCGAAAAAGACGATATCGAAACGAAAGAGATGGAACGCTCGATTGACTCGATATTGAGCGCGTCGAAGAATTTACGCGAGCATTTACGCCGGGAGGAAGACAGACCGTTTAAAGAGTTGAAGAGAGAAACGGCGATGTTTATACAAGAAGCGAGACGGTCGTTGCGGAAACACCAATCGTATAGCAACCGAGAGAAAAAAAAGCACCAACAAAAACAACAACGAGAACGAGAAGAGGACCCTCAAAGGCGCGAAGAGAAAGAGGACACGAACGATCCGGCGTTTGCAAAAGTTACCGAAGCTTTGAAAGAGGTACAAAATGTTCTCGACGAAATCCCAAAAGACGTCGAGAGATTGAATAAAGTCCCTCGATGGCCCATGCGCGTGTTTTTATTGGGCGCTATACTCTGTTTGGGATGTTCCACGTGTTGTCACACGTGTTGCAACATTTCGCATCAAGTGTCCACGCGGATGTGGAAAGTGGATTATCTAGGGATTGCGATTTTGATCGTCGCGTCGTTTTACCCGGTCGTATATTATTCGTTTTATTGTTTACCGGAATTGAGGGACTTTTATTTATCGTGCGTGACCTGTTTAGGCGTCGCGGCTTTAATACCGACGATTTTACCGAGGTTCCAAAAACCTTCGTGGACGCCAATTCGAGCGGCGTTGTTCACCGCGTTGGCGTCGTTTGGTTTCTTTCCTTGGTTTCACAACGTTTTCTTCGTCTGGAAAGTTGTACCAACGCCAATTTGGCACGGTTTTTGGTTAGAGTTACTCATGGGTTTCTGCTACTGCTCCGGAGCGTATTGTTACGCGTTGAAGATTCCGGAGAAGTATTGGCCGGGGAGATTCGACGTGTTCGGGTGCGGTCACAATATCTTTCACATCATGGTCGTCGCTGGTGCGTTGGTGCACTACGAAGCGTGCTTAGTCTTAGAGCTGTGGAGAGATCACCACGCGTGTGAAGCGGACGAGGTGATCATGCGCGACGCTTTGGTGTTCGGAGGCTATTTCGGCTTTCAAAAGTTTGATTTGTTTTCGAGTTTGCGAAGACGAAAAGAATTTTAGTCAAACAAAAAGTCAACGCAAAAAAAATGTTGGTATTTATAACTTATAGTCATCATCATCATCATCATCATCAATCAGGCCGTATGTAATTTAATAAACAAACACAGATATAATTAGTAGATCATCGTTGTTATTATGCTCTCTTTTGAACGTCTGGAATCGTTCGTTATATTCGTCGTTCGTTTAACCTTTCGCGTCGCGGCGAAAGCGTTGTTTTCCTTTTCCTCCAGGAGCCGAACAGGAAAGAGGAGCACGAATAGTAATAGCAACTTGTTTAACAAAGAGCATAAAATACACGCGCTGATAAAGCACTTGCGAGAGATTGAGCGGCACGAGGAAGAGCTGAGCGTGAAGTTAGCCATCGTGCGGCGACAGCTGTGCGAAGAGAAGATGAAAAATAGTAATAACGGCTTCGGCGCGGTTCGTCATAGCGGTAAAGTCGAGCCCAGAAAATGCTCCGCATCATCATCAATTGAATAAATTTGTATTAATATAGTAATTATTAAAATTATCTTTGTGGTGTGAATTCCCTTCACTCACTCTTTCTCTCCGTCTTAGTATACTTCCTCTCTCTAATGTGATACTATTTTACCAGAAGACACCGTCGTCGTCGTTTAGAGTCTGTCTTCATAGTCACCCAACGGCGGGATGGTGTCCTTGAGACCTTTTCTCTTACGGATGTCGCCGATGAGCTTACCAGCTTGGGTGGTCGGGTCGAGCGGATCGGAACCCAACATGTCCCAGTGATCAAACACGCACTGCGGGAAGGCTTGGCCACCAGTCGCGGCACGCAAGGTACCGGTGAAACCGAAGGATTCCATGACCGGCAAGTACGCCTTGATGTTGTAAATCGGCGTACCCGGGCGTTGCGTTTCTTCGACGACCATACCTCTCTTTTGCGTAACGGTGGAGTAGATGCCACCCAACGCTTGTTCCGGCGCTTGGATTTCAACCAAATAGACCGGCTCGTACAAGCGCGGTTGCGCGGTGAGGCACGCAGCGTATAAGACTCTACGGCACGTCGGGATGATTTGGCCGCCACCTCTGTGGATGGCATCCGCGTGCAAGACGACGTCGTGAATTTCAAACTTGATGCCGCGCATGTTTTCTTCAGCCATCACACCTTCTTTCGTCGCCCATTGGAAGGCAGCGACGCACGAATCCTTAATTTCGTTCACGTACTGAACCCCTTTACACATGTCGACGATCAAGTTCGGACCAGTGGTGTCCGGACCAAAGCACCAGATCTTCTTGGACAAATCTTTATCCCAGTTGAACTTTTCCGCTAAGAGGCGACCTCTCGCCTTGACTTCATCTCTCGGCGTCACGTCTCCGTTGTCAATAGCCTCGGATAATCCGTCTTCCAAAGGCGTAGCTTGGAAGTACAAGCGGTTGTGCTTGTTCGGGGACTTGGACATGACCATGTGGTCGGAGGTGCCCAAAACCGTTTCTCTGTAGGAAACAACCGGATCGGAGATGCGAATCTCCGCGCCGCCCATGAAATCTTCTTGCAAATCCTTCAAGCAAATTTCCAAGTGCAATTCACCGGCGCCAGCAACAATGTGTTCGCCCGACTCTTCGATCGAGCACTGGACCATCGGGTCAGACTTGGACAATCTCTTCAAGCCTTCGACCAATTTCGGTAAATCTTGAGAGTTCTTGCATTCAACCGCGACGCGGACGACCGGGGAGACGGAGAACTTCATAGCCTTGATGGTGTGCGCTTCAACTTCGGCTTCATCCGTAATCGTGGCGTTCTTTTGGATGAATTGATCCAAACCAACGCACGCGACGGTGTTACCAGCCGGAACATCATCGATAGAATCTTGACGACGACCCATGCACAAGACCGTTCTTTGGATAGACTTGACGTACAAATCTTTCTTCTCACCCGGCACGTAGTGCGGACCCAAGATTCGAACCTTTTGGCCCGTTCTGACGGTACCGGAGAAAACACGGCCGAACGCCAAGAATCGACCCTTATCAGCAGTCGGAATCATCTTGGAGATGTACAACATGAGCGGACCCTTGGAGTCGCAAGTGCGGATACCTTCGGCGTATTTGTCGTCGAGCGGGCCTTCGTACAAAGTGTCCGCGCGGTACTTTTGAGCAGTCGCAGGCGACGGCAAGTAGTAGATAATCATCTCAAGCAACGCAACGTCGGCCGGCAACCACGTTTGCATGACTCTCTTCATGAGCGGTTTACCCATCAAGTCCAAGTCTTGCGGCTTCAACTTGTCCTTGACTTGCAACTTTTCAAGCATCGGGAACAATACGTCCTTGTTGTCGTTCATGGCGGCATCAATGACGCGTCTGATCGGCTCGTAGCAAAACTGGACGAAGGCTCTCATGCAAGTCTTGGCGCCGGTGTGCTTGTTTGTCCACTTCTTCTCCTTCGGGTCGAAGAAGTTGTCGCCCCAGAGCTTGCCCATCATGCGCTCTTGCTCGATGCCAAACTTCGCGGCGTACATCTTGGCGAAGACGGTCAACGTAAACGCCCAGTTGTGTAAACCAGCGGAAAAGCAGACGGTACCCTTCTCCGGAGAGACGCAAACATCGCCCAAGGCTTCATCGGTGTACGTCGCCATGACGATGTTCGCGTTTTCGATAACTCTGCAAAAGTTTTGGTACGCTTCTTCGCCATCCAACATGAGTTCCAAAAAGCATCTGTCGAGCTTATTCACCGTCATTACCGGTTTAATACGCTCGCCCAACGCTTGTCTCAACACAGTTTCCGTTTGCACGCAAACGCCTTCCACGCAATCGACGACGACCAAGGCGCCGTCGGTGATGCGCAAAGCGGCGGTAACTTCAGAAGAGAAATCAACGTGGCCCGGGGAATCAATCAGGTTGATCAAGTAGTCGTTGCCGTCTCTCGGGACGTCCTTCGGGATGCGCGCCAAATCTTCGTCGGAAACTTTGTAAAACAAAGAGATGCCGGTCGATTTGATCGTGATGCAACGATCTTGCTCGTCTTGACGAGTATCCGTCAAACGCGCATCGCCGGCGTTTTCTTGCGCGATAATACCCGCCGCCGCGACCAAGGAATCCGTCAATGTGGATTTGCCCTGTTTATAGAAAGAGAGTTAGTAAAAAAGAGGAGAAATCGCGTCGCGTGCGCCCTTCCTCGTTGAAAGAATGTTGAAGAGGAGGATGCTCAGAGAAAAGAATAAACCCATTTCTTGGTGCGGCGGCGACATCGCGAAATCGGAGAAAATCGGACAAATTTCTATAATAAATCAAACACGTACGTGATCAACGTGAGCAATAACAGACATGTTACGGATGTTGTGGACTTTGTCCATTTGACGACGCATGTCGTCGATGGTAAACTGTTCGGAGAGAGAGGTCGCATCGGTCAGTTTCAAGGTGGATTTCGATAAATTTCGCGTATTGGGTCACACAAAAGTGCTCAAGACGCGAAGAGAAAATGCAAGAAAAAAATGCCATCTCTTTGGAGATGGATGTGCGTCGCGAAGTTAAACGAGTCGCGTAAACAGGAGAACGTAACGGTCGCGTACCTTAACCATGGTGTGAGACTGTTTTTTATCGGATTTGAATTACTGAACACGCGTAACAACCGTGCCGTTTAACTGAAGAGAATGTCCGATTGCTTTTGGTTTCGCCTCTGAGTGAAAAATTCTTCCTTCTCGTCTTTCTGTGTCAGAAAAAGCTTGAGATATTTTCGTGATTAGAAAAAATACGAGGATATGTAGTAAAATGTTCATAAATAATAAAACGTAGATGATTCCTCTTTAACTAAGAGCACTCACCCAATATCAATACAGCAGTACATCGTGGAAACACTGTAAACACGATCATCAAACCGGGTTTGAGTCGGAGTCGGAGTCGGAGTCGGAGTCGGCTTCTTTTCGATTTGTTGGGCGTCGGCTTCTTCGGCTTCGTCTTCGTTCGGAAGCAGACGGCGGCGGACGCAAACGGCAACAGAAGAGGCAACAAAACAGCCACTTGGTTGCACTGAGAAGCTTTTTGAAAAGGTATTTCCAGAGACCAAGTAAAACGATGCCGGCTACGGCACCTTGGAAGAGGCCAGAGATAAATAAGGATTTTTGGGAAACGGCGTTGGAGTCTTTCGCGGACGTTTCCTGTGTCAGAGAGTCGTACGAGGACGGGTACGCGATAGCTTCGATGTTTACGTGCGCGATGCTTGTGCACGGTTTCGTTGCGTCCGATGGTGTTGTTTCTTGTTGTTGGATTCTGCACGAATCGTGTTTCCAATCGTATTTCGCGTTGATGGTCTCGTTCATTTTCTTCGCGTTGTACAATTTGACGAAACCGTACTCGAGAGTGAGTTCGAGCGTGTCGCGCACAACTCTGGGTGTCTTTTTCATCGTTTTGGCGTCGTATAGTACATAATGGAAGAAAATATCGCGAACTGCGCTCGGTGGACCGGCAATTCTGATCTGGTTACGTAACCATTTCGTGACGACAATCGAAGAGGTGTTCAACTTTACCGCGTCTTCGTGTTCAGACGGGAAGGCTACGCTGACGTTGGCGAGAAAGGCTGCGTTGCTCGGGTTTATCGATTTTATTGTCACGGCAACACCAAACACCGAGTCATAATCTGGATATAAATCGTATTCGAACGCTTTATAAAACTTCAAGTACCCTCCAGTAGGCAGAAGAAACGTCGACGATGAATCATTGATATGCGTCTCGTTCGAATCGACTCTGAGTAAGTACGAAGGAGAAGGAGAAGGAGGAAGAGCGGATGCACTCGCGTCCATGGAAATGTTCCGAAACTTTGCAGGCGCGTGCGGAACGTCTGCCGTGACTGTGAACGAGACGTTCAATACCGATGGAACTATCCATCCATCCAAAATATCTCTCGCGCTGAACGAGAGCAGCAGCGGAGGACGAAGAGAAGCGTATCGAGTCGTCGTACTCACCGCGTCGCCGAAAATATCAACATTTGGCGCATTAAAGTAGAAATCATCCGGAACGAACAGCAAATTTGCAAATGCGACGCATCGTTCTATGCCATCTTGCCCTTCAGCATCTTCTGTCGTCGTAATCATGTACGTGTGCTCGAGTCGAACGACGTCGTTTTCTTTCAGCGGCGTCTTTCTTTTATCTTCCTCGGCGACTACCGAAGACGTCGAGATTGCAGGTGTACGTATCAAGTACACCGTTCCGTTCGTAGGCAAAGTTTCAACAATAGCCTCTGTTGCGTTATCTTTACAGTCCAATCGTAAAACGTCTATGGTAAACTCGAGGGGCACATTTTCTTTCGTTTCCTTGACCGAAGAGAAGGAAGAAGGAGGCATCCGTCGAACGGGCGACTGTACTCGAAACTCCACTTTGGTTTCGTTTACCGCTTTTTCGTCGTATTTATCGTACACGTAATACGAGAAAAAATCGGATAAATACTCTTTCTTTTCTTCGATTATTGAAGGAACGAAGTTTACGACGTCATCTAATCGATACGTGAGCGATTCGGCTTCGGATGTGACATCGATGATATCTCCAAGATTCAACGTTTTCGTATTCTCTGGAGACGAGGAAGCGCTCGACAGTCTAACCTTCCCGATCGTTGGCATTCTTGACACTTCAATCTTTGAGATGTACTCATCATCGTCTCGAAACTCGATTTGAAACGATTTTCCTTCTTCGCGTCCAAAATACTCGACGACGTGAAAGACGCCCGACGGAGCATCGTTCACGGGAGAAACGAAAATTGAAACCAAACCTTGGTTCAAAGAGTCTACGGTCTCAAATTCATTCAGTAAAGATGTTTCTGTTGCTTTGAAAGAAAAGCTTGCATATAACTTTAACGTCGTTAGTTCATTACTATCGTGTATCCATGAATGGTCGTTTGGTTCGGGCGTATAAAATACGGCGTTGCCGAAACATTTAAAAGGAACGCGCGTGACCGGTATCGCCGCGGCCTCGTCGGCGGTTTGCATACTACTGTCAGCATCATCACCATTAGTATAGTTAGTATCATCGTTGTTAGCATCTCCTATCGGTATGGCTTTCAGAACGCCTATCTTCGGTAAAGTGAGTATCGAGAAGGCATGCTTTACTGATGAAATTGTATGATTCAACGCGCTACCACTCGTCGATGTTATCGTCGCGTTGTAATAATCATCGTCCGCATATTGAAGCACGATTTTCGCCTCTTTTACGTCTTCATTGATCGTAACGTTTACATCCACTGCCAGCGGTGCCGCGTTCGGTAATCCAGCGTGAAAATTGAGCGTAATCTCTTCGTCGCTTATTTTTTTGTCGTACATGGCAAACGCGTGCACGGTGTTTGTCCATTCCCAAGTATCGTCACTCGAGTCGTGCGCGTTATTCGCGCTCGTGCTTCCGAAATACGGCGCGGACGTTTCTCGCCACGCGTTTGCGAATGGAAACTTTCTCTTACCGTTATCGTCGACTAAAACGTCTCCGATGACCTCGTCTACGATTTTTGTCCCGTTCGCGTAACACGAGATTCGATTTTTTCCGAGCGCGTTTTCCTCGTCGTCGTCCGAAAACGATGCCGTCAGAACGAAATGATTCACAGCGTTCGCTACAAACGCGCTTGGTTTTGTGATTACCGAAGCGCACGTCTCTGCCACTAAAGTTGGATAAATTGCAATCGGCTCGCGCGACCGAAACCCGACGCTAAAATCAGTCCCAATATAAAGCGCAAAATCAAACTCATCCGTGCAATCGAACGCGCTCGTCCAGGCGTACGGGTTAAACGTCTCGTTTTTTTTTGGCGTTTCCAGCGTAAAGAAAGGAGTGAAATGCCGACCGGTGAAACCATCGAGTTTTTGTAAACGAGGGGTGATCCAAAACTCAACGCTAAACGCTTTCGCCTCGCTCGCGCGCGATTTAGCATCGAATATTACATCCATCGTCGAGTTCGACTTCGTCCTCGTCGAGGAGAAGAAGGAGGAGGAGGAGAAGGAGGAAACGTACTCCTTCGTTTTTGACGAAAACGTCACGCCCGATGTGCCTTCCGAGCACCACCGTTTGTGATACAAAGAATCATCCTTCTCGTCGACGCTTTCCTTCGGCGGCCAAAAACGACCGAGCGTCCCAAACGACGACGACGATATCGTTCGATTGGTCTCGTCGTCGTCGTCGTCGATGCTACTGCTGCTGCTGTTGTTGTTGTCGTTGTTTCTATCAAAATCATCCATGAAAAACACGTTTCGTTCGCACTCTTCTCGAGAAAACGCGTACTCGCTCACGACGAAAGATCTGTTCACCGAGCGCCCGGTGTAATAACTATACCGCGCGGATGCGAAGAAATAGTTCCTCTGTGTCGTCAAAATCGAGAACAACGACAACATAAACAATCTGCTCGTGTGCATCTTTTATGTGTTGTTGTTGTTGTTGTTCAATGAAACAGCGAAACAGCAGCCAACAACCACGGCGTGATCAGAGTTTCAGATCTCAGAACGAAAAGTGAAAAAAACCGTTTCGTTCGAACACGATTTCCCGAACGAGATACATCGTTTTCTGCACCGAAGACGTACACTTCGAAAAGAAAGCGAAGGCTACAAAACACATTCCTCCTCCTTTTGTTGGTGTTCTCGTCGTCATCGAGAGAGAGAAAAAGAGCCCGCGTTTGTGTGTGTTTGTGTATATATAATATGTGTTGTTGTTGTTAAAGAAAAAGAGTGGAGATGCGTGAGATCCGCATGTGTGTCGTTTTTTGCCTGCAAATGAAAAAAAAAATCTCTCGATTTTCTGTTTGGCGGCCACTTGGAAAAAAAACGCGAGAAAGGACGAGAGAAAAGAGAGATCTTTCTAGAGAAATCTCTTCAGTTTTACTACTCTCATTAGTAGCTCTCTTAATCAACTCTCTCGAACGAACGAAGGCACGAGAAATACGAGAAGAGCTTTAACAACAGAAAAGGAGGAAAGAGGCCCACACTTTCGAGAACGCGCGGAGTCGTCGTTTTGCGGTGAGTATTTGTTCGGGTGTTTATTGTTTGGGAATTCTTATCAAAAAGGTTCTGGAAAAACGCTCTTCTTTTTCTCTTCTCTAATAAGAGCAGATAGAGATAGAAAGAAGGAGTCTAGCGATGTACGAACCGTCCATCCGACGGAAATCGTTGCAATACTCGTGCGATATATGCGGCGAGATACCGATTTTAAGGAAAAGATGGTGCTGCGACGTGTGCGAAGATTACGACATTTGCGACAACTGCCACCAGACGCAAAAAGAGCGGCTGTTGAAAAAAACGAATAGGAAGAATAAAAATAATAGTAGCAAAGATAATACTAACAACAACAACAACAACAACAATAAAGAGAAAGGAGGAGGAGACGTGGCGATGATGAGCGATTCGGACGAGGAAACGGACTCGGAGGAAGAGAATAGCGACGAGGAGGACGAGGGGGACGACGTGCACACGGACTCGCACTCGATGCGAGCGTACGCGGTGAACGAGACGATGGAACCGTTGCACTCGGGGAAGTTGTCCTCGGTGGCGGAGGACGCGTGTTGTCGGTGGTTTATGGACGCGTTGAAGCAAGCGAAGAGAGGTGATCCGAACCAAGCCGCGCTGGTGTCGCAGATGATGTTGGAAGGGTACGGATGTAACGCAGACCCGAAGGAGGCGAGGTATTGGGCGCACGTGGCTAGAAACGCAGGCGCGCGCAGAATCGAAGGCGTTTACGACGAGTTGCCTTGAAGTATCGCATAGATAGCTTGTTTTATAAATATGATTTTAGTAGAGAGAGAGAGAGAGAGAGAAAGAAAGAGAGAGAAAGAGAGAGCGAATTGCGATGCAGCGAGTTGACACGGACAAAAAGAAAGGAAAGGAAGGGTTTTCAACGCATGAATGAAGAAAGTTGCATATAAAAGAAGAAAGAAAACTTTCAATAATAATAATAATACAAACGTGCGTCTCATAGTATCGTGTATAGCATGTTTCTATTGATTGCATGATGCGATTGACAACAAAAGGGTGCGTGTGTGTGTGTGTGTTCGTATAATACTTTGGTTCAATACTCTAGGCGACTTCTTCGTTTTCCTTTTCTTCAGTCTTCTTGGAAAAAAAGTCCGAAATCTTCTTACTCCCGTGCGTTTCCACCTCTTTCTTATTCTCTCCGTCCTCGTCCGCCACCTCCACGTCTTTCTCCGTCATCTTTTTCGGCTCTCCTTCTTTCGGTTTCATCGCGCTTACGTGGTCGTGCAAAAAATCAAACTTTTGCTTCTTCAACACCGCGCGTTCCACGTCCAAATATTTAATCGTTTTCCGTTTCCCGAGTTTCATGCTCCCTAACGCGCTTTGCGTCAGCATCTCGCAAAATAACTCCGTGGCTTTGGTGATTAACTTCGTCGCGTCCCCGGAGGCAACTTTCACCGATTTGTCCAATTTCATAATTCTTTTCACCCGCGAAAGTGGCAAACTCAACGAGTTCCCATCCTTGTCTTGATTCATCATCGATTGCATTTGCGTTTGTTGCACCAATCTTTCCGCCTCCGTCATCCCGTCTTCTTTTGGCAAGTCCTCCTCATCCTCATCATCATCATCGTCCTTCTTATCTTTATCCTCGAAATCTTTCTTCTCATCCGCTCTCTCGTTCCTCTCCCGTTCCTCTTTCTCGTCGAATTCTTTCTCGCACTTTTCTTTAAACTTTTGCTTCTCCTCCTCGGTGAGATTCTTCCATCTCCCGGATATTAATTTCGCAATGTCTCCCATCCCGGGTTTTAAGTTGCCTTTTTCGTTCAGTTCTTTTTTCGCCGACTCTCGGTTTTCGGTCGTGAAGACGATGTACGCGGATGGGCGTCGTTTACCAGAGCCTCCTCCGGGTCCGGAGGGTTTCTTAGGTGGCATGATGATGTGTGATTTTAAAAATTTTTTGTGTGGGTTTTTCAAAACGAGAGAAACAAAAACACCCCTACGTGCAATAATTAACGCAAAAGCACATCGTCAGATGGTTCACAAAAACGCACAAAGGAAACTCTCTCTCTCTGTAATTCCATCTCGAGAGGCAACAATCATGGAACCGAGGCAGCGTCGCCTTCGCGTCATCCGCCGTTTACTCTGCCTCTTCCTCTTCCTCTTTCTCGCCGCATCTTCCATTCGTAAGTTCCGTTATTCGGTGAAAGAAGCGCGACACTTCGCCGCGGAATCGCTGATACATTTGGCGAAAGATTTAGACGAAGAAATCCTCGATGTTTCCCGGTTTAATACTAATGTCTACAACAGCGCACAAAGGCGTTCAGAGGAAGATTTTAAGGAAGAACCGGAAGTGTACGAACGACCGAGCTCACCGATGCCACCTGCGGATCCGAGCGCGCCACCTCCACCTCCGGTGGCGCCGAGCATGCCGCCACCAGATGATGCGATGAGAAGAGAAAGGTCGGATACGCTCACGACGCCATCATCATCATCGAGCGCAATCAATCGAAACTTAGTATTCTTTTCCGGCTCTTTGAACGAACCTACCGTAAAAGATCATCCTTTATATAAATCTAACGAGGACGATTCGACAGATTTGTGGGCTAAACGCAGACGAGAGTTGTTCGACGGTTCGTTGCCGCACCCGTACGTGGACGAGGACGACGAAGACACGGCGCACTCCGAGCAGACGAAAAGATATATAAGTTTAGATAAAATTTTAGATTTGAAAGGATTGAGGAAGAAGCATCCGCCGTATACGATGGAAAAAGTAGAATTGGGGACGGAGAGGCCGTTGCACGTGACGTTTGCGACGGTGGAGTTGGTGACGTTGGTGGATAATTGGCTGACGTACAGCGTAAGAGCGAATATTAAGAAGATTGTGGTCGTGAGTTTAGACGAGGCGTTGCACACGTGGTGCGAGAAAGAGTTGGAAAAGAGAAGGAAGCATCGACGCGAGAGCGATGGTGATAATGATGACGATAACGATGAGTTCGCGTGCGTGCCCGGCGGTCACTTGTTGGACAAGAGTAAATTAGGGCATTCCCTATCCGGCGGCTTTCGAGAAGTGAAGGAATCCTTTTACGCGTTGATGAACGTGAAGATACAAATCATCGAAACTTTCTTGTTGAATGGATACGACTTGTTGATCTCCGATGCGGACGTCACGTGGGTGCGCGATCCGATGCCGTATTTTAACACTGGAAACTTAGGTAAAGTCGACATCGCCGTCTCGGCCGACTGCGTGTTTGACTTTCGGGGCGATTTAATCGATCAAGACGAAATCGACTTGCACAGAAAGTTGAATTTTCCGCAGTTGACGACGACCGTGTTTACAAAGTGGGAACATTTTCGAGACCCGTTCACGCAACTCCCGTGGCCGTATCTAGCCGAGTATAACACGGGCATGCTGTTGTTGCGAGCGACGTTGGAATCTCTGAGATTCGTGAAAGATTGGAAGCACGGGATGGAAGCCGGGAAAAAGTTGTCCTTCGCGAACGACCAGCACCATTTCAACGCAATCACGCGGTCGAGGTGGTTACAACGGAAATCGTTGCCTGGGTATTGTAAGAAACTGACTGATGTTGGCGAGAAGAGTTCGATGTGTCGCGCGTTCGATAAACCAACTGCGGACAATCGACATCCGGATGATTACTTCAGAAGGCCGGATAAAACGTACGATCCTTCGAAACCAAAAATGACCGTCATGGACCCAGATTTTGTGCCGAGAGATAAAGAAGGCTTGTGCGAACCAGTGACGCTCGATGCGATGAAAATTGTGAAGGGAAATGCGAACGATGGGTTCTTTTGCGAAAAATATCCTCCCGATTTCGTCGCGTTCGCGGAGGATTACAAGAGAGGTTTGCGTCCGTTGTATTCATACGGAGGTACGTCTGGTTCGTTGCGCGTGGCAAAGCTACCGACGAGTTTGTTCTCCAACGGAATGGTTTTCTTCATGGGTAAAGACTACTCGAAACGTTCGATTGTTCCTTACGGTGTTCACAACACGTACGTGTACGATGGCGCGCAAGGCAAAATTTGGCGCTTTCGCGAAGCCGGCATGTGGGCAGATAAGAAACCGTACTTTTTAGGCTCGTCTATGTATAACAAAGACCTTGGCGCCAATCATGGTGGTAGTAGTGCGAAATCAAAGGTCAAAGATCCTGTTGTGTTTGAAGAAAAAGAAGAAGAAGAAGAAGACCTGAGCAAAGAGAATGATTTGAAGACGCTCATCGTGCGCATGTCCATACCGGATTGGTTGGAAAAATCCGTCAACGAATCCATAACGACCCCGAAAGGCGAAATTCCAATCGGTCACATGAACGGTTTGCGTTGGCAACTCGCGCGCGTCCGCGACGCCGTGGCTATTGCAAAGATGTTAGACCGAGCGTTGATCATGCCCCAGTTCATATGCGGATGTCACAGACACTTCAATCTGTTGGTCAATTGCACCATGGGCGCGATGACGATTCCGTTCGTCTGCCCAATCGACCACTGGGCGTTACCGAGAACGTTCGGTAATTTACCCATTCCTATTCGCGAAGCGTCCTATTTTGAAAACAGAGTCAACGCAGGGTTCAAGCCATTTACTTCTCCAGCACCAAGAATCGCCATTTGCTCTTCGGACGAAACCGAAGACGAGTGTAAAAACCGGAAAGGCGGCATGCGAGGCGCTTTGCCGCACTTGCCCGGTTTCGCCCAGACGCAAACGCCCATCGACGAAGGGAAAGCGAAAATTGCCATCAAAACTGGATTTTCTAGCGCCGAATTTACCGCGAAAATTCAATCCGAAATCAAATCGCGCGGTTTACAGGACGAACCTGTGTTAGTTTTAGATGGTCTGGGTGATTTCAGTCAATCGCAATTTGTCGAGCACGGGTCGCGAACGAGCGATTTTACCGGGTTTGCCAATAAAGATGAAAACTTAGCTTTCGACGATATGCTCGGAAAATCCACGCACCAGTGGTGCTGTTACATAAACGGAACGGTCATTCACCCGTTCCCGAGGCTTCACGCTTAGCAATTAGATGTAAAATAAAACGTAGTAGTATAGCAGTTCAAATTAGTTTTGTAGTCGTAGTTTTAAACAGCGGGATTGGCTCTATTCTATAAATAATTCTGCTATTCTCTAATTTTCTTCTCCTTCTTCTCCTTCTTCTCTTTCTTTTCCTTCTTCTCCTTCTTCTCCTTTTTCTCTTTCTTCTCCTTCTTCTCTTTCTTCTCTTTCTTCTCTTTCTTCTCCTTCTTCTCCTTCTTTTCTTTCTTCTCTTTCTTGTTTCGTTTCTTATCGCGCTCGGCTTCCTCCTCGTCTTCGGCGCCGTCGCCGGCGTCGTCGTCGGCTTCCACATCCTCATCCTCGTCGTTGTCACTTCTCTCCTCGCTATTACTAGTACTACCACGGTCTACTGGTCCACACCCTTTCCCTAACAAACTCCCAATCAATAACACCACCCGATCGTCCTCTCTGTTCACCCTCTCCACTCGAAACTTCACTCTCGCGCCTACTTTAATCTCCTTCATGCTCATCGACTCTGACTTGTCCGAAAGATCTTCCTCTTCCTCTTCGAGCATCTCCGTGCCGTCTTCGATAATCTCCCACGCTTCTTTCGTTTCGTCGAACATCATGTTCTCCTTAAAATTCTCGATTGGAATCGACGCGTTGAAAATATTCCCGACGACGAGACCGATGTGGTCCTGTCCTATTTTGTTCACTTTCCCGATTAACACCGCTTTCACTTTTGGCGCAAACACGGTCGCTTTGACCGTCGCTTTCACTTCCACGTACGCGGAATTCGGTAAAATAGTTTCTCCATTTCCTTCTTCGTTCATGTTCAAATCCGTGTATTTCACGAGCACGCCGCCGAAGCCGTCGTGATGTCTCAGCGTTTTCGCGTCGAGTTGTTCCCGGACGCCTTTTTTCCGGTTTCCCAATTTCGACGGATGTAACGGGATAGATATTGAGACCGTGGACGTCACGAACCCAGTCGTGTTATTATTATCCGTCGTGCTGCCACTCTTCTTTGTCTTCTTCTTCTTCCGCTTCTTTTCATCATCAAAACCGCCTCCAGACATTCTCACTCTTTTCATCTCTCTCGGCGGAGAGAGAGAGATGTGTGCTTTGCCGCCGCCAAAAAGAGGAGGAGAAAAAGTCTCGTCAAAGAAGACGTTTTTACGAACTCAACTAAAAATCTCTTTTTCTCTTTTCCCAAAATCTCTCTCGAAATCCTTCATTTTTGGACGCGCGTTATTGTACTGCGACGAACGAGATGGCACCACCAATACCACCACCAAAAAGAGGCGAACACAAGTACGTCTCGTCCTCCGGAACGACGGCGAGGTCGAGACCTCTTTTTCGAGCGACGATATTCGCGGACTTCTTTTGGGGAATTCTGAATGTCTTCGTCGCGTTCTTTCGAACGCTCGTGTCGTTGGACCAATCGCAAAAGTACGGGACCAAACCAGGGGACGTCGGGAGTGGCGTGTACGGAAGAAGACCTGGTAATAATAACAACAACAACAACAACAACGGGACGAGGAGATATCCCGGGGGAGGAGGGAGTAACATTCACGGCATCGATCACAACGCGACGCCGCCGAGCGCGTGAGGACGGTAACGCGTCACCATTTCGTCGTCTTCTGTTTAATAACAGAAGACGCGGGTGACGCGCGGTCTCTTCCTCCTCTCACTCCTCCTCGAGTGTAATAGCTCTTCGTTGTTTGTCGAGAGTGAGAGAAACTGTTCTTCTCCGTGGTGATGTCTTTGTGGGTAAACGGTGCAACACATTATGCGTGTGTGCCTCTGCCAGGACTGATAAAGGAACTCTTTCTCTCTTCTATAAAAATCGGAAGAATACGAAATAGCTTAATTACGCGTGTTGTATAATACTACCAAGACTCCTCCTTTTAGATACGAATAAGTATACATGTATGTGATCATTACAATTTGTACGCGCAGCGCCGGCGCTTCTTTTACGTCGACGCGTTTTTATTCTTCGCCCACTTCTCTAACATCGTCTCTTCGATGTCCTCTAACTTCATCCCTTTGGTTTCAAACACGAGTTCTTTCACGAAAACGTACCCGAGGAGATTTAAGAGCGCGTAACCGGCGTACGTGCCGCCCAAACCGAGAAACGTGACGCCGGGTAGAAACGCAGAACCGACGATGGCGTTGGAGAAGTAGTTGGTGGCGGTGCACAAAGACACCGCTTTGGCGCGGATTCGAGTCGGGAAGACTTCGTTGTAGAGCAGCCACGGGACTGGGCCGGCGCCGGCGGAGAAGAAGAGGACGTAAAGCGGGAGGGATATGAGCGCAATCGTAGCTTCCGGTTCTTGTCGTTCGCCGCTGATGTTGCTTTTGGTATCGCGGCCTTGGATGGCGACGTCTTCGATTAACCCGCCGATTTCGCGGTCCGGTAAGTCTTCGCATATGATTGATTTCGTCGTAAACGAAGAGTACGAGGACTGTTGGACGTTGAAAATGTCCGAAAAATAACCCTCGTTGATGCTCAAACTACCTCTTTGCTTCGCTTTTTGTTCTGGTGATAACACTTCCACCGCGGACGGGTCGAGCGTGTTGCAAAAGCTCGCCTTGAAGAATTTACTCGACGTGGTCATGGACGACGCGCCTCCTCCGAAACCGCCGTTGTTTTCGGAGAGGAACGGTACCCCGTGCGTGTAAATGTCCACGGCAGAAAGCGCGACTAAGCACGCGGACATTCCACCGAACGACCACAAAAGCAAAGGTCGTCGACCGAGTTTGTCCGTGAAAACCAGCGCTAAAACGCCGCCCACAATGTTCGGGACGCCGACCGCCCACGTCAACAACTCGGGCGAGCTCAAACCGACGGAGCTAAACACCGATTTCGCGTAGAATATAACTGTGTTTGATCCAGAAAACGCCGCCAAAGCGCACAACCCAACGCCTGTAATCAAAGAAGGGACGTTTGTTTCGTCTTTGAAAATCTCCGACCACGTCTCCAATTTTTTGCCGCCGCCGCCGCTCGTAACGGCGCTCGTACTATTACCAATAGTACTCCTACTACTACGAATACTACTACTCGTTTCCTTTCGGTCGTCGTCTTCAACAGTCGTATTCTCCTCTGCCGCGCTCTCGCTATTACTACTACTATTATTACTACTACTCGCAGCAATACTACTACTACTGCTACTACTACTATTACTACTACTACTTTCTTCCTTTTTCTGTATGTTCTCTTGCCACACTTTCGCCGCTTTCCCTCGAATGTTCATCAGCGCCCCTAACGACCGCCTCGATTCTCGCTCAATCTCTTTCTTTTCCACTTCGCACTCGATTTCCTCGCTCGTCGCTAACAACCACACCGGCGATTCCACCGCCACGACCAACGCGGTCACGGCCAACGCCACCGCCGGAAAGACTGAATCCGAAAACAACGGTCGCCACCACCCGTCGCCTCCGTTGGCGGCTTCCTCTAAAGGCACCGCCAATTGAAACGCCGCCAAACACCCAAAAACGTACGCCATTCTCCTCAAACCGTTCGCGGTCCCTCGAAAACTTGGCGGCGAGATCTCCGCTAAATACAAAGGCACGATTTGTGAACTCGCGCCGACGCCTATCCCGGTGATTAATCTCCCAAACGTCATCGACGCCGCGTCCCAACTGACTGCCGAAATCAACGCACCCACGGCTAAAGGTATCGTCACGAACGCCAACGCGTTTTTCCGTCCGTACTTATCCGCGAACGGCGCGATAGAGAACCCACCCAAAACGCCTCCCAACACCATCACGCTCACGACGACGCCTTTCAATCCGTCGCTCTCCGCGAAGCCTAAATCCGAGGCAATCGACGCTAAAGGCGCGTTAATCACCGCCGAATGGTACCCGAATAAAAATGCCCCGATCGTAGCTGTTGCAATCGATGGGATTAACCTTGGGCCTATGTTATTTTCTTCATCGTTGTCTTCTTCTTCGTCTTCTTCTCCTTTACTCTTTCTCGTTACAACGCCTCCTTTCGTACGCGGTGGTAACGGTGGCGGTTCGTCATCCACGCTCTCATCGTCGTCATCTTTAGAAGAAAAAGAGCGCGAGAAATACCACGACGATGATTTAGACGATGCGAGCCTCCTCACTTTTTCTCTTAATTTGGGGTCGTTCACGCGACGCGTAAATGTGCTCAACGCATCCTTCTTCGTTCTCTTCTTCGTTGTCTTCGCGTTCGTTGACGACGATGATTTCGCGCCTCGCAGAGGCGCGAACGAAGAAGAACACGAAGAAGAAAAAGAGGTCGTTGTAAAACGCCTCCTCGTTTTGATGATGTTCTTTTGCTTCACGAAAGTCCCCCCCTGGTGGTGCGCCCCGCGTAGCATCGTATTCTCTCTCGTTGATTCGACGACAACAAAGCGTGTTGCTTTGGGGGAAAACGAATCCAATCGCTCCACTGTAATCTCAGACGCGTCTCGCATCAAAGTCAACGGAGAACGCACAGTCACACGCGCACCACACAAACACGCACAGAACGCGAAGATGGGTGGGCCTTTACCGAAAAGTAAAACCTCAAAATGTTCGTGCGTTCCATTCGGGGGCCGAAAACAAGAGGGAGTCTCGTTCGAAGGAGTGATTCTTTCAAACGCGCAGTTCGAGTGCACGATCTACGCCTTTGGCGCGCACGTGGCGAGCTGGAGATCGCTCTCGGACTTGGAAGTGTTTAAAACGAAACCGGAGTTTTTATTCGTATCGAAGAGAGCAATTTTAGACGGAACGAAACCGATTCGAGGAGGGATTCCGATATGTTTTCCGCAGTTTGGGAAGCTCGGAGAGTGCACGAACCAACACGGGTTCGCTCGGAATGCGACGTGGGCATTCGTTGGATCCGAAGTGGATGAAGAAAAATTGTTGGCCAAAGCGACGTTTACTTTATCCAGCACGGAAAAGACTATGAAAGAGTTTCCGTATAAGTTTAAGTTAAACTATACCGTGTCTATTGAGAAAGAGTTTTTAAACACAAAGTTAGAGGTTATAAACGAAGACGAGAAGGCGTTTGAGTTTACGACGGCGTTGCACACGTATTTCGGCGCGAAAAGTATTACCGATATCGCCGTGAAAGGATTAAACGGGGTGAGATATACGGATTCGTTAGAAGACGGAAAGAAGTGCGTGGAAGGTGAGGAAGAGATTAGGTTTGATAAGGAAGTCGATAGGATTTACCGAAGGAACGTAGCTTTGGTAGATAAGGAAAGGTTGGAGATTATCGATCGAGTGTGGGAGGACAAAGGCGTGTTGTCGCAACACACGAGAGGGGTGGCGATGACCACGAAGAATTTAAACGACGCGGTGGTGTGGAATCCATGGATTGATAAGGCGAAGAGTATGGGCGATTTCGGGGACGAGGAGTATAAGGAAATGGTGTGCGTGGAAGCGGCGGCGATTGATGAGCCAGTGAAGGTGAAACCCGGAGCGTCGTGGATTGGAGAGCAAACGTTGGAAGCGGTGATTAATTTGGCGCACTTTTCCGTTTGATACTCTTATTTCTTATTGTTATTGTTGTTATCGTCCGTCACTATTGTTACTTTGGACACTGTTACATGCACATCCACGAGTTTCTGTGAGGTACCACGGATACAAATCCTGATAGAGTATCGCGCGTTTTATTTTTTCTACTGCTGCTTTAAAAAGCAAACACCTAATGCTACTACTGTACGTGCGCGCGCGAGGAAATAAGAATATCAAACCAAATGCTCTCTCGAAACTACTGCGAGCATTCGTTCGTGCTCCGATTGAACCAAAGCGAGTTCTCTTGCGTACTCGTACTCGCTCTTCTCGAGCGTTTCGGTCAGAATTTCGTTTCGACGTTCCAATTGTTCAATCTTCTTCTCGAGCTCGGCGATGTGAGACGCCGCCGAAAGCTTAACGACATGTTTCGCTTCCGCCGATGTTTGCGTCGTCTTCGTCGTTTTAGAAGAAGAAGAAGGAGGAAAAGGTACCGAACACGCCGCTAACGCCGCGCTCGCGATTTCTTCCTTTCTCAACGCCCTCTCCTTCTCTTCCTTTTCCTTTCGAACTTCACTTTCTAACCGTTTCACTTTTTTCTCCAACTCTTCCTTGGCGACCCACGCCTTCTCTAAACTCAGTTCCATTTTGCGCATCCTCAATTGCTTCCCACCAAATGTAATACCATTCCCTTCCTCGTTCTCGTCGTCGAATATATCTGCTTTCACTATTTCTTCCTCTTTCATCAACATCTCCGCCGTCCGTTTCCATTTCATCATCTCCGCTTTCGTTTCGCTCAAACTCGCGCTCGCGTTTGCCAACTCTTGCGATACGGTTAAATTTTCTCGTCGTAACGCTTCGTTCCGTTTCGTCGCGTCCGATAAGTCTTCCTCTCGCACAGATTTCAACAGAGCGTTTGTGTCTTTCAGTTTTAAGAATAACTTTCTATTTTCTTGTTCCATTGCTGAAAGCGTCTTTTCCATCCGCAAATATTCCTCTTTCGTCTTCTTCAACAGTAAAACGTTCGACTGAAACTCAAACCTGAACTCCGCCAGAGACTCCATCGAATTCAAATTAAACTTAGTAGCATTACTCCCTCTCTTCTTCTTATTATTCGTATCATCATCATCCTCACTATCAATATCGATCAAATCAAACTTTATCAAAGCTTCCTTCCACTTCGCGTGGTCGATATCGTCGGTAATCATAAACGCGCGTTCTGCTTTCTCTCGCCATTTCTCGATTTCTAATTTACAATTTCCCCTAATCTCGTCCACTTTTGAAACCGCAAAAAAAGCCTTCTCTTCCGCTTCGCACCGGATTTGGAGCGCGTGACGAAGTTGCTCTTCTTTATCCTTAAGTTTGAGTTGGAAATACGATTCTAACTCCTCGTATTCCTCGTCCGAAATGTTCATTTTAATAAAATCTCTTCAACAAACAAGTGGAGAATTTTGAATTTGTTCTCACAAATCTTGCCTCATCTGATACATAAAAACGTGTATTATTGCGCTTTCTTTAAGCAGTAGTATTCGTAGTATCACACTAATCTCGTGAAAATCGTCGACGCAGAGTTAAGAAAAGCGTTTGTACTCTGATCGCGAGCAAAAACAACACGAATAATGTTCGCGAAACTGCAAAAGCACAAGGAGAGAAAATCGAAGCAACAGTTGAAATTCCGCTTCGATGTCTACGACATCGAGTGTATCAATCTCCCACAAAACGTGTTTTCTGTAAGAGTTTTACTCACCAGAGGCGCCAAAGTGTCACTCACGAGCGAAAGTTTCGTCGATGCAAACACGAACTCGGCGAGTTTTTTGAGTACGAGCGAGGAAACTGAAGAAAATACGAACAACAACAAGCTGACGCAAATCGTGACTTTATACCGAGAACACACTGGACAGTTCGAGCCGAAAGCGTACAACGTCAAGTTACAAGCCTGCGGGAACAGCACGACGTTCGCAAGAGGAATCTTGGATGCGAGCAAGTTTTGCGCGGACACGAGCGCTCTGAGCGAACACGGGTTCGAGACGACGCACGAGATGCGAATGGACAACGGCGTGACGCGTGTGAGGTGTAAAGTGCGAATGACGTGGTTGAAGAACTGGACGAAAGGCGGAGCGTCGAGACGTTCTGAAATGGATATGACGGAATTGTCGTTTATAAGTAGCGCGAATTTGTCGGCGTCGTTTATGGCGAACAATGATACGAGCGGTATGGAGAATGATAACGATACGAATCCGTTCGCGATGAATATGACGACGACAACGACGAATGATAATGAGAAAACGGAACCACCATCATCATTCGCAGCGAACGGCGACGAACAAGATTTGTCCGGGTTCGACGAAGAGCTTGGAGAAGAAAAAACAACGATAACAACGACGCCAGTCTCGTCGAGTGCATCGCCGCTACGAAAATTCAACACGTCCGAAGTGAAGCGCTCGTTATCGACGACTTCGTATCTGTCGCCCATCGGCGAATGTTCGACGCCTGAATTAGCGAATAACCGAGCGGATACAATAATCGCAAACGGCGTGACGAACGAAGAAGCCGTGGCGAGAGAAAAAGCGTTAGCAGAACAACAAAGACAAACGACCATCGTCTTGGAATCGTTACGAAAAGAAGCGAAAGATTTAAGAAGGAAAAACGACGAGTTGACGAGAGACCGCGTCGAACTCGAAACGCAACACGAAGAGGAAACGGAGAAATTGAAGAGGAAAATCGATGCCATGCGAGACGAATTGAGAGTGAAAGAAGAAGGACAAAAAGACATCGAGAAGAGCGCGTTTGAATCCAGTCGCGCGTTAGAAACGCAGACGCGTAAATTAGAACGGTTAGAGGCTGATTTCGCGCAGGCAAAGATGGAATCGTCAGGTTTAAAAGAGCAAACGCAAAGCTTGGAAGCCGCGTTGGTCGCCTTGAGAAACAAACAAGAGGAGAAGAAGGCGAACGATGAAAATATCGCATCTCTCGAAACGAGCAACAGCATAATTGCGACAACGACGGCGATGTCGACGAAATACGCGGAAGAAATCGCCGCATTGAAGACCACGCTAGAGAAGAAAGAGAAGCAAATCATTCAGTTGGAACACGTCGTGAAAAAATCCGCGGAGGAAATCTCGCGAGAGCGAGAGAAAACAGACGCTATGATTCATAGAATAGAATCCGAACGCGACTTGGAACGAACCGCCTGCGAAACCGAACTTGCCAAATGCGAAACCGAAATCGAGAGTTTAAAATCCCAACTCGTCTCCGTCGTGCAAGAAACGACCATGCTCGCCACCGATTTACGCAAAGACTTGCAAAAACGCGCCGACAAAGAAATTCGAGACGCCAACGAAGAAGCCATGAAAGCGAGGGAAGAGCTCGATCGGTGCCAAAAAGAGCTGCAAGATACAAACGTAGCTTTACACTCTCACGTCAGCGCGTTAGTGAGCGCAAAAACCGAATCCGCGGTCGCGCAGGGCGACGTCTTAGAACTCCGCTTGGCGCTTCGCAAAACCAAGGAAAAATTTTTGGACTCGTTAGCGCGTTTGACTCGGTACGAAACCAAAGACGTCATGCGAAGAGCATCTTTGGCGTCTGCTGCTCCGGCTCCTACTGCGTGAGAAAAATGCCAAAAACAATATAATCGCATCATCATCATCATCATCTTTGTATTATTATTATTAAACGAGTAGTAGTAGTAGTAGTATTACATCTCTTCTCGCTGTCCATATTTTTTATTATTTATTCCTCTCCTGATGTGTGTTTATTCCTTTTTGAAGAAAATGTAAGAGAGGAAAAAAAAAGACGAGAGCAATTTTAATTGAAGCCAAAATTTTCTCCATCTCGTCCTCTACATAATCGTCATAAATACGACTCTTACGACTCTTACGACTCTTACTCTTAATACACTACTAAGAAGAAGAAAGATACTAAAATGGATCAAATAGCGGAAGCGATCATGCAAATCCCCCCGAACGCGCTCGATCGCCAACGCGCGCTCATGCTCTTAGCCGCGTGCGACAAATACAGCAAATCGGGGAGACCGAGAGTGGCGTCGAAGTACGCGATGAACTGCGGAGCGATGTTGTTTAAACTCGGCCCTCCGGTAGCGCAACTCACCGAGGCGGTGTTTCAAAGAGCGGTGTATTTAGCCAAACACTTCGACGAGGACGTTCCGGAATACATGAGAATTTTGTTAGACGGGAACAATCCGGAGTTAGGAGACGCGTTCACCTGGGTCGCCGCGATTGAGGCGAAACTGGGGAAACTGGACCAAGCGGAAAATCACTACAAAGGCGCGGCGAAAGCGATCGAGGAATACGGGAACATCGTGGAATTGAGCGAGAAGATTTTACACCAGTGCTTGTTCAATCGACACAGGAAGCGATTCGAGCAGTGGGAAAAAGTGATGGAGTATTGGAAGCAGAGAATTGTCGTCGCGGAGGAGAACGGGGAGTCGGACGTGCAGTTGTTGAACGCGACGGCGTCGTATTGCGGGGAACGAGCGAACGGGTTTGAAGCGAGAGGCAAGTTTAAAGAGTCGGCTTTGTATCGAGCGAAAAAGTTCGTGGAGACGTGCGCGAGATTAGAAGCGCACGGAACGAGGCGAGACGCCAATCCGGCGCAGTTAAGTCAAGCGATTGATAGCGCGGCGCAGGCGTGCGTCAGGGCCGGGGATAAGATGAACGCGACCAAGTTGTTAAAAAGAGCGGTGGCAGCCACGGCTGGGGCGGTGGAATTGCCTGGATTTTACACTTTGGGGGAGATTAAAAGGATTAAGTTTGACGACGAGGGCGTGTCTTGGCACCGAGCGCTGTTGGAAGACGACGACGACGAGGAAGGAGGAGGAAGTAAAAACGGGAAGAAGAAAGACGGCGTGAGCAAAGACGTGATTGATTTCATAGAAAACGGAGAAGATGCGACGACGAAAGAGGATAGTGATAACAACAGTAGTAGCAGCAACAAGAAAAATGGGTTAGTAGGCGCGCCGCGAGATCCGTTTGTCGGCGACGAAATCGAAGTCGGGACGTACGAAGCCGTGGTGAAAATCGGCGATAACTGGGAAATTAAGAAAGGCGCGGAAGGCGAGGAGGAAGTAGACGGATGCGAAGCCGTCGGTTCTATTTTATTAGCGTTGGGACAAGTGTTTTTCGGTTTTGATCAATACAAAGAAGCGTCGAGACCTTTACGAACGGCGTCGAGGTTTCTCGCGCACGATCCGAGCACGCAAGGCGTCGCTTTGCACATGCTCGCGTGCTCGATGTTTTATCAAGTCGGGAAGAACGGAAAATCGGACGACGCGAGAAAACTCGATCGGGAGTTACGCACGCAAGCTGCTCTGGCGTTTTCTGCCGCGGCAGACTGTCGATTGAGCTCTACCGATCCCGAAGGATTAAAAGACGGCGTGAGTTCGTTGCTGTTTTTAGGACGGGTCATGTTTGAGCTCGGCGAAGTCTCGGACGCGATGAACGTGACGCAAAGAGCTTTAGATGTGGCCAGGAAAGGAGTGGGCGAGGATTCCAAGGAGGCGAAGGAGGCCATGAACGCTTTGCGGCATTTACAAATGGAAGTGCAAAATCGATGATGATTGATAATACTAGCAGCATAATTAGTAGCTTTGAACAATAATACTTGGTAAAAAATTCATATTATTTACGCGTTGGTCACTCTCTTTTTCGTATTCACGGTAGCATCGTCATCACTATTCACGCTTTTATTGTCCTCCTCTCGGGGGATGTTCAACGCCATGTACGCTTCTTGACCTCTCTTCAAGAACCAAAAGGCTAAAAATTGAATGCCCAACTGCAAACCAAACTGCGCGCCGACTTGCGTCCCGACTTTCACGTTCTCGAACGAATACAACTCCAGAATTTCTCTCCCGTTCTCCAAGCACCGAATTTCTCCTTCTAAACACGTAAATTTCACGTCGCCGCCAAACTCGTTCGCTGCTAACGCGGAGAACGCGTAATAAATGAAATCGATGTATTTTATCCATCCGGCGCCTTTCGGGATGGAATCGACGTTTAAGTAAATGCCGCCGAACAAGGTGAATATGGTAATCGAAGCCGGTCCTAAGGCTAACGCCGCGCCAACCGGTAACGACGCCGCCATGAAAATGCCCAACGCCTGCGCCGCCAACGCTTCGCAGATTATGATGGAAACGAACGTCCAAAAGTATTCCGCGCCTTCGCGGAACCCGACGACGTTATACACCAACGCGCAGAAGAACAACCTCGGCAACAGTTTTGGAAGTTCCGCGATGTACTTGGAAATGTAATACGCGGAACACGAATACGCGCCGGAGGAGCGTTCTCTCCCTATGACTGCCTTTTCTCCAGCGAACAAGTTAATCGCAGGGAGTGCAGACGTGTACGCAACGTTCAAACATATGAAGAACAAACACCCGATTCTGTCTTGCACCCCTTGTTGATCTTTTCCTAAATCTCTGTACAATGCGGAGAGAATTAAAGCGTAAATGACGTCGATGACGATTGGAACGAATATGCCAATCACGTTCCGTTTCTGTTCGCGCAACGAGCGGTCCATGAGTAACGCGAATTGTTGAAACCAATTCGCGCCTCGTCCTTGGTACTCGTTCACGAGAGTGTTGTCTTCTCCTTTCTTCTTTCTATTTTTACTATTATTACTACCACTACCGCCGCCGCCGGCGTTTCCGTTTCCGAACAAGGAGGAGTTCATCGCGCCTGCTAATTTCACCGCGTTCTCGCCCAACTCTCGTTCCTCGCACTTATTCGCGAACAATCGTAAACGATCTCTGCTATTTTTCTCCGCCACTTCTGATCTTCGATCCATGCTCGTAATGTCCATGAAAAAATCTGCCGGGTTCGTCAAATCTGGACACATGAACGATAACTTCGCGAAGTACTCCACCGCCTTCTCGGAATCGCCAATGTATAACATCTTCCCTTCGCTTATTAACAAAAGTTGGTCGAATAACTTAAAAATAGAACTTCGAGGTTGATGGATGGTACACACGACCGTTCTTCCGTGCGCGGCTAAATCTTGCAACGCTCTGACGACGTTCTGCGCTTGAAAAGAATCGAGCCCGCTCGTCGGCTCGTCCAAAAACAACGCCTCTGGATTTGCCACCATTTCTATGCCAATGTTTGCTCTCTTCCTTTCTCCACCGGACAACCCTCTCGGAAAGCCCCCAGGTCTTCCAATCTTTGAATTTTCCACCGCTTTTAACCCCAACTCTAAGATTAAACTTCTCACCAACCTCGTCTTTTCTTCGATCTTCATGCTTTGCGGCAAGCGCAACTTCGCGTGCAACATGAACGTTTCCATCACCGTCAAGTGAGGGAACAACAACTCTTCTTGCATCACGTACGCCACTTGTCTGCTTCGATAAATCTTCTCGTTCCTCGCTTTCCCGTCGACTAAAATCTCCCCGGTTAAAGTCCCGTCTTTCTTCGGTATTCGACCGGAGAGACAGTTGAGCAAAGACGTTTTCCCACTTCCCGTCGGACCCATTAACGCGACGAAATGTCTCGGCATCGCCGCGCCCGTCATGTCGTCCAAAACTTTTTTACTCGTTTTCTGTTTCTTATTGTTGCCAATCTGGACCGTATACGTTAGGTTTCGCCACGTGATCGATATCCCTTTGTGCGTCGTTTTTCTCTCCGTCATCGTCATCAGTGCCTCCACGGCAGCCGCCTCGTTAAATAAGTTCTTTCCATTATTAAAAGTACCGCTACCATTCCTCTCTTTTCCTCCTCCTTTCCCTCCTCTCGAAGACGCGTCCACAGATTTCCTCGTCTGCGTCTCGTACTCCAGTTGCCACACTCTCGCGCACTCCTCCGCCGAAGGAGGAGGAACTTCTTCTTTCATCAACGTCATTTTTTTATCTCTCGTGTGTGTCTCTTCTTCTGTCTGACGAATGCATTCATTTTTTTTTGTTGCGTGAGAGAAATTAATTGGTTTTTTTTTTTGCTCTCTCTCTCGAAGAAAGAAAAAAAAGTTTTTTTGTCTCTGTTGTTTTTGTCTCGATTTTGCTTCCTTTTTTATTACGCACAACAGAGTCACTGTATTGTTATTGTTAAATTATTAAGAGTAGTAGGAGTAGTATTCATCAAGAAAGATGATGCCGTGTACGACGACGTGCCCTACGAGGACGCGAGTTCAACTCCCCGGTGGTAACGCGACGAAAACGAGATCGAGAGGAAGCGTTTTAAAGAATACTAAAGCTTTAAGGAGGACGATGGTGACGAGAAGAGCGGGGAAACATTTATATTTTTCTGTTGAAGACAATTCTCATCGCGACGACGAGGATGCGAATATCTTCGACCCGCTGGATATTCTCCTCCTCTCGGAAGAAAAGGAAGATTTTGGGAGAAGTAATACTAATACTAATACCGAGACGTTAAATACAGCGACAAGGATGATGGTGATGACAACGACTGTTGGGTACGTTGGATTGACCACAGATATCAACAGCGTATCCGCTGGTACAAATGGGAGTGGTTTCCTCCTCCAAAATTTTGAAGGGGCTGGAAACGCGTTCGCCGCGAGTTCGCAACAATCCATCGACCCGTTCGCGAACTTCTCGCCAGTCTGTCCAGCATCCGATGGTGTCTTTCGAGTCGGTCAAAGACTCGCGCTTTCCTTGGCTGGGGATAGTAACATTGAAAATTATCGACCGCTGATTAACGACGTGTTGATTCGCGTCAGAACGGAGTTGTGCGTGTTGGAATCGTTCGTGAGAGAAACGGCGATACCGTTCGTCCAAACGAAAGGGTTAGGGTGGGTGTTGCCGAGACACGAGACGTCGGAGACGTATTTAGCCGGGGTGGTGTTTGTCGTCGGCGCGAATTTTATCTTGTTGGGAAGCACGAAAGTTGTGGCGATTTTAGCCATCTATCACGATTTGAGCGTAGGATTGGTGGCGAGAGGTATGGGCGGTTTGCTCGGATTTATGAGCCCGGGCGACGTGAGAAAAGCGAGAGAGGAAGAGTTTGAGAAGTTGATGACGAAACAGATGGAAGAGACGAAAAAAGTAATGTTGGATGCAAACATGAGCGCGTCGGAGAGAGAGAAGAAAACGACGGAAATTAGCACCCGGTACGCGACGGAAATGGAGAAGATTAAATCGACGCAAGAGGACAAGGAGAGATCGGACGAAACGAGCGGCATCGCGAAATTTAGAAAAGGCGCGAGCGTGATAGCGATTCCTTTGAAAGTGTACGGAACGGTGAGTAGAAAAACGAGAGAGATTTTGGAGGTGTTTGATACGTTTTGTTCGCGATATTTCGTCGCGTTTACGGTGACGTATATTATCGTGAAGACTTTGCACTACGTCGTGTTTCCGGACGCGCTCGGTTAAGAAGAAGAAGAAGAGGAAAATTTACGTTATTATAAATATGCTTTAAAAACTGGTATACTCGCCGCTATTCGTCGTCTAACTTATTCTCTTCTATGCGCTCTCTATTCATTTAATCTTCTATTATTACATCAAGTCGGTCGTTTCACGAACCGTCGAATCCGTCTCGCTCGAGCGTCCTCGCTCTTCTCCCGGCATTTCTCCACGTCCTCGCTCAGCTTTTTCAACGTCTCGTACGAACACTCGAAAACTTCCACCCTCCTTTTCGCCGCCGCCGCGTTCTTCTTCTTCTCGCCCACACTTCTCAGGGTTACTTTCACCACGTATCGCAACCGGTCTCCTCCTACTCCTTCGCTTTCCTCCTCCTCCCGTCCGTCTCTTCCTTCTCGATGTCGTCCTCTGTTCTGTCGCATCCTCGAGCTCGTCTCCGCACTCATCCGCCACTCGATCTTCTCCAATTGCTCCGTCGTTTTCTCGTCTTCCATTTCCGCTAGTGTTCGGCACGCTCTGGTTAATTCTGTTTTGTTTCGCACGTACGCGCTTCGTAACGAAGCTTTCGTTTCTTCACTTATTGAAGACATTTTAGACGAGGAGTTTGTGACATTTTCCAAGCGCACATCGAACGCGTGCGGGTAAAGGTCGACGGATGCGCACTGGTAGAAAAACTCCGCCAAAGTTTCAATCTTTTCCAGTTCTTTCTCGTCTGAGTCGAAAGGGTAGTGCTCGTCATCTTTTGCGTCGTAAACGTCGCGAGGCGTCGTCGCAGACAAAACCGCCTCCAAAGCGAATTGGATTCTGGTTTTAACGACTTTATCAGAGGAAGAAGACAAAGAAGAGTTAAAAGACAAAGCCTCTCTGAATTCGCGCTCGAAACGTTCCGTCGTCGCCAGCGGGTCCATTTTTCTTCTTCTTTTGTCTTCTTCTTCTGAGTGAGTTCTTGTTCTTGTTGTTGTTGTCGTCGTGCTTCTTAAAGAACAACCGGACCGAAGAAATGATGATTTTTGAAGCATTTTCAGAAAGAGCAGTCGTTTGTCTTCTCTTCTGTGAAAAAGCCGTTTCTCAGAAAAAAAACAAAAAAAAAAGTCAAACATGCATGCTTCACATGTGTTGTTGCTAAAAATAAACACGTCACATTACATCACACACACACACCCGGACTGACGATAAAGCAGCGGCGCACATTTTTTAACGCGAACGAGTGCTCACGCGCGAGCGTACCGTTTGAAGTACGCGCCACTCTTCTTCTTCGCGCGATGACGACTTCTAGGAGTACTTTAAAAAAAATAACGGAAAGAGAGCGAATGGAAATTTACGTCTGGATCGACCGGTTGAACCTGCAATCGAAACCGAAGAAGCACTTCGCGAGAGACTTCTCGGACGGGGTGTTATGCGCGGAGATTTTAATGAAAACTACGTGTTCCTCCTCCTCCTCTTCTTTCAGTCGTCGTTCGAATACTGCGAGGATGATATCCATGCACAACTACCCGATCAAAAACAGCTTCAAAGGGAAACTGGAAAACTGGGAACTTCTAAACGCGAAAGTGTTGAGAAGTCCAAAAATACGGTGCGAGTTGACGAGAGAGGAGATGAGCGCGGTCGCACGAAGCGAGAAGGACGCGGCGGAGAGAGTTTTGTTGAAGATTAAAACCGCCGTGGAGGATGATTTTATGTCTCTCGACCACCCGGACGAAAGAGACGGAGACCGAGAAGAAGAAGAAGAAGAAGAAGAATCGAACAGCGAGACGGACGAATACGAGATTGAAGAAGAAGAAGAACAAGAACAAGAACAAGAACAAAATACGCACAAGCAAAGGCTCGCGCAGTCATCCGCAAACGACGAGAAGAACGACGACGAAAAAGAAAAAGAAGACAAAGAAGAAACCAAAACGACGACGACGACGACGAAGCTCCTCTCTCTAAAGGAAGCGACGATAAAGGAAGAAGAAGAAGAAAAAAACCATCCTCGAAAATCATCTTTGTTGTCGTCGTCGGTAATAAAGGAGAAAGACGAAGCGATATCTCGTTTGACCGTCAAAGTCGACGCGTTGACCGCCAAGTGCGCCAAGCTCGAACAGTTGCTCGAACTGACGAAAAGGAAAGCAATACTGTGATTTAGGGTTGCACAAGGCCGCGCCCCAAGAAAGGGAAAAATTCTTTCTTTTCCCTCAGAGAAGAACGAGAATAAGGACGCGTATTATCACATAATAGTATTAAAAGATGAAGGCAGCATCCACGACTTCAATGGTCTGGTCCATCGTCTTTTACGGCGCGGGTTACTTAGCCTCCGCGGCTGGGATTATCATGTTGAACAAATACATTTTATCGGTCACGCCGTTCCATTTTCCAATCGTCCTCTCGTCCTTAGGAGTCGCGTTTGGATGGGTGATGACGGCGTTGCTGTATAAATTTAACGTCATCGAGTTAGGAAAAGATAAGTTTGAGATGGGTTTGAAAGAATACGTGATGGTGGTGTCACCGATTGGGTTTTTCCAAGCGACGACGTTAGCGGCTGGGAATACCGCGTACTTTTATCTCTCGCTGAGTTTTTTGCAGATGTGTAAAGCGATGGGACCGGTGGTGTTGTTCGCGTTATTAACTGGTATGGGATTGGATAGGTTCAACACTCGGGTATTCTTATCGATTTTGGTCATCGTCGTTGGGACGTTAATGGCTGCCTGGGGAGATGTTTCTTTCACCGCGGTTGGTTTTACGTGCATTCTCGTCGCCGAGTTGAGCGAAGCCGCGAAGAGCGCGTGGATGCAGTTTTTGTTGGCCAATAAATCTTTTTCCATGTGGGAAGGTTTATATTTCATCTCCCCGGCGTCTTTGTTCTTCTTATTCGTGGCGAGCGCGGCTTTGGAGTTTCAAGATATGGTAGATAAAGACGCGTGGGGAATGGTGAAAGGTCAACCGCACCTCTTCGCTTTGGCCGGCTGTCTCGGTTTCTTCACCAACCTGTGTTCCTTGGGGGTCATCAAAGCCGCCGGGTCGTTGACTTTGAAAGTTCTCTCCATGTCTCGATCTGTGCTGTTGATTTTATACGGCATGGCGGTGTATCACGACGTCGTCACGGTCGTCGAAGCGATCGGGTACGGGATCGTCTTAGTCGGCTTCTTTTGGTACAACTTTGCGAAAATCGCGCAAAAAGAGCAAGAAGCGAAAGAGAGGGAGGCGTTGGAGAAGGAACCGTTGTTATCGGGGTCCTCCTCGGAGAAGTCTGCCGCGTAATTATTAAACAATGATTGTAACACTTAATATATATTTATTTCACGCCTAATTAAAAGAAAGTTGCTCGGTACGCTATTACATTATGAACACACGCACAGTAGACACTCGAGACACACACACTACGTACGAAGAATTTGTGTGATTTGTCTGTTCTTTGCAGAGAAAAATTATTCAAAAAATCGTCAGAATCCTGTTTGGTAAACATCTTTTCGCTCACGCTTTTCGGACTTCTTTCACGCACACACACACACACACACACACAGAGAGAGAGAGAGAGAGAGAATATATATACATCTACGACGGCTTTTTGCGTTTTTGTTTATTTTTATGAGATAAAGAAGACAAATGTCATCCACATCATTCGGGAAAAAAGCCACGGAGTTGGTGAAAGAAATCGCCTCGTCCGTGGAATCGAGCGCGAGTCCGTCCTCGATTCCACCGTATAACGACGAGCTCGTGCGGTCGATACTAGAGGAAGTGAAAGCGCATTATCAGGAAAACAGATCTTTAGCGGAAAAGTTGAAGCAAGTCACAGGAAAAGAAGAACAAGAAGGAATAACAGCGGCGATACAAACGCACCATCACTCGATTTTGCGCAACAAGAAAGCACTGATGATTTATCTCAACGAACGCGTGAAACGAATCCAGAGTTTACGATGGACGTTAGGCGTCGGCTTACCGGATTCGATCTCGGAAAATTTATCGCACTCGGAACGAGATTATTTCACGGAGTATTCGAAAATTCTGAACAAATACATGGGGAAGAAGGAAGGTATTAACATGAACTTGATTTTAGACCGGGATCCGCCCAAGGAGCATAAAGTGCAAGTGCGGTGTACGAAAGATCACGGCGTGATTTATTTCAAAGACGGCGTCGTCGATTTGAAGAAGGACTCCGTGCACTTGTTGAGGAGAGAAGAAGCGCAGCCGTTGATTAGCGAGGGGGTGTTGGAGAAGTTGGACGATACTTAGTTGTTGTTAGTATTCGTATTATGTCTCTCGCATGTCATATCCGTGTTTGTAACGAACAACTCCTCATTATCCAAAACTTTTAATGCGAATACACATGTCTTTTGAACCACCATTACCACCACCACCACCCAATGATGATGATGATGACGACGATTCAGACGACGACGATAATTACTTCTATCTCGGCGACGCTGCTTTATACATGCAAACGACCACGTTCAATACGACTGGACAGAAGAGATGGGACGCCGCCGTCGCTCTGAAAGATTTTCTCTGTTCAAAATCAGAAGAGTTGTTTAGTAGCGGCACAAAAAAGAGAGTGAGAGTTTTAGAGCTCGGAAGTGGAAACGGGTGGCTGGCGATGACGATCGTGAGGAAATTTTGCGACTCCATCGATGCTTTTCACGCGACAGAGATGGAAGCGGGAGGTGCTCTGGATTGGTTAAATTTGATACTCGATTCGAACAGAGAGAAGAGAAAATTATCGTCGAAGGAACGAGAGAAGATTTACGCGACGTCGTTGGATTGGAACGAAGTTATACTATCAGATAAAGAAGAAGAAGAAGTAAAAGACGATTACGATGCTCAAATGATTGACGTTGATTTTCTCCTCGGCTCGGACCTCGTGTACGACGAATCTGGAGTGAAAATATTACCGCGAGTCATCGCAAAACTGTTGCGAACCAGATGCCGAAAGACAAAAAGCGGTTTCATGCTCTACGCGCACACGAAACACAGATACGATGGGATGGACGTGGATTTCTTTGAGAATTTAGAAAAAGAAGGGTTAGTTTGTGAAGAAGTTCGAAAAAGTGGCACGAAAACGCCGCCACCGAGTCCCCCGCCGTTTGAGAGTTTGTTTCCTGACCAGAGAATCGCCGTGTTTCGAATTTCTCCTTCAGAAGAGTAGTTATTAATCTAGCACTAAGTAGTAATAGCAGTTATAGTAGCAGTTATAGTTATGTATTGAACATGGAATAGGTAGTTTACAACAAAAACAATAGTACAGGTATTAAAACAAAAGTATTATCATACTTATGAAACCACGCACGAACATCCGGGTTGATCAATCACTTCGAAATGCGCCAAGTTGATATCGACGACTATAACCGTAATATCGTCCGGAGGGTAACTTCGATACAATCTTCTCTGCTTCGCCGCTTTCGCGAGTTTCTTAGCCGCTTGGGCGGCAGGTATACCTGGCGCAGACTCTTGAAACGAGGAGTTTTGGCCAAATCGAACGCTTAAATCTGCGTACATTCCGCTCCCATCTTTCCCGGAGCTCATGTTATTCCCGCTGTGATTGCTTCCGCCTCGGACCGAGGCGTCCACGGTTGCCGTGTTGTGGAAACCTCCCCCTCTCGTAGAAATATCGCTCGTTCGCGTGTGATCGGCGTCACGCAAGGATTCAATGTGTAACGTCGCTTCGTCGCTCGTAAACACATCCCAACACCCGTCTGAGGCTAAAACTATCCGAGCCGGTTCTCCGCAGGCGATGGTGAAATCTCTGAACTCTGGCGTACATATGACGGCGCGAGCGACGCCGGAATCACCAATCGACCGCGAGAATGCGCAGGATACGCCAGTTCGGGCGACAATTCTTGGTGCGGACAAACCGCCAGTTTCTTCGTGTTCTATTCTTGCTAAGAACGACGTTCTTCTCGAGTGCATCGAGGAAACTAGACCGGAACGATCGATGTGCACTCGAGGTATGTCTTCAATTTTGAATGGAAACAAAGTCGCGTAGATGTCGTCGTCGTCGTCCTCGTTCTCTTCTCCGCCAAAATTCTGCGTTGTGGACGGTTCTAGACGCGAATCTTCCAACTCTTCGCTCGAGGAACTGTACGGTAAGGAAGAACTCTTCCTCCCTGAGCTGCTCCCGTTGGTGCTCGAATCTTCGCCACTATGATTGTTATTCAAAAAAGCAGAATCGTCTTGAGTGACTCCCGCCGCGAGCGATCGTATCGTCTTCTTAATTTCTTTCTCCTCGAATTTAGCATGCATCTTTTTTAACTCTTTTCTGGCATCTTCTCTTGGTAATTTCAAAGATAAATCCGCGAGTTTTGCCGCGGCGTTTCCGGCACCTTGGGCTTGGGTTAAATCGCTCCCCGAAGTCGATTTTACGACACTTTTTACTACTATATTGTTTAGGTTTGTGCCACTATTGCTCTTTGGAATTTTTATTGTATCTCTCCCGGTAGAACTCGTCGTTATCGGTGGCGGCGTGTTCCTGCCCTCGTGTTCTCTTTCTCTCACCGCTTCCGAGGTTTGCGTAAAGCTATCGTTGCGAGATTTGAGCACCTCCGAAGCTCTTCTTCCACCGGCAAATCGCGTGAGCATTTCTGATCCACCTCTGATTGATTTTTCTTTTTCTGCTTGCGACTTCTCTTGCCACTCTTTAAAGGCTAAACCGCCTTCGATGGACGGATTATCCGAATCCGTGAGAAGATCATCCACACTCGCGTTTCGGCTTCGTCTGCTCTTAGGTGATTTCAACTCGTCCGCTTTTTGCTTCAAAACGCGACTTTTTCTCGCGCGAGCTCTGTAATACTGCCCCATCCTCGAGCGTTCGTTTAAATTCATCGCTGTGTGATCTTCGCTCAAATTGAACGTTCTGTTTTTATATCGAATCACCGCTCGCGTATCCCCCACCCAGGCTGTTTTCACGTACGCGATGTTTGTGTCTAATGCTCTTTTAATCATAACAACCAACGCGGTCGTTCCATCTCTTCCAGTTACTCGCATGTCGTGGTTAATCTTCGCCGCCGCGTCTCTCGTCGCCTGCTCTAACGATTTCGGCCACACTCGTTTGGCGCTTTCTCTATCGTCCAATAAAATATCGTGATATCTTAGATTATCCGCGCTGCTCCTTCTTCTATTATTATTATTATTATTATTATTATTATTGCTCTCTTTTCTTTTACCGCTACTCGTGCTCGGCTTCTCGTCTTCTGGCAAAGCGTCGCATATTCGCTGTAAAAATTCTTCCGCGCACTTTGTCGCGCTCAGCTTCCCGGCGTGGCCGTCGAATATGCAAAACACCGCATCCGCAAACTTCCCGGGAACCGCATCGTCCACGAACACGCAGTACGCGTCCTCATCTTTCGTTGATTTTTCTTGGAATATGCCTTTTCATTAGTACGACGACATAGGATGATGTGAGAAGAAAAAGAGAGAGACAAAAGAGAGAAAAGATGTCAGCGAATTGGGTATTCAATCAGAAAGTTTGTTTGTTCACTTTTAACTGCTTCTACGGAAAAAGTGTCTCTCTCTCTCGTCTTCTTTTTTGATGTGGAATCATCATCGCACGCGCAGGAAAGAGGACTATAAACACACATACACAGAGAGAGAAGGGAGAGAGAGAGAGAGAGGAAAACGAAAGCAGCAAAACACTGCTTTTGTTCGTCTGTAAAGATACGACAAAAGCCGCAGACGATGATTTTTGCGGAAGTAAGAAAAGTGCGGGTAAAAAAAAACGAACCGAGAGATATAATTAATTAAACAACAACACACAAAACAACGCACCGTATTCACACCCGGAGTGTAAAAACGCGTTGACTGCTCCACCAACTGCGGGTGCTTTCACGTTGAGAGCGCTCTCCGATCGTCTCATTTCCTTCAGAGGTCTTCTTCTTTCTCTTTATTATTAAACGCTCTCATTCTTTTTGTAAGTACCAATTTTGAAGGGAAAAAAGGGAAAAAGGCATAAAAGAGAAAAAGAGAGCAAAAGAGGCAAAAAAAAATGTTTAGGGTTCCTAACCCTAAAATAAGTAAACGTGCCACCTTCTTTTGTGGGACAGAGAGATCACCATCTCTTCTTCAAAAGAGAGACACACAAACCACGAGAAGCGCTTTTGCTGCTTTCGCTGTTTTCGCTGTCACGCTCCTTCTCTCGTTGAAAGCGACGACGAGAAGAGTGGACCACACGTATATATCAAAGAGCTTTTTCTCTGCTGTTGGAGTATTGAGGAATAAAGATCGCAAAAACAAAAGAAGGTAATTTCTCTGTTCGTCCCGGGGGATTAGTGATCGTTTGAAAGAAGATTCGATTCTTCCACTACTCTAATTAGAAGAAGAAGAAGAAGTTAAAGTTAAGAAGTTAAGAAGAAGATGAGCGGTCACGCGAGAGCCTTATTAGCAGATCTCGGTAAAGGCGTGAAAGTGGAAACCGGAGAAATCATTTTCATCTGCTTCGGCGTTATTTTATTCGTCGGCATAATGATCGGCGTCGGATGTTGCTTAGCCGATGCCGCTCAACACAGACGAAGGAAATTGACCTTCCCGGGCGCGGAAGATTACGTCTCGCACGGACGCATGTCGGTGAGAAAATGGATCAAAACAATCAGTGCACCAGATATGATTGCAGAGCAGTACGATATTGCCTACGCGGGAGGGGAATTACCGAAAGATCGGTACCAACGATTAGCGTTGCCGATGTACGCGGATGGCGGGAAGAAGTTTGACGCGTGCGCGTTGCCGAAGAAGTGGCTGGCGCCGCTCGGCGCGCCGTTGCGTAAACTTTATTTGTGTTTCTTTTGGAACGATATATGTAAGGTTATGTACAAGGATTGCTATTGGGGAACGAAAAGATTGAGAGATTGGAATCAAGAAACGGAAGCGAACGAGGAAACGCCGGCGAGATGGTTGGGCGAGTGCAAGCCGTGTTGCTACGCCGCGGATTCGTTCAACTCGTGCGCGAACTGGATGTGCTGCGGGTGCTGCGGGATGGAGTGTAAAACGTTGCAAGATTCGACGACGAACTGCGTCAAGTCGCTTGGGGATCCGAACTGTTGCGTGATTGAGGATGGGAAGGTGACCGGAACACCAAACATGCCGACGATACCGTCGTGTAAGGTGAACAACTGTGGAGGTTGCGAGGGGTGCAATGTGTCGTGCGCGAAACCAGAAGAAACAATGATAGCACCGGGGGAGAATGATTCTCCGGAAGCGCACGCGGCGTATAACGCCTACTTGGAGAAAGCTGCGAAAGAGAATTCGGAGAAGAAAGCGGCAGAGGCGAAGGAAAGAGCGAAGAAGGCTATCCAAGCCGCTTCGATGAAAGCGCAGATGGAGGAGGAGAGAAGCTCGTAAACGCTTTTATCTGCTCCTCTGCGTCTCAACAAACAACAACAAAACACGAACAACAAACGACAAACAACAACTATATTGTAATTTTATCACACATTCATCAAAGAGTACGAAACGTATACAATCAAATTAAATCATCAATTTTACATCTCTCTCACGAATCCTTGCGCGTTGGTGAGAAACTGCAACAATCCAAACACCAACAAACCGCCGGGAAAGACCTTCGGTCCCGGCCAATCTAACGGATCGTCTTTCGTTTCGTTCAATCTATCAAACTCAATTTTAATCACGTATAAACACGCCAACGCGCCAACCGCTAACCCAATTGGCGTGACGACGTCGTTATCGCTGTTAATCAACGCGAACGCCGTAGCGCACCCGGCGATACCTGGCGCGAGTTTTGGCAAATCCGGTCGTCCGATAAAATCAGAAGGCATGCGCTGGGAATTCAGAACGCCTTCCGCGCCTAAAACTAAAGCCAAGGAGAGGTTTTGTTGCGCCACCGCGAGCGCGACTTGCGGGTCGATCGCTTTTGTTCGCATCGACGACGACGACGACGACGCTCTCCCTCCTCTCGTCGGAAAGAAAGAAGAAGTTAAAGAAGAAGTTAAAGAAGAAGAAGAAGTGTTTGATTCTCTCGTTTTCATCGTCTTGGATTTTGTCGTCATCATCATTCTCGCGGGAGTAGTACTACTCGGAGTATAAATCGTCGACGACATCGCTTTTTATTATTAAAGGGGTGCCTCAAAACGCAATAACCCCCTGTATATACTCGTAACACCGGCGGGGGACGCCGGAATCTTAGCTGCGCCTCTGCCTTAGGTCGGCCGTCGCTGGACCTGTTTGCTTTGCCAGGATCGTGTAAGTCCAAAGCGCAAGTCAGTCCAATCCACGTCCTGATCCGACCAGAAATTCGCCGCCACGGCGGCGACCCGCCCAGGTCCACTGGATTTGCGCGGCTGACGCTCCGAATCGCGATCGCGCCAACCGCGCTACGTCGCAAGCCAGCCACACCGTGCTGCGTTGTACTGTGCACCTGGCTGACTCGCTTGTGTGCTTGCGGCACTTCGCGTTTGTGTAGGCGCTGCGT